>Ga0116172_10000523_pt1 | contig 38686 bp, 25 predicted proteins | sample AD_UKC083_MetaG_FD_89799 | JGI IMG/M metagenome (GOLD analysis project Ga0116172, IMG submission 89799) | Active sludge microbial communities of municipal wastewater-treating anaerobic digesters from USA - AD_UKC083_MetaG | ecosystem: Engineered > Bioreactor > Anaerobic > Digestate | place: USA... | reverse complement strand
GAGTGTAGCAGTGACTGCCGGATCCCTCATTTTGTAAATTCCACTCAGAAGAGCGAGTCAGAGATCGCCATTTGTATCCTGACTTATATTGTCTTTATCCGCTTCATCCGAAAAGTCGGCATTCGGGATATTTACAGTCATATAGGGAATAGTATCAGTAACCATTCTGAACATATTCTGCCCTACTGCTCCATACCAGAAATTGTTTGTATTATCACGGATACATGTGTAATTAATATACCTGGGAATACGATATAACTTTAAATTTTCCGTTGCAGGATCAAATTTGAATGTGATTGCGTCAACTATGTCGATCAACCACAGTTTGCCGCCTGCCCCTTCAAATATCTTGTTAACAGCCAGATTTTCTCCATAGCTGAACGGAGATCCGATATCGGAGAAGAAATAGCTTTTTATATTTCCGGTTTCAGGATTATAATCTGAAAGTACAGAGTTCCCAAATACCCAGATCCTTTCGCCTGATTTGATCATCAGTGCTGTAACGGCAGGATGTTTTATTGAAGTTATTTTTTGTATCGGAATATCCACCTGACCCGATCTCATACCGGGTATTTTATATAATCCTTCTGTACGTGTTCCGAACCAGATGTTTCCGGCAGCATCTTCCTCAACACAATTTATTTTGGGCGATATCACTTTGCCGGCAATTTTTTCAGAAGGAAATACTTTCTGCCATTTGTTATCGCTGTGTGTGAAGAGAAAGAGACCCTTATCTGTCCCAATCCAGATTTTACCTGAACTATCCTCCAGGAACCTGTAGGATCTGAATGGGATTCCACGATTGGACACGTTTATATCTGATGAATCCTGGATGTATCTTGTAAAGATTTCTGAATCAATGTTCAGAGTGAATACATCCCTGTCTGTCAGGAGCCATAAAAGTCCTGTGCTGTCTTCATTAATTGCTCTTATTGTATTATTATCACTTGCAAGATCGGTTGTATCGGGAATAAAATGACTTATGGTTCCTGAACTTAAATTCAACCGGTTCAGGGCTCCTATGGTTCCCGCCCAGATTGTATCTCCGGAATCTTCAAAAATGCAATTTACGGTATAACCCATCAGAGTTGAATCATTTCTGCCCAGGGCATACCTCTGGTACCTGATCCCGTCAAACCTGTATAATCCGAATTCCGTTCCGCTCCAGATGAATCCTTTTCTGTCCTGGATTATGCTCCACGTTGCCTGCTCTCCGGCTCCGTTATTAAGAGGGAAGTTATCAAAACGTACATCAGCAGGTTTTATCTCAGGATATAGTATTTTCTGACCCGAAATTGTGCATAATTCCAGGAAAAAGACCAATCCCGTAAAAAGATATGAGGTCCTGTTTCTCCTCATAGAACAGCTAAGATTTCAGAGTTTTCCCGATCAGATTTAAGCCGTTGGTTATTCAAATTTAGAAATTTTTATGTGGATGGTAAAGGGCAGAATGCCGCTTTTTGATAAAAAACCTGAAAAATGTTACATGGCGGCAAGTTTATGTTACAAATCAGGTTGAATTATACCTTCCGGATAACGTAAATTTATTACTGAGATGTTGAAAACTTCACTCAGATGAGGATTGGAATTACCTGGATCAAATGCTTAAGAAACTAAAAATATAAACGTATGAAAAAACTATTCTTTTTATTTGCAGCTGCATGCATCATTGCATCATGCTCAAAGAACGATCCGTTCAATACAGGTCAGTTTTCTCCTGATGCCTTTAAAAAGGGCATGCCTTTAAATGTTCCCGTCATTGTTGTACCACCCGATGAAGATGGTGACGGCGATGACACTGAAGAACTTATGGCAGCTTTTGCTGATGCGGAACCAGGTTCCGTGATAAAACTTCTTCCCGGAGTGTACCAAACAGGAGTTATGGAATTATATGGATTCCGGGGTAAAATTATCGGAGCAGGTAAAGACAAAACGATAATTATTCCCTCAGGTCCGATAGACGGTAGCGCTCAGATAGATGACCGGAATCTGCTTACAAGCTGGTGGCGTATAATTGGAGGTGACCTTACAGTTTCAGATCTTACATTTAAAACCGGAGATGGTCCATTGATTTCTGATGTTGATTCGTATTCTGGTACTCAGGGGCTTCTTGTTGCTCTGTGTGTTAATAATTATAACGCAGACTACTACCTCAATGATCCGCCTTTTATGAATTTTACATTAAAAAATGTCAAAATAAGTTGTGGCTTGTTTGATGACCCTTCGCTGGGTTTTTATCAAACAGCATATAATGTCCTGATGGCATTATGGATAGGTGCAGATTGCTTTTGGCCGCCAGAAGAGGGAATTAAGCTTACCAAAGGAAATTATAATGTCACCGATTGCTGTTTTGAAAACGGTTATGACGGGCTTGAGTTTTTCTCATTTGGCGAAAATGCTACCGGAATAGTAGATAAAATAAAAACTAATAACTGCGGATTTGGTATTTATATGACAGCAAATTATAGTTCCAGGATATTTATCACAAACAGTATCTTTTCCAATTCGACGATAAATGATATTACAATTGAAGATGCGGATTGGGGATTATTATATAATATTAAATCATTAAATAGATGTCAGTTTAAGTTGACAGGTAATAAATTCAACGTCAGTAATCCGATTTCTTCCGTAGTTTTCAGGGATTATTATGTAATTCAGGATCAGGCTGAAAAATGGCCGATGCAGGCTATGCTTAAAGGTAATCTTTTTAGTCTTTCGGAGGGCAGCACCGGAATTTCAGCATGGAACAGCCAGGATATACAGATCAGGAACAACCATTTTGCAGGCCTGTGTGATGCAGGAATTATAGTGGATGGTCAGGAGATTACTCTTTACAATTTAGACTATAGTGTAATGGCTGAGGGAACACCCTGGGCAAAAAATGCACTTATTCTTGGAAATAACTTCAGTAGTCTGAAACCAGGTACAGCTGCAGTAGTTCTTGGAGAGAAATCGATGAATTGTACCGTTATAGGAACCGGCAAAGAAAAAGTCCTTGATCTTGGTGAAGGAAACAGGGTCACAGGGATGAAGAAGGTACGGGGAGGTCATCATTTTGGTCCTGCAATAAGGGATAATTTCCGGATGCACCGGGGAATGAGACCTCATTGAAAATGTTAAAATGATCAGTGCGGAGTCTCTCTCATAATTGTTTCCCTAGTCTCTTCTGATCATAAGGGAACATAACCGTTGTTTCAGCTCCGCACTTTTTTTATAATCTACGTATTAAAATACGTTTTTTAATACGTTTTTTAATACGTAGATTTCAATCACTCTCCACTCATCTCTCACTTCTCAAAGCTATCTGAAAGCTGGCAGTTGGCAGTTGGCAATTGGCAGTCGGCAATAGACAAAATTTCAGACTCATCGCTCATCCCTCACGCCTTCCCCTTCTACTCTTCTTTCCTCACGCCTCACACCTCATCCCTCATACCTCTCCTCATCACCCCCTCTCCCCCTCTTTCCGTTTAGTTCCTTCCCAGGTAAACCGCCAGTTTCAGCAGATCATCACGAGAATCAAAGCTGATCTTCTCCGATCTCAGAAATTCTTCAATATTCTTCTTCTGCCCGGGAAATATCTTTAATACATTTCTTCTGCTGAACGGCAAGAACTCCCCTGAGGGGACTGAAAAGAAATATTCTTCCGTTTTGCGGAAAACCCAGTCTTCGTTAGGTACCATATCATAGATCCTTCCGTCAACAGGCACTGTATTATAGGTGTCTACAGTTGATGTCCTGTTGATTGTTCCCATCGCACCTTTCCTCAGGATATCTTTGAGGCTGATATTTTGTTTCAGACCCACCCTTACAGGTCCGTTGCTTATCAGTCTGATATATCCGTTTTCAAGCAGAAAAGTATCTATTCCGATGATTATAGAATGGATTTCTTTTTTATTGGTGATGGTAAGTGTATCGCTGTTCCTGATAAATTCCATTTCTCCGAAGAGGAAATTATAATTCAGCCTGGCATTATTGTGGTTCCCGTTATTTAAATTTACCTCGCCTTGCGTAAAATCCGGGTAAAGGTATCTTTTTACCGGAGGGAAACATTCAGCTACCCTTATCCCGGCCGGAACTATGACCTCATCGGGGATCTGAGCATTCAGAGTAAAAATAACTATCAGGAACAACAGTAAAGTTAACAGGAGCTTTTTCATTATAAAAGTAAATGAATTCATTCTTTTCAGAAAAATTTTATCACCTAAAAGTTATGTTATAAATTTACATAAAAAGTCCGTAATCATGAAGAAACTCAGAATTTCTGCCACCATCACTGTGATCCTGGGAGTTCTCTCAGTTATTGCAATGATGTCAATGTTCCTGGCCCTTTGTGATATTGCCGATCCTACTGAGCCTGTTAAAACGGAATGGAGGGTTGTCGGGATTGGCATGATCATTCTGGGTGCTTTTATAATTTCTACTTTCATAACTGTAGGATATCTCCTTAAATCCATAAAGCTGACCAATACGATGGCGGTTTCTCCTGCCGCTGAGAACTGATAATCAATGATATGAAGCAAAAACAGACCCGCCGCGATTTTGTCAGGACTTCAGGCATGGCTGCACTTGGGATAGGAATAACAGGCGCCAATCAATTCGCTGTTCAATATATCTCCCTGAATAAAGCCGGTCCCGATAGTTCTGCCATTTCTGATATCAGCTTGCCTTTTGTACCTGTGAGGGCTGCCAGCTGGTGGTGCACGCTTGAGGATATACTCTGGCCTCAGAAAAAAATCACAGACAGGATAAAACGAAGGGCTGAAGCTTTTTCAAAAGCAGGGATTGATACTGCAATCAATTTCGGTTTCCATATAAGATTCGATTTTTCAAATTATTTCGGCCAGTTACATGGCTATTATGCAAACGTCTGTGAAGAATTGCATAAATATGATATAAAATTTCTTGATCATTATTCCTGCAATCATGTTGAAAGGCCGCGCGGGGAAGATGAATTCAGGCAGCTTCACAAGGGACAACGTCACCATATTCTGTTGTTTCATGATCCTGTTGCTGCCGCGTATGCACAGTATGAAGGGCACTTATTCAATGACCTCTGCGAAACAGATATACGTGACGGAAGCCGTGGTTATGCAAGACAATATCAGCTGGAGGTATTTTGCCATAATAATCCGGGATTCCTTGATATGCATAAAAAATATCTTCTGCGGCTGTTAAAAGAAGTACCTCTCGATGGTATGGAAGTGGATGATATGTGCGATTATGCAGGACTGACAACCTGCGGATGTATACATTGCCGCGAAAGGTTTCGCAGGGTTTACGGTCATGAAATCCCGCCCTTTAATGACAGCAATTTCTGGGGCGATACAACCAAAAGTATGCTCCTCTGGGGAAACTATGATAATCCTGTTTTCAGGGACTGGATAAAGATGAAAGCTGATTCGGTTGCTGATCATGTAAAAATGGTGAAAAATGTGATAGGTGATAAACCTTTGATGACTTGTTGTTCAAGTACAGGACCGATAACACTGAATTCAATTGCGCTAAATCTGGAGCGGATGGCTCCCCACCTTGATCTGTTCATGCTTGAAAATGTCGGTACCAACATAAGATCTGTTGATTGGGTCAGAATGGATGCTGAAGCTCTGCAACAGAAAGATATTGCATTGAAGAGAGGCAATGCACCGGCTCTTGCACTAAGTTATACTATCTACGAAAAAGGTGGTTACCTGGGATGGAGCCTGAGCCGGTTCTGGGGAGTGGCAAACTGGAGCAGCACTCTTAATCAAAGATTAGAGGAAGATCCTGCCGATGCAATGGAAACCGAAGATATTGTTGGCCCTCTTAACAGATGGGAAATTAAAAACAGTAACCTTAATTATCGTGAAGCTAACGATCTGGCTGAAGTAAGACTTGTAAGCAGCAGCCTTTGCAGAGATAACGGATGGAGAGATAATGACGGTTCAGAACAATGGGACAGGGTCAGAGCATGGTCAGAACAGCTTGTCATCAATAATATAGGCTATCGTATCGTCCGCTCTTCTGAATTATCTGATCCGGATGCTCTTTGCAGTGAAAATACCCCGTTGATCCTCGATGGCCTCGGCTGTGTTTCAGAGAACCAGTTCAATGCCATAAATACTCTTCTCAGAAACGGTGGCATTGTATGGCTGGGCTTACCTTTTGGAACCCACGACGAAAAGGGTTATAAAAGAGATGTTCCCCTTTCAGTGAAATTGTTGAAAAGAAAGACAAATAATTTAATACTGAGAAAAGATTTATCTATTTCCGGATTTCTTAATTATTTATTAGTTAAGACCAAATTCCACCCTGTATTAGTCCAGCTCTCAGGAGATCCCGGCTGGGCTGCCAGGATAAGATTTTATAACAAAAAACCCGTAATCCATTTTTTAAACAGAAAACTTGTTGCAATACCTCATCCTGCATTGAAAGATATTCCCGGCAATCCGATTTTAAAGGATATTGAATCTCATATTGAAGATAATCACCTTGTTTTCAAAGTCAATGCCGGTAAATTAAAACTAAAGGATCTTTATGCCTGGAGTCCCGAATCAGGAGACTTATCCCGGCATGCAGGTATAGTTGCTACAGAGAAGGGTTATTCAACCCTGGATATCAACCTGGAAGGCATCAAAATATATGCTGTACTGCAATAAGATCTTTTGTCTTACCGGTGAAATGCCTTTGAAATGAATCCAAGCACTTCCGGAAGAGCTTCCCTCCAGTATTGCCAGGTATGGGATCCATCCCTTACCCTGTATTCATGAGGGATTTCTTTCTGGCGCATTGCAATATGCATCAGTGAATTACCTTCATACAGAAAATCATCATCCCCGCAATCGATGTACCATCGAACAGCCGCTTTCTTATCATCCGGCATATTCTCAATAAGGTATAATGCATTATGCTGATTCAGGTAATTTGTTATCTGCTCTGTTGTAAGGCCAGCGGTATCTGCAGCTGCAATCCTGCCGCGATCGGCAGAACGAGTCCTGACTGATGCGCTCAGAGGACATGCTGCTGCAAACATTTCGGGATGATGAAGTGCATATAATACAGTACCTCCTCCACCCATTGATAAACCTGCAACAGCCCGGTATTGCTTCTCTGCCCGGATCCTGTAAGTTTTTTCTATAAAGGGTATGAATTCCTTAAAGAAAAAATCCTCATACTGAAAATCTCCCTTCATCGTATTAAAATAACCCCTCCTGCCGGTATTCGCATCAGGCATAACAATAATAAGCGAAGTCGATACACCTTCATTTATAGCCTTATCGGCAATTTGCTTTACTTCACCGAACTGAACCCAGCCTGTCTGGTCATCTCCGGCACCATGTAAAAGGTAAAGTACAGGATAACTCCTGTTCGATGTTTCATAATCCGGAGGAAAATAAACCGAATATTTCCGGTCCATTTTAAGGATCTGGCTCTTCATTGAAAGATTATCAAATACTTTCCCCGTCTGTCCGGATATTAAGGATGGAAAAACAAGGACCATTAACAAATAACAATAAGATTTTTTCATTTTCCGGCAATTATTTTGGTTACCCAATAATATTGAATTAATAGAATGATTCAAAGTAAAAACAACAAAAAGAACATGCAGATGTAATGAAAAAGAAAGAATATTAACTTAGCCGGAATTAATATTATCTTTAATCAGGAAATCGAATAATCAATCAATCAATCCAATAATTAATAATATCTGTATGAAAATAAATATTTCAGTACTTATAATTATGTTCTTTCTGGCCATCGGTCTCCGGGCGCAGCAGAATGATTGCAAAGTCCTGCTTGAAAGTATTTCGGGAACCTATGAAGGAAAGTGTAAGAACGGACTTGCTCATGGAAAAGGTATCGCTCAGGGTACAGACAGGTATGAAGGCACTTTCGTCAAAGGATTGCCATCGGGAAGAGGTGTTTACAAATGGGCAGACGGATCTTTTTATGATGGTGAATGGAAGGACGGAAAGAAGGAAGGCAAAGGGAAGCTGGTTAAAAAGGATTCGGAAATCTCCGGATACTGGAAAGATGATGAATATGCCGGGGAAGAACTTGTTCCTTCATATAAAATTACACGAAGTATGAATCTGGCACGTTCCACTTTCAAGAAATCCGGAGCAATTGAAGGTGTGAGAATATTATTATTGCAGGCAGGTTCCGATAATGTTGCCATTGAGAATTTCTCGATTGCCTCAAGCAGTGGTTCTGAATACCGCTCAGGGAAAATGTATGGAATTCAGAATGTTTTGTTCCCCCTTGATGTAAAAGTCAAGTATATGACCTGGAACAAAATGCGTACCGGCCAGATTGAAGTTATATTTGAATTTACAATAAACGAACCCGGAGCGTGGGAAGTGACCCTCAATAATTAGAATCAGATTAAAATACCCTGATCCTTTGCCTTCCGCTCTTCGTGATCTCAAACGGACCCGGTGAAGGATTTTCCTTATTACGGAGGGACCCGGAATAATCCTTATCTATAATTAATTGTGAACCGTCTGTATTCACGAACGGAAGATCAGGAACGAGAGCATTTCTTAATGAATTTGTTGTAACCAGTGTTCTTTTTTGCTCTGTCAGCCAGCTTTTATCCAAAGCCAGATCCAGAAAATATTCACCGTTTTCGAAAACAACTTTTGCCATCCCGTCAAAATCAGGTTTAATTAATGAATTTATCTCCCGTGCATCCTGAGGTTGCATTTTCTTGAATGCTTCTTTGGCTTCTGTGCTCATTTCACCAAATCTTTCCTGTAATTTCCCGGTTACTGGTCTGACCGTTCCTTTTGTAAATACGTTTCCATCGAATGTAACAGGCAGCATGGCACTTCCATACTGGCTGGCATTCCCCTGGTTCACAAATAAATTGTTGACGAACTGTACATCTCCTCCGGGATTGTCATGAAGTTTCTCAACAAATGTCGAATGTGGTTTATGGTATGGAGTAAGCCGTGAGTCATAAGCAATTACATTCATATTCCCTCCAAACAGATTATGAACAAAAGCTGCCCCGCTTGAATTCATAAGAAGGTTTGTCCCCGAAAGAAAAATATTATTACTTATAAGCATCGGGCCATGGTCGACTTCAAGAAAAAGGTCCAGCGAGTTATCATGCATCAGGTTATTCTTTACCTGTGCACCCTGTGCCATCCAGTCGAGCCATATACCAAGGGTTGTTCTGTAAATATGATTGTTAAAGATCTGTACATCAATTGCTCCATGAAATTTTATACCGGCCATTTCTGCTCCGGTAAATAGCTTCCTTACATGAATATCATGAATTATGTTGTTATGAATAATGCTGAATGCACACCCCATACTGCCTACTATACCGGCCTGCTCACAGAATGCGATTGTATTATTCCTTACAATATGACTTCCGATAGTACCCTTATTCCATCCAAAGGCAAGCGCCCTGTTAATAGTTCCGACATATCCGATAGCTGATTCGGTGTCTTTATTGTCGAACTCATCACCGTATTTCCCAAGTGAGATCCCTACACATTTTGAATATTGTACCACATTGTTTTCAATTATCCATCCCCTGCTCCAGTGTGTTCCGACAAGCCCCATCTGCTCAGCCGTTGGTGGAGCCCAGTTTGTTGCAGCATGCTGCATTTTAAAACCACGGATGGTTATAAAATTTATAAAAGGCTTATCGGGATAAAATATAGTTTGTCTGACATTAATTTCAACCGTTTCCCGGTTTGGGTCTGCATCCTTAAACTGGGCAAGAATAGTTGTTGTTGTTGAATCAACAGTTGCACACCACAGCAGGTTATTTTTATCTGCGGGCCCCATTACTTCATCCTGTGATGATGCCTCCATCAGCCAGTCGCCATTCAGATAAACTGCACCTGTGTGATATTTCCTGTCTTTGGGGGTAGGAGTAAACCAGTCACCCCTGATAAGATCGCTGTAGGGATTGAATGTTCCGAAGAAGCTGTTGGATATCTTTACGGACCACGTATCATTCAGTACTTTTTCCCAGTTTTTTACTATTTCCGATCCTTTTATTTCGACATTTTCCCCGTGAGCTGCCTGGTAAATTATCCTCTCAGTTTCTGAATTTCCGCCTCTCGGAGGAATAATCTGTTCACGATATACTCCTGAATGGACAATAATTATATCTCCGGGCATGGCTTTGTCTGCGGCCCGGTTGATAGTCCGGAAAGGACTCTCTGACGAACCCTTATTCTTATCATTCCCGTTTACCGAAACGTGTATTTCTTCAGGGAACAAACTAATTGATATAAATAAAAACAATACAATACATGATACTTTTTTCATCTGCTGATGGATTATGGTTAATATCCGACAAAAATTCTGCATTGATAAGTATAAATATATCCAATTAAATTTTAAAAATGGCCCATTCAGGTAATTACTTTAACAACATTATTTAAATTAAAAAGGCTCCGTCAGGGAGCCTTTTCATCATTCATATTTTATGATATTATTTCTTATCATAAACCATGGTGCTCTTTACTTCACCATTCTGCCCCTGCCGTGTGGATACAATTGAAAGAGTTTTTGCATCAACCAGGCTCCAGACTTCGGTGGAGGTTCTTTCATTCCCGTTGAAATTTGATTTGGTTGTAATTGTAAGAGATTTTCCGTCAGCTGACCATTTTGCAGTTGATTTCCTTTCAAACTCACCAAATGCATTTACACTTTCAGTACCATCGAGAGCATATTTTGTCGCTCTTGCAGTACCATCCTGACTGGTCCTTGTCTGGGTAAGAAGATTTGCTTCCTGAGTAATCGTAAATTCCCGGCCGCCCATTCTCTGGCGGCCTCCGCCACCCTGTGGAAGTGTGCTTTTGCTTTCATTTAAAGTCCATGTACCGGAAAAATTTGCTTTTGATCCCTGTGCATTAATATTCGCCGGGAGAATTATGAACACTGACATTACAGTTAATGCCAGAAGCCGCATTAAAGATTTGCCGGAAACCTGAAGGTTTTTGATTTGCTTATTCATTTTTTCTAAATTAAGGTTTAAAGTAAAGAAACAAGTGTCTGAGTAAATCAAAGGTATGAATCCTCCAGCCATTGTAATCTTAATAAATGTTAATTTATTGCCCGTGCCTGAAGAATTATCACCCGTTATTTTACTACTTTAAAACGGATAAGGATAAGGGCATTTTTAATTGAGTTTGGTGGTAGTTAACATTATTCCCTTGCCATACGCTTTGATAAGTATGCTTTGAAATTGAACCTTTAGTGCATCTTCTAACTAATCTTTCGGGAGGGTATATAAAAGTCGTATTTCGTAAGCCCGCATTTCGTGGCGATATATTTACAATAGTCCAGTCGTCCCGTTTTCTGATCACGGGTATCTGAACCTTAGTGACCTGTATTCATTCGGTGTCTGACCTGTCTCATTCTTAAACATCCTGCTGAAGTGCTGTGGATGTTTGAACCCCAGTTCATAGGCAATTTCGCTTAATGTTTTACTCCTGTCGAAAATTTTTTCCTTGGCAATATTTATCGCCTTATTCTGGATGTTTTCCTGGGCAGACTTACCGGTTTCTTTTTTGATTAAGTCTCCAAAGTAGTTTGGCGACAAATGAAGCTGGTCAGCACAGTATTTTACTGTTGGCAAACCTGAAGTCTGAATCAATTCTGATTGAAAGTAATTGTCCAGTACCTGTTCAAATCTTTCAAGAATGTCCTTGTTTGCATCACTGCGGGTAATAAACTGGCGGTCATAGAATCTCATGCAGTAATTCAGAAGTAACTCGATGTTGTTTGCAATCAGTGTCTTGCTGTGCTTATCTATCGATTGCCTGAGCTCATGGCTGATCTTGTAAAAACAGTCCAGAATAATCTGTCTCTCCTTCTCTGAAACATGGAGGGCTTCACTGGATTCATATGAGAAAAAGGTGTATTTCTTAATATTATACCCAAGAGAAGTCCCTCTAATAATATCAGGATGAAAAATAAGTCCCCATCCTTTTGGTAAGGGATTGCCCGGTTTATTTCCTATTCCGACAACCTGACCGGGTGCAATAAATACAATCGTTCCTGCCTGATAGTCATAAGTTTTACATCCGTATTTCAGATCTCCACAAACCGCTTCTTTAAGGAAGACACAATAGAAACCATAATTTGCCCTTGCTTCAGGGATGAGCTTCATTTTTGAAAAATCAAGAACACTCACTAAAGGATGCAGTGTTTCAATACCCCTGAGGGTATTAAACTGTGATATGGTATCAAGTTTTAAAATTTCATTCATGAGTTTCAGATGTAATTATTTCTTCAAAGTTATATCATATTTATGTTTAAGATAAACAGGGGGATGCACAATCAGTAATTCTGGTACAAGAATCAGTAATTCGTATAATAAGCCACTGGCTATTTCATCTCACCTTTGTATCGGCAGAAGTCTTGATATCTGATCTTTAAAAGAATTTGACATGAATAAAATAATTCCAAACAGGCTTGTATTAAATAAAAAAGTAATATTTTTCATTCTTACAGCTTTTTGTACCATTTTTTCTGTTTCATCTCAGAAAGGAATAAAACAACAGCCTCTGATCATCGAGGATCAGGGAAGTTTTGCTGTTGGAGGAACTGTGATTAACAGTCCAGGTACTTTTGATCCCTATAGACCGTCTCCATCAGGTCAAACCTTCAGAGGAGACCATGCATATGTTTTTTACCAGATACCTGTCAAAGCCCGGAAATACCCGCTTGTCATGTGGCATGGTATCGGGCAGTTTTCCAAAACATGGGAAACAACTCCTGACGGCAGGGAAGGTTTTCAGAATATTTTTCTTCGCCGCAATTTCGGAGTATATCTGATAGATCAACCTAGAAGAGGGAATGCAAGCCGCAGTACAGTGGAAACAACAATATCACCAGTACCGGACGAACAACAATGGTTTGGAACTTTCCGCCTGGGTATCTGGCCAAACTTTTTTGAGGGGGTGCAATTCAAAAAAGATTCGGCAACTCTTAACCAGTATTTCAGGCAGATGGTTCCCAACATAGGACCAATAGATTATAAAGTAAATGTAAATGCCATATCAGCGCTTTTCGATAAAATCGGTCCGGCCATTCTTGTTACTCATTCTCATTCCGGTGGAATGGGCTGGCTTACAGCAATAAAGAATGAAAAAGTAAAAGCCATTACATCATATGAACCCGGAAGTGGTTTTGTTTTTCCGGAAGGACAGGTGCCTGCCCCGATCGCAAGTTCCGGAGGTTCCCTTGAAGGTGTTGCAATTTCGATGGCTGATTTTATGAAGCTTACGAAAATTCCAATTGTAATTTTCTACGGTGATAACATACCAGATAAACCAAGTGCTAATCCGGGACAGGATGGTTGGAGAGCCAGGCTTGAAATAGCTAGGTTATGGAGGGATATCGTTAACCTTCATGGTGGTGATGTGACAGTGGTTCACCTTCCCGAAATTGGAATTAAAGGCAACACTCACTTTCCCTTTTCAGACCTGAATAATCTTGAGGTTGCAGACTTGCTGTCAAACTGGTTAAAAGAAAAAGGACTGGATTAAAGGAATAATATATAAAGTTGAAATTTAAAAATTCATATTTATGAAATCAATACTTGGAGGAATTTTACTGATAATATGCTCTTTTCATTCTTTTGGGCAGAAATCCCAAGGTGCTCCACAGGTTCGTACTTCATCAGGTATAGTCAGGGGAGCAACAGAATCAGGTGTCGATATATTCAAGGGTATACCTTATGCCGCACCGCCAACCGGAGATTTTCGCTGGAGGCCTCCCCAACCTGTAGCATCCTGGAAAGGTTTACGCAATGCCACTCAATTTGGACCCAGTTGTGCTCAGGCCGGATTTGGCCGTGGAGCAGGGACAATTTCCGAGGGTTCCTCTGAAGATTGCCTGTATCTGAATATCTGGAAGCCTTCTGGTGCAAAGAAAGGTGAAAAACTACCAGTCATGGTTTGGATACATGGAGGAGCATTTGTCGGGGGATCAGGTAACACGAACGGAGCTGGCTTTGCCACAAAGGGTATCATCCTTGTAAGTTTCAATTACAGGCTCGGCCGTCTGGGTCATTTTGCTTTCCCGGCATTGACTGCCGAGCACCCGGAGGAACACAAAGGCAGCTATGCATTCATGGACCAGATTGCAGCACTTAAATGGGTTCAGAAAAACATTGCGGCATTCGGAGGCGATCCGAAGAATGTTACAATTTTCGGCTTCTCTGCAGGAGGCGTTTCGATACATTCCCTCATGACGATACCATCAGCCCATGGACTTTTCCAGAAGGCGATAGGTCATTCCAGCGGAGGGCGTGACGGAGTTTTGACAGGCAGGCCTATAAATAAAGAAAATGCAAGTCCTTACTACCCGGTTTCAGCGGAAACGATAGGAATAAACTTTGCCCGGAAACATGGTATCGAGGGCACAGATGCTGAAGCTCTTGATAAACTTCGAGCATTGAAAGTTGAAGAGATCGTCGATGGCGGACAGGAAAATGATGGTCAGGGAGGTCCACGAATTTATTCGGGTCCCATACTCGATGGTAAATTTGTTACGGAGAATCCAACGAGTGCTTATAATTCAGGCAGGTTTGCACATGTACCCTTAATGATAGGAAATAACAGTGCAGAAATTGGCGGCCCCTTTGTTAATCAAAGTAGTTCAAAGGAAGAGCTATTTTCATTGTTCGGAAGCTTGAAAGAGGAAGCACAAGCTGCGTATGACCCTGAAGGCAATAAAGCCTTTGCTGAAGTACAAACTCTTTTTAATACTGATAAAGTATGGGCGGAGCCCGCCCGTTTCACAGCAAGATCTGTTGCTGCAAAGGGTGATCCTGCATACATTTTTCTTTTCGATTATGTCCCTGCTGCAATGAAGGATAGAATGCGCTTTGGTCCGGGTCATGGGACCGATATTTCTTTTGTATTCGATGATCTCAGAGTACCACAAGGAGGAACAGCAGCCCCTGAAGACAAAGAAGTAGCCAGGATCATGAATTCATATTGGGTCAACTTCGCTAAAACCGGTAATCCCAATGGACCAGGACTTCCAAACTGGCCTGCATATAATCCGAAAACGAACGATTTACTCGAAATGCAACGCGATGGTAATGCTGTCGGGAAGCCTGATCCAACAAAAGCACGGCTTGATGTGATCGAAAAGGCGGTAAACATGGGTGATAAACTTCAGCCTAACGGCATTTAGAATGAGATACAAGTTAACAGCAATCTTTCTCTGTTTCGGATTCTCTCAGGCTCTGACAGCCCAGACAGGAGAGGAAAAACCAAAAATCAACAATTTTACCGCTTCTGTCCTGTTTCAGACCAAAGGCATTTCCACAATCCCAAATCTGACCCTGGGAAAACCTGCCTTTACTTTTGACCTGAAGATAGGAAGAAGGCTATCATTTGAACCTCAGTTCAGGTTTGCCGCTACAGGCAAACCATGGGCTATGGTGTTTTGGTGGAGGTATAACGCTGTTTCAACAAGTAAATTCAGGCTGGATCTTACTACAAATTATTCATTCTCATACAAAACAATCATAGTGACAACCACAGGGGAATCACAGGAACTTATAAGGACAACCAGATATCTTGTGGGAGCTGCAGCTCCCGAATATCTCTTTAACAAATATTTCAGTATCGGGGCTTACATTTTCTACAACAGAGGAATTGAAAAATTCATAACGAGGAATACACTGATGCTTTCTATAAGGCCATCAATATCAAATATTCCAATTACAAAAAATATCACTGCCAGGTTCAATCCTGAGATATACAACCTTTTTATGGATGATGATAATGGAGTATTTTTTAATGCAAGGCTTTCGATAAGTAAGAAAAACTTCCCTGTATCCTTATCTGCCCTCATAAATAAACCCTTAAAATCCAATATCCCGTCCGATTATGATCTTTTATGGAATGCAGGTATAAGTTATACTTTTAATAATAAATATGTCGAAGCGAAATAGGCAAGGGGAAAAAACCTAGAAGCCTTATAATAACTATATTTATACTCCTGTGGCCACAATGGAGATTTGTATTGTATAGATATCAATACTCAAAAGCCGGTATGGAACAAGAACGTATGGACTGATTTTGGAGGCACAAAACTCCCAATATGGGCAATCAGCCAGTGTCCCCTTATTTATGGAGATTATGTAATTGTATCGTCCCTGGCGCCGGAGGCAGGAGTTGTTGCATACAACAAACTTAAAGGCGATGTTGTATGGAAAACGCCCAATCTTGGGAATGAATCATATGCAAGTCCCTCTGTCGTGAAAATCGACGGCAAAGACCACATTGTAATGGTTATTTCATCCACAAATCCAATTGGGCATAGGGAATTACCACAAACAAATGGCAGGATTGTCGGGTTAGATCCAATAACAGGTAAATTATTGTGGGATTACAATGACTGGCTGTGTCATATCTCAGTGCCAAGCGCTGTTGATGCCGGAAACAATAAAGTGCTGGTAGCTGGTGGATACGAGAATGGCGTTGTTATGATTAAAGTGGGGAAAAAGGCAGATGGAACCTTCGGTACTACCGAGCTCTTCAAACATAACGATTTCGGCGATCATACCAAGCCTCCCATTTTCTATAATGGTTATTTTTACGCGCAATTCTCTACTAACAGCAAAAAGGAAGGTCTGGCCTGCATGGATATGAATGGAAAGGTGCTCTGGAAAACGATGCGTAATCCACTGTTTGATAAAGGGAGCATGATACTTGCTGATGGAGTAATAATTGCAACTGACGGCAGAAAATCATTGTACATTATAGATCCTTCACCCGAAGGATATAAACCTCTGGCGACGGCAGAAGTTCTTCAGGAAAGTTCTGCATCCGGGAATGATCACATGGCTTCAAGAATTGGGGGGGGATCACAGAACTGGGCTCCGATAGCTCTTTCCGATGGCAAGCTTCTGATCAGAGATCAGACGCGGCTAATATGTGTTAAGGTAGCAAAATAGGGCGTCTTTCTGGCGTAAAAACAAAAGAACTGTTGAGTCTCCTGGTCTCCAGGTCTGCTAGTCTCCTGGTCAAGGCCAGAAGACTCCCAGACACCAAGACCAGAGCGAGTGTGAGAGTGAGTCTTGAGGAAAAAAGAGCGAGTGTGGTCACTCTCGCTCCCACAATCGCTCTTTTTCAAGCTCCCCAGGTAAGACTCGAACTTACGACCCATGGATTAACAGTCCATTGCTCTAACCAACTGAGCTACTGAGGAATTTTTGCTAAATGTTGTTAAAATTTAGCGACCCAAAAATAAGGGCTTTTACTGAATTAAGCAATATCTTTAAAGAAATTTTTAAGAATGAAGAAAATACTCGGCATAGGAAATGCTCTTGTTGATGTAATGACCCCGATCACAGATGATAAGCTGCTTGAAGAATTCTCACTTCCGAAAGGAAGTATGCAACTTGTGGATGAAAAAAGATCAAACCTGATCAAATCTGAAACCGTAAATTTCAAAAGGACCTTCTCCCCCGGCGGCTCCGCTGCCAATACAATTCATGGTCTGGCAATGCTGGGCGCCGGAACAGGATTTATAGGCTCGATCGGTAAAGATGAGACAGGTGATATTTTTGAAGCTGAAATGAAACGCGCAGGGGTTAAAACTTTTCTGTCACTCCGTGATTCAATAACAGGAACAGCAATAGCTCTCATAACCAGAGATAAGGAAAGAACCTTTGCTACACATCTTGGAGCTGCTGTTGAACTCGATGCAAAAGACCTTGATCCGGATTTTTTTAACGGTTTTGATATTTTCTATCTTGAAGGTTACCTGATTAACAATCTGCCCCTTGTGGAATCAGCATGTAAAATCGCCAGGGAAAAGAATATGACAATCGCACTCGATCTGTCCAGTTATAATGTTGTTGAAGCTTATCTGAATGACTTTAAGAAAATCGTCGGAAATTATGTAGATGTGATCTTTGCAAATGAGGATGAAGCAAGGGTTTTCACCGGATTGGCACCTGAGGAAGCTGTAAAAAAGCTGTCCGAATACTGCAGTATCTCTGTTGTAAAAATCGGCCCTGCCGGATCTTGGCTGAAAAAAGGTGAGGAACTTATAAAAGTGGATTCCATGCCGGTCAGATGTAAGGATACTACCGGCGCCGGAGACCTTTATGCATCAGGTTTTTTATATGCATATGCAAATGATCTCGACCTTGAGAAATGCGGAATACTCGGATCAATGCTTGCCGGTAATGTAATAGAGGTGGTAGGTGCTAAAATAAAAGAAGAAAAATGGCCGGTAATAAAAAAATATGTATCAATTCTAACCAGGGACAAATCCAATGAAGAAAACTAAATCATTTTCAACATCCGGATCTTACAGGACATTATTATGTCTGATCCTTCTGCTGGCTGCTGCTTCAGGTGTATTTTCCGTTCAGGGTAATCCGGCTGAACATCAGGCTTCAAAGACCGATACTGCAGGAAAGAAATTAACTCTTTTCGGTAGTGAAGACATACTGAACGTCACATTAAAATTTGACCTGTCAACTTTCCTGAAAAAAAATCTTAAAACAGGTTCACTTGATGGTGAAATTGACTTTATACTTTCAGATACGGATACTATTGACCGTAAAGTAAAAATAAAACCAAGGGGAAATTACCGGTTCAAAACCTGTGGTTTCCCGCCAATCCGGCTGAACTTTAAGAAACCGGTCAATGCATATCCCGACACCGGAAAGATCAAGAAGATCAAACTGGTCACTCATTGCCAGCAGGGTAAAGCTTATGACGATTTTGTCCTGAGAGAATATCTGGTATATAAATTATTCAGTGTCCTGACCGATACAAGTTTCAGGGTGAGGCTTCTGAGAATTGAATATATTGATACTCATAAGGAAAGGAAGCCAATTAACCAATATGGATTCTTGATAGAGCCACTCGAGATAATGGCAATGAGGACAAACTCCTCGATTGTTAAAGTAACACATCTGACCCAGAAAAATATTGTACCGAAGCTAATGGACAGGGTTGCAATTTTCAGTTATATGGTTGCCCAGTGGGACTGGGCAGTACCGGGGCTTCACAATATTTCAGTGATCGTTCCGGAAAATTATGCAGGGACAGGGCTCGGTGTGGCTGTTCCGTATGATTTTGACCTGACCGGACTGGTTAATGCACCATATGGCTTCCCGGATGAGGCCACCGGATTGAAATCCAATCGCGACCGGAAATACACAGGAATATGCAGAAGCCGGGAGGAATTTGTCAGGGCTCTGGAGGAATTCAAAAACCTTAAAGAATCTTTCTATTCAGTTATCAATGATTTCCCATTGCTTGAACAGAGGTCTAAAAAAGATATTACCGATTTCCTCGATCAATTCTTCAACCAGCTGGATAATCAGAAAGATATGGAAAGACTGATCACTCAGTTTATGACTTCATGCAAGCCTCTGTAATATAGATATCACTTTAACCCTAAACCTGGAACCTGCTTCGCCCACCGAAGCTTAAGCGAAGGTGGGGAACCTGCTTCGCCCACCGAAGCTTAAGCGAAGGTGGGGAACCTGAAACCTGAAATAACAGAACAGGTTTTATCTTGAGGCAAAATGTACAATAGTCTCATAAACCCTTTGCCTGGTCTCCTCAGGTGTCGGATTAAGTGAGGTGCTCCTGAAATCGCCTTTCTCAACATCGATCCTTTCAAATACCATAAGATACAGGTTGAATATTATCATCAGGCTCAACTGATATCTGGGAGTGTGAAGAGGAAGGATTTTATCAAGCATTTCATATGTTTTAATCCTGTAATTATCAGCCAGAAGATAATATTCCTTTATCATATGCCTGAAATTATCAGGTACCGGATGTCCATATGCGATCTCTTTAAGATCAAACCTGCTAAGCCTGAATTTCTGAAGCATATCATCGGCAAAATAATTCAGGTTATTAAGCTGGTCTTTCTGAAAATCACGGATAATATGGACAAGGTAACTAAATAATGCGCATGGAGTTGCAGCTTCCCTGACGTTGAAAACAGGTGGTTCATATTTCCCATCCTGATGGGATAGTCCGTTAAGATGGACAAATACCGAGGCCGGCGCGACAGAAGCTCCTCCGGAATACCTGATGAATGAATCAAGCGTAGGGAATCCGTCATTATTTATATCATACAGCATCGATCTGGCGAAATCCTCCAGGGGCCACAGAGGCATACTGAACTTTTCAATAGTATGGATAATCTCCTGCTGAAGAGGATTACACTCCTCCGACCTGATTATTATGTTCAGCGATTCATTGACTTTTGAAATAAAGCCGTCCCTTTCATTTTCCGCAATAGTTTTATGAGATGCTTTATAATCATCAATCATGTCGTCGATCTTTCTCATGAACCTGTAAAAGATCTTTGCCGCACAATATCTTTCATGAGACCAGAACCTGGCAGCGATCAGAATATTTGGATGATCTTTGATTTTGTCGAATTCTATTGAAGCGAATATTTTAAGGAATTCTTCTTTTTGCGGGTTCATTAATTATTTCCTGTTAAATACAAATTTATTTTCCGGATAAGATCCTCTCCGAGACAAGCTTTGAAGAAATCAGAACATTGGGTATCCCATTCCCGGGATGAGTGCTTCCACCTGTAAAATACACATTTTGGTAACGATCATGACGGTTATGAGGACGAAAATACCCCATCTGAAAAATGTTATGGCCCAGACTTCCGAATACAGCTCCCCGTACAACGTTGCATCCCGATTCCCAGCTTTCCGGTGTATATGCCAGCTCAAATTTAATATGCTGATCAATATCATCCAATCCTGATTTTTTCAGCCTTTCAATTATGTAATCATGAGCCTTCCTTTTGATTGAATCCCAATCCTGATCTTTCTTTTTGTCAAGATGTCCGGTCGCCACCACAAATGAAAGGCTTTCCTGTCCTGCCGGAGCTGCATCCGGATCTGATCTTGCGGGAGCATGTACATAGAAGCATGGCCTGTCGCCCATCGTCTTATCTCTGAATATCCTGTCGAGACCCTCTTTAAAACCATCCGACAGGAATACGTTATGGTGATCGAGCTGAGGATAAACTTTATCCAGACCCCAGTGAAGGCAAACAGCGGAGCATGAATATTTGAGCTTTCCCAGCCTGTCAGCTTTTCTTTTATCGGGCAGAAGTTCACGGTAAACGTATGGAAGATCTGCATTTGCGATCACAACACCGGCATCATGAAATGTACCATCCTCCAGAATTATCCCTGCAGCTCTTTTATCCTTTATTACAATTCTGCCTGCAGGAGATTTAAAATGAAAGACAACCCCGGAATCCATCGCAGCTTTCATAAGTTTTTCAACAATTCCAAACATGCCGCCTTTTACGAAAAATGATCCTTCAGTAAGCTCGGCGGCCGGTACCATCGAAAAAAGCGCCGGGGAATCGAAGGGGCTCTGACCAACATAAATATTCTGAAATGTATATGCCATTCTCAGATGCGGATGCCGGAAAAATTTTTTTGCATAGTTCCAGTTGGAAATGAAGACCTTCAGCTTTATCAGAAGTCCGATATTCTTAAAATTAACAAGTTGAAACAGATTATAAAAATTACGTCCGATGAGTTTATCCATACCAAGTCTGAAAATCTTATAGCCATCCCCTACATATTTTTCAGCCATCTCATAGCTTCCTGGCTCAATACTTTCCAGCTGGTCTTTCATCCTGACCTTATCAGTTGTCAATGACAGTGATGTACCATCATCAAAGTGTATCCTGTAAAGATCCTTTAGCGGGAAAATATCTTTTCCGCTTATGAGTTCTATCCCCAGCGAACCGAATATCTCATTATAAATACCAGGCATTAGAAGCATAGTGGCTCCCAGATCAAACCGGTGGCCGTCCCGTATTACCTGGCCGCATCTTCCTCCCGGTAATGAATTCTTCTCAAAAACTTCAACCTTATAACCGGCCCTCGACAGGTAAATTGCTGTTGCAATGCCACCTACTCCGGCTCCAACAATCACTACTTTCCTATTGTTCCCCATTAAAGTATAAATAAATATTTTCCCCTGAAAGACGGATCAATGATCAACCTGTTACAGAATAAAGAATATAAAAGTAATTTTTCCTGATGAATTGATATATATTTTATTACTCACTTTTTTTATGAACTTTGAAATTATGCCATTTATGATCAACTTTGGGTTAAATAAAACAATTAATAAATCAGGATAATGAAGAGCATTTTCAAATTTATCGGATTATTTCTGTTAACTGCCATAATAATACTTTTGGTTATAGCCGGAAAAAATCTGAAAGACAGGAATCCCGGTTATGAGGTTGATATGAAGATCTTAACCGGCAAAGAATCAGCTCTGAAAGCAGGGTTCGCATCAGTTACAATTACCCCCGAAGTACCTGACAGATGGTTTGATTCAGATGAAAATGCAAAATATGAACCTGAGAAGGGAGATACCTTCACTGATGGGAACGGGAATGGCGTTTTTGATCCCATCTGGATTGCGGGATTCGGTAACGGACGTGCTGCAAACGGAATTCACGACGATCTGTGGGCAAGGACAATGATCATTGATGACGGAACCACCAGAATTGCACTGGTAGCACTTGATGCTATCGGCTTCATGAATAATTATGTGATTGATACCAGGAACAGCATTCCTCAGGATGCAGGCATCGACTATTTACTGGTAGCCTCCACGCATACACACGAAGGCCCTGATATTCTTGGTTTATGGGGCAGGTCGCCATTTAAAAGCGGTGTCGACAAAGTTTATATTAAATATGTGAAAAACCGGATAGTGGAATCGGTAGTTACTGCTGCAGACAATCTGCGCCCGGCAGTGCTCGAAATATCAGAAGATTTGTCAGGAGCAGAATATCTTGTAACCGATACACGTAAACCGGATGTTTATGATCCGGGATTAAGGATCATAAGAGCTGTGGATAAGGTCAGCGGAAAAACTATGGGTTCTCTTGTATCCTGGGCTGACCATCCTGAAACCCTGTGGGGAAAGAATCTTCTTATCACCTCCGACTTTCCACATTATGTGAGGGAGGGCATTGAGAATGGAATCTATTCCGGCGACTCTCTGGTTATAAAGGGTACCGGAGGAACTGTACTATATTTCAATGGTGCAATTGGCGGACTTATGACAACTCACCCCAGTCTTGGAGTAAAAGATCCTTTCACAGAAATTGAATATAATGAACCTTCTTTCGAAAAAGCAAAAGCTCAGGGGACCCGGGTTGCAATGCTTGTGCTGAAAGCTATTGAAAATCCGGTTGAAAAGATCGATTCAGCTGCAATAAGGCTTGTCGCGAGGACAGTCACTCTGCCCATTGAGAACAAACTGTTCCGGCTTGCCGTGATGTTCGGTGTTCTGGACAGGGGTATCAGCGGATGGATGAAAATGAGATCGGAACTGGCAGCATTCACAATCGGCCCGATTTCATTCGCCACCCTGCCCGGAGAGGTATACCCTGAAATTGTAAACGGCGGGATTGAGGCACCTGACGGGAATGATTTTTCAATCACTCCGTATGAAATACCTCCTGTAAGAGAAATGATGCCGGGGCAAAATAAATTTATCTTCGGCCTTGCTAACGATGAAACAGGATATATAATCCCGAAAAGCCAGTGGGATGTTAAAGCCCCATATACCTACGGAAGGGAAGATTCTCCATATGGTGAAGAGAATTCCCTGGGGCCGGAAACGGCAGGGATTCTTCACAGAAACCTGAGGGAGATGCTTGGGGAGCTTGAATAATGGGATGGATACTGGTTGCTGGTTGCTGGTTCAAAGTTCCTGGTTCGAAGTTCCAGGTTCGAAGTTCCAGGTTCTGGAACCCGGAACCTGAAACTGTTTAAATTATACCCAAAATAAATATGCATAATTTATGGCACTCCGTATTTTGAAATCCTTCCTTCTGGGCTTACTGGCAGTAATCATCATTTTTTTCTTTTGGATGGTGTTCCCCCGTGTATGGTCATCGCTCAATCCAACAAAACCTCCAATGGGTTACTATTTAACTCCTGTGGCATATGCGGCAATATGGCTCGGGATTGAAAAGCTGGCAGAGCTTGAGCCGGCAGTTCCGGCGAATATTGAGGAAATAAAGGACATTGAATATAAAAATATCAACGGGAAATCCCTTCAGCTTGATATTTACCGCCCTGAAAAACTTGATAAGCCTGCACCACTTCTTGTATTTATCCATGGCGGATCATGGAAAAGCGGAAAACGATCTGATTATCTTGTTTATCTGATAAGCTATGCCCGGAAAGGTTATGTTACAGCAACAGTATCTTACCGGCTGCTTAAGGATGGTCCTTATCCTGCCTGTATTGAAGATATTACCGATGCATTAAAATGGTTACACGGGAATGCAGAAAATTACGGATATGATCCATCAAGGATTGCCCTTATAGGAGGATCAGCCGGGGCTCATCTTGCCACTCTGGCAGCTTACGGGTGGAATAATCCGGCTCATATTAACGACACTTCAGACCTTATTCCGGGTGACCAAAAAGTAAAAGCAGTTGTGGATATTTACGGACCTGTTGATCTTACAACAGAATATGCAAGGAATCATCCGCTCATAACTGCGTTTCTTGCCAGAAGATGGGATGAAGCTCCCGAAATCTTCAGAGAAGCTTCCCCCGTTAATTATCTGGATAAAAATGATCCCCCCACACTTATTTTCCATGGGACATCAGATAAACTTGTTCCGGCATCCCAGTCTGACATGCTCAAAAGCAAGCTCGATTCGCTCGGAGTCCCATGTGTTCTTTACCGGCTTCCCGGCTGGCCTCATACAATGGATATCGTTCTGAGAGTAAATGAATTCTGCCAGAAAAAAATGGATGAATTCTTTAAGCTTTACCTCAACTGATTCCGATCACTTTTCGCGAATTTGTGAACATCCGTCTAATAAAACCCTGAACCCGGAATTCTGAACCTGTTACCATGGTTTCCCGGTACCCTGGAGCAACCATGATTTGGACCATGGACTGTTTTTCCCGTCGCTCGATGAAAATGAAGTTGTTTCAAGTCCCTGTATGGCTGCTTCAGCTTTCTCCGGATTATATAATAATTCATTTGTACCGTAATAAAACCTCAGGGGAATAGCATTTCTTTTTACGATCTTCCCGGGTGCAAGTGCAGGATAACCTGTTCTTCTGTAATCAAACCAGGCTTCAGCAGCTGAAGTCCAGCTTGCAATCCATTTCTGTTCAATGATCTGACTTAGTGTACCTTCAAAGGCAACTCCTTCTCCTTCAATGTAATCTGAATATGATCCGGTCAGACCCCAGGCATCCATTGAGGATTTGACCCCTGCCTCATACAGATCCTTTACCGTGCCGCCGGCAGACCATCCTTTCAGTGCTGCTTCTGCAAGGATGAAATTAACCTCTGCAGCTGAAATAAGGCGTGCCTTAAGATGAGGTCCGGAAGGTGATTTATACATATTATTAATGTGAGAAGCATGAGGGTTTATCGGTGCCTGTTCCAGGTTGGGGCAGAGATTGTATGCCTGCGGCAAAATTGACCATGATGGAGGAAGTCCCACATATTCCGGATCAGGATCGATCTCAACACCATAGGTTGACACATAGGTATCAGCCACGTTCTGCGCTATGATCCTCTTTCCATCCACAATTTCATCATAATCATCGGGTTTTGCCTGATCTATAACAAGAGGAGTGGTTATTTTATTTGCCCATAGAGCAAGTCTCGGATCGTCAAGCTCCTGTAATTTTTCAACGAGTGTCGAACACATTTTAAGTCTCCTCCAGTTTGTCTCGCTGACATCAAATGTAGTATTACATGGCCACGAATCCGATGTGCTGTTGCCAACATAATCTATATTCGCATCATCTGAAGATTCCCGGATAATCGGATATTGTGAAGGATTCCCAACGATCTTTTCTATACCTGTTTTAGCCAGGGAAGATTCTTTTGAAGAAATTCTCATATAATATCTGAGTGCAAGGGAATTGGTAAATTTTCTCCATTTCATCACCGACCCTCTGAAAAGGACATCCTGTACCGGATTAATATCGGAATACTGATCCTGGCTCTTCGACAATAATGTATTGGCAGTTTCCAGATAACCAAGGATACCAATATATATGTCTTTCTGGGAATCATATGCCGGCTTCAGATTTCCTGTCTCACCCTGAAGCGCTTCAGAGAAAGGAGCATCTCCCCAAAGGTCAGCTATCATTCCGTAATTATACGCTTTCATTATAAGTGCCACTGCCTGATAAAATTCCAATCCGGATGCCTCTGTCTTTTTCAGCATTTCCTCTGTATTTCTCAGGATTCCGTAATAGCCTCCCCAGTTCTGGTCGGACCAGTCATAAGCATTATGTCCCCCGCTCCATCCATCTTTCTGAGTATGCTGCATTACGCCTGCGAGATCGCCAAAACCCAGGCTGACAACATTCTGTCCAGTATATGTTAGTACAGTACTCATCAGAAGAAATGGCTGTGCCTCTGCAGGGTCAACCCCATTGGGATTTATATTCAGTTCTTCAAGGTCCAGACATGATACAATAATCAACAGGAATATTATAAGGACCGCTGAAATTTTATAATTTATTGCTTTCATAATTTCAGATTTAAAATTCTAGAATGTTATATCTAACTTAATTCCGAGAGGAATTACCCAGGGTTCAAGGTTATATCTTTCGATACCCTGCTTGAATTGTGTTCCTCTTGTACCTCCTGTCGAACTTTCAGCCTGAAATGCCCTTTCAGGATCTATCCCTGCTTTAGCTTTTGTCCAGAGTATTATGTTCCTGCTGTAAAGTGAAAGTGCAATATTCTGAACGAATCCTATCCTGCTTATCAGGTCGCGGGGAACGTTGTAACTTAATGAGATCTCCCTGAGCTTCACAAAGTCGGAATCGAACATTGAGGGCCTGGCAAATCCCCATGGATAACTGACCACATATGGAGTAATGACAGTTCCTTCCTCACCCAGATTCTCAACATATGTCACACCACCTTCACCGTCATCCACTGCCCAGACTCCCGGAACAAAAACTCCATCGCTTACATATACCCCGCTGTAATTTTCACGGAATCCTCCATATTCAGCAGTTGGCCCGCCGACAACATGAAATCCGTTCTTAATGTACTTATCTTCATTTTCAACCAGCCAGTCACGTAATTCTTTTCCCGTTCTTCCTCCCGGATGAATAAGATTATCCAGCCAGATCTGGGATTTACCATCCTCTGCCATATACCTCTGTGTCTGGGAAATGAACTGGCCTCCGTTTCTCCAGTCGAAGGTCATATTCAGTGAAAATGCTTTATATGAAAGAGAGCTCTGGAAGCCCATAATAAATCTCGGATTATAATTACCAACCTTGTTTTTCGTATATCGCATTTCAACAGCACCCCATTCCATCTCGGCTTCATCCAATATGGGATAGCCATAATACGGAGAATTTTTATCAGTCACGGTAATGATTTCGGCATCATAAATTGCACCAACCTCATCCCCTACATATGACCATGCACCACCCTTTGCATCTTCCCAGAACTTGATGACGTCAATCCCCTCAGCAATTTCAACTACCCGGGTTCTGTTCCTTGTTAAATTAGCGCTGACATCCCAGAACCAGTTGGGAGTTTTAACAAGGGTCACCCCGATCATGAACTCCCAGCCCTTACTCCTGATCAGACCGGCATTAATATTAACGGCATCGGATCCTGTTGAACTGGCTACAGGTATATTCCTGATTATCTGGTTCCGGTTTTCAACAACATAATAAGTCCCCTCAAACCTTAATCTGTTTTTCAGGAAACTCAGATCGAGTCCTGCCTCTTTTGAAACGGCTTCTTCAGGTTTCAGATTTGGAGTAAGTATCTGCCCCGATTTGGCAAGCCGTGTTGCATCGCCCCATTGCCCCGCATTTCCATAAGTGCTGTAAAGCTGGTAAGGATCAGTGTCATTACCAACCTTTGCCCATCCTCCTCTTATCTTGAAAAGATCAACACTTTCTCCCATATTTATCATTTCATTCACCAGTATGCTCAATGAAGCAGACGGGTAGAAGTATGACCAGTTTTCTTTCGGCAATGTGCTTGACCAGTCATTCCGGCCTGTAAGATCCAGGAATATCATGTCTTTAAATCCAAGATTGATAAGACCGTATAAGCTATATATTGCTTTCTGGGACCAGTAGCTTCCGTAATCCAGGGAACCCGATTTGATATTACTGAGAGTGAACACATTGGGTACAATCAGGCCTGCTCCCGACTTTGATGAGCTGCTCATAGATGTTCCTTTTTTGTAGAGAGCATTTCCTCCTGCGGATACTGATAAGCTTATAATATCAGTTACCTTCGAATAAGTTGCCAGAAAATCTACATTCCTTTCGTAACTGGTTATGTCCTGAACACCATATGCTCCGTTATTGGGTTCTCCCGTATAACTCGGGGATAATTTTGATTCCCGTTTTTCCGAGAACTGATCAAGCGAATATCTTCCCATTATGCTGAAATCTTTGAAAATCTTCCATTCAGCTTTCAGATTACCGAAGATCCTGTCCCTGCTAAAGCTGTTATTTACTTCGTTAGCAAGGAAATACGGATTATTATATAACCCGTTGTAAGGTGTTCTCTGCTGAATGCCTTCAAGACCTTCTTCCCAGTAGCTCTTAAGATCTCTTATATCGGTTTCCTGAGGTACATTATATGCCCACTGTAAAGGATTAGTCCCCCTGTTACTTGCGGGTCTGTTGTTGGACCATGATTTATTATAGTTAATGTTTGAACTGACTGTAATATTTTCCCTGACCCGTAAAGTAGTCGCTGCCGTAACGTTATTCCTGAACAGGTCGGAATTGGGAATTATTCCCCTGTTTGACATATTTGATATTCCTATACGGTAATTCATCATATCGGTGTTATTCGATACGGATACCTCATTTGTGGAGGTTATACCCGTCTGGACAAAATTTGCGATATTGTCCGGATGACCGACCAGTTCCATGGGCACCTGAACTCCATTAGCATCTCTGGGGCTGTTCCATTGAACAGCAAAGTATTCCTTGTCGAGCTGTATTCCGGACCCTGCTGCTTCAGCAGGATTGACCTTCATAGTATATCCTGCAGGAAGATCTTCGGGTGTAAATGAAAAATATCCTGTTGCGAATTTTTTCTGTACCGGAAAATATTTATAAGGCATGTCGAAAACATTGTTGGTACTGATGTTAACTCTCATACCTTTACTTTTATGTCCCGACTTTGTGGTTATCAGCACCACGCCGTTACCTGCTCTTGAGCCATACAAAGCAGCAGCACTCGGGCCCTTCAGAACAGAAACACTTTCGATATCATCGGAATTCAGATCTGAAATGGCATTCCCGTAATCCACACGATTGTCACTGCCGAAACCGGCTATATTATTTAGTGTATTGACAATTGGTACTCCGTCAATTACGAAAAGAGGCTGATTATCATTGCTTAATGATGTTGCGCCTCTTATTACCATGCTCACAGATGATCCGGTCCCACCTGTGGAACTGATCTGTACACCGGTTACTTTGCCCGCAAGGGAATTTATAGCATTTTCCTGTACAACCCTTGCCAGATCTTCTCCGCTCACAGTCCCGACAGAATATCCAAGGGATTTTTCCCTTCGTGTAATACCCAAAGCTGTAACAACAACCTCATCGAGAGCTTCAACGGCTTCAGTCATGATTATATTGATCACTCTCTTGTTACCGGCTGTGATCTCCTGAGTATTATACCCGATAAATGAAAATACAAGTATAGCATCTGCATTGGGAACTTCAAGTGTATATTCTCCTGCGGAATTTGTCACAGTTCCCCGTTGGGTTCCCTTAACAACTATACTTACACCGGGCATAATTGTATTATCAATACCGGAGGTTACACGTCCGGTAATTACAAATCCTTGCTGATCAGGATAATCAGGAGCCGGGGCAGGACCCTTTCCTGAAGGGGTAAAAGCCTGAAGGTCAATTATCAGCAGGAATTGTATAAACATTACCGGTATTATATTCCGGATAATGTCTTTTATATAATTAAAATATTTCATGCTTAATATTTATGCTGGTTATTAAATCGTCAAATTCACAATACAAAGACCTTTTAAGGCACTGTTTCGAATGTAAGGATCACAACATGTGAAGGTTTGTTGTAATGTGCTTTCTGTGTGGTACAGACGAACATAGCAAGCCGCATCTTTGCAGGGGTTAATTCCTGGACAATGCACTCACGGGTAAAATCCATAAATCCGATGAATTCATTTCCCGAGAATTCAAGCGTCATAACGTCCTTATACAGTCGTTCCGTCGGAGTATTGCCATCAGGGCTGACTGTAGTGATGCCCAGGTTTTTCTTCTCATTCAGCGTGAATGTTGCAGCCTGGGGGGCCCATGCCGTATAGCATAAGCCAAAGCTCTGGCTCACCGGGGTTGCTTTAAGGATTGTTTGCTGCGTAAGTATGGAATAAACCAATCCTGCTAAAGCACCACCATGTTGCGGAGAATGTATATAAATTCCGTCATGTTTGAAGATAAAAATATCATCATACACTTCACCCAGCCCAAGACCGACATTGCCAAGCATTCCGGTCCCGATTTCCTGAATGTTTGTAAAATTATCATCAGCCAGGGCAAAGCAATCTTTCTCCGAGTGAGCACTGCTTATCTTCCATTTCTTGCCATTTGGTGATTTCAGGCCACCTGTCAGCATCTGCATTTTTGAAAGTGCAAGGGACACTACCGTCGCCGCTTCAACAGTCTTGCCATTGCCTGTAGCACTAAGTTTGACATCATAAATACCACCTTCCTTGTAAATATGAACCGGGTTCATTTCGGTACTGGTCTGACCGTCACCGAAATCCCAGTTCCAGGTGTCAGCCCTCTTTGTGAGGGCAGTAAATGCAACCTGCTTATCAGCAATGCTGTAAAAGATCCCTGCTATCGGAGGACCTTCAGGTTCTTCATCCTTACACGATGTCAGAAGAACCTGTCCGACAACAAACACAACAAAAGAAACAAACAAAATTTTCTTCATGGATTATAAGATTTTGTTGGTATAAAGAATTCTGATGAATCTTTCGATTGAATCAGGTTTAATATATAGCACTCCTGAACCATAAATCAGAGCTTTCAGGTCAGAAAATGAGTTGCCATCTAATTTCGGAGTTTTATTCAAGAAATGCAAGAATATGGATGAAAATCGGATTTTTACAAGTCTGCGGAGTAATCAAATTTCAGTCAGGAAAATTTTGTTTAAAACATTTATTTATTTAAATTTGATAAGCTGTATTTCAAAATAGTATCAGTTTTTAGTGCTTCATAAGTTTAGTTATAGTTAACAGGCTTGTAGTGATTTTGATCAAATGAATTTGATCAAAACCTCTGGATGATTTAAGTGTTCCAAAACTGTATTTTAATAGCTTGGTTATTATTACTTAATAATCAATATATTATGTCTCGCTATCTTTTTATCCAATTACTCTGTATCCTGATATCTCTGTTCCAAACAGATTTTATCCGGGCCCAGAGAAATCCTTTCACTGAATTAATGAAGGTTGCTAATATGCCTCGTTCAGGTGATTCACTTGTTAAACAGCAGGTAGATTATATTGACCCTGGAATTGCCGGCACAAATATAACCTGGGATTTTCGTAAGGTGAATCCTGTAAATGATTATTACAACCTGCGTTACCGAATCATTTCTCCAGATTCAGTTAAGATTGAAGGAATTGAACATGGAACAATTTACAGTTATGTTGTCCGGGGAGACTCTTTACTACATACCGGGTATGAAAACAGCACTACAATAATGAATTATTCTATCCCGGAACTCAGATTGCGGTTTCCTGTGAAATATGGCGATATTGTCTGTTCGGATTTTGAAGGATATGGAGAATATTGCCACATTATTTCTCTGCATGTATCCGGTAAAACAACCATCACCGCTGATGCAACAGGTACTCTGATCACTCCTCTGGGCTTAACCTTTAAAAATGTCCTCAGGATAAAGAGCATTCGCGAATATTTACAGACCGGGCTTGATAGCCTGACTATGAAGCTGGAAAGTTATGCCTGGTATGCAACCGGCCATCGGTACCCTGTTTTTGAGACTGTGAAAACCACAACAAAAATGGCAGGTGGAAGGGAGTCCGTACACAAGGTGGCTTCATTTTTCTATCCCCCTCCTGAAAAAGCATTTTTACTTGATGACTCCAGCAACTGGTCGCTAAAGGAACTATCTGAGGAAATTAAAAATACAGAATTTCACATGACCAGCATTAAACTGATTCCTAATCCGGTACGGTCGTGGCTGAATATTGTGTATGACCTGACCAATGATGGAGTTGTTTCATTCAAAGTATTCGATGATAAGGGAATACTCAGATTCTCTCTACCCGAAACCTTTAAAAAGGCAGAGAACTATTCGGAAATAATAAATATGAATGGATTTAACCCCGGAATTTATCTCATAAATGTTTTTACTGGTAAAGCTGTTAAGGTTTTTAAGGTGATAAAAATATAAATCAAACATCTTAATCAGTCTTCCTGCTGAAACAAAAAGAATAATCTAATCCGGCGGAAGTAACCACCCCTTTTTGCAAACCTTTAAATATCCTTAACGATGAATTATATTTTTGCTGCTCCTTATAAGCTGCTTCTGATCCGGAGTTCAGTTAAGTGGCCAAAACTATATTATCTGAGAATTTACCTGCTCTTTAATGTTTTAACTTTTCAGGGATTATTAAGAAACTTGCCTGGTCAGACCTTTTCAACACCCGATGTTTTCAGCTATAAACAGGAGGTATTCAGCAGCGTCTCATATTATACAGGACAGGCTGATGTTACAATTCCCTTATTTGAAATACAAACTCCCGAAATAACAATTCCCGTCTCCTTAAAATATATAGGGGGGGAAGGATTACGTCCGATAAATCCCTACAGCAGTGTGGGATTTGGATGGAAGTTATCGGCCGGAGGTGCAATAACAAGAACAGTGAATGAAGAGCCCGATGAATTCAATACTCCGGGTACCGGAAGACTGTTGGGATTTTTTAACCTGCCAGCCAATTCTGTTAACAATGAATATGTCAGGAATAGTGCATATACATTTCTTCAGGGAACCGATCATACCTCTTTTATATCACAGTATGAGTACAGCCCAGACATTTTCTCGTTCAGTTTCCTGGGTTATTCTGGTTACTTTGTAATGGGGTATGATAAGACCTTCAAGATCCAATCTCAGGATATTGTTAAAGTTGAGAAATATGCAAGTAATCTTATAAATCTTAATAATACCTTTTATTTCAAACTGACAGCTAATGACGGAACAAAATTTACTTTCGGTTCAGAGGAAGGATCCGTTGAGCTCTCAGGAGGAGTAAACTATACACCTTATCAAAGTCTTGCCTGGTATCTGACCAGGATAGAATTTCCCACCGGAAGGAACATCAGCTTCACTTATCAACCTAATATTGACATCCATATCCGTTTCAGAACTTCCGAGTGGTCTGATAAAGATTTTGGAGCGGTTGCCTCACCTGTTGTGTTAAAAAACATCATATTCAATGGAGGAAAAGTTTCAATAACTTCTGAAAAAAGACCTCATAAAATTTGTGAATCTCCTGATTATGCAAAAATTATTGATAAAATTGAGCTTAGAAATCCTGCAGATCAGAAAGTAAGCTCTGTAATTCTTAAATATTCGCCAAAGGTTTCAAACAGGTATTATATTCTTGATTCATTGAGGGTAGACGATAAACGTTATTCTTTCGGGTATAATTCTGCATATTTACTACCGGATTTCCCGCAATCATGCGGTACTGATTACTGGGGATTTTATAACGGACAACCGGAATTAACAGGGCGCATCCAACCCGGATTAAGAGATCCTTACCTGAACCAGAATTTAACGCTGCCTGCAAAGATGCCATCTTCGACACACTCACAACTTGGAATACTCACATCAGTTACCTATCCGACAGGTGATTCGGAGTTGTTTGAATATGAATCTCATACATATTCATATTCAAATATACAGACCCTCAGCAGCTATTATAACAGTTTTTCAGAAGAACCAAAAATAGCCGGAGGCCTGAGAATTGCAAAAATCACACTCGGCAACCAGATAAGAAAATATAAATACGTTAATACTTTCGATCCGAATAATCCTGATTATATCCCAGGATCAATGAGTTATATTGGTTTTTCAAGTAGCGGAATTCTCTATAAATTCCCTGCTGTGTCATATATGACTGCTGAAGCACTGAATTTCTTATCAATTGAAGGAGAGCCTCCTGTTACTTATTCCAGGGTCATTGAATCCCTTTCAGATAAAAGCTATACAGTTTACGACATGTATTCAGCACTGGACCGGCCCGAAGGTCAAAACAACCAGAATGAAAATTACTATGCATGCACGGCAAATTTACCTGCAATTTTTAACTTTTTTTATAAATATATTTTCGTCGGGGCTCTGAGTAAAAGCTCATCCTGTGCACTTGAAAGAGGTCACATAAAAGAAATAAGGTTTTATGATTCATCAAACACTCTGAAAAGAACCATAGCATACACTTATTCTTCAAATCCCGGCCGGTATAATCAATATGTTTCATCTATTTATCTCACCGACACCTCAGAGCAGCGGATGGCCTGGCTGGCTTTCGAATTAGGCCTGCAATACCTGAATAATTCGGCTTTATCCTTTGTAATGCTCCATAGTTACTGCATTTATACTTTTCCCGTCTATCTTGAAGAAGAAAAAATAACAGACTATTATGGAAGTCAGTCTATAACCAATACTACCAGATACAGGTACAATAATAAAAGGCTTAAGTCAGCTGTCATCACATATAACAGCAGAGGAGATTCACTGAAAACAATTATCAGATATCCTTCCGATATAAATACAGGTGTTTATGCCAACATGAATACACTGAATATGATTAATTTTCCTGTAGAGCAAATCACGCTAAAAAACAATAAATATACAGGAAGCAAACTGACAACTTATAAAGCAGTAAGCAGTACCAATTATGCACCGGATAAAATATACTCACTTGAGATCACATATCCTTTGACATCATTCACCTATTATAACGGAACAAGCCGAGATAGTCATTATGGAATATTCCCTGAAATAACATATGACATCTATAGTAATACAGGAAATATAAGGCAGATGACCGGCAGAGACGAAACTCCCATTTCATATCTGTGGGATGCCAGCGGGATATATTCGATGGCACAGGTAAGAGGAGCAACATATTCACAGATACAATCATATGACGGAAAGGCAGGTGATTATTCAAGCATCACTCTATGGACGGGACTGAAAAATAATTTTAACAGAGCCCAGTTTTCAACATATTCCTATAAACTCCTGACCGGTATTGCCACAGCTACAAATATCCCGGGAGTAACAACAAACTATACTTATGACTTATCCCGACGATTATTCATGGTCCGGGATGATGATAAGAATATCCTGAGTCTGCACAGGTTTGGTTTCAGGAATTATCCTGATAACGGTTTAGGCGGATACAGTCCTGTTACAGCATATTTATCAAAACCATCCTATGTTATAAAGGGCAATTTATCATCAGGCAAAGTAACTGTCTCCGGCGGATCGGGAAGCTTTTCCTACAACTGGTATTTAAAAACCAGTTCGGGAGCACTGGCGGCCAGTTCCACGAACAGCAGTTCGGACGTTTTTTATTTCACATGCAGTCAGACAGGTACATTTTATATCCAATGTGAAATAACGGATAATCTTCTGGGTAAAAAAATAACATGTTATACCGGAAATTTCACATGCTGTGTATCAGTATGCAGTTTTGATACCAATACCGGTTTCTCAAAAATTTCAGGCAGTGCATTTAATTTTGGGACAACAGCCTCTGTTTCTTTTACTTTTTGCACTACTTATATTATGCAGCCAAATGTTACCTATCTGGTCGGATTTATAAGCTCAGGCTGCTGTCCGTCAGGCACCCGTACCTTCAATATCGATTCCGTTATGGGAAGGTCCTGGGAAGTTACCATAACCCAATATGGCTATGTTTACTGGAGAATGGCCTGTGGTACTGAGATGTATGAATACGAGTGTGAAGATTCAGGAACTTTAACATATAATCTTTAAATATTCCAAAGATGAAATTTATTTATTCACTCATAATTCTTTTAGTCCATATCAGCATAATTGCACAAACAACAACTCAGAATTATGCAGTAACCACGATCCCCTTTCAGGCAGTCAGTGATCCTTCATTATTAACTGAAGCTAATTCCAATAGTACGATACAATATTATGACGGATCAGGAAGGCTCTCCCAAACAGTTCAGAGAGCATTAGCGCCCTCAGGCGAAGATATGATAACTGCTTTGGAATATGATGCATTAGGGAGACTTTCAAAAAACTGGCTGCCTGCCGTGGTACAGGGAAACAACGGGGCGTTTTATCCAGGTTATGCCTCTCATGCAATTGCTTCCAATCTGAATGATGCCAAGCCTTTTTCAACCACCGGATATGAAGCTTCTCCGTTAAACCGTGTTATCAGTCAGGCAGGCCCGGGGAATGACTGGTACGCCAATTCAAAAAAAGTAACAACAGGTTATCAGTTAAACGGATCTGATGTAAAATATTTTTATGTTGAAAACGATAAACTTAAGAGTAATGGTTGTTATGCTGCTGCTACATTAAACGGAGTACAAACCACTGATGAGGATGGTAAAAGCCGGATTGAATATGCCGACAAACAAGGACTTATGGTGTTAAGCAGGGTAGCCGGCAGCTACGATACCTACTATGTTTATGACGATCTGGGAAATCTGCGATATGTTTTACCTCCTCTGGCTGCAGATAACCTGAATACCAATCTTACGGGATTTCCTGAAACTTCCGGGTCCGTTCTTTATCTGTATGCTTTTATTTATCATTATGACGGTCGCAAAAGATGCATCGAAAAGAAACTGCCCGGATGCGAATGGTCATATTTTGTTTATGACAAAGCCGACCGTTTGATCCTGTCACAGGATGGCAACCAGAAGCTTAAAAACAACTGGGAGATAAAAAAATATGATAAATTCGGGAGGTTTCTCTACCGGGGTATAATAATTAATACAAACACCCGTGCACAAATGGAATCGACCTTTTCAGGAACTATCACAAATGAAAGTTATACCGGCAGTAGTTCAACGGGTGGCTATACCTGCTCAAACCTTACTCCTTCAAAATTACTGACAGTACATTATTATGACAATTACAACTTTCTGAAGTTAAGCACATACTCTTCATATAAAAGCAGCCTCATTTATACTACCCTTGCAGGGTATTCTGCCCCTGACACAGTTCATGCAAAAACATTACTTACAGGTAGCTGTGTTTATCAAATTAATGACTCTTCAAAATTTGAACTGATTTCAACATATTTCGATAAATATGGCAGAATAGTACAAGTCCGGTCAAGCAATCATCTGGCGGGTTACGATTTTACTTATAACCTGCTTGATTTTACAGGAAAAGCAACCAAAACTTATATGACCAATGGAATAAATGGCACATCTTCGACAAACACCGAAGTATATAGTTACACATTTGATAAGGCTCAGAGGCTCGTAAAAACAACCCATAAAATAAATAGTGGTGATGTTATTACTCTATCTTCGAATTCATATAACAAGCTGGGGCAATTAATTTCAAAAACGCTAGGTGGAATATCTGGTGACATAATCTACATCTACAATGTGCGAGGATGGATCACAGATATAATTGGTCCCAAGTTTACCGAGAATTTATATTATAATAAAAATACGGTAGGACTGCCAGACTTTTCAGCATCCTATAACGGCAATATATCCGGTATGAAATGGAACATCCCCGGTGAGAATCCCGGATATGAACATACCTATTCATTTACCTATGATGTTCTGGATAGGCTCACGAAAGCTTCTTATTGCGGTATGACAGGTTCCACAAAAATAACAGGTACTGAAAATAAGTATAATGAACTATTTGCTTATGATAAAATGGGGAATATAAATTCCCTGATCCGTTATGAAAACTGCAACATACTGAATGACCTTGTTTATACTTCAACGGGGAATCAATTAAAAAAGGTCAATGATGTATGTTCCCCGGTTCTATCGTATGGATCGGAAGCCTTTAATGACAGGGCTGAACTTGAAACAGAATATTTGTATGACAAAAACGGAAATAACACTTACGATGCTAACAGTGGCATTAGTACAATAAAGTATAATTTATTAAATTTACCTGAGATTATACAGTTTACTGCGGGGCATCAGAACAAGTATATCTACGGAGCAGATGGCAGAAAGTTGACGGCCGACAGTTATACAAAAAACAGTATTATCGTGGTACCTCAGGGAGCTATAAGTCCTATCCCGCCAAATTCCTCAGATTATATAAGGATTACTACGGCTTATATTAATAACAAGGTATATCAAAATGATAAGTTGAAGCAGATCAACACTTCTGAAGGTTACTGGCAGAATAATTCATATTATTATTACCTTAAAGATCATCTTGGTAATGTGAGGGTAGTTATAAACAGCAGCGGTAATATTGTTGAAAAGAGTCATTATTATCCATCCGGTATAAGATATTATTCAGCGAGCACCACTAACAGTGCTGCCTTGCCATACAGGTATAATTGTAAGGAATTCCTTGCAATGAACGGATTGAACTGGTATGATTACGGCGCAAGG
>Ga0116172_10000520_pt1 | contig 38851 bp, 38 predicted proteins | sample AD_UKC083_MetaG_FD_89799 | JGI IMG/M metagenome (GOLD analysis project Ga0116172, IMG submission 89799) | Active sludge microbial communities of municipal wastewater-treating anaerobic digesters from USA - AD_UKC083_MetaG | ecosystem: Engineered > Bioreactor > Anaerobic > Digestate | place: USA... | reverse complement strand
GCGTGTTGTCCCAGATTGATACTCGTCAGTCCAATTACTGCTTTCATTATAGCTTAAGTAATAAGGGCGTGTAAACCTTTACTGGATGCAAAGGACTTACCGACTAAATATATTATAGTAGACCGATACCTACGGACACCGCTCGTTTCAGCGAAAGGGGGATGGCGTCGAAAATGGCTTCCCTGACCTTTGTAAGCGACAGGATTATGAAGATGATACCCTCGATGAATACTGCCAGCAGGGCTACCTGCCAGGGGTATCCAAGGTTTCCGCAGACTGTGTACGCCATGTAGGCGTTGAGTCCCATACCTGCGGAGAGGGCGAAGGGAAGGTTTGCCATGAAAGCCATACAGGCTGTTCCTATGAAGGAGGCTATACAGGTCGCAAGGAGCACCGCAGTGGCGTCCATACCTGTTGTTGAGAGCACACTGGGGTTTACTGCCAGGATATAAGCCATGGTCATGAAGGTGGTGAGACCGGCGGCTATTTCGGTTTTGACATTGGTATTGCGTTCCCTGAGCTTGAATATCTTCTCAATCATTTTCTGCACCTCATTCCTCAAATTCAGCTATATATGGGAGATTTCTGTAGAATTCTCCGTAGTCCAGACCGTAGCCGATAACAAAGTAATCGGGAATAGTGAACAGTGAGAGGTCCGCATTCAGCTCCACAACGCGGCGGTCGGGCTTGTCCAGAAGGGTGATGACTCTCAGGGATCTGGGCTCTCTGACTCTCAGTATCTTTAGTATCTCATTGAGGGTGCGTCCCGTGTCGATGATGTCCTCAACGATTATGACATGATAGTCGCTGATATCGTGCTTGAGGTCCATGGTGATCTCAACGTGTCCCGAGGACTGAGTGCCCTCGAAATAGCTCTTTGCCGCCATAAACTCTATCTCGCAGGGGACGGTCACCTGACGGCAAAGGTCTGCCATAAAGACGAATGCGCCCTTGAGAATGCTCACCAGCAGTATGGGCGAGCCGTCATATATCGAGTCGATATAGGCTCCTGCGTCCCTGAGGCGGGCGTTTATCTCCTCCTTAGAGATGATGACGCGCTTGACCTTGCTTTTCCATTCTTCTGTGCTGTCAAATTTCATAAGATTTTCCTCCATAGTTGTTATTACAGAAATACTATTCCATTATAATTATATCATTTTGGTGAACATTGTCAATAAGTGAGGGGAGATCTTTTTTATTCCGCGATTTTAAGCCGTAAATTAAATAATGCCGTCTTTTCTGAAATATAGCCAAAGGGGGTAAACTACTATTGTACAAATCAACAAATATTATCGTGAAATCTATGTTTATATTTACAAATTCGGAAAAGCATGATATAATTATGGTGTATAGGTGTATATTCTGAGGCTTCTCTTTCCCTGTGGGGAGCTGAGGCGTTACACCGCTATTTTTCAGGCAGCTCCGCCTTAGGCAGCGGACTGCGGCGTATTGAAAAGGAGTAAAAACATGAAAACCAGAACAGAAAAGCTCACCTTGCAGCTTCTGGCTCTTGTCTCTGCCCTTGCGGTCTTTCTGGCAGCACTTTCGGTGTTCCCGACACTGAGAGCTGCGGCGGCAGGAACAGACCTCTATGTAGGCTATCCGGGCAGAAGCAACAACTTCTCAACAGTTCAGGCGGCTGTTGACAAGGCTGCAACCCTCAGCCCCTCATCGGAGCAGAACCGCGTGACCATTCACATCGCTCCCGGTACCTACCGTCAGCAGGTCATCGTCCAGACACCCTATGTCTCATTCGTAAATGACGAGCCCTCAAAGGGCGACGTTGTGCTCACCTGGTACTATGGTATCGGTTATAAGTACTACAGCGCCAACTCCAAGGGCTATTACGACGGCAATCTTGCAGCCTCAAAGAGCGGCAAGAACGTTTCCAACTACCGCTGGGGCGCTACCGTACAGCTCTGGCCAAAGGCTACATACTTCAAAGCCGAGAACATCGTCTTTGAGAATTCCTTCAACCGCTACATCACTCAGGAGGAGCTGGCAGACGGCGTTGAGTGTACCAATGAGACCCTCAAGGTACAGCGATACAACGGCGTTGACGTAAAGTCAAAGGCTTATACGGAGCGTGCGGCAGCTCTCTCCGTGGACACAGGCTATGCGGAGTTCCTGAACTGCAAGTTCCTGTCGAGCCAGGATACTCTCTATACAGGCGGCTCTCCCCAGTACTATAAGAACCGCCTCATCGAGGGTCAGACAGACTATATATTCGGCGGAAGCAACGCTGTTTTCGATAACTGTGAGCTCCGCTGGAAGGGCTACAGCAGCGGCTCTGTAGGCGGCTACATCACCGCCGCAAGAGAGCAGGGCAGCCCCTACACAGGCTATCTGTTCAAGGACTGCAAGGTAACTGCAAATCCCGACCTTACGGTAGTTGCAGGCTATCTCGGACGTCCCTGGGCTCAGAGCGCAAAGGTGCTGTTTGTGAATACTACTCTCCAGAACGGCAATATGATAACCCCGGCAGGCTGGTACTCAATGAGCGGCGTTCAGCCCGAGACCGTTGACGGCTTCAAGGAGAACGGCACAAAGCTCACAAACGGTCAGAAGGTGGACCTCTCGCAGCGCAAGGGTCATACTGTATCTGACAGCGATGCTGCAAACATCAACATCAAGAACTATCTCAACAACTGGACGCCCACATTCCTTGACGGCTCCGGCAGCAGCGGTCAGCAGCCCCAGCAGCCCTCCGGCAATGTGGACGGAGCTATAAAGCTCTGCGGCGGCTGGTTCGAGGAAGCCTTCGTGGAGTTCGACAGCTCTAAGCTGGGCAATAATGTGAAGGCAAGCTACGCTCAGGCAGGAAGCTCCGACTATACCGCAGTTGACTCGCAGCTCATACGCGGTACAAGAGTCGATATTCCCGGACTCAAGGGCAATACCGAGTACAATATCAGCCTGACAGGCTCAAACGGCTCAGCCTCCTGCACAGTCAAGACAATGGCATTCGACCGCAGCGGCTATGCTCACTGGAACACCTCCGACGGCGTGGGCGCTTACAACAGCGACGGTACTCTCAGGTCGGGAGCTACAGTCATATACGTCACCAACTCCAATAAGGACTCCATAACCTACGGCGGTCAGACGGGTCTTTACAATATCTTCTACAGCGGCAAGCCCAAGAACGTGGTATTCCGCATTATCGGCGGCATTGACGTTCCTTCGGGCGCCAAGGCTAACGACGGCAAGCAGAACGACGGTTCATCCATGCTCTACCTTCAGAACGCCGAGAACGTAACTATCGAGGGTATCGGATACGATGCAAACCTCAATCAGTGGGGCTTCGAGATGAAGCGCAGCAAGGGCTGCGAGGTACGCAACCTGTGGCTGGGCAAGTACCCCGATGACGGTGTGTCCATGTCGGGAAGCTCCGATAACAAGTCCCTGCATATGTGGATACACAACAACACTATCGAAAAGGGCTACAACGCCTACGCAGGCAACGGCACCGTTGATGACGACAAGGCTGACGGCGACGGCTCACTGGATATAAAGTGGACGGAGTACGTTACAGTTTCCTACAACGTGTTCCAGGACTGCCACAAGACCTCTCTTGTAGGCGGCGGTACAAGCCATATGCAGGACTGGATAACCTACCACCACAACTGGTTCAACAATACCGAGTCCCGTAATCCCCGTGCGAGAAACGCACATATCCACAGCTACAACAACTACTTCTACAACAACAAGCAGTACGGAATAGGTGCTTCCTATAATTCAAAGGTGTTCTCAGAGGCTAATTACTATCAGAATACCTACCTGCCTCTGGACGCTGTAAATATGGGCAGCGACGCTTATTCGGGAACTATAAAGTCCTACGCTGACAAGTTCGACGGCTGCAATATGGGAAGCGGTCTGGCTTACCAGACAGTAAACTCCCGCAATGACAAGGCTTATATCAACAACCTGAAATCGGGAGGAGACGGTTATGATAACTTCGATACCGACTCCTCAAAGATCTACGGAAGCTACAATGTTCAGTCCGCAGACGCTGCAAAGGCTGAAGTAATGGCTTACGCAGGACGTATGCAGAACAAGGCATACAACGCAGGTTCAGTATCACAGGGCGGCGAACCTGTTGTCATCGACCAGCCCATGAAGAGCACACTCATCGCTCGTCTCGACATAAAGGACGCAAGCTACGGTGCACAGTGGTCTATCGCTGAGAGCTTCGGCGTTGGCGACAAGGCATTCGGCGACCGCGAGCACGTTATCGCTTCTGTTCCTGCTGCAATAAGCGGCGGAGAGCATATCATCACAGCCTGCAACTCCAAGAACACAGACTCCGACCTGGCAGTAATAACAGCTGCAAAGGACATCACGGTCTATGTGGCGCTTGATGAGAGAGTGACAACTCCTCCCTCATGGCTGGGAAGCTTTACAAGAACAGGCGCTGTTGTGGAGATCAATGACAGCGAGGCGATCAGACCCTTTGATGTTTACGCAAAGGAGATCAAGGCAGGAGAAACTCTCACTCTCGGCACTAACGGCATGAGCGGTGCCTGCATGAACTACACAGCATTTGTGGCAGAGACTCCCGCAGTCACAACCACTACAACCACTACAACTACTACGACAACAACAACATCTACTACTACCGCGCCCGTACAGACAGGGCTTGCAGGCGATACCAACTGTGACGGTAAGGTTGAGCTTGCGGACGCTGTGCTCATAATGCAGTCCCTTGCAAATCTCGACAAGTACGGTATAGGCGGAAGCTACGAGAAGTGCCTCACCGATGATGGCAAGAGGAACGGCGATGTGGATAAGTCTACCGAGGGTCTTACCTCCAATGACGCACTTATGATACAGGAGTTCCTCCTCCACAAGATATCCTCACTGTAAGCAAAAAGCAGCTAAGGAATACGGATAACCGTATATAAGTTTTGCCCCTGAATGTTACATAGCACTCAGGGGCATTGTGTTGCAAAGATAAATCATGATCTATCTTTGCAACAACGTAAAATATAATCCGCAGAGGGCAGTGAATTGCCGACCACTGCTAATCACTAATCCTCGGCAACTAACCAATAATCACTGTAACTTACACAAAAATCATTGACAAACTGCTCGTTTTAAGTTAAAATAGTAGTAAGGGGATCATTTTGTACCGGAAGGAGATCTTGCCCATGATATCTATCAAGAATGAAGACTTTTCCAATAATTATGAGCTCTTTGTAAAGCTCTGCTCTATCACTTCAGAACCCCTGAAGCTGGTAAACGAAAACTGTCAGGATATGATAGTCATGACCGCAGATGCCTTCGACCGACGTAAGAAAATGCTCGACCTCCGTGAGAAACTCCTCGGAACTGATGGTGAGGATATGCTGAATGCAAAGTCTGAGGACTTTTCAAGGCTTGGCAATATCCTTAATGAACTGGAAAAAAACGAGGAATAATTTTGTAATAATGCGTTCACAAAGCCCTTTCATAAATGAAAATCAGATGAAATCGGCAGCAAATTCCTTGACATATGTCCCGCTATGCCATATAATATAGTCGTGGCACAAGGGGTGTGCCAGTGAAGCATTCTTACATGAAACAGGAGGATTATAAAAATGGGTGTATTTCAGAGATTAAGCGACCTTCTCAAGTCAAATGTAAACGACCTCATCGACAGAGCTGAGGATCCCGAGAAGATGGTAAAGCAGATCATTATTGATATGCAGACAGAGCTCACTAAGGCTACCCAGAACTACGGCAAGGCTAAGGCAAGCGAGCGCCTGGCTGAAAAAAAGTACCTTGAGGCTCAGAAGATCTCCTCTGACTGGGAGGCTAAGGCTAAGATGGCTCTGGCCAAGGGCGATCAGGAGCTGGCTAAGCAGGCTCTGGCAAGAAAGGTCAAGGCTGACGAGGATCTCAATAATTATAAGGAAATGTACGAGTCTATCTCTGCCCAGACCGAGGCTATCGGCGACCAGGTAGAGGTTCTCAGAGCTAAGCTGGAGGAGGCCAAGAGCCGTCAGGCTATGCTCATCGCACGTTCTCAGATGGCTGATACAAAGAAGAACCTGGCTAAGGCTGCAGGCGGCTTCGACGGAAACTCATCTATGGAAAAGTTCCAGAAGATGGAGGAGAAGATCGAGCGCAAGGAGGCTGAGGCTGACGCTTTTACCGAAATCGCAGGCAATAACCTTGCAGGCGGCACAGGCGACGATCTGAGAGATTCATTCGAGAAGCTTGAGTCCGACGCTAAGGTGGACGCTGAGCTTCAGAGACTTATGGCTGAAATGAACGGAGGCGCTCCTGCACAGGACGCCGAGTAATAAGGCAAATCTAAGCAAAGGAATTTTATTATGAGCCGCAAGAACACTAATACCTATCCCGCAAAAAAAATGTTCAGAGATTCGCTGCCTGTACTGTGCGCGATATTTCTGGCGATCGTTTCCGTAGCATATATCCTCTTCCGCAGCTGGAGCAACAAGCTCTACTATGAGAAGTGGAAGGAATATGAGGATTGCGGTATCTGAATAAACATAAAGCTCTGATCTATTGGAAAGATACCAATACAGAAGTTCAGCCCCTGAACGTTTCAAGACGTTCAGGGGCATTATGTTTATTAATGTTACTGAGCTAAATTTTGATTTAAGTGAATAGTTGTGGAGTCGCCTGCGGCGACAGGATTTTAATAATGTGAGCGAAGCGAACACATTAACTAAACACTAACCACTATGCACTAATCACTTTTAGCGTTTGCGCTAAATTCCATTTTTTATAATTCGTGGTAATATGGGCAGATATTCTCGAAGCTGCCGTCCTTCATGCGGAAGCCCTTCGGTATGGTGCCAAGCTGCACAAATCCGAGGCGCTCGTAAAGGTGGCGGGCATGGATATTGCTCTCCACCACGGCATTGAACTGCAAAACACCGAAGCCGTGGAGCTTTGCCTGCTCAAGGCAGTCAAGCACCAGCTTCTCACCGATATGGAGACCTCTGCTCGCACTGCTGACCGCATAGCTGGCATTGCAGATATGTCCGCAGCGCCCCACGTTATTGGGGTGGAGTATATAAAGTCCCAGCACCTTTCCGTCAAGCCTTGCAACTCCGCAGTATGTCTGGGCGGCAAAGAACTCCCGTCCACTGTTCTCATCCAAAAGCTCCTCCTGAGGAAAGGCAACGCCCTCCTCTACCACCTGATTCCATATCCTTATCATGTCCGCAAGGTCGGCGGAGCTGTATTTTTCAACGCTTAAACCCATTTTTGAACTCCTTTTTCACGATGAGAAGCTCCTCTTTTTCCACGCAGCGGCGTCCCTCAAAGCCCAGTCTGACGATATAGGGCATGAAGTCGATAAGGCGAAGGAAGCCCTCCAGCCCGAAGCTGTTGTCGTAGTAGTGGAGGATTGTACTGAGCGCTGTGCCGTGAGTACCGAGGATAATGCTCTCACCCTCATGGCTGTCCAGAACATCGTTTACTGCGGCGATATTTCTGTCCATAACGGACTGAAGGCACTCGCCGTCGCTCTCGGAAAAGCTCAGGTCCTCCCAGCGCCTGCGGAACATATCCATGTTGTTGCTGTCCCTGCCGTTCATTCTCTCGCGGAGCCTTTCATCGGTGTCGATAGTGAGACCGCGCTCCTCCGCAGCCTGCTTTATGGTATCATAGCTGCGCTTATAGGGGCTTGAAATTGCGTAGTCAAGGTGAATGTCCTTCATAGTACGGACAACCTCCGCAGTGTCACGAAGTCCCTCCTCAGTAAGAGGGCGGACCGCTGTATCTGCGCATGAATACTGAGGCTGTGCGTGTCGCACAAAATAGATATTGGTCATTACAGTCTCTCCCTGAAGTCGGAATAGCCGAAGCTGCGAAGCTCCTCAAAGCTGCCGTCCTTTTTCAGCAGCAGTATATGAGGCAGCGGCATACCGTTGAAGGTGTTGTTCTTCACCATGGAGTATATAGCCATGTCGCCGAAGACCAGCCTGTCGCCGATATGGAGCTCCTCGTCGAAGGAGTACCCCCCTATTACGTCGCCTGCGAGACAGGTTTGTGAGCCAAGGCGGTAGCTGAACTGCTTTTCGCCGCTATCTCCCGAACCCACAAGAGGCGGACGGTAGGGCATTTCCAGTACATCGGGCATATGGCAGGCAGCAGAGGTGTCAAGGATAGCGATGGGCATATCGTTTTTAGTGATGTCCAGCACCTCGGTCACCAACCAGCCTGCATTGAGGGCTATAGCCTCGCCGGGCTCAAGAAAGACCTCCAGCCCGTACTTCTCCTGCATACGGCGGATACACTTCTCAAGCCTCGGTATGTCGTAGTCGGCACGGGTGATATGATGACCTCCGCCGAAGTTTATCCACTCCATTTTCGGAAGTATATCCCCGAATTTCTCCTCTATGGCGTTCAGGGTGGTCTCCAGATCGTCGGAGTTCTGCTCGCAGAGAGTGTGGAAATGAAGTCCCGTAACGCCCTCAAGGTCGTCATCGCGGAAGTTCTCCCGTGTGATACCCAGTCTTGATTTAGGTGAGCAGGGGTCGTATATCTCGTGTCCCTCCTGAGTGGAGCACTGAGGATTTATGCGGAGACCTATCTTCTTCCCTGCCGAAAGTACGCGGTCACGGTACCTGTCCAGCTGAGTGAAGGAATTAAAGATGATATGACCGCAGTACGAGATTATCTCGTCTATCTCGCTCTCGCGGTAGGCAGCGGAAAAAACGTGATTTTCCTTTCCCATCTCCTCATAGCCCAGCCTTGCCTCATAGAGACCGCTGCAAGCCGTTCCCGAAAGGTACTCCCCAATGAGGGGATAGAGGTGATAGCAGGAAAAAGCCTTCTGAGCAAGGAGTATCTTTGCGCCTGTGCGCTGTGACACTCCGCGGAGTATCTCCAGATTACGGATAAGCGCCGACTCATCCACTATGTAGCAGGGAGTCGGCACTTTTTTAACATCAAACATTTTACTTTACGTCTGCAAGGAAGTCGTTCATTGTGATCTGAACTCTGGGCGAACCGTCCTCGGCAGGATCTATCATCTCAACCTTATCCATGACAATGGGAGAGTCAGGTGCGGATACAGTGCCGTCGCCGCCCATTGAACGGGGAACCTTGAGGAAGTCATCAACGACCTCCATGCCCTCTGTTACCTTGCCGAATGCAGCATAGTTGCCGTCAAGGAAGGTGCAGTCATCTGTGTAGCAGATGAAGAACTGGCTGGACGCACTGTCGGGGTCCAAGCTTCTTGCCATGGAGATAACTCCGCGGGTATGTGAGAGGGGGTTCTCAACGCCGTTGCTGGAGAACTCGCCCTTTATGGTCTTGTCGCTGCCGCCCATGCCTGTGCCCTCGGGATCGCCGCCCTGAGCCATGAAGTCGTCGACTACACGGTGGAAGGTAAGTCCGTCATAGAAGCCGCTCTTTACCAGATTCTCGAAGTTCTCGCAGGTAATGGGAGCTGCCTTTGTGTCCAGTTCGATAACGATGGTATTGCCCGATGCACTGCCTGCTGCCTTAGTTGCCTCGGTCTTGTCCGGGGTGCTTGTTGCAGCGTCCTTGCCGCAGCCCACCAGCATGAGCATTGTTGTTGCAGCAGCTACAGCCGCTGTCTTCTTTAAAGCCTCAAAAAAATTCATATTTATTCCTCCTGTTTTCTATTCAGTGCCGACGAATGCCAGCCTTCTGACTATTTTAAGCCCTGTAAGTGAAAATCCGATGACAGCTCCGAAAAAATTCAGTATAAAGTCATCAATGTCACAGCTTCCCCGCATGGTGAGGAACTGCAAAAGCTCCACAGCTATGATGACCGCTGCCGCAGTAATGGCGAAATTTCGGAACCTGCGCTGCTTTTTCCATATGGCAGGGAAAAATATCCCCGCAGGCAGGAAAACAGCCAGATTGCCCCAGATATTCACCAGGGAAATGTCCCCGTAGACATTATCATTGCGGTGGTAATATCCTGCGAACTCCGCAATGGTCCTGAAGGGGACAAAATTGGTATTATATGGGAAATACTCACGATATGTGAGATGCTCCCACATACTCATCCGCATGAAAAAGAGCAGATAGAGAGCGGCGATGACATAGACTCCGAAAAGGATATATATCGCCGCTCTGCCTATACGATCTATGCTTTTTCCCATCAGTCAACGAGAGTTGGATTGAAGTCCTCCTCCCAAGGAAGTCCCCACTTGTTGAGAGCCTCCATGAAGGGATCGGGATCAAACTCCTCGATGTTGTAGACGCCTGCCTTCTTCCAGGTGCCTGTCATTATCATCATAGCGCCGATCATAGCGGGAACGCCTGTGGTGTAAGAGATAGCCTGTGAGCCGACCTCCTTGTAGCACTCCTGATGATCGCAGATATTGTAGAGGTAGTAATTCTTGTCCTTGCCGTCCTTCTTGCCGCGGAAGATACAGCCGATGTTGGTCTTGCCCACTGTTCTCGGACCCAGTGAAGCAGGATCGGGAAGAACTGCTTTCAGGAACTGGAGTGGAACTATCTCCCTGCCCTCATACATGATAGGCTCGATAGATGTCATGCCCACGTTCTCAAGGCACTTGAGGTGTGTGAGATAGCTCTGACCGAAGGTCATGAAGAAGCGAATACGCTTGATGCCCTTGATGTTAAGCGCAAGTGACTCCAGCTCCTCGTGGTGGAGGAGGTACATATCCTTCTCGCCTACGCCCTTGAAGTTGTAAACGCGCTTGATCTCCATGGGCTCGGTCTCTACCCACTTGCCGTCCTCGATGTAGCTTCCCTTAGCGGATACCTCGCGGATATTGATCTCGGGGTTGAAGTTGGTAGCGAAGGGATAACCGTGGTCGCCGCCGTTGCAGTCCAGAATGTCGATATAGTTTATCTCGTCGAACTCATGCTTCATTGCATAAGCGGAGAAAACGCCTGTAACACCGGGGTCGAAGCCGCTGCCCAGGAGGGCTGTTATGCCTGCCCGCTCGAACCTCTCGCGGTACGCCCACTGCCACTTGTACTCAAACTTTGCAGTATCAAGGGGCTCATAGTTTGCAGTGTCAACATAGTGTGTCTTTGTAGCCAGACAAGCGTCCATGATAGTCAGATCCTGATAAGGAAGCGCCAGATTGAGCACTACGTCGGGCTTATAGCTGTTGATAAGAGCAACGAGCTCGTCAACATTGTCAGCGTTGACCTGAGCGGTCTCGATGACGGTCTTTGTAGTGGGCTGGAGCTTCTCCTTCAGCGCATCGCACTTTGACTTAGTGCGGCTTGCGATCATTATGCCCTCAAACACCTCGCTGTTCTGACAGCACTTGTGGATAGCAACGGAAGCAACTCCTCCGCAGCCGATGATCATACATTTTCCCATTTTTTATTCCTCCGTATTTATATTTTTTTACTTGTTGATCTGTTTATAATTGAACATCCTGTCTTCTCAGGTTATCAGGAACAGCGCCATAATAGCGGCACTGGAGCCTGAAAACAGAACTTCCTTCACTGTCGGATCTTACCTCCGTAAAGCGCTCATCTGAGCATTAGCTTCATAGGCGTATAGGAAGAAGCGGCCTTCTCAAAGCCCAGCTTTTTATAGAGCAGGTAGCCGTCCTTGGTGGCTTTAAGCTCGATATAGTCAAGCTCCATGGTCTTTGCGTCTGCAATGAGGAGCTCCATGAGAGCTGTGGCGATACCCTGTCTGCGCTTGCTCGCCTCGGTATAGACGTTGAGCACAGTTCCCACACGTCCGTTGGGGAAGTTGGGATTAGGCGGCATCTCCCTCACTGTCAGGAAGGCGGAGCCGATTATCTTTCCCTCGTCCTCAGCCAGATATGCGAAGAAGTCGCAGTTAAGGTGGTCGGCGTAGTATCTGGGCAGCCTTGCATTTATCCTTGCCGCCCCAGCGTCAGTCATAAAGGGGAAATCCTCGCGAAGGTACTTCATTCGTATTTCCGCAAGTCCCGAAACATTCTGTGCTCTGAAAATATTCATATATATCAGCCTCTGTAGTCGTCATTGGGGTCGTAATTCTCCTCCTGCGGAGAAGAAGTATAAACTGTTTCTGTTTTTTTGTTTTTGCTGATGCGTATCAGAACGATAACGATAATGATAACAACCAGCAGCATGATCACAGGGAATATCATCACCATAAGGAATACTCCCGTAATGCTCCTGCTCGCCTTATTGAATATGGTTTTTGAATTGAAGGCAGGGTCTGTCATTCTTCCGGGGAAGTGGGAGGAGATCCTTATCTCCACTTTCTGTCCCTCAACATATTTCTTCTCCGCTGAGCTTACTCCCGCAGGAACGCGATAAGTATTTCCATCGTATTCATACTCATACACGGGGGTATAGAACGTTGTGCCGTCCTCATCGTGGCGAACCATATTCTCGGTTATCACCGCAGTGATAACTGTATCATAGTTGTTATCATCAATATTCATGGAGTCGTCAGCCAGCTTTTTCACAGTAAGAAAAGGTATAGCGGTAAAGGCAACGATACACAATATGATAATTACTCCGACATTAATTACAGCTGTCAGAATGCTTCTTTGATTTCTGTTACCATTTTCCATAGATATCCTCCCTTTCCTTGGGGTCATTCCTGCTTCGGCGCCTGATGTATATCCAGCCGCCTGCTATGGCTGCAAGTAGAATCACGTTCATTATCACAGCCTTTATGACATACTTTTTGCATCCTCTTCCGATATCCTCGCGTTCAGCCTCGATAAGTGCCATGTCAGCACATTCCCCGGGGTTCCTGCTGTCTATCATGATGTCGGTGGTATCGCCCACATTGTAGAATTTTCCGTCGCCGCATTCATCGGTATAGATGTAGCAGACTCCGCCGAACTCATATCTGTAGGTATAGTTGTAGCCGTCCACAATGTCAAGCTTCTCATTGTATCTTTCCTCTACTGCAACTATGGTGGCAGTAAGCGATGTATCGCAGTTTTCTGTCATCTCTGCCAGCTTTCTGTTGGTAAACAGCCATACTCCCAGCGGAGAGAGATAGCCTCCGCAGCAGCAGAGACACAGCATGAACACAGTAAAAACTATGAGCAGTGTCCTTGCCCCTTTTTGTAAGGAAGGGTGCCTTTACCTGACCGCCCCCGTTATTATCGTTCATATCCCATTACCTCTGTATTATTGATCAGCCTCTGTAATCGTCGTTGGGATCTCTTTCCTCCATAGAGTAAAGGTCCACGCCGTAAATATCGATATTCGCCTGTTTTCTGCGCTTTGATGCTCTCCTCATGAGCATGATGACCACTATAACGATGATCAAAGGTATCAGTATGACTGCAAAAGCGCCCCATAAAAGGATACGATATACCTTCATGCTGTCCTCAAAAAACGCAGGATCATAGAACTCTCTCGGAGAATCTGATTTTATCTTTATATCTACTTTTTCGCCCTTGCTGCGGTACTGCTTGGCGTATTCCTCAGCATTGGCGCTGAGATACCGCTCCCCGTTGTACGTATATTCATATGTGATAATGTAATGGGTCTCGGGGCCGTCCTTGTAATTGACTGTCTGCTCCTTGACATCGATAACAACTGCCTGTACCTCAGTGTCATATTTCTTCGTTTCATCAAGGATCTCAGTTTTATAGCCAACAATTATATTGAAAGCAGGTCCCATAATGGGAAGGCAGCAGATAACCGCCATAAATGCTATGATCGCAAACGCTGCCACAGCCCCCGGCTTTTTAGGTCTCTGTCCGTTGACAGGAGCAGATCCGTACCCGCGATCTGCGCCGTATCCATTATAATTATTCATGACAGTGAAAGAAGCATTTCCCTGATGATCTTGCAGGCAACGGCGGTGGAAACTCCGCTCTGATCGTAAACGGGACTGAGCTCGTTGACATCACAGCCCACGATATTGAGCCTGCTGCACACAAGGGTTACAGCCTTCCTCAGTTCATCGAATGTAACTCCTCCTGCCTCGGGAGCGCCAGTTCCCGGGAACACCGAGGGATCCAGAACGTCCAGATCCAGAGTGAAGTAAACATTCTTTCCCTTCAGCCTCTCAACAACGTCCTCCAGACCGTCGAAGCTGAACTTATGCATTTCAGTATGTCCGTCGGCGAAGATGAACTCCTCGCAGTCGCCGCTTCTGATACCGAACTGGAAGATATGACCGTCCCCAACAAGCTCATGGCAGCGCCTGAGCACGCAGGCGTGGGACAGCTTCTGACCGAGATAATCATCACGGAGGTCGGCATGGGCGTCGAAATGTACGATATAAAGATCATCGTACTTCTCCTTCACAGCCCTGACAGAGCCCAGGGTGACCAGGTGCTCGCCGCCGATCATGAAGGGCAGCTTTCCGTCAGCCAGTATCTGACCGGAACGTGCGGTTATATCCGCAACAGCTCCGTCGGTGTTTCCGAAGGGCAGCTCCAGGTCTCCGCTGTCGAAATAGCTGTGATCTGTCATATCCTTATCCTGATAGGGGCTGTAGGTCTCTATGCCGAAGCTCTCGTTCCTGATGGCAGAGGGTGCGAACCTTGTGCCGGGACGGAAGCTTGTGGTGCCGTCAAAGCCTGCTCCGAAGAGGACTATTTTTGCGTCCTCATACTCACTGTCGCAGGCGATGAAGGTCTGTATATTCTTATTCAACATCTTTAAGAAGCTCCTCTACATAGCACGGCAGAGCGAATGCGCCCGTGTGGAGTCTGGGGTTGTAGTATCTGGTCTTGATGCCCAGCATACTCCACTTTGTGCCGTTGTAATCGTTGGTGGGGTGATATTTCTTTGAGGCAAAGCCGAAGAGCCAGTGTCCCGACGGATAGGTGGGAATATGAGCCTGATAGACCTTGCTTATGGGGAAGCTCTCCACTATGCGCTTGTGGGAGCGCTGCATGGCTGCGGCGTCCTCGTCATAGAAGGGACTTTCATGCTGATTTACCATGATACCGTCATCGCGGAGCGCCTTGAAGCAGCTTCCGTAGAACTCCTTGGTGAACAGTCCCTCTCCGGGACCGAAGGGGTCCGTAGAGTCAACGATGATAACGTCATACTGGTCGTTGCAGCGGCGTATGAACTTCACACCGTCCTCATAGTACACATGGACTCTGGGATCGTCGAAGCGGCAGGCAGTAGCGGGCAGGTACTTCTTGCAGATCTCCACCACCAGCTCGTCTATCTCCACCAGGTCTATGCTCTCCACAGAGGGATAGCGGGTAAGCTCGCGGACAACTCCGCCATCACCGGCGCCGATGACCAGGATATTCTTTGGATTTGGGTGCACTGCCATAGGGACGTGGGTTATCATCTCGTGATAGATGAACTCGTCCTTTTCTGTGAGCATCATATAGCCGTCCAGGGTGAGGAAGCGGCCGAATTCCTTGGAATCGAAAACGTCGATACGCTGGAATTCACTGTTTCCGCTGTAAAGCTGATGATCTACCTTTATCGAAAAATTAACATTGGGAGTATGTCTCTCCGTGAACCATAATTCCATACTATACCTCCGTTCAGTAACAGACCTGTTTTCTGCACGGGTCTGTGGGTGTGAGAGTTGACAGTTCAGAGCTGAAAGCCATGATGTACAAAAGCCTTCAGCACTCTACTTTCAGCTCTCAGGCTGAAAATTACTTTCTGTCTGCGGGAGGGCCTCCTGCTGCGACAGGATCAAAACCTGCGGCCTTGAATGAAAGCTTCTTGTAAACAGGTGTTACGATAAGGATTATAACGTAAGCTACGACGAGGCTGATGATGAGCGACTTCAGGAACATTACCATGAAGGGTGGGAGCTCTGCGCGACCGCGGCTCATTTTCATAGCCATTTTGCGTGCGAGAGCTATCATAGCCAGTGTGATGATAGGTGTGTAGATTATGTCAGAGATAAGAGCTGAAACAAGTTTGGCAGGAACACCGTTCTCCTTGAGACCCATAGCCTTTACAGCGCCTCTCTCCACCTTCATCATAGGTACCACAAAGCCGATGATAAGGCTGATTATCGTACTTACAACGAAGCTTATGAGAAATGCGGGGAGCTTAAATCCGTCGCCGCCTGTGAGATTTCCCACCAGCGAGAGGAAGAAGCTGAGCGTAACTCCCATAAGGAGACTCATAGTGATTCCGATTTTCTTCATGTTCATGTTTTTACCTTCCTTAAAGAAAAAATATATTATATAAAACGTCTTCCGCCGCGGCGGTATGCGTTTCATATCATCAGAAGTCAAGGACGTTGAGTCTTTCGATATTTATATCCTCGGTGCCTGTCATCTGGCAGCCCTTTTCCTTGGCATATTTTATGTATTCTATTATCTCGTCGGTAATGAGCTCTCCGGGAGCCAGTATGGGGATACCAGGAGGATAGCACATAACGAACTCGCTGCAAACCTCTCCCGAGGTCTCCTCAAGAGGAAGAGAGCACTTCTGTGCGTAGAATGCCTTTCGGGGAGTCTCAGCCACCACGGGGCTTATATACTCCTGTGTCAGCATATCCGAACCGCTCTTGCCGAAGCGGCGCTTTATCTCGGCGAGGGCACTGATAAGGCGCTCAATGTCGCGCTTGCGGTCTCCAACTGAGATATAGGCGAGAACGTTGCCGATATCGCCGAATTCTATCTGTATATCGTACTCGTCTCTGAGGAGGTCATAGACCTCAATGCCTGCGAGACCGATAGGCAGCGTATAGATACTGAGCTTTGAGACGTCAAAATCAAAGATGCTGTCGCCGTTCACCAGCTCCCGTGAATAGGCGTAATATCCGCCAATATCGTTTATCTCCGAGCGTGCGTACTCAGCCATCTCCACAGTCTGAGCAAATATCTCCCTGCCGCCGAGAGCGAGACGCTTTCTTGATATATCCAGACTTGACAGCAGCAGATATGATGCGCTGGTGGTCTGGGTCAGGTTGATGACCTGTCTCATATAGTCGGCATTGATATTTTTGCCGAGAAGCAGGAAGGAGCTCTGTGTCAGGCTTCCTCCCGATTTGTGCATACTTACCGAGGCGCAGTCCGCACCTGCTGCCATGGCAGTTACGGGGAAGTTCTCACCGAAGTAGAAGTGAGTGCCGTGAGCCTCGTCCACAAGCACCAGCATACCGTGGGCATGAGCCAGCTCCGTTATCCTTTTCAGGTCCGAGCATATGCCGTAGTATGTGGGATTGTTCACCATAATAGCCTTGGCGTCGGGGTTATCGAGGATAGCCTGCTCCACCTGAGCTACCGACATACCGAGAGCGATACCCAGCTTGCGGTTCACGTCGGGATTGACGTAAACGGGGACAGCTCCCGTAAGGATAAGCGCGTTAATAGCGCTTCTGTGTACATTTCGGGGCATGATTATCTTGTCGCCCTCCTTGCAGGCGTACATTATCATGCTCTGCACCGCTGAGGTGGTGCCGCCCACCACAAAGAAGGCATTTGCCGCGCCGAAAGCCTCGGCAGCCAGCTCCTCCGCGTCCTTGATGACGGATACTGGGTGACAGAGGTTGTCCAGTGGCTTCATGGAGTTTACATCAACGTTCATGCAGTCCTCGCCAAGGAACTCGGTGAGCTCCATATTTCCTCTGCCCCTCTTGTGTCCGGGGACGTCGAAGGGAACGACTCTCATGCGGCGGAATTTCCTCAGCGCCTCATAAATAGGCGCATTTGTCTGGGAAAGGTCAGCCATTTCCGAACACGTTCCTTCCGCTGAAAATTTCTATCATCTCCCGCTGGAGCGCATTGGTTATCTCAAGTCTGCGTCTCGGCGGAAGCTCATTCACATCTGTGTTGAACAGATAATTCTGCAGGTCAAGCTCCTTTATGAGCATTTTTGTGTGGAACATATTAGCCTGATACACGTTTATATCAACGGCGTCATACTTATCCAGTATCTTTGCGTCTATATAGTTCTGTATGGAGGTTATATCGTGGTCGATGAAGAGCTTTTCACCGTCCAGATTTCTCGTAAAGCCTCTTACCCTGTAATCCATGGTGATGATATCGGAATCGAAGCTTCCGATGAGATAGTCCAGAGCTGTCAGCGGAGTTATTTTGCCGCAGGTAGCAACGTCTATATCCACACGGAAGGTGGCGATACTGGTATCGGGGTGGAACTCCGGGTAGGTATGCACGGTAACATGGCTCTTGTCAAGGTGAGCCACGGTCTCGCTTCCTCCTGCGGGGACCATAGTGTCGTCCGCGATAAGGAATGTAGCGGAAGCGCCCTGAGGGTCATAGTCCTGACGGGACATACTCAGCACCTGAGCGCCTATCATCTCAGTAACATGGGTCATGATGTCGGTTATACGCTCAGAGTTGTACTGCTCGTCAACATAGGCGATATACTCCTGCTGTGAGCGGGCCGTCTTGGCATAACAGACATCGTAGATATTGAAGCTCAGCGACTTCGTAAGGTTATTGAATCCGTAAAGTTTAAGCTTATTCTCCATAAAACCACACCTTCAAACAAAAAATGCACACAAAGACCTTATCAGCCGTTGTGTGCATGAAATACCTATGCAGTCAGCGCAGAGACTTCACAAATGGTTTCAGAGTCTATATAAGCAAGTACTACCTTTTACTACTCTTATTGACCTTTCACAAGCTGATGAGAACTTATAAAAACTTTATCGACGCAGGGTCGAATCAATAAGGCAACAGAAGTTGCCAGCCGAATGATCGGCGGTCGGCATTTGACCCGGCTGTCCGTATGGCCTCGACTCCGAAGGGAGTGGTCAATAGTCTTGCTCTGAAACCGAAGCTTCTTTTGCAATTCATTTTATTTTATCATATTTCGTCTTTTTTGTCAATACTCAGGCACATATTAATTTATATATAGTACCTCAGTTCTCTCTCAGCTTTTTCCTTCTCACCTTGTCCCTGTACATGACCTCGTCGGCGATATTGATGTACCTGTCCAGCTCCGAATCCTTGTCGGGGACGCCGAGGAAATAGCCGAGGCTGAGCCCCACCTCGTACTTTCTGCCCGATGAGGCATTATACCTGTCGAAGTAGCTCCTCACAGCCTCCATATGCTCGCTGATATGCTCATCGGAGTAATCTCCGCAGCCCACGATGGCGTACTCGTCGCCGCCTATCCGGGCGCATACCTCATTGAGCTGACAGCTGGTCTGGAGAGCATTTGCGGCAACGGTGATAGCGTTGTCCCCTTCCATATGACCGAAGTTGTCATTTATCATTTTAAGCTGGTCAAGGTCCGCCATCATGACAAACAGCGGCTTTCCCTCGTCCCTTGCCTTTTTGAATATGCCCTCAGACAGCCTGTTGAAGCCCTTTCTGTTATAGATACCCGTCAGGGTGTCACGGATAGAGCTCATGAGTATACGCTGATTTATACTGGTGAGCTTGGTGCGCACACGCAGGAACTCAAGGGATATGCTGATATTCCTGTTCCACCTTGCAAAAACGCTGCTCACAGCCTTTCTCACATCATTGAACCTGAACACGGAGTATCCGAAGCAGCGGTCCATGAAGTGGAGAGGCAGCAGGAAGTACATAGACGGCTCATCACAGTACTCGTCTATGAATCCGGGAAGTATGTCCTCGGAGGGAAATTCGCGGTTTACGAAATCCGCGCTGCTCCTGGTGTATACGAACTTGTTCTCCATAACGGGAGCATAGCCTTCGCGGATATATTCGCTGTCCTCTTCCTCCACGTTGTCCCAGTTCTTGCACAGGCAAAGCAGATAGGTCTCAAGACCGTTGATGGTATAGGCAAAGCCGTTGAGCTTTCTCAGAAGCCCCTCAAGGTTCTTCTCCTCCATAAGGCGCTCCAGCATAGCGCTCCTGCAATAGTAGCTGTTGAAACGCTCGGTAAGGTTGCTGTGCTCCTCGCGGGTACCGAGGGCATAGTTCACGTTGCTTCCGCAGCCGCAGCTCTTGGCGAAGACAAGATGTCCCCTTTTCAGGGTGTCCACGGGCTCTGTGTCCTCACCTGTTATCATCTTGTGGAGCCTGCAGACGGCTCTCGCACCAAGTCTTTCATTCTCGGGATAGACCGTAGTCAGCGAGGGTATCTGCATAGTAGCTTCCCCGGTGGCGTCATAGCCCGATATTTTCAGTTCACCGGGCACCTTTATGCCGCCCTTTATGACAGAGTCGCACAGGTGTCTCGCCATAACATCATTGGCACAGACCACTGCATCGGGCAGCTCCGTCCTTCCCTCTATGAAGGATTTTGCCAGCCTCTGGGAGGCTATTTTCCAGAAGTCCCCCCAGACTATATCCCCCTCATGGACCTCGAGGCCGTGGTTCTCCATTGCTTTTTTGTAGCTTTCGGCTCTTGACCTGGCGGGAGTGCTGTCCTCGGGACCTGTCAGGCACATGATACGCCTGCACCCGTGCTTTTCGATGAGGTGGCCGGTCATTTCCGCCATAAGTTCCCTATCCTCCGAGTAGAGGCACTCACAGAAATCCAGGTCATAGTCCACCGCGATAATGGGGATTCCCCAGAGAGTGAAGACCTTCTCGAATTTTTCCACAAGGTTCTGGCTGGCGTTGTTGCCTGCCATAAGGATAACGCCGTCGATGACGTCCTTCCTGATGAGGGTGAATATATTCTCCTCGCCCTGCTGTATAAGGCTTCCGCTTTCCGTGTTGAATGCCATAAGGAAGGTTATGGCATCATATCCGAGGGCTCTGCACTGCTCGGATATACCCACGAAAATGCGGTTCATGTATTCGTTGAAAACGTCCGCAGCAACTACTGCGATGGTCTTTCTTTTTTTCACAGTGCAGTTCCCCCTTTCCTGCTGTTATATTACGTCTAAACTTACAGTATCGGCTTATTTCAGCTCTGCCACGGTAACTCCGTCCTCGCCCTCGCCGAAAAGTCCCAGACGGAAGCTCTTGACAGAGGGGTGTGACTTCAGCCGCTTGTGCACAGCCTGTCTCAGCAGACCTGTGCCCTTGCCGTGGATTATGGTAACTGTGGATATATTTGACATGACAGCCTGGTCGATGAATGCGTCCAGCTGGTACACGCCGTCGTCACAGGCGCAGCCGCGGATATCCAGCTCCATTTTGCCTCTCCGCTCGGCTTTTACGCCTATCTTGTTCATTTTGCGGTTAGGCCTCAGTGGCTTGCTGCCCACAGTGACCTTCTGGGGCTCCTCAAGACGGAGCCTTGAAATGTTCATCTTGGTCTTCATGACGCCCATCTGGACGAAAACGAAGTCGCTTCCGTCGGGGTCTCCCGAGATTATGCCCTTGCGCTGGAGGTCCACAACATAGACCGTATCGCCGCGCCTGAGCTTTCTCGGCAGGACGTAGCCCTCATTGGGGTCACGCTTCTCAACGGGATTTGCAGTGTCATACATCTTATTGAAGCTCTGCTTGGTCTTTGACTTCATGCCCGAAACATTGGCGCTGAAGTCCTTCTTGTCCTTCTCCTTGCGGAGCTTTTCAAGCTCGTCGATGAGCTCGTTTGACTCAGCCTTGGTCTGCTCGATTATAGTCATGGCGCGGAGCCTTGCCTTTTCCAGCTCGTCAGCCTTTGCAGCCTCTATCTCCTCACGCTCCCTGCGGATAGCCTCCTCGTGGGCAGCGGTCTCGGCTCTCAGGCGGGATATCTCCTCCTTCTGCCTTTCCAGCTCTATACGGCTGGCTTCAAGCTTGCCGATTACCTCCTCCAGACGGGAATTCGCCTCGCTGACTCTTGACTTGGCGTCGCTGATTATATCCGAGGGCATACCCAGGCTCTCTGAGATAGCGAAAGCGTTGGACTTTCCTGGTGAGCCCACAATGAGCCTGTATGTAGGTCTGAGGGTCTCAATGTCGAACTCGCAGGAGGCGTTCTCAACACCGCTGCTGTCGATGGCAAAGACCTTCAGCTCCTGATAGTGAGTGGTCACCATTATTTTTGCACCGTTTTCCATAAGGCGTCGGATTATGGAGATAGCCAGTGCAGCGCCCTCTACAGGGTCTGTACCCGAGCCCAGCTCGTCCAGAAGCACCAGTGACCTCTCGTCGGCAGTTCCCAGTATCTCTATTACCTTGTTGGTATGGGAGGAGAATGTGGACAGGTTCTGCTCAATACTCTGGCTGTCGCCTATATCGGCGAGAATATGGTCGTAAACGGAAATGCTGCTGCCGTCGGCACAGGGTATGAGCAGACCGCACATAGTCATGGCTGCAAGGAGTCCCGCAGTTTTCAGGGAAACGGTCTTACCGCCCGTATTTGGACCTGTTATGATGAGCGCCTGATAGTCCTCTCCGAGACTGATGTCCACGGGCACTGCCTTGCTCTTGCTGATAAGGGGGTGACGGGCTTTTTTCAGGTGCATTTTTCCGTCGTCTGTTATTGCGGGGAGTGAGCAGTTCAGCTTTGCGGCAAGATTTGACTTGGCAAAGTACAGATTGAGCTCCGTACACACCTTGTAGTTCTCGGTGAGTATCTCCGCATAGTCACCGCAGTCGCGGCAGAGCTGGCGGATGACGCGTTCTATCTCCTCCTGCTCCTTGCCCTCCAGGATACGTATATCGTTATTAGCCTCGACAATTGCCATAGGCTCGATGAAGATAGTCTGACCCGTGGCGGAGGTATCGTGAACGAGACCGCTGACCTGTCCGCGGTACTCGGATTTTACGGGTAGAACGAAGCGTCCGTCACGGATAGTGACATTGCTCTCCTGCAAATACTGCTGAGTGGTCTTGTTTTTTATCATCTTGTCCAGAGTCTCGCGGAGCTGCATACCTGCGCGGTTTATCTTGCGGCGTATAGCGGCAAGCTCAGGACTTGCAGCGTCTGCTATCTCGTTGTCGGAGATGATGGAGCGTTCCAGTTTTTCCAGCAGCCAGTCATTGGGCTGGAGCCTTGAGAAAAGGTAGCTCAGTTCCGTCTCCACGTTCTCGCAGTGGGAGTACCAGTCTGCCAGTGCCTTTATCTGGCGCAGCATAGCGGCGATGTCCATGAGGTCGCGGAGAGATATTACAGCCCCCGAAGCAGCTCTTGCGGCAACGGTGCTGATGTCCTTGAAATTGCTGAAAGGAGGAGTTCCGAACTGTACCGAAAGGGAGAACGCCTGGGAGGTCTTGAGACACTCATAGCGCACCCTTTCAAGGTCGTTGTCGGGACGGATCTCCAGAGCCATGCGTCTTGTCTCCTCATTGGAGGTAAGTTCCGCCAGCATATCGAGGATCTTATCCAGTTCAAGTGTTTTCAGATATTTATCCATAGTTATCCTTTACTGTTATAAATCATAATTTTGCGGAGCAAAATTATGATTTAAGTTTAGAGTTGAGAGTTTAGAGTTGAAAGTTGTGGAGTCGCCTGCGGCGACAATATTTAAATACTGTGAGCGAAGCGAACACAATAACTCTCAACTCTCAACTTTCAACTATCAACTTAGCGCATACGCGCTAAATTATGATTTATATGATAGATTTATAAAAGTCCAGCGTACCGAAATTCCTCTCCATGTGGGTGAGGAGATAGGACTCCGCAAGGGCAGAGAGCCGCTGCTGAGTTCCGTCGGATACGCGGAAATTGAAAAGCCTGCCGAAGTCTGCCAGCACGATATGGCGGACAGCGCTGAGCACAGGCAGTTTTATTTTCATATAGTCGTCTGTGCTGCTGCCTTCAAAGCAGTCCGCACAGAAAAATCCGCCGTCGGGGATACAGAAGAAAAGCTCCTGCGGCTCAAAAACTCCGCAGCTCCTGCAGGCGACGATATCGGGCATATAGCCTATCTCGGACATAAGTCTCAGCTCGAACACCGCCTTGAGGAAGCTCTCGCTCCTCTCCCCCTTTTCCAGGTAGTAAAGGCAGTTCAGCATGAGTCTCATGATATCCTTGTTCTGCGCCTCGGGCTTTATGCAGAAGCGCATGACCTCGGCGAAATACGAGGCGAGGGATATCTTGCTGAGGGACTCTCTCAGTCCGTAAAAAATATGTATCGGCTCTGCACTGTTGAGGTAAAGATACTTTCCTCTCTTGTCTATGCAGAACCGAGAATAAGCCAGAAGCTGAGCGGAGCTCCCCGACTTTCCGTTTATTTTCTTTGCGCCTTTTACGGAAACCTCGAGAACCCCGTTCTCTCCTGTGAGTATATCGATGAATTTGTCCTGTTCTCCCACAGAACGCTCTTTAAGGACTATGCCTTCAACAGTTGTCATGGTTATCATCCTTGCAGTCTGAGTAGCGCAGATAGTCCTCTACGCTTCCTGTTTCGGCGAATATATCCCAGAGAATATCCTCTTCCATAAAGCCTCCGTGAAAATAGTCTTGCGGAGTTTCCTCCCCTGCTATTATCTGCGGAACAGCCTGTGATATATGCGGTAATTATTTCTCGGAGAGTCCGAAGCTCCTGATGAGGTTTTCCCTGTTTCTCCAGTCCTCCTTGACCTTTACCCAGCACTTGAGGTTCACCTTTATCTGGAAGAAGTCCTCCAGCTCTATCCTTGCGGCAGTGGAAGCCTTCTTGAGCATAGCTCCGCCCTTGCCGATGACGATACCCTTGTGGGACTCCTTTTCGCAGTAGATGACAGCGGAGATATCCAGGATATCCTTGTCCTCTCTCTCGCTCATCTGCTCAACGCCTACGGCGATACCGTGGGGCACCTCCTCGCTGAGGAGCATGAGGAGCTTTTCGCGTATCATCTCAGCCGCCAGCACCTTCTCGGGCTGGTCGGTTATCATATCGTCGGGGAAGAAGTGAACGGACTCCTCCGACAGGGCGATTATTTCATCTATAACGATGTCGACACCGCTGTTCTCCGTAACGCTTACGGGTACTACCGCCTGAAACTTTATCTTTGAGGTCAGGTCGGCGATAACAGGAGCCAGCTCGTCCTTGTTTTTCAGCAGGTCTATCTTGTTGAGCACAAGGATTATGGGCATCTTCGATGCATTCATGGACTTCAGAAGGTCAAGCTCCTGCTGGTTTATCTTCTTTGTGCAGTCCATAACAAAAACAACCGCGTCGATGTCGCTGACAGACTCCTTAACGGTGTTGAGCATATGCTCGCTGAGCTTGTTCACCGGCTTGTGGAGACCGGGGGTATCAAAGAATACCAGCTGAACATCGTCTATATTGCGGATACCCGTGATACGGGTACGTGTAGTCTGCGGCTTATTGCTGACGGAAGCTATCTTCTCTCCCACGATAGCGTTGAGGAGTGAGGATTTTCCCGCATTGGTGCGTCCTGCGATAGTGACGAAAGCAGTTCTTGACATCAGTTGTTTTCTCCGTTAACGATAAATGTAGCGTCTCTTGAGATGCCCAGCTTCTCCAGGACAGACTCCTCCTTCTCGCGCATTATGCGCTGGTCGAGCTGTGAGGTCTCGTGGTCGTAGCCCAGAAGATGGAGCATTGAATGAACGGTGAGGAAGCCCACCTCTCTCTCCAGTGAGTGACCGAAGTTCTGAGCCTGCTTTACAGCTGTTTCGAGAGAGATGACAACATCTCCCAGCTGAACAGCTCCTGTTTCGGGATTTATCTCAACGGTGCCGTCCTCGCTTGTAAGCGGGAATGAAAGCACATCGGTAACAGCGTCCTTATTTCTGTATATCTTATTAAGGTTCTTTATCTCGTTATTGCTTACGAAGGAAACGCTCACCTCGGCGTCCTTGCCGAAATTCTCAGTTGTAAGAACAGCCTGACAGCATCTTCTGATGAGCAGTCTTATGCCCACGGGCACCTTCACCTCTGTCTGATTATTCTTGACGTAAACCTTTAACTTAGCCATGATTATTCTTTCTCCCTTCATTATATTTTTCATAAGCCTTGATGATATCCTGAACGAGTCTGTGTCTTACCACGTCTTTCTCGGTGAACCGGTGTATCTCGATATCGTCGATACCCCTGAGCACCTTTATTGCCTCTACCAGACCCGATTTTCTGCTGTCGGGGAGGTCGATCTGGGTGATATCGCCCGTGATGACCATTCTGCTCTCATTTCCGAGACGTGTCAGGAACATTTTTATCTGCTCGGAAGTAGTATTCTGAGCCTCGTCGAGGATAATGAACGCCTCGTCGAGGGTACGTCCGCGCATATAAGCCAGCGGAGCCACCTCGATTATACCCTTTTCCATGTACCGTGCGAAGCTCTCTGCACCGAACATATCGAATAAAGCATCATAAAGCGGACGCAGATAGGGGTCCACCTTATCCTGTAGGTCACCGGGCAGGAAGCCCAGCTTCTCGCCCGCTTCAACGGCAGGACGGGTCAGGATTATCTTCTTTATCTTATGCTCGCGGAAAGCTTTTACAGCCATAGCCACGGCGAGGTAGGTCTTGCCCGTACCCGCAGGGCCTATTCCGAGGACGATAGTATTATTTTTTATGGCGTCGGTATAGCGCTTCTGACCCACGGTACGGGGGACGGAGTATCTTTCCGCTTGCAGTGACGCATATGCCGTCGCCGCCCAGCTCCTGAAGCTGCTCCTCAACTCCCTCAGCCACCATGGATGTGACGTACCTGACGGTCTGTTCGTTGACGGAGCTTCCGTTCTTTGCCATGTTCATAATAGCGCGGAGGGCTTTTTCGGCGCCCTCTGTATCGCCTTCACCTATTATCTTAACGCCGCCGTCACGGCTGACGACTGTGACGTTGAAGTTCTTCTGTATTCTGCTTATATTGCCGTCCAGCTGACCGAAAAGAGCAGAGAGCTGCTCGGGACTGTCGGCAGGCAGGAATTTTTCTGACATTAAATATATTCTCCAATCTGCTGTTCGGGGAAAGCGCCTGCTGCTGCAAGAGCCGAGTTGGAGTACCTGTGGTCTGCGGAGACCTCCCTGAGCACCCTGACGTTATCGGGGAAATCTATCTTCTGCTCGGGGGAGCCCAGTTCCAGCTCCATTATTGCCAGCTTGTCCGAGAAAGGATAGGTATCCAGTTCAAAAAGCTGGTCGTGGTAATCGAAGCAATAGCGTACCTTTTCAACAGGCGGTCCCTCTCTGCGGTCAGTGCTGACCAGCTCGCGGTACCTTTCGCCGCTTATCTCATACTCATTCTCCTCGCGGGTAACGGGAGTGAGAAAGACCTTTTCCGTATAGGTGTACTTCACCCTGCCGTTCTCGTCCACGGATCTTACTCTGCGCTGTTTGCCGTCGGCGCTGTTGAGATAGGTCTGGACGATACCGATCCTGCGCTTCACGTCAAGAGCGGAAATATCGGGGAATTCCACCAGGAATTTGCGTTCGATCTCATAATTTTTGCTCATAAACACTCTCCAAAAGACCTTATGTCTTTTCCAAAATCACAATGAAATCTTTCAACATTACCATTATACAACTTTTTTGAATAATGTCAACAAAATTTTCGGATTATTCTGTCTAAATTGCTAAGTTTTATCATTCTGTCACATTTTTATCATTTTCCCTCTGACAGATCCCTCAGCATTACGTTGAAGGGGTCAAAAAATCCCCTCTCCCGAAGGGGCTCGGGAGCCTCTACAGGAAGTGCGCTTTCGCTGCCAGACAGCGGTATTACTACGGAAAGGCAGTTGTCGCTCAGCACTGCCTGAGCGCCTGCTCTCTCAGCGAGACCATCGCAGACCTGACGTGGATAACCGCTGAAAATATCAGGCTGACCGAAGTCGTCAAAGTCCACAAATGTCCCTGAGGCAGTAATTTTTATCTCAATATTTTTGGCGTTTTCTCCACATTCCACAGTAAACTCTGCATTTCCCGACTCAGAGCCCAGGATATGCCTTCTCACAAAGCTGAGCAGCAGGAACCTGAGTGTGTCACGGTCGGTGCGGACGTAGAAAGCGGAAAGCTCTCCCGTTTTCACGGTGCATCTCCGCCCTGCCGCAGCCTGACAGCTCTCGGCAAAGCCGCGGAGGAAGGTATCTGTCCTCACCACAGTGAACTCCTGTTCTTCAGGCACGGGAGCAGTCAGCGCGCGGCTAAGCTCAGCATTGCGCATGAGCTCGCAGCAGGCAGTCATGATACCGCCGATGAGTTCCTTTTCAGCTCTGCCGCCGTGCTTTTCGGCAAGCTCACCGAGAAGCTCACAGGAAGCTGATATGCCCGTAACCGACTTTCTCACAAGATAATCGGTACAATTTATATAGTCCCCGGCAAAGGGGCTCTCAAAAAGCCTTTCAGCTCATCGTTCATGTCCATAGCTGCTCCTCTCCCTGCTTCGCAGAAAAAATCATACAGATATATTATACTACAAAAAACGGGAAATGAAATAGGCTGAGGGCGGGTATTAAAAAAGAAAATAGCAACAAAATCATTTTTATCCTCACACCGACATTTGTACAATATGCACTTTTCAAGAAATTTCTGTTATTTTTTTATCGAACCACTTGAAAAAATTTCCGAGTTGGAGTATAATAAAAATATAAAAATTTTAGGAGGTATATCCAATGTCAGTTAAAGTTGCTATTAATGGTTTCGGCCGTATCGGTCGTCTTGCATTCAGACAGATGTTTGATGCTGAGGGTTATGAGGTAGTTGCTATCAACGACCTTACAAAGCCTTCAATGCTCGCTCAGCTCCTCAAGTATGATACAGCTCAGGGCGGCTACTGCGGAAAGATCGGTGAGAACCTTCACACAGTTTCAGCTGATGATGAGGCTGGTACAATCACTGTTGACGGCAAGACACTTACAATCTATGCAAAGGCTAACGCTGCAGAGCTTCCTTGGGGCGAGATCGGCGTTGACGTAGTTCTCGAGTGCACAGGTTTCTACTGCTCAAAGGAAAAGTCACAGGCTCATATCGATGCAGGTGCTAAGAAGGTTGTTATCTCTGCTCCCGCAGGCAACGATCTTCCTACAATCGTTTACAGCGTAAACGAGAAGACTCTCACAAAGGATGACAAGATCATCTCTGCTGCTTCATGCACAACAAACTGCCTCGCTCCTATGGCTAAGGCTCTTAACGATTATGCTCCTATCCAGAGCGGTATCATGAGCACAATCCACGCTTACACAGGCGATCAGATGATCCTTGACGGTCCTCACAGAAAGGGCGACTTCAGAAGAGCAAGAGCTGGCGCTGCTAACATCGTTCCTAACAGCACAGGTGCTGCAAAGGCTATCGGTCTTGTTATCCCTGAGCTCAACGGCAAGCTCATCGGTTCTGCTCAGAGAGTTCCTGTTCCTACAGGTTCTACAACAATCCTCACAGCTGTTGTTAAGGGCAGCAACGTAACTAAGGAAGGCATCAACGCTGCTATGAAGGCTGCTGCTTCCGAGTCATTCGGTTACAACGAGGATCAGATCGTTTCTTCTGACGTTATCGGCATGAGATTCGGTTCACTCTTCGATGCTACACAGACAATGGTAGCTGAGATCGGCGACGGCCTCTACGAGGTACAGGTTGTTTCATGGTACGACAACGAGAATTCTTACACATCACAGATGGTAAGAACAATCAAGTACTTTGCAGAGCTCGGCTAATAGCTGAAACTAATGCAATATCAAAGGGCGTTCAATGCGAACGCCCTTTTTAATTTATAATTCATAATGCATAATTCATAATTGTTGTGTCCGCTTACGCGGACTTATCTGAAAATACCACAGGGCATAAAAAGGCACTCGGTTTGAGTGCCTTTTCTTTATTATTAATCTTTCCAGAACTGTTCCAATAAAGTTATTTTTTCACCCTCTAAATTCTTTTCGTTAAAGAAAAACTCATATCTAAAAGTCGGGCATTTACCGTACAAATTTTCTTCTTCTGCTTTAATTGGTACATAAAAACTATCCTTCTCTTCTTTGAACCAATCAGGCTCTAAACTATCCATTTCACTGGTGTATTCGGGCAATCCAAGCTCAGTTAATAAGGATTTGACCTCATCATAATCCAAAGACTTTATGCCGGTAGGGTAAAAGCAGTAATCAGGATGTCCATTAAACCCAACGACAATACAATCAGAAATCTTTGATCTTTCATTCACATCTGAACCTGGCGTTGCATAGGAAATAGTAATCTTAACTCGCGGATCATCAATTGATGTAATAACAGCATTTTGCAATGAATCGGTCGTATATTCATCAAGGACTATTTCGGACATATCAAACTTATCGCCATATTTATCAACAAAATCCGAAACTGTAATATAGCCGCCGTTTCGGAATACTGTATCGCCTATCTGAATATATCCCGACCTGAACGAAGCGTTCTTTATCTCCTCTGTGGGCTCATATACTATCTCAGCAGCAGTTGTAGGCTCTGTTTCAGCTTCTGTTGCTTCTTCTTTCTCCTTTGCGAGTTCCTTTGATGTTTCTTCATCAAGCTTGTTGAGAGCGGCTTCAAGGTCCTCCTCGTCCATATCGTCTATGGAAGAAGCCTTGGGTTTCTTGTCATCTGTCTTTTTATCGTCCTTACTGTCACCGCAGGCTGTCATTGCTGTTGCGCCTAAGCATACCGCAAATACGAATGCGGCAATTTTTGTGAACTTTTTCATCTGTAATTTTTCCTTTCAAAAATACTTTGCGTACTATTATAGAGCTGCTATGTGTTCATCATGTGATAACCCTGTGATAAAAAACAGCAAGTGCATATAGTTCGCGTTTCTTGCTATTTCCGAGCATTTGTGTTATAATAGATTGTATAAATCTGCACACGTTACGCTGCATTCAAAAGGAGCTTGCTATGAAACTTCTCGCTATCGACGGCAACAGCATTCTCAACCGTGCCTTCTACGGCATAAAGCTGCTGACCAATAAAAAGGGACAATTCACCAACGCCATTTTCGGCTTCATGAACATATACCTCCGCAACATCGGCGACATAAAGCCCGACGCCGTGGCTGTCGCCTTCGACCTGCGCTCGCCTACCTTCCGCCACAAGGCTGTGTCCTACTACAAGGCAAACCGCAAGGGTATGCCCCCCGAGCTTGCGGAGCAGCTCCCCAGAGTAAAGGAGCTCCTGGGACTTATGGGCGTAAAGGTAATCGAATGCGAGGGCTATGAGGCTGACGATATACTGGGTACCCTCTCAAAGCTCTGCTCCGACAGCGGAAACGAATGCTATGTGCTGACGGGAGACCGCGACAGCCTTCAGCTCATCGATGATAAGGTCACAGTTGTCCTTGCTACCAACAAGGAGAACATTTACTACACTCCCGACCGCTTCATGGAGGACTACGGCTTCGAGCCCATAAAGCTCATTGACCTGAAAGCCCTCATGGGTGACAGCTCCGACAATATCCCAGGCGTTGCAGGCATAGGCGAAAAGACCGCTACCACTCTCATAAAGGAATACGGCTCTGTGGAGAACCTCTACGAAAATTATGAGGACTCATCACTTACCAAGGGTGTAAAGGCAAAGCTTGCCGCAGGTGCAGACTCCGCAAAGGAGAGCAAGTGGCTGGCGACCATAGTCCGTGACGCTCCCATAGATACCGACCTTGAGGGCTATAAATTGGGCACTCCCGACACGGCGGCAGTAAGCCTCATGCTCAGCGAGCTGGAGATGTTCAAGCTGCTGGACAAGCTGGGTATCAGCGCCACCGAGGGCACCAATGCCGCTCCTGCTGCAAAAGAGGAGGAGGCTCCCGTTATAAATGCGGAGCTTGCCGGCCTGACTGCCGATATTATCGAAAAGCTCACCGACTGCGAGTATCTTTTCCGCGACGGAAGCCTGTCCGTCCGCAGCGGCGACTGCGTTTACAATACAGATGATGAGAAACTGATATTGCAGTTCCTTTCCTCGGACTGCACCAAGGCTACCGACGACGCAAAGGCGCACTACCGCTGGGCTATGGCTCACGGCGGCGAGCTGAAAAACCTGCGCAATGACGCGGCTATCTGCGGCTATCTGCTGAACACATCGGCTTCCGATTACGCTGTGGACAAGCTTTGCGCCGAGTACGGCGTCCACTATTACAGCGAGAACTTTGACCTTGCGGAGCTCCTTTCCCTCCGCGGTCTCATAAAAAAGCTCCGCGCCGAGATAGAGTCCGAGGGCATGACTGAGCTCCTTGAGAAGGTGGAGCTGCCCCTGACAGAGGTCCTTGCCTCCATGGAGGACAGCGGCGTTCTCATCGACCGCAAGGGCGTAGAGGACTTCGGCACCTACCTCTCGGAGATGATAGAGGAGACTCAGCAGATGATCTATGACGATGCAGGCCATGAGTTCAATATCTCCTCCCCCAAGCAGCTGGGGACAGTGCTCTTTGAGGAAATGGGACTTCCCGCCAAGAAAAAGACCAAGAGCGGCTACTCCACCAACGCCGAGGTGCTGGAGGAGCTGAGAAGCTACGCTCCCATCGTGGACAACGTGCTGAAATACCGCCAGTACACCAAGCTGAACTCTACCTACGTTGTGGGACTTCTTGACAAGATAGCTCCCGACGGACGCATACACACCTGGTTCCGCCAGACCGAGACCAGAACAGGACGTATCAGCTCCACAGAGCCCAATATGCAGAATATCCCCGTCCGCACCGAGCTGGGCGCACAGATGAGAAAGTTCTTCACCGCCGCTGAGGGCAAGACCCTCATTGACGCCGACTACAGCCAGATCGAGCTGAGAGTAATGGCACATCTCTGCGGCGACGAGAATATGACAGAGGCATTCAACTCCGGTGAGGACATACACACCTCCACAGCGGCACAGGTATTCGATATGCCCCTGTTCATGGTGACTCCCGAGATGAGAAGCGCCGCAAAGGCGGTAAACTTCGGTATCATCTACGGTATCGGAGCCTTCTCCCTTGCCAAGGACATCGGCACCTCAGTTGCCAAGGCGAAGAAGTACATCGCGGACTACCTCGCCAAGTACCCAAAGGTTAATGAGTTCATGGAGACCACCGTGGACAACGCCTTCAAGGAGGGCTATGTCACCACCATGTTCGGAAGAAAGCGCCGTATCCCCGAGCTCTCCTCCTCAAATAAGATGTTACAGGCGGCAGGCAAGCGTATCGCCATGAACACTCCCGTTCAGGGAACTGCTGCCGACCTTATAAAGATCGCCATGATAAACGTGTACAACCGCCTGAAAGCCGAAAAGCTGGACGCAAAGCTCATACTCCAGGTACACGACGAGCTCATCATCGAGTCGGACCTCTCCTGTGCAGACCGCTGTGCGGAGCTCCTCAAAGAGGAGATGCAGGGCGTTTACGATATGAGAGTTCCCCTTGCGGTGGACGTCCACACAGGACACTCATGGTACGACGCAAAGGGCTGATACCATGGAGATAATAAGACTTACCGCAGATTCCCCGTCGGAATTGTTCGATGCCATGGCTGCTCTGGACAGATCCTGCTTCGGCGATGAGGGCTGGTCCGCAAACGCCTTCCTTTCCCAGGCTTGCCACCCGACAGGCGTGGTACTTGCCGCTCTCTGCGGCAAAGACTTTGCAGGACTGTTCGCAGGATTTACCGCCTCGGATACAGGTGAAGTCCTCACTATCGCCACTGTTCCCGAATACCGCGGAAAGGGCGTGGCAAGGGCGCTTCTGACCGAGTTCCTGCGGCTCGTCCCCAACGATGTGGAGACAATCGCCCTTGAGGTAAGGCAGTCCAACACCGCCGCCATAGGGCTTTACAGCAGCTTCGGCTTTGAGAAGGCGGGAGTGCGCAGGCGGTTCTACCGGGACCCCGTTGAGGACGCAGACATCATGGTGCTCAATTGCAAGGGCTGATACTTTTATCAGTCCATTAGCAATACAATTGCCGTTATCTGCTGTCGGACGGACGCCCTCCCGTGAGATGACAATGTCATTGCCTTCGGGAGCCCGAGGGCGGGCTCCCCTACAAACCGCCATTCAGCTAAATAAAAATGAAAGAAGATATGATATGCTTATACTTGGAATTGAAAGCTCCTGCGACGAGACCGCCGCAAGCGTGGTAAAGGACCGGAGGACTATCCTCTCATCGGTGGTGTCCACTCAGATAGAGGAGCATAAGAAGTACGGCGGAGTTGTCCCCGAGATAGCCTCACGCCGCCACTGCGAGAATATCCTCGGCGTTGTCCGTCGGGCACTGGACGAGGCGCAGGTGAAGCTCAGCGACCTTGACGGTATCGCTGTCACCTACGCTCCCGGACTTATCGGCGCTCTCCTGGTGGGAGTAAGCTTCGCAAAGGCGCTAGCGATGTCCTCAGGCAAGCCCCTTATCCCCGTCCACCACATCGCAGGACACATCGCCACCAACTACCTCACATTCCCCGACCTGGAACCGCCCTATCTCTGCCTTGTGGCAAGCGGAGGTCACAGCCACATCATTGAGGTGCTTAGCTATACCAAATTCCGCGTTGTGGGAAGAACTCACGATGACGCCGCAGGCGAGTGCTTTGACAAGTGCGCCCGCGCTATGGGATTTCCCTATCCCGGCGGAGTACATATCGACAACGCCGCTAAAACAGGCGACAGGAACGCCTTTAAGCTCCCCCACCCTGCTGTGGCGGGCAGTGAATTTGACTTCAGCTTCTCCGGTCTGAAGACCAACGTAATAAACCTGCTCCACAACGCCGGGCAGAAGGGCACCGAGATAAACCGCAATGACCTTGCGGCAAGTCTCCAGAGCACCATCGCCGAGATACTCACCGACAAGACTATCCGTGCGGCAGAGGCTCTGGGCTACAAAAAGGTGGCTCTGGCAGGCGGAGTTTCCGCAAATACGGGAGTCCGCGCCGCTCTCTCGGAAGCCTGCGCAAAGCACGGCTATGAGTTCTATATGCCCGAGAAGAAGCTCTGCGGCGACAACGGTGCAATGATAGCCTGCCAGGGAAGCTACAACCTGCTGGCAGGGATAACTGCCGACGAAAGCCTTAACGCTGTCGCTACACTTTCAATGGAAGACATCTGACCTCAGCATACTCACACTCAGGAAAGGAGCTATACAATGTACAATAAATGGAAAAACACCGCCTATATCCTTCATGCTCTCACGGAAAAATACAGCGAGAAGAAACAGACTCCCGAGACAGAAGTCCATCAGGAGATACTGCTCCGATCCATGAAGCTCCTTGAGGGAGCTGCTCCCGAAGCGGCTGAGCTCATTCAGCCCATGGTGAAGATAATGCTGCCCTATACAGTGCTCCCCGACGACAAGGACGACCGCGAAAACGGCGCAGGCAGGCATTATTACTGTGCCTGCAACACCGACGGTAAGACTGTTCAGCCTCTTGGCGGCTACTACCGCAACGGCAAGGACCTGTTCGCACGCAGCGCCCGCACCATGTTCGAGGAGGACTACACCATGGCGCTGACCATGTACCACGCTGGATTTACGGGACAGAGCGCTGCCTACCTTGGCAGAGCAGTCCACATGATGTCGGATATGTGCTGCCTTCCCCATGCTGTAAAGTGGACCTATTTCTCCAAAAAGCGCAGTCTCCACATCTGCTATGAGGACCTCGCCCACGTTATTTACCCCGAATTCGTCCCCGAGCAGACCATAGGCTATGAGCAGCTCCGCCGCTTTGCAATGCGAAGCAGCTTCACCACGGCGCTGAATATGAACGCCGAGAAGATAGCCCGCGAGATACCCGAACTGACAGCCTCTCCAGAGACCGAGATAAAAAAGCGCCTCTATGACACCGAGCAGGCAGTTGCAGCCCTGCTCTACCGTTTTTATCGTGATACCAAGGTGACTCCCCTCCGCGGACACTACGCAGCAGACGGCATGGTCTGCCACCCATTTGCGGATATGCCTGCCCTTGACATAAGGATAACCGAGCGGGGCATAACCTTTGAGCTGGCAGGACTGGCGGTAAACTCCCGTCTGGGAAGCGTTTTCCGCGCCGCACACAGACGGGGCGGAAAGTTCTCGCTGACACCCGTTGGCTGCAACAGCGGACTGGTACTCTCCCGAAGCAGCCGTAAGCTGGTGCCCTTTGATCCACGCGACCAGAAACAACTCTATGGTATAATATGAAAAAAGCTCCCGATAACGGGAGCTTTCTTCGTGTATAGATATTATTTATTCAGGAGCCTGTTCTGGATCTCAAGAGCGTCATTGACTGTAACGCCCTGACCTGTCTCGCTTACATCGGCATTAAATCTGCCTATTGATGAGATCTGGTACTTATCGGGGTTAGTCATGTTCTGCATGATGAAGATAGCGTCTGCAAGGTCAACATCGCCGTCGCAGTTAGCATCGCCGCTGCGCTCTACGCTTGTCTGGCTGAGAACTGAGATATTGCTGGTGTATGAGTATCTGATATTTTCGGTCTCAACCTTTTTCCCGGCTGCAAGGCTGTCGATATACTTCTGGTACTCCTCATCGGAGAAGCCGTTGAAGTCAGAGCTGTGTCTGAGCACGAATATCTGAGCGATGGACATATCATATACATCGCCGCTCTCGCCATTGAGGTCAAAGTCGCAGTTGGTCCTGATATGCTCTCTGACCTCGGGAGCAAGCACGCTGTCCTCCTCAGAGATACGATAGATCTGTTCGTAGATGTAGATGTCGGAGTCGTAATAATCGTAATGATTTATCACGCCGTCAAGGTTGATGTCGAGATTTGGAGCAAGTCCTGCCTTTTCAAGCCTCTCAAAATCGGCGCAGGCCTTCTCGAACTTTTTATTGTTGAAATCTTTGCCGCCCTCGCTCATAGCCTTGAACTCCTGATAGAGCTCGTTCTTGGAAGAACCGCTTCTGAGTCCCTCAAAGAATTCGGGAGTACTGTATTCGGGAAGCAGCTTGTTGAACTTGAAGAAATATTCGAGAGTGTAGTCATGAAGCTTGTTGCCTGCGTCATGTATGCCTACGAGCTGAGCGTCATTGACAGCTGCGCAGCGCTCGCCTATCTCAGCGGGAACATTCTTTCTCAGGTATACATTATTATATGTGCACATATCGTTAAGGTCGCTTATATCGAAAACGCCGTCAGCATTTACATCCAGGTCGATGGTCTTGCTGTCACACTTTTCGGCAAAGAACTTATAGCCTCTGCCGAGAAGCTGGAGTCTGTTGAAAAGTCTCTCTGTGAACATATAGTCGGCATCGTTGAAGAGCTTTTCGTCCCAGGCGATCCTGTCGGAATTGTCGCCTCTCTTGACGTCGTTGTACTGACCCTCAAGATCGGAATCGTAGTTGCTCAGGAAGAGCTCCTTCGTGAAGAAGAATTCCTCCATAGCGCTCATCTCGTGATCGAGGTAACGCTGTCTCTGCTCGGCATCATCGGGGAGTCCTATCTCATTGGGATAGAAGCATACAGGCTCATCCATGGTCTTTCTGAGCTCGCTGATATATGCGCCATAGTCGGTGATGCGCTCATCAGCGGTATAGAGATCATCATAGATGTTGTGATACTCATCGGGGCAGTTATTGCGGTAGTAGAGCGGATCGAAGTATTCAGCCTTGACATCGGAATACATGATGAAGTAGTCCATAAGAAGGTCGATGTCGTTGAACTCGATATAGGCATCGAAATTGTAATCCGCATTGAGCTTGCATCTCTCCCTCATCTCCTTTGAAGCGCCTCTGTTGGCAGCTGCGCGGTAGAGGGCATATACGTCGAATACATTGAATTCTCCGTCATTATTGAGGTCAAGATTATACTTTCCGTCAGCCATTCTGAGCAAAGAGTCATATTCTATGCTGTTTTCAGTATAGAGAGCGGTGTTCATTGAGGGAGTCCTCTGTATTCCCTCAGAGGCATATACGTTTCCGGAAACTGCTGATGAAGCCATTAATATCGCAGATGTGAATGCAGCTAATTTTTTCATTTCAAAACTCCTTTCGTAGGAAACTGCGGAGGTAGTTGTGACAGGGGGCTGTGTTGCAGCAGTGACCGCAGTGGTCCTGCCCGCAGGCGCCGTGGTGATCTTTCCTGCCGCCGCAGAAGTAACAGCGTTGGTAATGTTATCAGCTGCTGTGATGGAGGCGGCCGGAGTATTTCCGGCACGCTCTGAGACTGCCGCAGAAGATGCGGTCTTGTCTGCGGAAGTGACCGCCGTTGTAACAGCGGTCTCCCCGCCTGTCACTGCAGTGGTGACAGTCTCATTTTTATCCGCAGATGTTGTCTCCTGAACAACGGAAGTATCACGATAGTCGCCATGTCTGTCGGTTCTTAGTCCGCTTCCCATAGCAGCCCACGCGCATATTACCGCCACAGCAGCTGCCGCAGCAAAGAACAGAATGATACCGCGTCTGCGTTTTTTATCCGCAGTGCCGTCCTGTTCACTGATAAGTCCTGCCATTTTATCCCTGAAGCCGTCGGAGAAATCGTACTCTGGGATATCCTGACCGGTCAGTTCTTCATAAGACTCTGTTAGCGCTTTTTCCAGTGCCTCATTAAGCATATCCTTATTCATACGTTTTCCCCTCCATTCTCAAGAATTTTACCGAGCTCCGTTTTAGCGCGCTGTATACGTTTGTATGCATTGTCTGCCGAGATATTCAGTATCCCGGTGATCTCCTTTACCGAATAGCCGTAAACAAATCTGAGCGTCAGAATATCGCGGTATTCGTCCTTAAGCTGAGCGATGGCACTCTGAACGGAGTCGAAGGAATAGCTGTCAGTGCAGAAGGTCCCTGTTTCCTCATCGGGAGCCTCAACAGCTATCACCCTTTTGTTAGCTCTGTACTTATCCAGTGCTGCGTTTCTGACAATTATAACGAGCAGGGAGGTCATTTTTGGACACTCCATGCGAGAAATTTCCGGAAAAATTTTTGAAGCCCTGAAAAAAGCCTCTGATACGCAGTCTTCGGCGTCTGCAAAATTGTTTAGTATCTTCATTGCCGTGTACATCATCAGGTTCCTGTTCTTCAGATACATTTCTTCAAAAGTTATCCCGTCATTACTGTTTTTAGCTGCCGACACTGCCCCATCTCCCTTCATATAAGATCCCATTTTGTATATATAACGAAGCTGCCCCCTGTTATTGGACAGCATAATTATGAACAATTTGTAAACAATGTACTTTCCTGCGGAAGGCACAAAAAAACGCAGACGGAAAAGGTCTGCTCATACAGCAGTTTTACACGCAGTATCAGGGAGCTCTTTTGAAGAAGTGCTTCCCTTAATTCTTTTTCTGAGGACTCTGTTTTGTTTTTATCAGGACAGGGCGCTTGATAATATATGCCTTTTTATTATATTTAAGGC
>Ga0116172_10000512_pt1 | contig 38997 bp, 37 predicted proteins | sample AD_UKC083_MetaG_FD_89799 | JGI IMG/M metagenome (GOLD analysis project Ga0116172, IMG submission 89799) | Active sludge microbial communities of municipal wastewater-treating anaerobic digesters from USA - AD_UKC083_MetaG | ecosystem: Engineered > Bioreactor > Anaerobic > Digestate | place: USA... | reverse complement strand
TTTATTCATCTAACAACCAACATTGCAAAACCGGTAATCAAGCAATATCAAGATATTATAAACAATTATGTCAAAGAACGTTAACTATTATAAATATATTTGTTTAGCCAAATGGCTATATCTTCAGGGGGTTAGGGGGCTTCATTTTCAAATTATAAAAATTATGAAAACAAAAAAATTAAAACTCACAGCACTCTTAGTGCTAACGCTGTTTGCAAGCATAAACTTAGCAAACGCACAAGACACACCGCCCGCAGGCACACCTGTGATAGCCATGACGGTAACAAACAACGCAACCATTAGAATGAGTTTTTACATGGAAGCAGCCGGAACCATATGGGTGGAAACCGCTCCCGGTAATTTTACTCCGGCAATCCTTGCTGCCGGTTGGAACAACCACAGAACCTTTACCGCCACCGGCACAACGCTTAAAGTGCACGGTAATATCGCTCGGTTCGAATGCAGCGGTAACGGAACTAAACTGACAGGATTAAACCCAAGCGGCAATACTCAGTTACTTGGTTTACAGTGCAATAATAACAGCCTGACGGCATTAAATGTATCCGCATTGACAGAGCTGACCGATTTAAATTGTAATTTGAACAATATAGCAAGCCTTGATGTAAGCCAGAATACAAGACTTACACGCTTAGAGTGTGGCATCAACAAGAATTTGCAGACTTTAAACCTAACTGCAAATACAGAGCTAACTATTTTATCATGTAGTAGCTGCAAGCTTACAGGATTGGATATAAGTGCCAATACAAAATTAAAAGAATTAAATTGCTCTCTAAATCCTTTTCCAGAAGGCGCAGGTTTAGATGTCAGCAACAATATGCTATTAGAAGAATTGATGTGTTTTGCTCTTAAGCTAACCTCTCTTAACATTGCACCGCTGACCAAACTGAAATCTTTGAATATAAAAGAGAACAGATTAGACGCTTGTGCTTTGGATAAAATCTATAGCTGCCTGCCTGCCGTAACTTCGGGAGATTTATATAACGAAGATAATCCGGGTACAGCTACCTCTAAAACCAGCATCGCCACCGCTAAGGGTTGGACCAATAACATTACCGCCGGCGATGGCACAGGCTGCTCTACGGTGTTTGCTACTGTTACCACCTCAGATGCTACGGCTATTGCCCATAACTCTGCTACGCTTGGCGGTGTGATAGTGCCGGGTACAGAGACAATTACCGAACGTGGCATTGAGTGGAAAAAGACCACAGGCGGTACCTACGCAACGCTGGTTGCCGCGGGCACAGGCAACACCTTTACCGTAAAGCGTACCGGCTTGGCTGCTACAACAAGCTACACCTTCAGAGCCTACATAAAGGTGGGCACCGAAAAACGCTACGGTGCAGAAAAAACATTTACCACAGCCGAACCCCCCATTCCCTCCACCGTTGCCACCGATGCGGCTACCGCCATTTCGCAAACCAAGGCAACGCTCAACGCCACCATTACCCCGGGCAATGATGTAATCGCCCAGCGTGGCTTTGAGTGGAAAAAGACCGCAGGCGGCACCTACACAACGCTGGTTGCTTCGGGTACAGGCAATACCTACACCGCCGACCTCGCAAATCTAACACCAAACACAGGTTACACCTTCAGAGCATACATTATGATTGGAACTACCAAGACGTATGGTGCAGAAGTAACATTTACCACATCGGATATTATCCATGCCGAAGTATCTACGCTAAACGCTACAGATGTTGACCATACCGTAGCAACGCTTAACGGCATAGTAATACCGATAGGAGAAGTAATTGATGAAAGGGGATTTGAATGGAAAGAAACCGCAGGCGGCACCTACGCTGACGTTGTCAGCAGCTCTACAGGCGACACTATTAGCGCAAATCTCACAGGTCTGACACCCAACACAGGCTATACCTTTAGAGCATACGCAAAGATTGGAATTGACAAAAAGTACGGTGCAGAATACACATTTACCACAGTGGAAGCCACATTGAATATTCATCGTTGGATAGATATTAAAGTGAGTACGGGTGAAAATATAAAATTAGGCTTTGCCACTAATGACCCGACTACATCTATAATGGTGGATGCGAACTATGGAGTGAATACTCAAACTATCAATGGGTTGACCACAGATCCGTCGAACCAACAAGCATTTTACGCAAGAAGTAATCGTATAAGAATCTATGGCGATTTAAGCGGGCTTGATTGCAATGGGAACGGCACTAATTTATCCGCAATAGATGCATCTAACAACACGGAGTTGAGTCAGTTGATTTGCGACAGGAATTGGCTTTGGCGTTTGGATGTAAGCAAGAATACGGCGTTAAGTAAATTATCTTGCAGCAAAAATCAATTAGATACTTTGGATATAAGTAACCTTACGGCTTTGCACACATTATCTTGTAATGAGAACCGCCTTACCATGCTGGATGTAAGCAAGAATACGGCGTTGAGAGTATTGAGCTGCTATGGCAACCAATTGACCACTCAGGCATGGGATAAGGTATATTGTGATTTGCCTGAAATAACAGCACCCGACTTTGGAACAATGTACCCCATAGCAAATGCCACATCCGGCGACAGTACAATAATAAAGAGAACCACCTCGCAGAACGCAATCAATAAGGGTTGGAAGGTGCAGTATGGCGAAACTTCACAGAGTATTCCCGCCACTACGGGCAACTACACTTGCGGAACGGTTATCCCCGCTACGGTAACCACTTCGGATGCTACAAATGTTACTTATACCACTGCAGTGCTTAACGGGGTGGTAGCACCGGGCTCCAATATAATCAATGATGCAGGATTTATGTACAAAGTAACCGATGAAGGCACCTATACCGCCATAATTGGTAACTATAGAACCGATGAAATTGCAATGGAAATCAACAACCTGATACCCGGTGCCAACTACACATTTAAGACGTGTGCGATATTGGGTACGGACACGATTTACGGAGCGGAAAAGACATTTACCACGCCAACTCCGCAAGTAAACACGAACCGCTACATAGATATTACCGTTATGCAAGACTCTATTATATCGCTTGCCTTTGCAGGTAAGGCTCAGAATACGGGAGTGAAGCTGGTAAGCGAAACGAATACGCAATATGCTTTGGTAGGCGAATTTACTACTCCTATCCCAAACTTCCAAGCAAAAGGCACTACCATTAGAGTATATGGAGATGTAACAGGATTGGATTGCAATTTGAACGGTGAAAAAGTAACAGGATTGGATTTCTCACACAACAAAGAGATGAAAGAAATACAGTGCATGGACAACTCAATTACCTCTTTGGATGTAAGCGACAATAAGGATTTGTCTTTTTTGTATTGCCAAAACAACTTGCTTACCTCTTTGAATATAAGCAATGATACAACGTTGATGCATTTGCACTGTGAAAACAATAAACTGACCTCGTTGGATGTTAGCACCAACACTAACTTGATGTATTTGTATTGCCACGACAACAATTTTACAACAGAAGCATTAGACGATATTTATTGTGCTTTACCACTAAGAGCAGAAAGTGATAATGCAATGATATGTCCTGTATATAGCGCCTCTTCAGACAACCATGCAACAGTAATGGCTACCGATTCAAAAAATGCAACGAATAAGAATTGGAAAGTACGATATTTTGATACTTATCAAGATATTCCGGCTACTACGGGAAATCATATCTGCATTGTGGGCGAAGTAAACGAAAGCCGTTGGATAGAGCTTAAAGTAGCAAAAGGCGATTCAATACAGTTTGATTTTGGCGCTAATGTTCCCGTACCTATAAGAATAGAAAGTGGCACGTATAGTAAGATTATGATGGCGGATGACGTTTGGAGTTACGACCAACCATCCACAGACAAATACTACGCACAAGATAGTATAATAAGAATCTACGGAGATATAACAGGGTTTAACTGCAATGAAAACGGAGACAAGCTGACAGGATTAGATGCCTCTCACAATCCGGCATTGGAAAGTTTGTATTGTGCATTCAACGCACTTACCTCCTTGAATGTAAGCAACAATCCCGCATTATTAGAATTAATATGTGTACTGAACCAACTTAGCTCTTTAGATATCAGGAGCTGTACTGCATTGGGACTTATAGATTGTGGTGGCAATCAACTTACCTATTTGGACGTGAGCAACAATACGGCATTGGAATACTTGTCTTGCCACACAAACTCACTTAGTTCTTTGGATGTAAAGAATAATACGGCATTGATGTTTTTGATGTGCTTTGACAACCAATTCTCTACTCAGGCTTTGGATGACATTTACTGCTCTTTACCTCAAAGAGAACAAGGTGACGATGCAGAAATGTATCCTATCTTAACGCCTTTCTCGTCCAACAGTACAATAGTAAAGAAATCCAATAAGAAGAATGCAACGGATAAGTATTGGAATGTGATGTATGCGGATGACAATGCAGAGCTTGTAACTACGGGTACACATAATTGCAGCACGGCTATTCCTGCTACGGTTACCACTTTAGATGCTACAGCCGTTACCCACAATTCTGCAAAACTCAGTGGCGTGGTAGCTCCGGGTACAGATGTAATTGCAGCGCGTGGCTTTGAGTGGAAAAAGACTACAGGTGGCACCTACGCTGACTTAGTTTCTGACCATACAAGCAATACCTTTGATGCTACCCTCACAGGTCTGACAGGCAACACAAACTACACATACAGAGCCTATGTAAAAGTTGGCTCAGATAAGATTTACGGAACTGAGAAGACATTTACTACATCAACTACTGGCATTGAGAGGATCACTCAAGTAGTTAGCATCTATCCAAACCCTGCCAAGGATATACTAAATATCAAGAGCAATGACGCTATAGAAAATCTTGAGCTTTACGATGCACTCGGCAGATTGGTACTAAGTCAATCGGGAGAATCAGCTACCGAAAGTACAGTAGATGTATCCTCACTCACTCGTGGCATCTATATCCTTAAGTTCCGTACCGCTAATGGAAATGGAGAGCACAAAATAGCAGTAAGCAAGTAGTAAGCTGTTTGAAGATTTTACGTGTTCACGTTCAGCGTCATACCACAAAAAGCGACTTAAAAAAGTCGCTTTTTGTGTTTTAAAACATTCAATCTCAAAGAATATTTACATCGTAAATTTCTTCTGCCGCATTTGCTGCAGTAGTAGTCTCTATCTGTAGTTAGAATAATAGTTTCGTACAAAACTTACAGCCTGATCAAATATCGGTTTAGTAAATTCAATAAACAAATCTTGTTCAGGAGGTGGCATAACGGGTTCTGTTTCAGTCATTTTTAGTTGTTCTTTTGACAATGCACGTTCATCTCCTTGGAAACTGGCCCATTCATTTACCCACACGAATTTACCGGGGAAATTACGATTTTCTTCCACTTTGTTATTGACAGCATTTACTACTCTTGCCGAAAGAACCCCTTGTGAAATAACTTCCCTCCTATTAACAGTCAATTTTGCCTTTACCGTTCCATACACATTTTGTTTTTCCCCATTCACAGTAGTTGTTCCCACCAACACACTATCACGAGTAAGCTCCGATGTGTTTTTAGTTTCACGTAAATTCCCCACCGTAAAATCTTCAAAATTAAGCACTAAATATTGGTCGGGCATGTTTAAGCCTTCTGCTTGTGCTTCCCCGTATGTATAAAAACGGATAAATTGATATGCAGTTATTTTACTCATCTGTGCCATCAGATTATCGTAGAAAAAATCGGCAGAAAGCTGATATCGCTTGGGTAAGATTGGTTTTTGCACTATCACCTTGAGTGTGGCTACAAATAGAGCTTCTTGAATTTTTTCTTTAACATCTTTATAATCCGGCATATAGCTTTCGGCTTTTAAAAAATGAAAATAAGCCTCTCGAGCATCTCTGATGGTATTTAGCTGTAATGAACGTTCGCCCAAATTATAAGATTCCTCTGCCGCCAAAGGCAAGGCTTCTCGTAGTTCTTTGCTAAATTGATCGGGTTGCGGGAAAATTTCCATTGCTTTCGGGCAGGTATAGATTGCATCTGCTATAGCGTTGAGAGCCAAATACTCTTCTGCCGCTATCGAGTACTTACCGGAAATATTAGCATCGAAGGCATTTTGAATTTTTCGCAAACTGTTTTCTATTGCCAACGGATATGCTTGCTGCAATACCTCTACCGATTTTTTACTTTTCGGATTTGAGCGTAAAGTCTTTATTGCATTCATGGAGGCATTATAATAATCGCCATGTTGCAAGGCTTTTCTACTCGAAGAACAATTGACGCACAAAAGAGTGGTAACTATCAATAATAGTAGATAACTAACTTTTTTCATACGTTTAAATTATATTTTTATTTAAAAAAACAAACTATTTGCGCCCAAAGATAAGTATTTTTTTATTGTTTAAATTACGATATGGCATCACAATTCCGAAACGTCAATTTTTAAACATCCTTTATAAATACGAAACGTCATTTTACAGCGTTATAATTTGACAAAACGCATTTTAACCAAACCCATGTCTTACGAAAAATTTCAAAACAAATACCGCATCCCATCTGCGCGGGCTAAATGGCATAACTATTCAGGTGGTAATTATTTTATTACCATTTGCACAGCAGAACATGAACATTATTTCGGGAAAATCACAAATGGCGAAATGCAATTAACCGAAATCGGCAAATATGCAGCGGAATGTGTGCAGAAAATAGAAACACATTATGATGACGTGGAAATTCCATTATATGTGATTATGCCAAATCATGTTCATATGATAATATGCATTGACGGCAAATACACGGAAACGGGAACGGGAAACGGACACGTAGAGACGAAAATGGGATGCGGACACGTAGAGACGGAAATGGGATGCGGACACGTAGAGACGGAGCATGCTCCGTCTCTACCACAACCACAACGGACGTCATCATCAAAAAACACAAACGAAAAAATGCGCACCATTTCTCGCAGCAAGGGACGTTTGTCGTCTGTTGTTGGTTCAATTAAATCCGCCGTAACCCGTTATGCCAACGAAAACAACATTTCATTTAAATGGCAAACACGGTTTCATGACCACATTATTCGCAACCAAAATGAATTAAACAAAATTGCACAATACATTGAAAACAATCCATATAATTGGACAACCGATGATAATTATTAATTTGTACCTGCGCCGCAATAAAAACAAATTGACATGAATGATGTGCGAGATAAAAGTCTGAAACTAACTTCCAGGAAAAGAAGGATTAAAACTTTGCTAATCAGTTTTTCATATCTTTGTAGGAAAGGCACATAATTTACGATTTAAACCGGATGAAATGAAAAAAGTTATAGACACGGAAAGAATACCCATTAAACTCTGGCTCAATGAGATTGACGATCAAACGCTGTATCAGGCAAAGAACCTTGCCAATTTGCCTTTTGCCTTCAAACATATTTGCCTGATGCCTGATGCACATTCGGGATACGGGATGCCCATCGGAGGAGTGATGGCTACCGATGGGGTGATAGTGCCCAATGCTGTAGGTGTGGATATAGGATGCGGTATGTGTGCGGTCAAGACCGATTTAAAATTTACGCCGACCATCCGAAAAAAAATTGAAAGTATTTTGGAAGATATAAAAAGGAGGGTTCCTGTAGGATTTTCTCACCATAAAAAGGCTCAAAACGAAAGCCTTATGCCTCAAAACCATGACGTTAACAGCTTACCCGTGGTAAAATCAGAGTATGCTTCCGCCCTGAAACAGCTTGGAACGCTTGGAGGAGGTAACCACTTTATTGAGATTCAAAAAGAAAAGGACAATACTATTTGGATCATGATACACTCGGGCAGCAGGAATTTAGGTAAGCAGGTTGCAGACCACTACAACAAGCTCGCAAAAAAGCTAAACAAGGAATGGAACTCGCCGGTAAACCCCAAGACTGACCTTGCTTATCTGCCCTTCACAACCAATGAGGCACACCAGTATTACGACGAAATGAACTATTGCGTTGATTTTGCATTAGCCAACCGCAAATTGATACTCACGAGGGTACAGGAGGTGTTTCGCTACTATTTTCCCAATATCACTTTTGGCGAGATAATCAACATCGCTCATAACTACGCTACATGGGAAAATCATTTCGGCAAAGATGTGGTGGTACATCGCAAAGGTGCCACCTCTGCTCATAAAGGTGAACTTGGAATTATACCCGGTTCACAAGGTACAAACTCCTATATCGTGGAGGGATTAGGAAATCCGGAGAGTTTTGCAAGTTGCTCGCATGGTGCCGGTCGCAAGATGGGACGCAATGAGGCAATACGAACCTTAAGTCTTGAAGAGGAGCAACGCAAGCTTGACAGATTGGGAGTTGTACACGCCATCAAGCGACAAAGAGACCTGGATGAAGCGCCTTCCGCCTACAAAAATATCGTTCAGGTCATGGCCGACCAGGAAGATCTGGTAAAGATAGTGGTAAAGTTATGGCCACTTGCTGTTGTAAAGGGATAATCAGAAAGACAGATTATTGAATTTGGGGCGTTGCCCCAAACCCCACTTCATTTTTTTGTCTTGACACAAAAAAACGAAGCAAAAAAAAGTCAAGACTGTGCCCGCTTCGCTCGAAAAATTAGCGCTCGAACAGCTAAATCGTCCAAACTCGCAACTTCGTTGCTCAAACAAGGACGATTTTTAACGCTGCTCTCACTTATTTTTCGGCTCATCGGTCAAGGTCGATCGCTGAACACCGAAACACCACGGGGCTGTTTCAAAAGTAAATATTCAAGTAAAAACCGTAAGGTGTCTTAGAAGCGTCTAAATGCAAGGCACTGAGATTGAGGGCAAAGGAGCATACTGAAGTATGTGACTGAGCCCAAATATCGAAAGTAACGCAGCAGTTGGGCGCTTATGAGACACCGCCAAATCTTTTCCAGAAGCTAGCTACTTTTTTCCGCTCAATAACACCCCACACAATTAATCCGGCTAATACGATAAGTGCCACAACACCCAATGCCTTGATCCACGCAATCATCAGGTTATTGCTGTGTACGATTTTGCTGTGCTCCTCGGAGGTAGCAAAAGACAATTTGGTAATTTGTGCAATTTTGGTCAACATGCGGTTGGGGATGGTGCCTTTTGGTATATCCCGGTGACAGGCAACACAAGTATTTTTACGAGTCAGCAAATCACGTTGTGCCTGGGTAAGCGGCATGGAAGTAGGCCAGTGCGTGTCAATGGTTTGAACTTGCTTTCCATCAAGGGTGAGCAGCCTCATAAAATCACCGTGCAATTCTCTGATAGCAGCAATTTGCGCCTGAGTATACCGGCTCACATTATTCCCTTCGGCATCAATCACATCAGCATAACGGGGTGCGCCCGGCGTTGCATCGTAGATTCCACCATCGATACCGTATCCCGCTGCAACAGGGTTACCGTGACAATCCACACACTCTCTGGATTTCAAAGAAGTGGTGTGCGGGTTGACTGGCGTCAACTCGATGGCATTATAACCCGCTTTTGTCTGGGCTACACGGTTCCATACCACCGTCTTTCCATCCTTGTCAATCACGGTACTGACCGTTTGAATCACACCGACCAAGGGCGAAACCCTTCCCTCACCATTGATGCCCAAAGGTGCATTCTCCCAACGAATATGGCTGTAGTCGCCGTAAGTCGGTGCACCGGGTTGCTTTGCAAATTTCTTGTGATAATCGGCAGTTGTGCCATCTGCACCGTAAAGTTGCGGCGAACGAAGCCAATCGGTAGATGATTTGGAATAATCAATCACATATTTATATCCGTAGTATTGCGGCATCCAGGTAGAGTGACAGGCATAGCACTCCATTTTTTCTACGTGCTTGGTGGAAACCATCGCCACTTTGGCATCTATCGGATTTTTCCAACTCTTTTCCTTCGCTATTTCTTTTAGCGTGATTAATTCAAATTCATTGTTGCTACCATCAGAATGTACAATGACACGGTTGCCCCGCCTTACCACATTGCCCAGGGGATTTCCCCGTGCCGAAAGCAGGTAGCCATCCTCCTTAGGATAAGTGATACCAAATTCTTTGGTAACCTCAAGCGGTTCATCAGCTACACCACGGGCGAGCTTCATGTCAAGCGTTTTACCGAACTCATCACCATAGCCCAATGGCAACTCCCACGGATAATGTGTAGGTGTTCCATGACAATCGGCACATTCAATTTCTATCGCACCCAAAGAAGCAACATCAATATTTCCGCTGCCGTGCATAGAGTTGGTTGTATGACAGTCCTGACACAGCAGCCCGGTAACTGTCTTTCCATCTTTCTCTATTTGCCGGTGGACATCGGCCTGCATATACTTAAACACATAACCGGCATTGGGCTTTTGCGGGAATCCTTTTTCGTCAAAAGGTCCGCGATTGTACGAATCATCCAATGCCATCAGTCCCTGATAGGCATGTCCAATCCTGCGTCCGGCAGCATGGCAGGCGGCACAAGTAGAAACCTGTACACCGCTCAATTCATGATTATTAAAGCGGACACTCGACTTTCTCGTTCCCTGCATGGCATGCACCATCAGATGTCCGGGTTTATCTTTCGGAATTTCGGGGTCGCCACCCTCGTAAAAGCCCTCATTGCTGTAAACGCTATGGCAAGCGGCACAGCCCATTCCTCTGTAATGCCCTCTACCCTGATTTCCTTTGTTGTTCAGGTGACAAGCATTGCAATTACGCAAATAGGTAAAGGCAGCAAGTTCCGGATTTGTCTTTATGTCTTCGGCAGAAACGGCGGGAATCTCTTTCAGTTCGGAAGGAAATTGTCCGGGGAAAGTAGCTGCCATCTCTTGCATATAATTGATATATTGCCGGGTGCCGAATCGGGGAATTTCTCCGTCGGTATCAACAAGCGTACTGTTGGCATGAACGTGGTCGTAATTTTCAGTACCAATGCCGAAACTCCACGCTATCGCCTTCATCTTACCTGCATCGCTGTTCATCATAGATAGACGAACATTATAGACATGATCTTCGTGACACTGTCCGCAAGTATTATTATTTACCTGTAAGGCAGCAGGAACAGGCGTAAAAGCTTTTAGCAGACTACCTTTAGGTACTCCGCTATGTGCCCTGTCTTTATTGTGCAGTTCGGCAGGTGTACCTCCGTGACAGATGACACAACCGTTAGGGTCACCAAGGGATGCACCTTTTTCAAGTATCTGCTGCATCATCTTTGAGCCGATGGGACGAGCAGGTTCAATGCCCTGATGGCAGGCGAGACAATACTTTCCTTCAGCCGGAAACGGTTCATTGGCAGAAATATATAAAATATCGGGATGCTCAAATTCTGATACTTGCTGTGCGAAAAGTCCGCTTTTCCCGTGTGAATCACCTATAATGCCAACGTAGTAGTTCACCATCCATCCGGCGGCAAACAAGATAACGAGCATCAATAATAAATTGGTTATTTTTCTTTTGTTTGTGTTTCCCTTCTGTTTAGACATAAAGCATTCTTTTTTAAAATGATTGTGCAATATCATAATTTTGTTTTAATTTTACAAATTATATCACAAAAAACATTTAATTTGTGATTGGATTTTTTACCATAAATTATAATTGACTGATATAAAAAATGCAAATTCAAGGCTTTATGTTATTTTATGACTTAACATTGACTTCATGCAATCGTCATTAAAGTGTAACAATAAAGTCTTTTCTTGCAAAAAAAATAATCAAGGAACAAAACAGATTCTATAAAAAAACATAATGGATTTAATGAAGTGAACATGAACTGATTGAATCAATTATTTCGCCCATGCGAATGATTAAAATAAATCATTGAGTGTTCCATACAACAACTTAAAAACAAATTATAACATGAAAACAAAATTATTAATTCTATCATCATTTGTTGGTTTTGCTTTTCTGGCTCAAGCTCAGGAAATCAGCAATGGAGTAATGCGTTTTAATGAACTGCGTAAACCTATTTACAGAGAAATAATCAATATTCCCGAAGTAAATGGTTACCAGGTATTGAAATGCGATTTTCATACGCATACTGTATTTTCCGATGGACAGGTATGGCCTACCATTCGTGCTCAAGAAGTGTGGGAAGAAGGACTGGATGCAACGGCTATAACAGATCACATTGAATACCATCCCCATAAAAAATTTGTCGAAGTAAATCATAATCGTTCACATGAACTCATTGAAGAACTTTCTAAAAAAAATAACGTTATCTTGATAAAGGGGTCAGAAATTACGCGACAAACACCTCCCGGACATTTTAATGCCATTTTCATAAAAGATGCTTCATCTTTTATAGAAGATAATGCCAACGAAAAAGACTGGGAAGCAGTAATGAAGGCTTTTGAGCAAGATGCTTTTATTTTCTGGAATCACCCCGGCTGGCGACCCAATATTGAAGGTTCGTATGAATGGCTTCCTTTCATAGAAGAGTTGTACAAAAAAAATGCATTGCACGGAATTGAAGTTATCAACGGATTCGGATTCCATATGAAAGCTCTTGACTGGTGTGTAGATAAGGGATTGACAGTAATGGGTAGTACCGATATTCACAACCTCATCGCACATGATTATGATCGGAGCAAGGAATATGTTCATCGCACCATGACTCTTGTTATGGCGAAAGAGAGAACACCGGAATCTATTCGCGAAGCATTAAAAGCCGGAAGAACCGTTGCCTGGGCGAGTAAATATCTGGCAGGGAAAGAAGAAAATGTTAAAAACCTGGTTAATGCTTGTATAAAATTGTTACCAAGCCATTTTACCCAGGAAAATCAAAATGGAACAAAGACAAACTTTTACGAAATTCAAAATAATAGTGATTTGTATTTTGAATTAGAGCTTACATCAGGAAAAGGCACCCAAAAAATAACACTTTATCCCATGTCTTCACAACTTATTTCTGCTGAAGCCGGTCAACAGTCCATTTCTTATGATGTAACCAATGCTTATGTCAGAAGTAATAAATTTCTCAACATAAGTTTCAGTTTATAAAAAATATAATGAATTTAATAAAACGAACATGAACAGATTTAATAAATTATAAACGTACGTATGAAAACAAAATTATTAATTCTATCATCACTTGTTAGTTTTGCTTTCCTGCTTCAAGCTCAGGAAATCAGCAATGGAGTGATGCGTTTTAACGAACAGCGTAACCCTATTTACAGAGAAATAATCAATATTCCTGAAGTAAATGGTTACCAGGTATTAAAATGCGATTTTCACACACATACTGTATTTTCCGATGGACAGGTATGGCCTACCATTCGTGTTCAAGAAGCGTGGGAAGGAGGACTGGATGCAATGGCTGTAACAGATCATGCTGAACGCCAGCGCCACGAGGATTTCATCAAAATAGATCGCAATGCTTCATATGAACTCATTGAAGAGCTTTCTAAAAAGAACAACATCATCTTGATAAGGGGAGCAGAAATTTCGCGGCAAACACCTCCCGGACATTTCAACGCTATTTTCATAGAAGATGCTTCATCTCTTATAAAAGACAATGCCAACGAAAAAGATTTGGAAGCAATAATGAAAGCTTTTGAACAAGATGCTTTTATTTTCTGGAATCACCCCGGCTGGAAACCTAATGTTAAAGGCTCATATGAATGGATACCTTTCGTAGAAGAGTTGTACAAAAAAAATGCATTACACGGAATTGAAGTCATTAACGGATTCGGATTCCATATGAAAGCTCTTGACTGGTGTATAGATAAGGGATTAACAGTATTGGGCAATACCGATGCTCACAATCTCATCGGACGTGGTTATGATCTGAGTGAAGAGTATGTTCATCGCACCATGACTCTTGTTATGGTGAAAGAGAGGACACCGGAATCTGTTCGCGAAGCTTTAAAAGCCGGAAGAACCGTTGCTTGGGCAAGTAAATATTTGGTAGGAAAAGAAGAGCATGTTAAAAACCTGGTCAATGCTTGTGTAAAATTGTTACCGAGCCATTTTAGCCAGGAAAATCAAAATGGGACAAAGACAAACTTTTATGAAATTCAAAATAATAGTGATTTGTATTTTGAATTAGAGCTTACATCAGGGAAAGGCACCAAAAAAATAACGCTTTATCCCATGTCTTCACAACTTATTTCTGCTGAAGCCGGTCAACAGTCTATCTCTTATGATGTAACTACTTCCTATGTCAGAAGTGATAAACATCTCAACATAAGTTTCAGCTTATAATTGTTGATGATAACTGAATGTTTTGTGGCTATTTAGTTTATTGAACTTGGGGCTTTACCCCAAACCCCACTTCATTTTTTTGTCTTGATACAAAAAAACGAAGCAAAAAAAAATCAAGACTGTGCCTGCTTCGCTCAAAAAACTAGCGCTCGATTGACTAAATCGTTCAAACTCGCAACTTCGTTGCTCAAACATGAACGATTTTTAACGTCAATCTTACTTGTTTTTTGGCTCACCAGGCAAGGTCGGTCTGCGTTCTGCAACACTTTGTCGTGTGTTTTGTTTCAACTATACAAATTATATCACAAAAAAACACTTAATTTGTAACCGGGTTTTTCTCGTGAAGTATTGATAATACTGAATATTTGCAATAAATTCGCCTCTTTTACATAAGCTAAAAATCAAAAACGCCATGAAAAAAAATTACGTTCTTACTATTGCATTTATTTTCACCTGTTTTTGGGGTTGTTTAAGTGGCTCGTCGCTATTCGCACAATCAGCCGATGAAGACATACCTAAATCGGTTGATCTCTCACTGCATTTACGCCCTGCCTATCACGCTCAATTTAACGGAACACCGATGAAATTTGAAAGTGGTGGATTTAAATTCGACCACATAATAGTTAACATCGCGGGACAGGTTACGCCAAAGCTCTCTTATAGGTACTTACAGCGATTGAACAAGGTTTCACCCATTTTTACAAAGGAAAATTTGCCCTCCACAATTGATTATGCTTATTTAAAATATACGTTCAACAACCAATTTTCGATGACTGCCGGCAAGCAGGCCCTCTTAATTGGCGGTTTTGAATACAACAAATATCCTGTGGATGTGTATGACTACAGCGGAATATCAAATTATATTACATGTTATTTAACCGGAATGCAGGTAGCATTTACTCCCGTACAAAACCAGGAATTTTCTTTCCAAATACTTAATAATCGTATGGGAACATGGCGGGAAGCTATCGGCACTCTGCAGGTAGGTTTGCAACTTGAACCACCTACCCTCCCTCTGTACTACTCGCTTGGCTGGAACAGCAACTATTTGGATAATGCTCTTCAACTTCGGTATGCAGCGAATATCACTTCACCTGCAAAGGGTAAAACGCTGGTTATGGTAAGTGGTGGACAAATGTGGCAATCAGGCCCTTTCAACATTTACATTGATGCCTTCTTTCAACATTCCGAAATTGATTATCTGGGCGGGATCAGAAATTTGACAATCAGTCCAGAAAATGTAGTGGAAAATGTGAACTATTTTTCTTTGTTAGGGGAATTGAATTACCGAATCCAGCCCAGGTGGAATATTCTTTTGAAATATTTTTACAATAATTTTTCAACTTACAAATCAAGCATTTTCCTGGACAAGGGTAATTGTCTGACTTCGTGGAATTACCAGGGCGGTATCGAGTTTTATCCGATGAAAGATGATAATTTACATCTGTTTTTAATCGCAACTTTTAAAAATTATCGCGATCCTGCTGTAGCACAAATTACAGCTCCGGATAACAGTTTTAGAATTTCAGCCGGCTTTATTTATCGCATCTCGGTACTCTCTTTAAAGCGTTGATGGAGAGTTCCGGGGTGCGGGATACGTGTTCACGAGTTCCGGAGTCACAGGATTGGCTTCTCGCAGATTGGGGAATTAATTTCTCGCAAATTGACGCAGATGTGGAATCGCAGATTGACGCAGATTGTGGAATTTGGGGATAATTCACTGTTGACCGTCTAAAAATTGTCCGTAGGACAAACACGTGAATAACCCCCGGATTCATCCGGGGAATGTAGAAATAAAAAAGGGTAATAAAACTCTGTAAGAGTTTCCCTAAACTTTAAATTGTTAAACGCCTACAGCGTTTGAGTGATCGTGGGTTCAGCTGCCCCCAATTAAAATTGGGGGTTATGCACGGGAAACTTCTACGAAGTTAAAAAAGCCAATTTTTCGAGCGAAGCGGGCGTAGTCTTGATTTTTTTTTGCTTCGTTTTTTTGTATCAAGACAAAAAAATGAAGAGAAATTTGAAGCAAAAAACATAGATTAAGAAAAATATTTATGGAAAAAACAAAACGCTACCTCTCCTCATACAAAACAACCATCACCCTGCTGCTGATTTACGCAGTTGCAATGGCCATTGCAACATTTGTCGAAAAAGATCATGGAACCGAAATTGCTAAAAAATGGGTCTATTATTCGCCCGCTTTTTTCCTGTTGCAGTTTTTGTTGGTACTTAATTTTTTTGCCGCCTGGAACAGGTACGGTTATGTAAAACAGAAACGATGGGCACTTTTAACTGTGCATTTGGCTTTTGTTGTGATTTTGGGCGGGGCGTTGACAACTTTTCTTTTTGGAAAAGAAGGCACTGTACACATTCGCGAAGGAAACAGAACCGATGAAATGATTGTCCGCACTTCAGATGGTGTTAGCGTTGAAAAGTTACCATTTGTATTGGAACTGACCGACTTTCGACTAAATCGCTATCCCGGCTCGGCAAGTCCTTCGTCGTATGAAAGCGACCTGCTAGTACATGTTGACGGCAAAATGCAAGAGGCCAAAATATTTATGAATAATGTATTAGACGTAAAAGGCTATCGGTTTTTCCAGGCCTCGTACGACCAAGATGAGCTTGGAACCATTCTCTCCGTAAACCAAGACGTGGCGGGCAGAACCATAACCTATTCCGGTTACTTTTTACTTTTCTGCGGATTTGTACTGGTATTTTTCACGAAAAACTCCCGTTTTCGCCGGTTAGTCCGTCAACTTAAAAGTTTACGAGAGGAGAGTAAACATCTTGCCCTCGTTTTGATATTGTTGATTGGAACAACTGCTTTACAGGCACAGACTACAGAAAACCGGCAAAGCGCCATGATTCCACCGGAACATGCCGCCCAATTTGCAGCATTGCCCGTGCAATCAGGCGGGAGGATTATGCCGGTGCACACCCTTTCATCCGAAATAGTGCGCAAAGTGTACAAAGAGCGAAAGATGGGGCAGTTCTATCCTGAGCAGTTTTTACTCAGCTTCCTTGCAGAACCACGCATATGGATTCATGAACCGTTTATCGCCATAGATAACAGCGAGATTTCATCACTTTATGGTTTGCCCAAAGACTACGCCTCTTACGTACAGTTTTTCGACAAAAACGGCCATTATAAATTGCTGCATCAGATGCAAATAATTTACGGAAAATCACCTGCGGAGCGTTCGGCAACTGATAAAAATATGATGAAACTTGATGAAAGGGTGAACATTGTCTTTCAACTATTGGATTACAGCTTATTGCGAATTTACCCTGACCCAAATGATGACACACATACCTGGTATCCGCCGAATGTTAATCCGTCTATCTTCCCAAAAGAGGATTCTTTATTTGTCACGGATTCTTTCAGAAACTACCTTGTCGAAGTAAGCAACTCACTGCAAAGCGGAGATTGGAGTAAGCCTGACCAATTACTTACCGAAATAAAAAAAATTCAGTTAAAAAACGACATCGGAGCGCATATCAATAGCGGAAAGGTAAAGACTGAAATCAGCTACAATCAACTGCGAATTTTCGATAGATGTAAGTTGTCCTACTTTATCCTGGGCGGCTTGCTACTGGTTTTGGCTTTTATGCAGTTACTCAAAAAACGGAAATGGGCAGATGTAACCATAAAAATTTTATCCATCGTTATTCTGTGTGCCTTCTTAGTTCACGCTTTTGGCATGGGGATGCGCTGGTACATAGGCGGTTATGCTCCCTGGAGCAACTCCTACGAAACAATGGTGTATGTGGCTTGGGCAACCGTTTTGGCGGGGATTATTTTTGGCAGGAAAAGCACCATCACCATGGCATTGGCAACGCTTTTCGGCGGGATCATTCTATTTGTTTCAGGACTGAACTGGATGGACCCGCAAATTGGTACCCTGGTACCTGTGTTGAAGTCACCCTGGCTTATGTTTCACGTAGCGATTATCGTGGCAGCATACGGGTTTTTCGGTATTGGCTTTTTATTGGGCATTGTGAATCTGTCGTTGACAGCCTTTGCAAAAAAGAGCGAATTAATTCGCTTCCGGATGAAAGAGTTGAGCATCACAAACAATATGGCTTTGCTTGTGGGTCTCGCGCTGATGAGCATCGGTACCTTTCTCGGGGCTATCTGGGCCAATGAGTCGTGGGGACGCTACTGGGGCTGGGACCCGAAAGAGACCTGGGCGCTGATAACCATGATAGTTTATAGTATTGTAACGCATATCCACCTGGTGAAAAAGCGGGATAATTTGTGGCTTTTCAACCTACTCTCGGTATTGGCATTTGCCTCCGTTTTGATGACCTTTTTCGGCGTCAACTACCTGCTGAGCGGCATGCATTCGTACGGAGTAACGGACGGCGTTTCCGCCGTGTTTATCTACATCGTCCTTGCCTTTGTAGCTATCGGTATATTGGGTGTACTTTCTTACCGAAAGAGAAGATACGAGTCTTAGCTTTAAGGGAGGGCAGCAAAAGTCGGATAAGTTGAGATTATAAATCAGTTGATTGAAAATTTTGTCGAAAAATTAGTTTAGGGTTACACTGTTTGCCTACATGCAAAGCACGCCGAAATATCGCAAAATAATCCATGTGGACATGGATGCTTTTTATGCATCTGTGGAGCAACGCGACCACCCTGAGTGGCGAGGCAAACCACTTGTAGTGGGTAGTTCACATCCTCGCGGGGTCATTGCGGCGGCAAGCTATGAAGCCCGTAAATTTGGCATTCACTCCGCTATGCCTTCAAAAAGAGCCTTGCAACTTTGTCCGCACTTGATCTTTGTACCACTTCGGTTTGATGTTTATAAATCAGAATCAAGAGAAATTCATAACATTTTCAGCGAATATACCGACCTGATTGAACCGCTTTCGCTCGACGAGGCTTTTTTAGATGTTACTGAAAATAAACCCGGTATTCTTCTCGCACAAGATATTGCTAAAGAAATCAAGACAAAAATAAAATCACAACTTAATCTCACAGCTTCTGCCGGAGTTTCGTACAATAAATTTTTAGCTAAAATAGCTTCCGATATGCAGAAACCTGATGGTTTGACCGTTATACATCCCAAAAGAGCCCTAAGAGTAATTGAGAACTTACCGATAGAGGATTTTTGGGGCGTAGGACAAGTTACGGCGAGGCGAATGCACGAGTTAGGTATCCATACGGGGAAAGATTTGCAGGAAAAGTCAGAAGGCTTTTTAATTAAGAATTTCGGGAAAATCGGAAGTCTTTTTGCGGAATTTGCACAGGGCAATGACCACCGGGAAGTAGAAACTGATAGGAAACGCTTGTCTGTAGGATGTGAGCAAACTTTTGGCGAGGATATTATGGAAAAAGAGCAGATTATCGCTCGCTTTGATGAATTGGCTAACGAACTGGAAAAACGTATTGAGAAAGCTCACTTTCAAGGACATACATTTACACTGAAAATAAAACGAGGTGATTTCAAGCTAGTTACCCGAAGTCAAACTGCAGAAACTTGTTTTACATCAGCTAAGGAATTTATTGAATTGGGAACAAAACTTTTGGAAACGGTAAATTTGGAGAACCACGGTGTTCGGTTAATCGGCTTTTCAGTAAGTAACCCTACTGCCGACATTATTTCCAACACTATGCTTGACCCTCAGTTGTTGATACCTTTTGAGGAGTTCTAAAACGCCTGTAAATTGTAAATTTCATCCGGTACCCTTGAATTTACTACTATCTCGCTATTTTGTATATACAACACTGGCAGTTGGCTTTCTCTTATCTGTTATCTATTCGTTAATGAATTATTCTAATGTTATAATTTGCTTTTTTATATTCCCAATATTTTTGATGTCGTTTTTAAAAGCTCTATTGCCGGTGCGTCTAAATAGCAATCTTTACAATGAGCATACATCATCATACAATCTATAAAATCCGTCAGCATATGAAATAAAAGGCCTATCCCAATGATGTTAAAAGGTTTACGAAAAAAAAGCAATACCACATAAGCTATCATCGCATAATAAGTATGCAAAGGGTGAAAATTTATGCTGCACCTGTCTATCTGAAATATTGGATTTGCAACTAAATGGTCTAAATCAACCAACATGGTGGCAATAAGTATCAAATAGACTTTCTTCCAATCATTTCTAAAAAATCCATATGCGATAAAAAATGGAAATACCAAATGTAAAAAGCAGTGTATGAATGTCTGCATGTTTAATTGTCCTTAAATTCCTCAACTGTCGTTTCTTACGCTGCCAACGTATAATTTACGTTTGACACAAAAACACCCATATCACACTTAGGCACGAAAAAAAGGTGTTAATTTTTTATGAAGATTATATTTTAATATTTAGGTTATTACTGGGGCTGTCTCAAAACAATTATTCAATTAGAAACAGTAAGGTGTCTTAGAAGTATCCAAATGCAAGGCACTGAGCAACCATCGAAAGTAACGCAGCAGTGGTCACTTATGAGACACCGCCTTGTACACCTCCTCAAACGGCACTCTAAACCGTTCTCCCCGAATTCCACGCATTCCTTTTCTGATTCCGCAGGGAATAACCATATTGATTTCGGCACTGCAAGGCAGTTTGAGCAATTTTTTAACCCTGCGGCTGTCAAAACCTTCCAATGGACATGTGTCATAACCGATCTCTGCCATGGCAATCATAAAGGTTTGTGCTGCCAAACCGCAGGTTTTATGTACAACTACACGCATATCACTTTCCGAAATTGAGGTTACCATGGGACGGAAAAGACTGATACACATTGAGAGAATCTTCCTGAAAATTCCAAGTAATCCAAAAAAGCGACTGTAAATAAATGGCATCAAGCAGGTGTAGTAAGCCCGCTGATTTTTCCATCGTTTTTCTTGTTTTTCCGGTGGACTATTACGGGCAATATTCCCTTTTTCAAATTCCAAAACAGCCTTTGAATGTTTGCGGTGCAAATCACGGCGAGTTACGAAAACTACAATTTGTTTAGCTGTTTCTGTTGCTTTTTGATCCAGACAGGCATGGGATATTTTTTTCATCATCTCAGGGTCGGTAATGTGATAAAATTCCCACAATTGCATATTGGAACTATTAGGTGCAAGCGTTGCCAGTTCGATACAGCGCTTTACCTTTTCAGTGTCCAGTTCTTTCGCTTCATCGAAATAGCGAACAGAACGGCGAAATTCAAGGACTTCTTGTAATGACATTGTATTTTATTGTTATGGTTGATTGATCAATTCCGCTAAGAAACGTGCCGTAAAGATAATCACATCTTGCGCAAAATGTATCACCCACGCCCAAAAAAATCCTTTAGTTTCGAGAATTGATTTCGCTAAAAACCATCCCAAAAATCCGGCTGCCAATACGCCCGGAATACCGCCCGGATTGCCCCAATAATGGACTGTACCGAATATCAGAGCAGAAATAAAAGGGATTATTCTATCTTTTAGCTTACCTTTCAGTACGACTACTACGCTTAATCTTGTAACGCTTTCTTCTATAAATGAATTGGTCAACGAGAAAATAAGACTAAAAAGCAAAATAGGTAGTATATTGCTAAGGTCAATTGCTTTTCCATTTAACAACTGAAAATAAATAATTATTGCCGTAACGACAGAGATAGTTATTCCGATACTCAACCCAAAAGATAACCAAGTTTGATTGCCTTTCGGCTTTATTCCAACCCAAGGTTCAGGAGTTATTTTGGCAGAGATATTCCCTTTTCTAAAATAAGTTTTAAACTCTTCCCTTTTAAATCCCCATAAAACAAGCAAGAGAAGAAGGGCGATTAAAAGAGTAATACCTTGATACACAATTTGGTGATTGGTTAATGGCGACAGATTGTCGAAAATAACAATTCCGCTTGTCCATTTACCTACAAAAAGAAATGAAGCGGTTAAAACCACTATCAATAAAAGCAGTAAAATATCTTTTAATTTTAACATGATTGTTTGATTTTTTAATGATGAATTGTTCGTTTTAAACATTAAACCTTATTTTATCGACAGTTCCCCTAAAATATTCATAATTGCCTTCCGGCAGATGCCAGATCACTTTCACTTTTTCGGCAATTTTTAATTTGTCCTGCGATTTATAGCTATCTACAACAACTGAAAACTTTACTTTTTTATAGCTGTTTTTGCCGACTGTAAAATATCGGTCGGATGTTTCGAAATGTGTAAACAGTCCTTCTTCGTTAAAGTAAAACATCCCTGAAACTTCAATTCCGTTATCTGTGAGTGTTCCCCGAACTGAACAATCATCTATCTGTTCCCATTTTACATTATCTGATAGCAAGTAACCCGAAATAAACGTAAATTCGCAAAAAGTTGATATAAGCGCCGACTGTGCAACTTCTTTACTGTTATCATAAGCTACTTTTATCAAATTCAGTAGCTTTACGTTCATTTCTCCATAACCATCCCAATATAGATCTCTTGCTGCCACCGGCATACCGGAAATTTTCATGTAGGCTGTCCTTCCTATCGGCTTCACGGAATTGAATTGCATGGTGTGAAGTTTTATCCAATCCTTATCCGGCGACATTTTTAACCAACTTTCGGTCCAATACACATTAGCATTTACGGGGATAGGAGTGTTTATATAACCACAAACTCGAAGATACTTTTTTAAAGGTTCGGGTAGGTTTTTTATTAAATCTTCGGTAAATACTTCAATCTTATGACCCTTATTCCTTTCAATAAATTCGGATTTATCTTTTATAAAAACGCTTTTCATATCGGTGCAATTTGTAAAAATTAGCAACACTGATAATACTGATAGTATTCTTTTCATTCCAAATTTAGTTTGTTGTGTTTAAGTTAAACTCGTTAATAATGACGCCATTAATCCCATGAAATTACCTGCCATGTGGGTAAGAATTGCATACGCATTGTTATCATATTTCTCCTGATAATAACCGGCAATCAATCCAAGTGTAAATGTCGCAATAAGGGTTCTAGCCAAGAAGAAAGCACCCGCACCTGTTGTTATCAAGTTTAAATGCACTAAGCTAAACGCTAATGCTCCAATAATTACAGGCAAACTAACATGCCTTTTAAAGATTTTTATTCCTTTGTCTTTCAACGGCTTTAATATATTTTGAAGAAATCCGCGAAACAAAACTTCTTCTACTACACTTGCGTAGATAAATATGAAAAGAAAAAACTGCAACGGCGACATTACATCAAAGGCATAATGCGATTCAGCTTTGATTCCAAAGATATTTCCTATAATAGTCATAAAAACATTGACTATTACTGCTGCCAAAAAACCAAACAGCATTGGTTTTAGTGTCTTTTTGAACTTTGGCACTGAAATTTTATAGTTCACATGCTTTTTGAGACCACAAATCAAAGCAATTGAAAGTATCAGTATAAGCGTGTCACCCCAAAAGGATTTAGGAATAAATTCAATGTTAATTTGTAGTTTTCTACTAACAAATGATGATATTAGAAATACTATCGCTGTTAATAATATTCCCCAAATAAATCTTTCATTGTTTTTCATTTTTATATTCCTCCTGTTTAATAAGTTTTATAATTGTCATATTTCAAAGTATTATTTCGTTATCAGAGCTAATCGGCAAAGTATGGAGCAAATGCTTTCATCCCTCCATGCCGGCTTTAATTTGCTCCGCAATAAAGAGACTATTCACAGTTGACGAAAAGTAAAATATTCGTTTATATTACTTTCACTTTAAAATGTTACTGCTGTCTGTATTTTTTCTCTTTTCTTATTATGTAAACAAAGACAAGTATTATCCCAATTACGTTAATTCCAACTCCAAGACCTAATGACAGACCCAGTATAAAATCACCAAGGTCACTTGGCGTTATATTACAAAAAAAATCTTTTGACACATATAGTACATTGCCCAATACTATAAGTGTAATTCCTGTTTTTAAATCTTTCATTTTTCTGTTTTTCATAATTTTTCAATTTTATGATTGCCTTTCTTCAAAAATTAAGCATCTGTTAACAAGTTGTTGTTTTTACTTCCCCGAACAATCAACCAAATCCCAAATGTCACCTCCCAAAGTCCGCCGAGACCGAGAAGATACATACTCCACTCTTTCCCAAACAATTCCATCAGAAAGCCAAAAGCAAAAACAGCATAGCCTATCGCCCCCCAAATTGCCAACCAGGATGGTGTGATTTTGTATTTAAGTAATGTCAAACACATGGGAATGCTGCCAATTCCTAACACCAGCATCGCAAGAAAATATCCCAAATCATCTGATACACTTCCGTTTAGAAATATTGTTAGGAGAGCTAAGGCTTCAAATAATCTTGTAAAAAGATAAATATTGCCAACTAATGGATTATACAGTTTCAATGTTTTCCTCAATAAAATCCCAATAAACAGAACCATTACCGAGTTGGCGATTATTAAGAATGCACCTAAATATTTTACGGGATTATTTGTGCTTTCGAAAAAGGGTCTTCCAAATCCATAGGCTAAAAAAGCTAATAAAAAGAAAGTCCCGATAATTCGAGCATTAAAAATTGTAACTGAATTGCTATTGTCTTTCATTTTTGATTCTTTTGATAGGTTTTAATTTTTGATTTTTCTATCCTTTATAAAGTCAAACGTGAGTATTGTTAAAGAGAGTAAAGTATTGATAATCACAACCCAATAATTATACTCATCGTACTTATTGTCAGCCAATGTGTTCACTAATATAATTATAAAAAGTGCTGAGTACACAACCCAAAAGTTTCTAAGAAAGATATACCCCAACCCCAGCAACAATCCGATAAACCCCATGGTAGCAGCCAGTTCTATATCTTGAAACAGCGAATCAACATAAAATGAGAGAAAGAAAAAAGCGCCTATTGCAAAAATTAGCAACACACTTTTCATTTTGTTCTTCTCCCAACCCTGTATCGTGTTCGGAATCAACAAAAACGCAAATAAACCTATTCCCAATGACATGGGGAAAAACAGCAGTATATATTTCAGCATTAAGCTCCAAGAATATTTCAGTTCAATGACTTTAATAAAAGCTCCTGATAATACTGTTGAAAACAGAACGGCTAAAACCAGGAAAAGATAACCTACTGCTCTGTTTGAACCTGGTTTATTGTAGCACCAACGAAATTTATTCTTGAAATATATTGGAATAAAACACCCGATTAGTCCTGTAAAAATAATAGAAAACAACAGGCTTGATGGTAGCGAGTGCTGCGTTTTGATACTTATCAGTTGAGAAACTCCCCAACCGATGTAAAAAACCACAATCGACGAGAATACCAATAAAACTGATTTTGTTTTCACACATCTAAAATTCAGACCGATACAAAAATATTCATCTCGCTGATAAATGTGAAAGAAAAGGTGTTAAATTTTTGTGAAGATTTGATGCAATATTCAAAAACTAAATCAATCACTATTCTCATCCTTAGTGTCAGGTGTACGAAGCAATTCGGCCAGGTTTTTTCCTAAATCCAGGCATTTCAGGTAGTTGTCTTTTTTGAGTGCCATTTTTTCCTCTACCCTGTCGTCAACCATGCACCACTTCATGTTTTCACCAAATTCAGCCAACTTTTTACCGGAAACTCCTGCCCATGAGAATGAACCGAAAAATCCAAAGTCCCGGTTTTTTACTTGCCGCAGTTCAATTTTAGTTAAAAGTGAATGAATATCCGGATGCAATTCGTTGGAGTAGGTCGGACCACCTATCACAAGTCCTTTGTACTTAAAAATATCACTCAAAATGACCGATGCATCTGACTTGGCAACATTGTGCATCACTACGTCTTTAATACCGTTGCGGACTAATCCTTGTGCCACAGCTTCTGCCATCTGCTCCGTATTACCGTACATACTGGCATATACGATCACGACACCTTCACAACCTTCGTATCGGCTCAGCCGGTCATAAATATCCACAACTTTTGAAATATTTCCATGCCAAACCGGACCGTGCGTGGTACAGATATATTGAATTTCAAGCGATGCGAGTTTTTGCAAGGCTTTTTGCACGGGTGAACCATATTTTCCTACAATATTGGCATAATAACGGTACATTTCATCCCAATATTTATCCAGGTTTATTTCCGTGTCCAGCACTCCGCCATCAAGTGTACCAAAACACCCAAAAGCATCACCGGAGAACAAGACTTTTTCGGTTTTATCGTAAGTCATCATTGTTTCAGGCCAATGCACCATCGGTGTGAGGTAAAAAGTGAGTTGGTGATGTCCCAGCGAAAGTTGGTCACCATCCTTGATTTCCATGGTATTGTCGTCAATTCCGTAATACCCCTCCACCATTTCCAGCGTTCTTTTATTGCCCACAATGGTAACATTCGGGTAATACTTCCGAAGCTGAGTAATTGAACCGGAATGATCGGGTTCCATATGGTTGATAATCAAATAGTCAATGTTTCTCCCCTGAAGTTGAGACTGAATTTTTTGAATGAAAATATCGCCATGGGATGCTTCGACAGTATCAATCAGTGCAACTTTCTCGTCAGCAATCAGATATAAGTTGTACAAAACACCATAAGGCAACGGCAACATATTTTCGAACTTTTCTTTGATACGGTCGTTAACGCCCACGTAGTAAATCTCACCGGCTATTTTTGTGTTGATGTACATAGTTTATTTAAATTTTATTTTTTTAATTATTCCTTTTATTCTCTGTCTTGTTTTCCAACTAAAAAGTTGTGCAAACAAATGCATAGTTCGCAATTTGAAAAAATTCCAATGATACAAAAACGAATAAGAGACTTTATTAAAGTTTTGTATCAGTTCAATATATTGATTAGATAAATCCGCAATATCTTTTTTGCAATCAATAAGTCCATTCGGAAGTTCCTGTTTTTTTGTAATAACTGCGATAACTTCATTTCCGTAAGTGCTGGTTTTTATGGTCGCAAAATCTTTTAAAAAAGAATTGATATTGGTTTTCATTTCTTTGTTCCAAATTATCATATTATCGTTTTCGACAGCAATATTATATTGATGAAAACCTCGATAATTTTCAGTTTCAGCTTCATTTCGAAAGTGTCGCAGGTATAAAACTCCTCCGATTTCAAGACTCTCAATACACTCTAAAATTCCTTTAAGTGGATTTTTAGAGTGATCAAGAGCATTTTGTACTATTATCAAGGAAACTTTATTCGGAACAAAAGCCGAAAGGTATTCTATAAATCCAAATGTTATTTTGGGTAATTCAAGCTTCTTCTTTTCGATAATTTTATTGAAAAACGGTGCAAGAGGGTCAATATAGCATACATTCAATTGCTTGCCGTCCAGTTTATCTCCATTGGAGAAACTCATTCCACAACCGGCATCAACTATTATTGGATTTTCTTTTTGAGAAAGAAAGTTTTTGACATCGAAGTTAAGAAGTTCTATTTCCTTATTATACTTAGACCATTTAAACAAACTTTCAATACGCCTTTTATTGGAATAGACTCCTTCCCAAAAAGCAATTTCGTGTGGAATCCCATTTATCCAGTTTTTCATTATAATTGTTGTGTTGGTTGTCCCTTGTGAAATGCAAAGTTACGATTTAAAAATTAGAAATTATAAAATATATCGTCAACCCATTTTGCCGGATTTTCGTATATATAGGTTTGTATTCGTTTAAATGATTGTTCGTCACGAATAATATGGTCGTGATATAGGCGTTGCCATGCGAATTCGGAATTGATTTTCCGTGCATGGGTGGTTACACCAATTTTGAAACCTCGAATGATGGATGCCAAATTTTTTGATTGTGGACCAAAACGGTTTTTGGGGGCATTGATTTCGTGTGGTTGTTTGGTGGGAACGCATTGCGTTTGTGGGGGCGTGGTTGTTGTTGTCATGGGCGTTTCCGTTGTTGCCATGGGAATGTAATGCGGTTTGGGATTGTTGTGCGGTTGCGACGACGTAGAGACGCAATGCATTGCGTCTCTACAACAACGATGATCATCACCATCATCATCACGTTGATTATATTCATTTTCCCCGATAATAATAATGGCATGAAAATGATTGGGCATTACCACAAATTCACCCATTTGTATATTCATATCGGGTCGCATGTCGAATGTTTTTATCCATTCCTGTTCCGCAATATGTCCAATTTCCGACAATCGCATTTCCCCGTTTTCAATTTCACCAAAATAATGTTCGCGGTTTTTGGTGCAGATGGTAATAAAATACGCCCCTGCCCAACAATAATCCCAATTTTGCAATCGGGTGGATGGTATGCGATATTTATTTTGGAATTTATTGGTCATAGTTTTTTGAAACAGTTTAGGTAATTTATGATTTAGTAAGGCTGAGGGGGTGGTTAACTGATAAGGAATTTGTGCTGTGGCTGTGAAAAATTATCACCCACTTATTGAAATTGTGATATTTATATCTTTTTAGAAAACAAATCTTTCAAATTGCTGTGCCTGCGGTGCAGCAACCACACGACAATTAATCCAAACACGAAGGTAGAAGTGGCTGTTTCAATCATGTGACTGAGTCTCACACTGGCTATGGGCATCAACGGATTAGGCAAAATATGCCCTAAATGTGGTATCGCAAAAAGAAATCCTACTAACAATCCGGTTATCCACGGTTTAACATTGGAACCAAGAATTATCGGCATCGCTATTATCGCATATAGGATACCTCTGGCTAATTGCAACAAAATCAGACCCGGTGTTTTGCATATTGTAGCAAGCGTGTGGGCAAAGAAAGGTTCTATTTCGCCGGGATTGCCGTAAAATGCTCTCAATTCGGGATTTTGCCATGCGATATAGTATCCTGCCAACCAATAGATTATCAGATAAATAACAGCAATGACACCAAACTTTAAAAGAAGTTGCTTAAAAGGTAAAACCATATAGTAATTGTTGGTGGCAATATCTTTTTTCTTCCATTTTTGGCATATAAGGATGGCAAGAGGGATATAAACGATTGGTATTGACAAGCCCATGATAAACAAACGAGGAAGCAACCCGGGCGATACCGTTATTTCAGTAAGAAAATGCCAGGTTTCAATTTGAGTAATAAATGTAAATGCCCCATAATAAGCGAACGCTAAAGATAATGCCAGTCGCCACCCATTCCATCGTGAAGTAACGATCAATCCAACTATTAAAACCGTATTGATTATGCCCAAAATAACCATGCCGACTCCCTCATTTAGTAAACCGGGCTCTGAAGGCACCTGCGGCATCAAGTCTCCAACAACCATTGCCCCTAAAATCCAAATGGGAAAATAAAGAGTTATCAATAAAATCAACCTCAAAGTCCAAATCAAAATTTTCCTTAGATTCATATTGTTTTACATGCAGGGTTATGCATCGGGCATTATTGCACACAACATCTGTTTTGCGAAACAAATATACAACATTTGTCAATATAAAATCTATGACATTCTTCTGTGTTTTCTATTTGTTTTTATCTGTGTTTGAGAAGAGTATAGGTTTAAATAATTTACAAAGTTTGTTGCTGTTTAATCCTGTTTACTAAAATATACATTCAAATCATCAACAATCAGTTCAATGGTATTCTTCATTGTGCTTAATGGTATTTTATATATTTAATCCGGTTATTTATTACTGCTTTATTTTGCTCATTATCAGTACAATCTAATGCGACCTGATATGCTCCAATGATTGTTTTGTAATTCTTTTTATCCTGAAGCAACTCGTATTTGCAGTCAGCTATTATCAACAGTTGTAAAAAACTATACTCTTTATTTTCTAATTGCTCCAAATGAGCAATCGCTTGATCATATTGTTTTTTAGAGAAAAAATACAACCCTTTTATAAGATTGTTAATATCCAAAGAATTGTCACAATTGTTAATGTACTTATCTATCCGGGAAACTTTATTTCTATCAAGCATAAATGAAAACTTTGCCAATAAAGCTTCTTCATTTTTAGTCTCCAAAATGTCTTTATACTTCCTATCAATGTACGGAACAACAAGATATCTCCTGAACAAAACATCTTTACCATTGAAAATTCTCTCGTTATAATCGTGTTGTGATATAATCCAATAATTATCATTATCACCAATTCTTGCAAATGAATTTGCTGAAATCAAAATCAAAATTAGAATCAATAATTTCTTTATCATTTCAATATGTTTCATGTTTATTGCTATTTTTCTCATATTCAAATGATTTATTTAAAAAGGTATATATCCGCCAATCGAATACATTAACATAACAGAAGGTAGTTTATAATCATCAGGCAATGCCGGTCCTTTCTTTAAGGGGACACCCAATCCAATCTGAGCCGTAAACCATTTCTTACCTCTATAAACAAAATTTGGCCCGATTACATTTTGACTAAAAGAATCACCAATCCCTTGATTCCAATACTGTAATGAAATAAATGAACTTCTGATTGATGGTTTAAAATGATAATTTAATCCGCCTCCAAATCCAACATAACCCGCTCCAATCTGAAGTCCAAATCGGTCGGTAAGCAAAAATTCCACATCAGCACCAACCATGGAACCTCCTCCTTGCAATATTCCAATTGTAATACTACTTCTCTTTTCAGCGTATTCACTAACTTGTTCTACTTGAGAAAAAAGATTTGCCGAAATGCAAATCAAAATCATAATGAGGATTTGTTTCATTCTTTTTCTAAATTTTTGAATTTAATATGATGATTGTAGTCTTTTTTCTTGTGGACTCCCCACTTATTTACTCTTTTGGTTTGGATTTAGTTACTTTCCCCCCTATTGCCCTGATTCTGAATTTTTTCGTATATCTGATACTTGCTTAATATTATTTTTTGTCTTGTACTGTCAGTTTTTTGATATGATAGCCAACATCTGATTCACGAATCAAATTTACAACATTCGTAAATATAAAACCAATATCATTTTCAACAACAATTCTACGCATGTTTTTCGCGTATTGTATGTTAGCAAAATACTAATCTATTTTTCAATTACTGCAATTAAATGTGTTCTTAGAAATGGGAATATATTTACAAAAGGATAAGATTTTTTTATTTCCCTACCAATTGGTGGTGCTAATGTGGTTTTATAAAATTTGATACTTTTCGCTTCTTTAAACAAGCTCTTTATTTCTTTCTTTTTAATACCTTTAACATCTTTATTCGAAGGATTATCAAATGCAAAATCATACCACAATACAATACCACTAGGCTTTAATAATGTCCACATTTTTTTTGCTAATAATTCTTTGAATTTTGTATCTAAAATTGAAGTAAAGACAGTTGATTGAAAAACAATATCAAACAATTCTTTTGCATCTTGTTCTATTTCACAAGCATCTCCTTCATAAAGATTAATATTGGGAAATGTCGTTTTTAAAATTTCAAATCTATCCGGTAATAATTCATTTGCATAAATATTCTCCCATTTTAAACCAAGCTTTTTAAAAAAATATATGTTTCCACCAGTACCGGCACCAATTTCTAACATTTTTATATTATCAATTAATTTGAATTTTTTGTAAATAATTTCGGTGTATTTAAGCTCTCTTTCAGATTGAACAAAATGATTGAAATAAAAATTAGACATTGCCTTTTTAACTTTATCACTAATTTTTCTTCTATCATATCTTTCTGCCATTTTTATTGTTTCAGTACTCATATTTTCAATATTTTTATGTTTGCTAACGGCGTGCAGTATCGTGCGGAATTACATGCCACGAACTTTTAACAACCTCTGAACTCCGCATGTACTATGTTGTTTTGTACATTTTCGTTTTATTGATTTTTACGGTATGTAAAATCCGAAATTCCGATGTTTGAATAAGTCTCTTTCAACGCCTCCTCATCATCAGAAATTACCAGCAATATATCGTTAACGTGCAATTCGGTTTGCCCTGTCGGAATAAAGTAGTTGTCACCTCGCTTTACCATAACGGCTAAAGTATTATCGGGTAAAGGCATCTCCATCAGGTTTTTACCGTAACTCAAGGTTTCTTCGGCAATCAAAATCTCCGTCATGACCGATTTTATTTCTTCCGAAAAGTCCACGTCAAAATCCTGTAAAGGTTTGTATTGCTCCGATTTTTTAGCCAATCCAAACATACGTGCCACAGCAGGTAAAGTAGCTCCCTGCATCAACAATGAAACAAGGGTAAGCACAAACACGATGTTGAATATTAATCGCGAACCGGGGACTCCGGCAGCCAGGGGTAAAATGGCGAAAATAATGGGAACTGCACCTCGCAATCCCACCCACGACACATACAGTTTGTCTTTAAATCCCACTTTCCGGAAAGGAGCGAGACATAAGAAAACCGTGATGGGACGCGCAAACACAATCATAAAGAAAGAGATGAGAAGCGCAGGGACAATTACCTCAATCAATTCACTCGGATTAACCAACAAACCGAGCGTAAGGAACAGCAATATCTGACTCATCCACGCGAATCCATCCATAAACCTCATGGAAGAACGTTTGTGCACGAACCGGGAGTTTCCGATTACCAAGCCGGCGATGTAAACTGCCAAGTAACCGTTTCCTTTTAAAAAATAGGTAGCAGCAAAAATAAACACCCCGAAAACAAGCAGCATAATTGGATAAAACGAATCGTTATCCATTTTTACTTTGTTGATGATTTTTACTGCCAAACGCCCTAACAGATAACCCAATACGGCACCCACGACCAACTGAATCAACACACTTAGTCCCACCATCAAGTAATCAGGATTTTCACCGTACTGAATGATATCGATAAACATAACCGTTAGCAAATAAGCCATCGGGTCATTACTACCACTTTCCAGTTCAAGCATCGGACGCAGGTTGTTTTTCAAAGTCAAGCCTCTCAAACGCAAAATTGCGAAAACGGAAGCCGAATCTGTTGACGAAACCGTTGAAGCAAGGAGCATGCACGAAAGAAAACCCAATCCCAGCGCAGGGAAAAAACTATCGGTTATCCAATACGTGAACAGTCCTGTAAAAACAGCCGTCAACAATACTCCCACAGTGGCAAGTACTACTCCGGGACCGATAACGGGTCTTATTGCCGAAAACCGGGTATCCAGCCCACCCGAAAACAGAATAATGGCCAAACAAACCGAACCTATGGCCTGTGCCATTTGTATATTTTCAAATTTAAGCCCGAAGCCATCGGCACCGAATATCATACCCACTATAAGAAAAAGCAATAAAATAGGCACCCCAAAACGGTGTCCCGCCTGCCCTACCAGCATACTGATAAAAAACAAGGCTGAACCGACAAGCAATATTAGTTCTGTTGAAATAGTCATTTGTAATTGTTCAAAAATGGCTGAATCCTCTTTTACGTTTACCGACGGTCGACGGTATGAAACGTTGGTGATTGCAAGTTTTCTACTTTTTAGTCAAAGTTTTATTAATTGAAAAGCCAAGTAGTCCCCCTAAAATTGTTGTCATTATTATTATTGGTATCAGTGAAACAGGCTCTTTCCAACCAATCAAAATTGCAGTTGGTAATAAAACCAAGAAAGCGATCAAAACACCTTTGATGATCGAATTGATGTTTAAATCAATTGTTGCAATTAGAAATCCAACAACTATCCACATGGCAAATGCAGATATATTTGCATCCCATGTCAGGTTTTGCATAATCATTGGAATTACATCAATAACTCCGGCAACCATGCCTAATAATAATCCAATTTTGATTTTTTTCATATCGTTTAATTTTAAATGCTGTGAATTTTTGTTGTGTTATTTTTAACTGTCACCAACGGATTGCCACGTTGCTAACTGGTAACCGTTATTTCAGATTCTTCTTTTCCTGATTCAATTGCTTTGGCTGCTTACCTTTCTCTAGCTTTTTAATGCTATCAGCCGTTGGCAGGTTTTCAGGCATGATTCCACCTAGTTCCTGAATGGTTTTGGAATATAGCATAATCAATTGGTTCCACTACTCCTACATCTTTAGCCGCGGCTGCAAGCTGGATATTGTGTTTTGCCATTTCGTTGCGCAAAAACAAACGTTTCTCATCTTCGGTACTCAGGCGGTTATACTCGTCCATTTGACGAATTTCCTGTAGACGGGTTTGCACAGCAAAATAAGTTTGCCCCAAAGCAACAACTTCCTTATCAGGATCGGCATTTTGAACAATGAGATAACATGCATAACGAGAGAGTTTGTAGCTTTGCGTTAGTCTTTCGGCACCTGAACCAATGGGAACCATTTCGTTGAACTCAACGATATGGTTTTCGACTCGCTGTTTACTATTTATACATGCTTCTTTGGCTTTTTCAATTACCGATAAAAAGTTACGAAAATCAGTGTAATCTAGGGCTTTTGCAAGAGTTCGGGCCGTCCAATATTCATTACCATTTTCATCTTTTCGTTTAATTTGTTCGAACAGATTGTTATGTTGATTTGATAGTCCTTTTGTCTGCGTGAGACTTCCGCTTTTTTTCGCCATTTATAGTTTCTTATTCTATGATTTTTAATTGAGGGTCAAAGGTAACAATTTAGCACGGTTGCGCAAGAAAAATTTTGAATTATTGCATGGGCCTTTTTAACCCATTTTTTGTGCTGAGTTTATGAATGATATCAGTATGTACTGCCGTTATGCTTGCAGGGAAAGGTTGAGTATTAGCGATAGTGATGGATAAAAAGCTCAAACTTTTGATTTTCCACTTAATTCTCATTACTCCAATACTATGTCGGGTGACGTTTCTTTCAAGACGTAGTCTTTGAAATTTTCAGCAAATTTATTTACATACTTTGAAAGATAATCTTCAAGATGATCCCTTGAAATAAAATCAATTAAATATTTGTTGTTCTGCTTTTTAGAATCTATTTCTCTTGTGAAAGAAATATAGCCAACTTCATTAACTTTGGTCTTATCTATATGTGAATCAATTGAGAAGATTTTTGAATTTAGAACGACAATTGGAAAATAGATTATATAGTTTTTCCAAGTTTCATTTCTTATACTCTTATCCTTATTCTTATAATATTCCAAACTTTTACTTAAAGGTAACATTATAGAGTCATAAATTCCATCGTGAAATGCGTTCCATTTTTTATTTTTTTGTACAAGCTTACAGAATTGAACAGCCTTTTTATCACTTATCGAATAGGGGTAAATCTCATTTATTTTGTAATAGAAAAACCCGTTTTTTACATGGAAACTATTTTGCTTATTCTCTACAGGAATCAAATACTCATCCTTTGGAAAAAGAAAATTTGGTGGACTATAAGAGTCGTCAATCTTACCTTTGTTTCTAGTTATAAAGACGAAAGGATTTTTATTGTTTTTACATTCACATAACAATCTAATTCCAATGGATATTTTAGATTCTTCATCATAATAAAATCTTTTATAACCTGTAACATCTAATTCTCGGGATTTTTCTTCTTCTAAATCTTTAAATGCAGAATTAGTTTGAATATGATACTCAAACTTTTCAATTATAAACCCAATTTCTTGTTCAAACAAGAACCCTGAATCATTAATTGCTTTTAATATATCTTCTTGCGATGGCGTGTTCACAAAATGTTAATTAACGATTCGGCAATATATTTTTGCTTCTGAATTCAGAGCACAACACTATCAAAGCACAATGAAATTCGAAACGAGCCACAGACTTTGATTTCAGAACTATTTCGGTAATAAAATATACCACCTGTTATGAGTTAAATGAGGCTTAGTTTGTTGTCTTTAATGGTAAATGCTCAATATATGCTACACCGTTCTGATTTTCAATAATTTTCAGAGCGCCTGAATTGGAAAAGGTATGCATAAATGCATGATGTGTCGTTAATACTAAATCTTGCAATTTATTATCTGATTCTAATTCAATAATTTTTAATCCCATGTCTTTGCATGTAGCAAGGGATATATGTCTTGCATGAGTTTATGAATTATCATGACTTGAAAAGTGCTCAATTACTTTTTTTGTTTTATCATTTTCATTCTCAAACATATTATCGTTAAGCCAGTCTTCTACAAGCTAAACTGACATATCTATTGCATGTTTGCATGAACTTAACAATGTAGGATGATACTTTGAAATAATAAATTGCCACAAGGCTGCATTTTTAGGGTCGCTTATTATCTCTTTCCTTGCCCTTTCAAATTCAGCGATAACTGCTTGACACGGTACATTCCCCATTTGAGGATCAATAGGGCCCAAACTTGAATGTTTTCCTAACACAATCTGTTTACATGAAAAAGCAATCATTGTCCCCGCTGACATTGAAAGTTGAGGTACGATAGCACGGATATCCTTGCCAAACATGGATTTCAAATATGTGACGAGTGCTTCAGCTGCTTCAAGACTACCACCAGGTGTATGCAAAATTAAGTCTAATCCTTTTTTTCTGTCCATTTTATGAATGTTTAACATAAAACCAGAAATATCCTTATCATTAACAATAACATCAGGGGAATTAGGTCGTTGGAGCCAACCTGAATAATATGCAATCACATTTCGCTTGGTGTATTGAAAAATATTTTTTAAATATTTTCTCCTTACAACATCAAGTGCTTGATTGCCTTGCCTGTTAACCCTTGCAACTTCTTCTAATACTTCTTTCCAATTAGGCATGTTAGTAATTTAATGAATGAGTATTCGGTGTTAATATTGGTGTAGGATGATCTTCATAGAGATTAAATTCTTTAATAATATCACCTTCCTTATTCCATTCATGCCTAATATTTTCAGCATTTATACCAAGAATTGAGAAAATTTCTGAGTATTCCTTTTTAAAGTCTTTTTCCTCAGTCTTTTTTACTTTTTTTTCTTCTTTGGCCATAATAATTAGATTTTAATTTCTTTGCAAAGATAATAATTTTCTAAATTCAAAATCAAGTTCCGTATTAAACATAACAGTCTGGTGCTTTTGGCGCAGTGACAAATTTCGAGGCAATTCATTATCCTACATCAAGAAGCTGATTTGCTGCAATTACCTTAAAATCAACGATTAAACTCCTGATAAAATATACGCACTGTTAGCGGTAGCCCTTTATTTCATTGGTGGTTTCCCAATATCTGCCAATTTTTTATCTAATGCATCTCTTTTCGTTTTCAAAATTGATGGTTGTACAAAGTAAAAATCGAATAAAGCTTCTAAGACATCTAGTAACCATTCAGCTTCACCAATCTCAACATCAATAATTTCTCCAGTCGATGTGCTTTTTAATGGATGGGCTGCAAAATTTCCAATATTTCTAATAGCATCAATGCTTTTAGATAAATACGAAGGCAATAATTTGCTGTCAATTATTTGTTGTATTTCATTGGATAAATCGCTCTTTTTTACACCTGCTTTCTCTCTTAATACATTTTGTAAACATCTCCTACTCAGTGCAGCACTTGCTTTAGGACTAAAAGTTAAAATCAAGCAAGCTTCATTATAATCCTTTGCAAACAATTCATCAACTTCAGGTGGAACAGGAGATCTACCTGATGCAAAAGGCCTAATCGTTTGTCTAAACTTAATCGACTTCAAACCATTCCATGGTTGATTTCGGGTATCTCGGTAAGGTTCTCCAGAAGCCAGATCAATAATCATTTTACCACAATTAGAATTTGGACAATTCATTGTAAAAATAGACCAAAAACTTTCTTTATCTCCATATAAGAATGTTTCAGAGAAGTTTGGATTTATTTCTACTAAACAATGTGGGCATTTCATATTATTAAAATTTTTAGTTTATTTTTTTAGAATTACAGCCAACACCTAATTTCACTCACCAAATTTACAACATTCCTAAATATAAAACCAATAATATTTACATAACGTTATCAACAATATTATTTTCTATACACGTCAGCAAATTCAACAAAATAAACACATTCCCCCTACTACGTTGTCTCACCCCCACCACTTATCAACTCATCATTATCCTCGCACCCCTTATACTCAATTTGCAGGGTAATGTGGCTGATGCCGAATTTGGTTTTCAATAAAGTCTCTACGCTTTGTTGGATTTTTTGAAGGTCGATGTGGCGGAGTGTTGCCTGCATCAGCATTTGATTATCACACTACATTTTCATTACCTCTCTTTTCTTTGTGCTGACTACCGATAACATACATTATTCAATCGCTTTCCAATAACCCGTTTTGTCACTTCCAATACGTTTTATTTTTCCCTGTTCTTTTAGTGCTTTTATTCTCCGCTTAGAGGTGCTTAAACTTATTTTCAACTTTTTACTGATTTCTACTGCCGTTATATGGTTGTTTTTCTTTATCAAATCAAATACAGTGTCATTTACAGTGTCATTTTTTAATTTTACAGTGTCATTTACGGTATCAATGTAATGAATGTGCATTTCACGGTTTTTGAGCGGGTGATTTTCTTTCAGTAATAAATTCAATAGAAAACGGATGAGATATTTTTCTGTTTTATGAATCCCTTTCGATAAATCTTCATAATTAACCCCCACTCGCACCCAACATCCAATTTCACCCACCAAATTTACAACATTTCTAAGTATAAAACCAATAATACTTACGTAATGTTATCAACATATATTTCCTATACACCTCAGCAAATCAATAAAATAAACACATCTCCCCACTACGTTATCTCACCTCCCCTACTTATCAACTCATCATTATTCTCACACCCCTTATACTCAATTTGTAGGGTGATGTGGCTGATACCAAATTTATTTTTCAATAAGGTTTCCACCTTGTGGCGGACGGCTTGGGCATCGCTAAGGGGGACGTTATGGGAGATATTGAGATGGGCTTCCAGGTGAATTTGTTCGTCATCCATTTGCCACACATGCAGGTGGTGGATATTTTCAACTTGCGGTAAGGTCTCCACGCTTTGTTGGATTTTTTGAAGGTCGATATGGCGGGGTGTTGCCTGCATCAGGATATCTACCGTTTGGCGTACCACGCCCCAGGTGTGGTAGATGATGTAAACTCCAACGGCAACAGTTATGAGCGGGTCGAGCCAGTAAACTTGCCAAAAG
>Ga0116172_10000500_pt1 | contig 39248 bp, 43 predicted proteins | sample AD_UKC083_MetaG_FD_89799 | JGI IMG/M metagenome (GOLD analysis project Ga0116172, IMG submission 89799) | Active sludge microbial communities of municipal wastewater-treating anaerobic digesters from USA - AD_UKC083_MetaG | ecosystem: Engineered > Bioreactor > Anaerobic > Digestate | place: USA... | reverse complement strand
GGTCATTATTTCTTCACTTCCGCTGCCAGTTCTGCTTCGATCGGTTTGATGATGGCGTTAATGCCATCCACATCCAGCCACTCGGTGTTATTAGCGCTGGTATAGGTGAAGCCTTCGGGAAGGGCGCGGCCTTTCTGAGCCCAGGCGTGACCAAACCAGAGCGGTTCGCCAGCCGGCTGAATCACAAACATGTCATCCAATTCCACGGTGGTGCGGGCTTCATCTTCGGAGATCAGCGATTCGTGCAATTTCTCACCCGGGCGAATGCCAATGATGCGGATTTCCGCTTCAGGCGCCATTGCCCTGGCAAGGTCTGTCATTTTCATGCTGGGGATTTTCGGCACAAAGAGTTCGCCGCCCTGCATCTGCTCGATGCAGCGGATCACAAAGCGCGCGCCCTGCTCCAGGGAGATCCAGAAGCGGGTCATGCGATCATCCGTGATGGTCAGGACGCCCGTGGGGCGCTGTTTGATGAACAAGGGGACGACTGATCCGCGCGAGCCGACCACGTTGCCGTAGCGCGTGCAGGAGATGCGCGTGTTGCGACCGCCGGCGTAGGCGTTGCTCTGGACCATCAACTTTTCGGCGGCCAGCTTGGTGGCGCCATAGAGGTTGACCGGATTGACGGCTTTATCGGTGGAAAGCGCCATCACCTTGCTGACGTTATTCTCAATTGCGGCTTCAATCACATTGCTGGAACCGAGGATGTTGGTCTTGATGGCTTCCATTGGGTTGTACTCGCAGGCAGGCACCTGCTTTAGCGCGGCAGTATGCACCACGATGTCCACACCGTAAAAGGCGCGCGAAAGGCGCTCCCGGTCGCGCACGTCACCGATGAAATAGCGGATTGATGGGTGGTCGAAGCCGCCGGTGGTGCGCATTTCATGCTGTTTTAGCTCATCCCGGCTGAAAACGATGATCTTTGCCGGGTGATACTCGTTCAGCATCAGGCGGATGAATTTCTTACCAAAAGATCCGGTGCCGCCGGTAACCAGGACAACTTTATTCTGCCAATCCATAATATCTCCTTGACGCGTTAGCGCGTTTTTACTTTTTGATCACAATCAGCGGATACTGACCTTTTTCGCCGAAGGTATGTGGGAACCACTCCTCGAGCCGATACAGCACTTGAAGCCAGAAACGCCCGCCCCATTCGGGTTGGATCACTGAACGTAAGAATTTTACCGATACACTGCGCCAAACGCGAATCTCGTAAGGCAGTTGGTCTTTCATGACGCTGTGGAACCATTTGGCACTGGTTTTGAGCACGTAAGTGCCAGCTGGCAGTTTAGCGCCTTTACCATTTTGCCCGTTTGGCTGCACATCCGGGGGCATTTTTGGTGCTTCTTTGCCCGTCCAGCGGCGCAGTCGGTCGGTGATGCGCATGAAGAAGCTCATTACCTTGCCCAATGGCACTTGCGACCAACCATCTACGGTCACCATACTGCGACCGGGCTTGAGCGTGCGATGCAGCCCTTTGTAGACCCCAACCTTTTCTTCTATCGGCACGTGGTGGATAGTGTGCAGTGAGACGATGCCGTCGAAGGTTTCATCTTTAAAAGGCAGGTTGGCGATATCGGCATTGATGTAGATACCCTTATCGCCCAGGCGTTTGCGGGCTTCCTGCAAGGCGACGACCGAAAGGTCCATACAGACCCGGTAGCGGTAATCCTGCGAATAGGTCAGGTATTCATCATATTGCACCGGACCAGAGCCGGCATCCAGCAGGAAGTCTCCCGTTGGCGCGAGATGGCGTTTGACGCGCATATGGCAGCGATGAATATACTCGGATGAAACCGGGCGCAGGTCCTCGTAGCGGGCGTTTTGGTATACGTCGCCCTCCAGCTGCCAACCGATCTGGTCGTAGAACTGACCGATTTCTTTTTTGACGGAATCAGGACTCATTGGCGAGTCTCCTCTTGTTTTGAAAGTGAAGGCAGTCTTGCCAGACCGCGGGCTGCCCAGTCCAACGGTTCGCCCAGCAAGTAGCCAAAGGTCTGAGCGTAACGCTGCTGACCTTCGGGCGAGAGCACAAAGCGCATCGGGCGGGCTTCAAAGTCCTCGTGCAGCCATAGCAAATGCCAGGGGAAGGGCAGCGAGAACTCAAAGAAGAATAAATAAGCGTACAGCCAGGCTTGCTCCACCTGTTTTTGGTTCAGGCGCATGGCGTTGGGGTTTGCTGCTAGCTTGGAGAGGATGTTTTCGTAATCCTGCCAGCTGGCTGGGTTGAACGTAAAGCCTTTTTCGGCGTAGTGGGTCTTGCCGGTGACTACCACAGGCAGCCCGGTCATTGCCATTTCCAAGCCAACGGTGGTGGTGTAGACGATGCCAAAATCAGCTGTCTCCACCAGGTCGTAGGTGTTGGTTTTGTCCCCCGGGAGCACCACATGGATATGTTCAGGCAGTTTTGGGAAGTTCTTCTCGATCACTTCCACCATCGAGGTGCCGTGAGTTTTGAGTTCACCAGGATGGACGCGGATAACCAACTGGGCTTCCGGGTGACCCAGGAACCAGCGGATGGTGCCCACGATCATCTCAGCCATCGTCTCGGAGATGCGCTGGCGTCCAAGCGTGAGGCTGTCACCGAGCACGTTGGTAGCCAACAGCGCCACAGGGCGGTCATCCAGCCCCAAAGCCTGGCGGACTTCAGAACCGCCGCGGGCGGGTGTTTGCTGCCATTGGCGGGCAAAGTCGCCCCAAAGCCTGGCGTTTTTCCGCGCAAAGGTGAGGTCTCCGACGGCTTTGCGCGCGGCTTCGGGGAGCGATTGCCCGCCCAAGCCCTGCCAGAGCTCATCGGTGTGGTGGCTCATGATCTCATCGTCCTGCGCCAGCCAAATGCGTTCACGCTGGTCGGCAAACTCAAAGGTGACCGTGCGGATGCCGAGCATGCGGGCGATTTGGTAAGCAACGCCCATTTCGAGAATCGTTCCGTTAGGCAGGATCAGCACATCCGGTTGGGATGCCGCCAGCCAGTCATAGAGCGCCATGGCTGCCTGGGTGTTGCGCTGCAGGCGCAGCTTGTAGAGCTTGCTCTTGGTATCAGTTTCTTCAACCTGCAGGGTGTATTGCGTGTCGTAATCCGAGACCTGGCGAACGAATTCCCCTAATTCAGTAGGATAGTCTGACAACTTCACTTTATCATCTGAATTGTTGAGATAGGAGGGGAAATCCATCAGGGGAACGATGCGCATCACGTCGCCAGCAGGTAAAAGCAATTGTTGGCTGTAAAGATGCTGCATGCGCAGATCAAAATCGGAGATAGGTTTATCCCACTCAGCGTAGGGCAAGTAAGCCAGTTCCACCTGGTGACCCTGCCCGGCAAGCGCCAGCGCCACAAGACCAGCCTGCTCGATCCAGTAGTGGAGGGTCGCGAAAACGCAGACCTTTTTGGGGTGATCTGCGCTCAGCTTGAATTGCTTTACTTCCGCAACGGCTTGCGGCAGCACTTCCTGCAGCCCGGCGAGCTCGTAATGGGCGTTCCAGGGTTTTTTGGAGCCTTCATAGATCCAGTAGGCTTCAGCCGCAAAAGGCACTTTTCCAAGCAGATTTTTCAGGAGCTTTTTCATTAGGCGCTGCCTTTCTGCTCAATTTCCCAACCAAGCACGGGTCGCACAGGACCCGGACGGGGTTCAGGCCAGTGGGTACCCGGGGCGCCGGAGGCGTCCACGGAGAACGAAAGCGCCTGGTCATCCTGGAAGTAGCGCCGGATGCCGTAGGAGCTGGCGTTGACCCCCAGCAAAAAGCGCCCTTCGTTGAGTGTGTCAGGTGGAATGGTGCAGCGGCTGGTGTAGATGCCTTTTGGACGGGCGGTGTATTCCTTGAAAAGCTCTTCTGAATCGATGTCAAAGCTGGTGAAAACGGGTTCACCGCGGGTGGTAAAGAGATAAAATCCGACTCGTAAGCCAGTGACATCCTCGCTGAGTTCGTAATCGATCTCAATGCGGATCGGGTCCACGCTGCGCACGGAATCCGAGACCTGGCCGGCCTTGTCCAGGATGCGGATAGCCAGCGGTCGGAAAGGCGCGCTGGAAGCCGGCACCTCGTCCTCTTCCCAGAAACGCTCGCCCAGCTTGGAAAGCCCGCGGTTGAGGTAAAAATCCACCGCCTCAGAAGACGGCGCGCGCAGGAGCACTTTGCCCTTGTCGAGCACGATCGAGTCCTGGGTGAGGCGCTGGATGGCGGACATGTTGTGACTGACGAACAGGACGGTACGCCCGGAATTGGCAACATCGCCCATTTTCCCGAGGCACTTACGCTGAAAGTCAGCGTCGCCAACCGCCAGCACTTCATCCACCACCAGGATTTCGGGCTCGAGGTGAGCTGCCACGGCAAAAGCCAGGCGCAGGTACATGCCCGAAGAGTAGCGCTTGACGGGTGTGTCGATGAACTTTTCAACTTCCGAAAAAGCCACGATCTCATCGAAGCGGGCTTCAATTTCTTTTTTGTGCATGCCAAGAATGGCACCATTGAGGAAGATATTTTCCCGCCCGGTCAGTTCCGGGTGAAAACCGGTCCCCACCTCCAGCAGCGAGCCAACGCGACCGCGCAGTTCGCCATAGCCTTCGGTTGGGTCGGTCACGCGTGAGAGCACCTTGAGCAAGGTGCTTTTGCCGGCGCCGTTGCGCCCGATGATCCCCAGGGCTTGCCCGCGTTTGACCTCAAAGTTGACATCCCGCAGAGCCCAGATGTGATCCACATCATTCGATTGATGCCGTTTGCCGCGCAAAGTGCTGCCAATGCGCGCTGCCTGGGCGGTGATCAGATCGCGCAGGGTGTCGGCGCGCTGCTGGGCAGCGCCGATCTTGTAGCGCTTGCCAATGCCACGGACCAAAATGGATAAGTCACTGTCCATCATCACACCACATCTGCAAAAGTTTTTTCCATGCGCCGGAAAAAGAACAGGCCTGTAACGAGCAAAAGCAATACTGCCACGCTCGAAATGAGCAAAGTCATATCCGGCGGAGAGCCGCCAAAGAACGCCCACCGGAAGCCCTGCACCACCCCTACCATCGGGTTGAGGCTGTAGATGTATCTGAACGTTCCCTCGGGGATGGTCGTGATTGGATAGACGATCGGTGTGGCGTACATCCAGATCTGGATCAGGAAAGGCACCATCTGCTGCACATCGCGATACTGCACGTTGAGCGCTGAGAGCCACAGGCCTACCGCCAGGGCTGCCAAAACCGTCAGCAGGGTGAGCGGAATGACCCATAACACATTCCATGTCAGGGGAATCTTATAGATTGCCATGGTGATGAAGAGCAATATCAACGAGATCACAAAGTCCACCAGGGCTGCCAGCACCGAGCTAAACGGTATGATCACGCGCGGAAAGTAAACCTTGGTAATTAGGTTGGCGTTTCCCACCAAGCTGATGCTACTTTTCTGCAGGGAAAGTTGGAAGAGATGCCAGGGTAACAACGCCGAAAGCGCGAATACCGGGTAGGGCAGACCGTCCGAGTCGACCTTGAGCAGAATACCAAACACGACGGTCATGATGGCGGTGGTAAGCACAGGCTGCAGCACCGACCAGGCGATGCCGAGTACAGCCTGCTTGTAGCGCACTTTGATATCGCGCCAGGTTAAAAAGTAAACCAGCTCGCGGTAGTGCCAGAGCTCTTTCAGGTCGATCCCCAGCCAGCCTTTTGCCGGCTTGAGGGTCACCACCTGGGCGGTGGAGTTCAGATCAGCCTCTGCCATTGGCCCTCTCGTTGGCGTACCAGGCGATCGTGCGCTTGAGACCTTCTTCGAAATCAGTCCTGGCTTCAAAGCCGAATGCCTCGCGGGCACGCGTGGTGTCGAGTTTGCGGCGTGGCTGACCGTTTGGTTTGGTCGTATCCCAGCGGATCGTGCCGTTGAAGCCGGTCAGGCGGGCGATGGTTTCGGTAAGATCTTTAATGGAAATCTCAAAACTTGAACCGATGTTGACCGGTTCGGAGCTGTTGTAATTCTGAGTGGCGAGAGCGATACCCTCTGCCGCGTCTTCCACGTAGATGAATTCGCGGGTGGGGCTGCCATCGCCCCAGGCCACGATCTCATCCGCGCCCTGTTCCCGGGCTTCGAGGTATTTGCGGATCAGAGCCGGAATAACGTGTGAACTGGCAGGGTTGAAGTTGTCGCCCGGACCGTAGAGGTTGACAGGCAGCAGGAAGATCGAGTTGTAGCCGTACTGCTCGCGGTAAGCTTGCGATTGCACCAGGAGCATCTTCTTTGCCAGTCCGTAAGGGGCATTGGTTTCTTCGGGGTAGCCGTTCCAGAGGTCTTCCTCTTTGAACGGAATGGGGGTGTACTTGGGATAGGCACAGATGGTGCCGATTGCCACGAACTTTTCGACGCCCTTCAGCCAGGATTGGTGAATGAGCTGCACGCCCATCATCAGGTTGTCGTAGAAGAACTCACCGGGCTTTTCGCGATTGGCGCCGATGCCGCCGACCTTGGCTGCCAGGTGGATGATGATATCCGGTTTGGCAGTGTCGATCAGGCGGATGATGTCTGCTTCACGCACCAGGTCATATTCCGGATATTGCGGCACGAAGATCTCGCGCGCGCCGTGTTCCTTGAGCTTGCGAATGAGGTGTGTGCCCAAAAATCCGGCTCCGCCGGTAACACAAATGCGTTTAGTGGCAAGGTTAAGAGCCTTATCCATGTTCGCCTCCAAAATGGGTTGGGTTAGAAAGTGTGGGGTCAGGCACACCTTCAGGTAAGAGCAGTGCAAGTTTTAGACCGTCGATACTGATTTTGGGAGCATTTTTTGACTGGGTCAGTGAAATGCCGTGTTCAAGACAAGTAAGGCTGATCACCTCAGCGATCTCGCCTTCACCGAGGATGTTGACCTCGTCGTAGCCGGCAGTTTTGAGCTGCTCGATACAGCGGGTGCTGCGTTCGCGCACGTTGCGGTAGAGGTCAAAAGAAGTCTTGATGTAGTCAACGGTCAAATTGGCACGCAGGGCGATGCCCTCAGGGGTGATGATGTAGCGCAGCTTCTTGCGCTGGGCGCGCTTGACCTTGACGTAGCCTTTGGAGATCAGGCGTTTGAGGTACCAGTTGATCGTGCCCACTGCGACGCCAAGCTCATCCGCCAGCGTCACCTGGGAGATATCGGGGTTGGCTTCGATGTGGGTGAGCATCTCGAGCGCGCGCGTGTTTTCTTGTTCTGTCAATTGCGTTTCCATATAATTCAGTTGTTGAATTATAAACGGATTGGTGTGGATGTCAAATTGGCATGAATGGGATTAACGATGCCCCCATGATTGCTGGGGCTTCAACTTTGTTTTTTGGCCAATGCGTTTTATGGCGCGGGCTCGGCCACCGGTTGAGCAAGTGTTTGCAGATCCTCAAGCGGGATGGCGCAGATCATACCCTGGGCTTCCAGTGTGCCAAAATCCTTTACCAGGCCAAGGATCAACTGATCGCCCCTGACCTGCGGGAACTGGGGGGTGAGTTCCTGGCCTTCTGTGCTGAGAGTAATCTTGTGACCATCATCCAGGGACATTAAGAACACTGTCGGGAAGGCGCTGGTTGGCTCTGTCGGATCAATCCACGCCAGGTATTTTGTGCTGAGATCGAAGTTGGATGGCTGCTCGCCATCAACGATCAAAGGCCATGAAAGTCCGCTTTCGAAATCAAAGACCTTGAAGGTTTCCGGAAATTCGTTTGACCCTTGCTCGGACCAGGCTGCCAGCGGCCAGTCCATCAAAGGATGCGATCCTGAAATTTCCATCAGTTCTTCGATCTGTTTGCTTTCAAAGCGGTAAAACAGGATTGGCAATGCGGCGTCCTGTGCCTTGGCGCTGACGCCCTGGCTGATCATCAGGACATTTTCAGAGACTGCCAGCTGGTTGTAGATCAAGTCAGATTCCAAACTCAGCAGGATTTCCTGTGTACCATCAGCCAGATTGAAGGCGTGGATGGTGGAGATTTGTTTTGTGTCGTCCCCGGTTACAGTGTGGGTCAGGAAGTAGAGCAGATCGCCCTGCAGTTCCATGTCGAGATAGACAATATTCTCGTTGGCTTCAATGTTGTCCGCAATGCGCTGTTGGACACCTGTTTCCAGGTTCAGCACTTCCACCCGCCATCCCTGTACGTGCATGGGATGATCAAATATCAACATCACCAGCCACTGGTCATTGACGTTTAGAGCCTCGATAAACTTGCCATCTTCCGCTAACGGCTCAGCGATTTTTTCTCCACTTGTTCCATCCGCCAGATATCGCCAGACACTGCGCGAGTCGCCGCTTTGAACGCTGTAATGGATACCTGAGCCATAAACAAGGCTGCTAAAGCGACCGGAACTGGCAGTTTTGCAGTTTTTTTGGTTCAATGCATCGGACCAAACCAGAATGGCATCCTGGGGTGGAGCTTCGAATGTGGGCAGTAATTCAAGGCTCGGTTCAGTGGCGGTTGGCGGAGTGTCTTCAGCAGTTGGAAATGCTGGCACGCGGATTGACAACCCGCTGCAGGAGGAAAGCAGCAAAATGACCAGAACAACCAGTAACAGGGTTGGTTGCCAAGAGAGCCGTTTCATGTCAACTCCTTTCTTGTCCTGTGTTGAGGTGACAGGGTGCAGGCAAAGAGAACAATCTAATTGTAACCAATATTTAAGATGACGCGAAATGATTGGGAGAATGTAGAGTCACTGAGGCTCTTTATAGTGGAATAAGAGGCAAATCGTCACGTTCGCAAGCTCCCTCGCGATGACGGGAAAGTGAGGGATCTACTCTCCAACAATTAGATTCTTCGCAAAGAAGGCTCAGAATGACAGGAAATGTCGGCTTGAAAACTGCATACTCTTCGACCACGATGAGCCGACCCACAGCTGATTAACACGCCCACACGCAGATCGCCTGCTGGAGACCTGGCGGTCAGACCCGTGCTCGGTCGGGAGACCGGCACGATCGGGAGTGAGACTCATTTTCGACCTACGGCGGATTCACACATTTACAGGCAGATCGCCACGATCGCAAGCTCCCTCGCGATAACGGAATGATTAGGGGGTTTCGATGTCTTTAGCCCAAGCGCGATTGGCAATGTACCAATCCACCAGGCGCTTCATCCCTTCTTCCAAAGGCACCTGGGGCTCCCAACCCAAATCATTGCGGGCTTTAGTGACATCTGCCACGTTTTCAAACACATCCGCCGGATGCGAGGGGATGTAGGTGATATTCCCCTTTTTGCCCAAAAGCTGCTCGAGTCTATGCAAAACCTGGTTGATGGTGATCACCTCGTGCCCCCCGAGGTTAAAAACATCAAAACCAACCGGTTTGAGCGCCAGCAGCGTGCCGCGAGCGATGTCGTCCACGTAGGTAAATCCGCGCGATTGTTCGCCGTCGCCGGTGATCGAAACGAGCTTTCCCTCAGCAATCCATTGGCAAAAGCGGAACATCACCATGTCTGGTCTGCCGGCTGGTCCATAGACTGTGAAGTAACGCAAAACACTAACATCCATGCCATACAGGTGATGATAGGAGTAGGCAAAAGCTTCAGCGCCTTTTTTGCTGGCAGCATAAGGCGCCAGGGGGTGCTCGGTGGGGGCAGTCTCGGCGTGCGGTGGCTTGCCCTCATTGCCATACAGGCTGGAAGTGGAAGCCAGGATGAACTTGGGCACGCCCTGGTGGCGGGCATATTCGAGCATGTTCAGGTTGCCGAGTGTGTTGGTGGTGAGATAGCTCCAGGGGTCGGTCGTGCTGGCGCGGACGCCGGCAATGGCCGCCAGGTTGATAACAGCATCCGCCGAGGGTGCCACAGCCACCAGCCTGGCAATGAAATCGCGGTCGCTGATGTCATCTCGAATGAAATGGAAATTCGCCTGGGGCAGAAGTGTTTCCAGGCGGTGTTGCTTCACGCGGACGTCGTATACATGGTTGAGGTTGTCAACTCCGTAGACGGTGTGTCCCTGGCGCAGCAATTCAGCGGCAACAACCGAGCCGATGAAGCCTGCCGCGCCGGTGACGACGTACACACTCATCAGAGCTTGATCACTTTCATGTCGTTTTTCGCAATATCTTTCATGGCATTACGGGCATCGAAGATCAGCTGCGACTTCTCGAGGATCAGTTTGTAGTCGAACTTTTCATGGTTTGTAATGATGGCTACCAAATCTGACTTCTCGAGGAAGGTCGTAAGCTCTTTTTCAGAATACATCTGAACGCCTTCAATTTCAATCTCGGGTACGTAAGGGTCATAGTAGGCTACAGCAGCGCCCTTCTCACGCAGTAAGTGGATAATGTCCAGAGCAGGAGATTCGCGCATATCATTGATATTGGGTTTGTAAGAAACGCCCAGGATCAGGATCTTGCTACCGTTGAGCGGCTTCTTGTAGCGGTTCAGGGCATCCTGGATGCGGGTGACCACGTATCGCGGCATACTGGTGTTGATCTCGGAGGCAAGTTCGATGAAGCGTGCGGTGTAGTTGAGGGTTTTCATCTTCCAGGAAAGATACAGTGGGTCCACCGGGATGCAGTGCCCACCAAGCCCGGGTCCGGGGGTGAACTTCATGAAGCCAAATGGCTTTGTGGCGGCGGCATCAATGACCTCCCACACGTCCACGCCCAATCGCTCGCACATCTGCGCCAGTTCGTTAACCATCGAAATATTGATCATGCGGAAGGTGTTTTCGAGAAGCTTTGCCATTTCCGCCACCTCGGTGGTGGACACAGGCACAACTTTTTCAAGCGCTTGCTGGTACCATGCCACGGCAACATCGGTGCAAGCCTGGGTGATGCCGCCAACAACCTTGGGTGTGTTATAGGTGGTGAAATCCGTGCGTCCGGGGTCAACGCGTTCAGGAGAGAACGCCAGGAAGAAGTCCGCACCCACTTTGAGATTATTATTGGCAGTTAGTTTTGGCAGAACAAATTCGCGGGTTGTTCCGGGATAGGTGCTGGATTCGAGCACGATGATCATGCTGCGGTGCAGGTAAGGGGCGATGTCTTCGCTAGCCTGGGCAATGAAGGACATGTCAGGGTCGCCGGTTTTACGCAGCGGCGTCGGGACGCAGATGGAGACAGCATCAATCTCGCTGAGAGTCGCATAATCGGTTGTGGCGCGGATGCGACCGTTATCGATATGCTTGCGCAACTGCGCGTTGCTGATATCAGAAATGTAACTCTCACCGCGGTTGACCATGTCCACTTTTTCCTGGATTGGATCAATGCCCGTCACGCTAAAGCCGGCGTTAGCAAAAGTCACAGCCAGTGGTAACCCCACATAGCCCAAACCTATTACGGCAATATTTGCGCGTTTTTTCTGGATATCCTGAATTAACTCTTCTTTAACCATCAATTCCTTACCTTTCATTAAAACAGACTGAGCTGTTCGGGGAGACTGGGCTTTTCTTGCTTCTTTACTGGTTTTGTCTCAGGGACAAAAGCTTCCACCTTGGGCTGAAACAGCGTTTCTACTTTGGTCTGGACAACCGCTTCTTTTCCAAGCAGTTCAGGTAATTTCTTGAAATCCTCAACCAAGGCGGGTCTCAACGCGGGTTGATGAAGCGCTGCTGCGGGATGGTACATCGTGACGACCAACCGCTTGCCAATTTTATGCGATTTGCCGTGGATCTGGCTGATCTTGCCGTTTTCAATGAACTTCGCCATCGAAAACCTTCCCAGGGTGACGATCACCTTGGGGTCAAGCAGGGCGATTTGTTCGTCAAGGTAATGCGCGCAGGCAGTGAGCTCTTCGGGCATGGGGTCGCGATTGCTCGGCGGACGGCATTTGACCACGTTGGTGATAAAGACTTCTTCGCGTTTTAGCCCGGCTGCAGACAGCAATTCGTCAAGAAACGCGCCTGCCTGCCCCACAAAGGGCTTTCCCTGCTGGTTTTCGTGATAACCAGGCCCCTCGCCAATGAACATAATCTCCACCGACGAAGGTCCCTCTCCTGGCACAGCATTTTTCCGCCCTTTAGCAAGCGGGCACTTTTGGCAGTGAAGGATTTCTTCCCGAATTAAGCTTAAACGATTCATTTCCGACATACTTGTTTCCAGTGACAGATTTTACTCCAAGAACGTGCAATTAAGACGAAGATGTTTGTGTTAAGTTCCTTAGAAATTCCATTTCCAGCGGGTCCAGATCCAGCAAGAGAGCGTCCTCTTGCTCGGTTGGGTAATAATTGGGGCGCAAGCCGACAGCTTTGTAACCAAAGCCATAATAAAGGTGGAGAGCGTCAGTGTTACCTGAGCGTACCTCCAATAAAGATTTCACTGCACCGCGGTCAGCCGCTTGCAGGAGACCTTCTGCCAGCAGGCTGCGCCCGATTCCGCGGTGGCGGTAGCCTGGGTGGACGGCGATGGTGGCAATATGAGCTTCATCCACGATCAGCCAAATAACCAACGCACCCACGATGTTCTGACCTTCAACCGCGCCTGGATCTTCCGCGACCAGGCACAAACTATAGTTGTTTGCTTTTAGTTCGTATTCAAAAGATCCCTGTGGCCAGGGATCCGCAAACGAGAGGTGGTCGAGAGCAGCGACTTGCGGAATGTCATCCGTGCGCATGTCTCGCAGCCTGACATGGCCGGCGTCAGCATTCGGGCTCATAGATCAGGCACATTGCTCAGCGTGTGAACGTAAATTGGCGCCAGGCTGGCAGCATCATCCGCCTGCCCTGCCTGGATTTTCGCCCAGGCAAGTTCCGCCAGAACAGCCGGACGGCGCAGGCAAAGGCTGGGGGGTGCCAGGCGGGCGGTTTTCCACTTGCGGCCCAGGATCTGGCGCTGCTCGGCGTCCATATCACCCACAACGTAGGTTGGGGATTTGATGGTGGCGGCCATTGCACGAATATCGTTCACGGTGATGTCGGTAACAGCCTGCCAGGAGCCCTGTTTGTATTGATAGCGCACATAAGCGTACCGCCCACGACCGACCTCCAGGAATGCAAGCATCGGTCGGCGCAAACCAGGTTGAGCAGCCGCAAGGATTTCGAGCGAGGGGACGCCAGCAACGGGTAAATTTCGCCCGAGGGCGATGCCTTTGGCTGCACTAAGCCCGATCCGTAAACCAGTAAAAGAACCCGGACCAAGCGCCACGCCCACACCCGTCAGGCTGCTGGCCTTGGTTTGGGTTTTTGTGAGCATTTCTTTGATGGCAGGGATTAACTCAACAGTGTGATAGTTTTTGCTGCGCCAAATCTGTTCGGCGAGCACATTGTGGCCATTAAAAAGGGCGATGCCAACCCATTCGGTGGAAGTGTCAATTGCCAGTAACATAATTAACCTCCAAACAAAGCTTGCTGCAGCTTTATGAGAATGGATTCGTAGCGGCGTCCATGGGGGGTCAGGATCAGATGGCGTTGGTCTTCATTGATCCAGTCCATCTGGATCCACAGGTTTTCTTTGGGAAGGCTGGACTTCATGCGTTCTGCCCATTCCATCACCAACACCCCGTCAATGAGCACGCGGTCCAGGTCGAGGATGGCGCTGTCGAGGGGGTTATCGGGCTGCAGGCGATATGCGTCGCAATGGAAAAGCGTATCGCCGCCCGGAAGGGCATATTCGTTGACGATGACGTAAGTTGGGCTGGTGACCTTGCTGGGCGAACCCCACCCCTGGGCAATGCCTTGCACCAGGGTGGTCTTGCCGGAGCCAAGGTCTCCCTCAAGGCAGACGATGTCTCCAGCCTGTAGCAAACTGCCAAGGCGAATGCCAACCCGCCGTGTTTGCTCGGGACTATGCGAAAAGACTTCAAAAGCATGCGGTAAAAGTATTGGCATCTTAACAAAAGATTATACCTTAGCATTGATCGAAAATTTGAGAAATCGTGATTTTCGTATGCGTTTCACGAGTCAGTAGACTTGATATTACCCGAGCAGGACATTTTTTTGCTGAGCCTGGATCCAACGCGTCATCGTGAGTTGCACCATCACGACCCAACACGTCCTCGCGAGATTTTTTGCCACGGATACGGTTGGGATTGCAATGGTGAATGACAAGGCAAAAAATCGTGGCGATCTGCCTTCCAGATTTTTTTGTTGGAGACCTGCGGTCAATTACCGTGCGCGGCGTGGACGCCGGCACGATCGGTTGTGTCGCTCCCTCGCGATGACGGGTCAGTATGCGTAGGGCGAGATTGGAAGTACTGATCACAGTAAAACGGGACAAATTGGTGTACTTCCAATCCGCCATCACACTATTGATTATTCGCGCGGCGGATTGAGGGCACTAAATATCCGTCCGTTGCAATGTCCGCGGTGCCCTCAATCTCGCCCTACGAAAAAATATGGAAAGCATAAGGCAGATCGCTGCGGTCGCTCTGCTCCCTCGCGATGACGGAGAATGGCCAACGGTTAGGTACTGAGTTATGACAGAAAGATGTGATTGTCAGGAATTAATTTGGCTTGAATCAACTTTTGAAGTGTGCTTTTTCAGGCGGCGGTTCAATTCGCGCCGGCTGAGCATCACACGGTGTTGGCATGTCAGGCAAACCAGACCAATATCCGCCCCAAGTCGCACCACTTCCCACTCAAAGCCACCACAGGGGTGCTCCTTGCGCAGTGTCACCTTATCTCCGAGTTGTATATCAGGCAGCATAGCGGGATTATAACACTCGCATGTTATAATCCCGCCATCGCCGAAGGGCATCCCAATCGGGATTTTGGAGCTTAGATGAGTTTTGACCCACCCATACTTATTGCCAGAGTGATTACATTGATAATCGCATTCACCCTGCACGAATACGCGCATGCCTGGACGGCTACCCGGTTTGGTGATTACACCGCCATGGACGCAGGACGCCTGACGCTCAACCCGCTCAGCCACTTGGATCCTTTTGGCACGCTGATGCTGATCGTCGCTGGTTTTGGCTGGGCTAAACCCGTGCCGATCAACCCCGCCATAATCCGCCGCAATAACCCCGCGGGTGTCATGTGGGTCTCTCTGGCGGGTCCTCTGACCAATTTGCTGATGGCGCTTGTGGCTGCGATCCCGCTGCGCCTTGGTGTGGTGAATATCAACCAACCCTCTGGCGCCATTTTTCCTTCGCTCGGATATTTTCTGCTTATATTTGTCTTGGTCAACATCACACTTTGCCTGTTTAATTTGCTGCCACTGGCGCCTTTGGATGGCGAGAAGGTGCTCTCATACTTTTTGCCCCGATCATGGCAGCCGGTTCTTGAGGGTATACGCCGCTATAGCCCCTATATTCTGCTCTTTTTAGTATTTGTGGGACCGCGTTTGGGCTTTGACTTGATCGGCAAGCTTGTTCACGAACCCGTCATGGCAATCGCGCGATTTCTGATCAATCGGTAGATATACCCATGCCCTATTATTGCTACATGCTGGAGTGCGCCAACGGAAAGTACTACACCGGCTGGAGCACGGATCCCTTCAGGCGTCTGAAGCAGCATAATGCCGGGCTGGGTGCCAAATACACCCGCATGAATGGACCTTCCAGGCTGGTATACGTGGAAGAATTGCCCGACCACAGCACAGCACTGAAACGCGAGATCCGCATCAAACAACTGCCGCGCCACAAGAAACAGGCTTTGGTTTCAGACCCTTCACGCAATAAATTGCCTGAGTTACTGGCAAACCTTCACAACAAAACCGTAAACCCAAACAGTTTTGTGATCCACTCGCCGGCGAGGGTCAACCTGCTGGGAGAGCATGTGGATTACAACGACGGCGTGGTTTTACCAGCGGCAATCGACCGCTATGTGACGCTTCGGGTGGAAGTTTTGGATGAGCCAGTGGTGAATCTGAGAGCTGCTGATCTGGACGCAGAGATCTCGTTCTCATTAGAAAACCTGGCGGAAAAATTGGACCTTAATGGTCAGCCATTGCCCGGGTTTGCGCTGTATCCCGCTGGGGTTGCCTGGGTGCTGCAGCAAGCCGGGCTTCCCGTCAGAGGCCTGTCGGTTCATTACAGCTCCGAAATCCCCATTGGGGCGGGTCTCAGTTCATCAGCTGCGGTGCAGGTTGGCTTCGCCCTTGCCTGGCAGACAGCTGGCGAGTGGGGCATCCCGAGAATGGAGCTGGTAAAGCTCTGCCAGAAAGCGGAAAACGAATATGTGGGGGTCAAATCCGGGCTGATCGACCAATTCGCGTGCGCGCTTGGAGTGGCAGGGCATGCCCTCGCACTCGACACGCGCAGCCTTGCCTGGCAAACGCTTCCTATACTGAAGGATGCTGTCATTGTGATTGCCGATAGCGGCGTTCGACGCAACCTTGCCGGCTCTACCTATAACAGCCTGCGCGCGGATTGCCAGGAAGCTGTGGAACGGCTGCAAACCTGGTGCAGCAGTCTGACCTCTCTGCGGGATGTGACTCCCGAGTTCCTGCAAGCCCATATGGCTGAGTTACCTGAACGGGTTGGCAGACGGGCGCTCCACGTTGTGGGGGAGATGGCGCGTGTAGAGCAGGCCATTGGCTGCCTGGCTGAGGGCGACAGCGTTGGTTTTGGCGCGCTGATGCTTGCCACTCACGCTTCCCTGCGCGATTTGTATGGTGTCAGCTGCCCGGAACTGGATTTGCTGGTGGACCTGGCTGCCAGCCATCCGGCTTGCTATGGCGCCAGGCTGACAGGGGCGGGTTTTGGCGGCTGCACAGTCAACCTGGTTGCGCAGGACGGTCTGGAAGACTTTGTAAGCTGGTTAAGAGCGGCTGTGACGGAAAAAACCGGACACGAAATACCGATCGAGGTCTGCCACGCAGTAGATGGCGCGAACCTGGTGGTTTAGACCAACTACTGGATTCGACGGGAACTGATCACCAGCAATACAACCCCAAAAATCACCAATCCCAACACCCCTAATGCCAAAAACTTGGCGTCGCTGCTCATGATGCGATTGAACACCCCCAGGTCTTCCATGGGCGTTGGCTCCGGCGTGAGCTCAGCCAGGACCAGGGCAAGCGTGGCAGTGGGGGTTTGGGTGGGTTCAGGGGCAAGCATCAGAGCAGGCGCTTCGGGCGTACCGGTGGGTTGACCGAGGTTTATTTCGCCGCCCTCGCGGATGATCAGGATGTCTCCAGGGAAGATGATTGTGTCTGCAGTCAGATTGTTTTTTGTTAGCAGTTCGTTCAGCGTGATACCGTACATTCCAGCAATCGTGTCCAGGAATTGCCCATCGAGCACTGTGTGGCGAATGCCGCCATCCAACCCGGGCGTGGCGGTTTGGGAGTAAAGCTCCACCGGCAGGGTGGGTGCGATGGTGGGCTGCTGCTGCATTTCAGGGGTTGCTTCCTGCAAAGGATTACTGGCAAAAACGGGGCTAAGAAAGCAAAGAAGCAGGCAGCAAGTAAGGATTGCTGGCAAGATGCGCTTATAAGTGATTTTGTTCATGAATTTTTTTGCGACTTCTTCTGACTTCTTGCTCCATTATATTCCAGCTTTAATATTTGTTGTTTGGTTGGGATTTGTGCTTATGCCTGGCGCATGGCTAAAAATCAGGCAGGGGAACCAAATCGTGATCTCAGCGTCTGTTAATAGGTACAAAACCTGCAGCCTTAGGTTGCTTAACCTTAACTGCCTAAACTATAATCTGGGATCATTATGACTGAAGATACTACTCAAATTCCCATAGCACCCGCGCCTGCCATACCCGCCAAGCGGGCAAACATGAACAAACAAATTGGCTTTGTTCTGATTTTTGGCATTCTCCTGGCGCTGGCAACGCTCTTTGCGATTGTGTTTGGCTTTGAAGCCAAACACGAAAACGCCATTTTCCCGGGAGTATCGGTAAACGGCACTGACCTCTCCGGTCTCACAGTCGGTCAGGCTGTGGTCAAGATTAATGGAAGTCTGACTTACCCCAAACAGGGGCAGATCTTCTTTACGGATGGAGACTCCCGCTGGGCATTTAACCCCAGTCAATTAGGTTACACCTTTGAACCGATCAGCGCTGTCGAGCAAGCTTACCAGGTGGGTCGGGGTCAGGGCTTGCTGGCAGACCTCAGCAGTCAGTTTTTTGCCATGAAGTCGGGCGTAAACATAGACCCGAGCGTAGTCTATGACCATCGCTCAGCGCATGCGATGTTGCAGGAGATCGCCAGGCAGATTGACAAACCGATGATCGAAGCTGCAATCACTTTGGATGGTACGGAAGTGAAAGTCAGCGAGGGCCAAATTGGACGCAGGGTCGACATCCCCGCTACGCTAAAAAAGCTTGAACCCTTCTTTCTTACCCAAATCAGCGGCACAATCCCGCTGGTGATTGAAGAAACCGCTCCTGTCATCATGGATGTGAAGGCAACTGCCGATCTTGCCAGGAGCATCCTCAGCCAGGATTTCACCATCCAACCTGCTGATCCAAACGCTGGGGCAGGACCATGGGTAATCAAGGCCAAGGATCTTGCCAGCCTGCTTCAACTCGAGCGAATTTCCGACGCTGGCACAGCCGGGTACCAACTGAGCCTCAATCGCCAGTCTCTGCTCAATTATCTCAGCAGCATTGCCCCCTCTTTGCGCGTTGAACCCGTAAATGCGCGCATGTATTTTAATGATGAGCGTAGTGAAATCGAGGTCATTCAGAATGCTGTTATCGGCAAAGGTCTTGACCTTGAGCAGAGTGTTGACCAGATCATCCAGCAGCTGCAGGCGGGACAACACCAGGCTACTTTGGTTATGCAGGATGTCGAACCGGCAGTGAGGGATGACTCAACGGCTGCCAGCCTTGGTATTACCGAACTTGTTTACGAGGGGAATTCTTACTTTTATAGTTCGTCCGCGGATCGCCTCCAGAACATTCGCACTGCCGCAGCGAGTTTCCACGGGGTGATGGTCGCGCCGGGTGAAGTTTTCTCCATGGCAAAGTACCTGACCGACATCAGCCTGGAAAACGGTTATGCCGAAGCCATCATCATTGTTGGCGATCAATCCGTTCGGGGAGTTGGTGGCGGCGTTTGCCAGGTGAGCACGACCCTCTTCCGGACCGCGTTCTTTGCCGGATTCCCGATCGTGGAGCGTTACCCACACGCCTATCGCGTCAGTTACTACGAACAGAATGCCAACGGCTGGGTGGACACCAACCTGGCAGGTTTGGATGCGACTGTTTATGTGCCCATGGTGGATTTTAAATTCCGCAATGATACGCCCTATTGGATCCTGATGGAGACCTACACCACTGATTACTCGCTCACCTGGAAGTTTTATTCCACCAGCGATGGACGCAGCGTGGATTGGAACACCACTGGTGTTACCAATGTAACGCCGCCTCCCGAACCGGTCTATCGCGAGGATCCCACCCTGCCGAAGGACACGATCAAACAGGTGGACTGGGCAGTTAATGGCGCGAGCGTCTCGGTGCAGCGGACTGTTTATAAAGACGGGTCGGTGTATTTCACCGATTACATTCATACAACTTACGTACCCTGGCCTGATGGGTATAATTACGGTCCGGGGACAGATATAGGCGAGCATGGAGATTAGGCGAGCCTGATCTGCCCTATGGTAAAATTTATCCGCCGTCGGAAGCATGTTCCGAAGGTAAATGATGGAGGCTGATGTGATCAGTAAAGAATTGTTCGACAAACTGGCTTGCCCTGTTTGTGTAAAAGAAAATGCCGGCAACCTGGAAATGTTTGGTGATTATTGGTTGATCTGCCAGGACTGTGATCGAAAGTACCCCATTTGGGATGGTATTTTAATCATGCGCATTGACGAAGGCGATAAGTGGCGTGCTACCGACAAGGAAGCCCTGCCAGTGCCTCCTCCCATGCCGGGATAAGCAGAGCCTCGCCTGAATAAAGGACTTATGAAAAATTCTGATAAGAAACAGTGGGAACTTCCCTGCGGGAAGTCCTTAATTGCGTTAATCACATTGTGTGTTCTGGGTTTGGTGGGAGGATATTTCCTCTTCCGCTTTACCAGCGATTTTGTTGCCAAGGCGACGATCTTTAATCCTGGTGGCGCTCCAATTATGGAAGAACCTACTATTGACCCAAACCTGACACTCGAACCAGGGGTCACTCCAACGCCTACTATTCCGCCACTCGACACCTTCATAATGCCCGAAGCGTGGGATGGTAAAACCCGCGTGAACCTGTTGGTGATGGGCATCGATGCCCGCAGCCCAGACGCTGCCAACCCGCTGACCGACACCATGATCCTTTTCACGCTGGATCCGGTCAATAACACTGCCGGTATGCTCTCCATCCCCCGCGACCTGTGGGTGAAAATTCCCGGCTCAAATTATGGGAAGATCAACACCGCCTACAGCATTGGCGAGAGTTTCCAGTTGCCTGGCGGTGGTCCGGCACTGGCGGCTAAGACGGTTGAGAACCTGCTTGGTGTGCCTGTTCACTACTACGCTCAGATCGATTTTGAGGCTTTTGTAAGCTTCATCGATCAAATTGACGGTGTCAAGATCACCTCCACAGAGAGAGTGCAATTGAACATCGTTGACACCAAATTCTCACAATGGCTCGAACCAGGTCTCTACACCCTTCCAGGCGATTTGGCGCTGGCGTACGTGCGCTACCGTGAGCCAACCGGCGGTGATATTGCCCGGTCGCAGCGACAGCAGCAGGTGATCCTGGCTATCCGCGACCGCATCCTGGAATTTGATATGCTGCCCAAGCTGATCCAGCGCGCGCCAGAGCTCTATGCCAGCCTTTCCCAGGGCATCCGCACCAATCTGGATCTCACCCAGGTTATTCAGCTTGCAATAAAGGTGCTCAATGACATACCGCGTGATCAGATTGCGCATTCTGCCATCGGCTGGCAGGACGTGTCTTCTGGCACATCCCCGGACGGGTTGGCAATCTTACGCCCGATCCCGGACCGCATTCGCGAGCTGCGCGACAGCATCTTTGGGGGTGGTGGGGCGATTGACGTGCAGGACCCCGCTACTTTGCTAAATGTATTGGCGGAGGAAGGGGCTACGGTCTCAATTATGAATGGCTCAAGCACCGAGGGTCTGGCTGAGAGAACTTCAGAATACCTGAAGAGCCAGGGCATTAACGTGGTTGAACAGGGCAATACCGACTATAGCACCTATACCAATATTACCTTTTATGGCGCCAAACCTTACACCCTGCATCACCTGGTTGAATTCCTGGGAATAACTGAACCCTACCGGATCTTCTATTCCTACGACCCAGCCGCCCCGGTCCACATTGTGGTGGTGTTGGGAGATGATTTTGCCGCCAATAACACCATGCCCTAAAGATTGAAGAATTGATCAGAGGCTATCCTTTTTCCAGGACAGCCTCTTTTTTTTGTCTGTTATTCAATACCAGCTTGGAGAATGCAATTAGTAAACAGTAAGTTGTGAGAACATGATTGATTAGTCAAGTCTCACCGTTGCAGTGAAGTCCGCCAATTTTTTGGAAAGAAACTCCAACTGCCTTTGGCTGGTGTATTGGTCGATAGCCAGGGTAAGGATATTCCGGGTCATCTCCACCGCAAGCGCGTTGCCGTTGAGCCGGGGATCCTTGAGCAGATCTTCCCAATGGATGGTCAGACCAATCCCATTCTCGCCCAGATAGTTGTTCAATTGGTCGCGCAAACCACCCCTAATATAGACAGGCAAGCCCAAGGGCATATTATCAGGCTGCAGGGCAGGAAAGATGGGGGAGATTAGCTGATTTCTGGAAATTAAACTCAAGAGACTGGTGTAGTTTTGGCGACGAAGCTGTTTGATGCCAGCCCAATCGAGGTGTTCGATCTGTTGGCGCTCTTCTTCATCGCCCAGGACCACCTCATCACTCGCGTAATAAGATTCAGCAAGCTCGAATAATGCTTCAAGCGCCTCACGGTCGCCGATGTCGTCAAACAGATAGTCTCTCAACTGGCTGCGGTATTGGCGGATCAGCGGCAGACGGTGGTTTTCTCTGCCTGTGTAGGCTGCCAGGTAGGGCTCGAGGTCGTAGTCGGTTTTCAGGTAGCCGCCATCGAATGGGCAGAGTTTGCGCATGCTGTTAAACGCGAAATCACCAGTGGTATGGGTCAGGAATCCCGACTGGGCGTTGTCCTCAATTAAGATCCTTCCAGCGTGTTTCAACTCACACAAGTAATTCAGGATTTCAGGGCTTGGGGAAAATCCAAAGTAGTTGATGAAATAGACCGCCTGCTCGTCGTGGAGGTGGCGTTCAAGGTCAGTGGTGTCGATCGTGAAAGAAGGGGTTATGTTGTAGTAATCGCAACTCAAACCGCAGGATTCAAGTGTGTCGACAATGGTTGGGCAAAGGTAAGCCGGCAAAAGCACGCGATGGATGCCATGCTCGCGCAGGTAGTCACAAATAACAGTCAGGCAGGCTTTCCCACCGTTCAGGAAGATTGTGCCCTCGGTCGGGAAGGATGGCAAATCCGTTTTCCACCGGTCGTCGGAATAAAATTCACCCCCAACGAACAAAAAGCTTTCTGATTCCATGCTTTCCACTCACAACCCGTGCTGCTCGGCACGCCTTTGCTATGTCGAAAAAGAGAACAAAAAGAGGCTGTCATTTTTGGAAGACAGCCTCTTTCTTTATCCTGCAGCTACTTTTTTGCGATGAGGCCCTTAATGAGCCCAATGATCGCGGTCAGAGCGCCGCCGCCAACGCCGCCGCCCAGCAGGCTGCCCAACATCGCGACGATGTCGGTCCCGCCAGTGGAAGCGCCCAAAAGACCTGCCAACTGACCGCCGCCAAAGCCGCCAATGAGGCCGACAATGGTGTTGCCGATTGGACCGAGGTCCAGTTTCTTGAGCAGTTTGGCGATAAGGTTACCGCCAGCTGCTCCACCAACCAACTGCAAAATGAGGGGTAATAAATTGTCCATGATTCTCCTTTTCAAATTTGAACGAATGATGTTTGGATTATACGCCTCTTTTGAGATGTGCATTTTTAGGCAAGTGCCTGCTCAAGGATTAGGACAATTCAAAAAAGAGCGACCAGTCAGGTCGCTCTTTGGTGCAACTTGTGATGATATTAAGATTATCCGCCTGAGTGGCAATTCAAAAAGACGGTTGGATGGCGATTATGCCACTGGTGGTTGCCAGAGCTCGATGCGGTTGCCATCTGGATCCATTACCCACCCAAACATGCCGTATTCGCTTTCTTCCATGCGTTCATCCACCTGGCAGCCTTCTTCGCGCAAAACGTCCAGCAGTCCCCGTAGATCATCCACCCGGTAGTTAATCATGAAAGTCGCTTTGCCAGGGGCGAAATATTCGGTTTCAGCTGGGAAGATCGACCAGATCTGATACCCGGGATTCTTTTGACCAGCCTCCGTAAACATCACTGCTCCGCCCCACTCCTCGAGTTTGATACCGAGATGCTGGCTGTACCACTGCCGCAATGCGTCAGGGTCGTGTGATTTAAAGAAAATGCCGCCAATGCCTTGAACTCGATCCATCATTCCTCCTGTTTTGGTTGGTTGATCTCGTCCACCAGCGCCAAAATCTCCTCGTTACTGGGAATATCGCTCATGCTGTGCCCGTAATGCACAAACCGGGCGATGCCTTCTTTGTCGATCAACACCTGGGCGGGCATGCGTCCCAGCTTGAAGAGGTTCACCTCCTGCCCATACAGCTTCAATACGCTGGCTTTGGGATCAGGCAGCCCGATGAAGGGCAGATTTTCTTTTTGCCAATAAGCTGCGAACTCCTGGGCGTTTTCGGGTCCGACGACTACGACTGCGACATTGCGGGATACAAATTCTGTGTGGTCTTGACGCAACTGCGCCATATGCCTTTGGCAGAATGGTCAGGCAAAGGTGCGGTTGAACACCAGCAGCACATTTTTCTGGCCGATAAGGTTTTCCAGAGAAAAGTCTTCTCCCGAAAAATTGGGTAGGGTGAAGTTTGGGGCGGGTTGATTGAGCGATACGCGCGGCATTGGATTTCCCTTTCTAAGAGGAGGATTATATCGTACGGGACTTTAAAATTGGAGACTTAACACGCAACAAGAAAAGATACTCGCAAGATCGGCAATGAAATCAGATCTCACCAAATACCAGGAAACAGGCGGTAGCGAACCTTCTTTGCATAGTCGCTGTAACCAGTCAGGTTTTCTCGCAGGAAGCGGTCTTCAAGATGGGTGCGAAGGACATAGAAAAAGCCAAAAATGATCATGGGAATGAAAGCCCATAAAGAGTTGAGCAGCAAGGGCATGCCGATGCTGGCGATCAAACTGCCCAAGTAACCAGGGTGCCGCACGAAAGCGTAAGGTCCGCTATTAATGACGGTCTGCCCGCGTTCGGGCTGCAAACGGACAGTGCCAGAGAAAAAGGCGTTTTCAACAAAGGCATAAGAACCGATAATGTAGCCGATCAGGATCAGCGCAAGCCCAAGCAACTCCCATCCCAAGGCAAGGTCCGGGGACCAATTAAACCGGTCGTCGAATCCAGCAGCCAGCAGGATGAAAACGCTGCCAAACGCCATAATCGGAGAGAGCCACTTATCCCACGCTTGCGTGTTGCCTTGGGTGGCGTAGTTCGCGCGCTCTTTGAGAATGTCCGGAGTCTTGCGGGCTGCGATTGCCCGGCTGACAATGAAACTCAGCACAAAAAGCGCAAACATTACCCAGGCTTGCCACCAGTTCCAACGCCCTGAAATGATCATTGGAAGCAGGGGAAATAGAACCATCACCAGCAGCAGCATGACTGCAATACGAACAATCGATGTTTTCTTCTCAGGTTCCATACTCACCTCACATAGGGTTCTTTGAGCATAAACTCACTCAAATTTGAAGGAATGCAGAATACTATGGTCGAATTATATCCTTCAATGACGCAAAAAGGTCGTTCATCACCGCGTTTTCTCTTGGGGCAACCCGAGCAGTCTTTCACGCAATTAAGATCTTTTTCGAGTTCAAAGAACCAATCTATGGTATTAATTAAATGGTTAACGGTTTTTCTTAGCATAGAGGAGGAGTTATGAATAAGAAATCGGTTTTCATTGCATTATCGTGTATCCTCATTATCGTTCTGACAACCCAGGCATGTGCCCCTACATCAAACCCCGTAACGCAAGATGCACCCAAACTAAGCAATTTCCCAGTGCATAAAAAGGCAACAGTTATTCCAATTAGTCCGTCTGACGTAGAAAGGTTGGTGGTGGACAATTTTGGATATGAGTTCACCCTCTATAAGAACACCCTGGACTTGAGAATGAGTGATGAAGAGTATGCGGCAATATACTCTGATTTGGAAGAACAACTCATCGATGAGGGCTGGCGTAATGAGTCCTCTGTGCCTGTTGAAATATGGGGAAAAGACACCCAACTCTATTTCTTATCAATCGAGAGCCTTTCGAGCGGCAAAATCGATCAATATCGACGCTCGTACGGCATAAAAGAGCTTGAACCAGGTCAGATCCTCATCCTTACTTATGTCCTCGACACAAACGAAATTCTTCCTAATCCAACTGAAACCGCCAGGGCGGAAGAATTAAACCGGGAAGGGACGGAAGTTGCAGTATCTGAGACAAACGAAGCGTATCAGTCTATGCAGCAGATGACGCAAGAAGCCTACGAAAGCATGCAACTAAAGACACAACAAGCCCTCCAATACATGCAGCAGGCAACCAACGAGGCTCTGGAACTCCAACAGCAGAGCACGCAAATGGCGGAGAGCGCAACTCAGACGGCTTACACAAGCACACAGCAGGCAAATACACAAGCCACTCAGACCGCGCATGAAGAGCAAAGGCAGCAGGAAGCCATACTGGCTACCTCGATGGCGTTGAGACCGATCCTGGAACAGTTGGGGACCCAATTTGAAGAATCAGCTGGACTTCCACTTGGTATGCGTGTTGAACGCGCAGACCCCACCCGCTGGGATCTGACCGAAAAACCGGGTTGGCTGCATATTTCCGGACGTTACCAAAGATTTTCTGAGGAAAACTACATACCAAAGAACATCTTCGTCTATCCATTGTCTCACACAAACATTTCCATCATCACCCGCGTGGATGGCGACATGTACCGTGAAGGACAGAACATCGGCATCGGTCTTACGCCCAATTCTTACGAAACTAATGGTTATTCCATAAGGTTAGGTGTTTCACTTGAAAGCAATAGCGGTCGCTCCGTATTTGCCTGGGCTTGTTTTGAAGATAGTTGCCCTTATACAAGCTATTACGAGGCAAGTTTTTCCGATCAAATTCGATTCTCCGGTCCGGTCTACTTGCGGCTTGACATGGCAGGTTTGGCGTATACTTTCTATTATTCGGAAAATGGTGTGGATTGGATCTACCTGGGGAAAACTGAAGGATTTGCAGCCGGTGATAAACTTTTTTTGAATGCTGGTGGAGGAGATTCCTCTTATAGAGATGACGAATTTGATGCCTACTACGATTTCCTGCGCTTTGAACCATTGATCACCCCATAATACCCAAAGGCCATCTGCCTTAGTCAAATTAACTCAAACAAAACCGGAGAGCACTTGTTATGCTCTCCGGTTTTGTTTTTATTTGCGCCTAGAACGCCCGGTAATTTCCCCGGTTATCCAGCAGTGAGGAGCGTGATGAGGATTGAGGCTAAAAAGGACGCGATGAATATCAGGATCATCCAGCCTAAAGTGGCGGAGTAATTTTTAGGTTCGATCTGATCGTTTCGATCCATCTTCCGAATGATCGGGAAAAGCCTCCAAAAAAACGAGGCGATCGAAACGACCATCACGGCAGCGGTAAGCACCAATGACTGCTCATGCAAAGTCAGCAGGATGACGATCAAAAGCAGGATAACGATTAATTTAGTCCCCGCAACCCAGTTAACCATGTACCTGGCAAAATCATGCAGCTCGGGATCTTGTTTTGACTTTTCCCAGGCTTTAAAGACGCCGACACTGTTCGCGTATTTTGAGTCCGGGAAAAAGTAGAGCATGATAACATTCGAAGCCTCCATAATCAGAAACCCAATGGTCACTATCGTAATTGCGTTTACAGTCATATTGGGCTCCTGTTTACCCCATTATCGGGTCGGAAATTCTCAGTTCGAAAGTTTCTCGGTTTGTCCGGGCTTTAGCCTGTTTGAGGCTGCCCCCATCATTTGTCCCGTGACCGCTTCGCGTCTTTGAGTATTTTCTGTGTCGCGTACCAGCCGGTCATCATGGCAATCGGCACGCCCGCGGGGGAATACGCCCACTGCCCTGCCTGAAGCACCCCAGGAATCGCCGTCAGGATCGATTTTGGAAGGTTCGCTAATTTGTTGACCACCGGAACATCCGACTCAAATGACCAGCCTGTGATAGCACCTTCCGAACTTCCGGCCACCTGTTTGATCGTCAGTGGGGTGGATGAGAACTTGAGAAGGAGATCGTCAGTAATGTCAGGATAAATGCTTTCGGAGAAAATTCTGATAATGTTAGCCTCAAGCCTGTCTTTGAATTCAGCATACCAACCCGCCTGCTCAATTTTCTCAACAATGTCGTAGTCCAGCAGGCAGCTGATCATCAGTCCCGTTTTTCCTTCAGGCGCCATGGCAGCGTCGCGCAGGGCTGGAATGGAGACTTCGTAGGTATTCAATTCGCAATATTGATCCACCCAATCAAACACCTCAGCTTTGGTCTTGCTCTCGAAGTCTCTGACAAGATCTTCTCTTTCCAGCCGGGTGGTTTGGTCCAAGCCCTTTCTTGAGGGGGTATAGAACATGTGCTCCCCGCCCTTTGCCTGGAAATAGGAGGTCGGTCGGTTCACCCCAAGGAAGAGAATGAAGACCGACTCCGCGCCTTTTGCCGCAAACATCCGCTCTGTTTCCGATTTGATATCCGCAATGGTTTTGTCGTCCAACCCCGTCGGGTTCACATACCGATAGAGGGTTTTCAGGTCTGCCGCCCAGATCAGCTGGTCGTAAGCGTAACTTTCACCTGTCGAGTCCATCACGGTCTTTTCTGCCGCATTGACCGACACAATCTCTTTGTTTAGTTTAATTTCCCCGCCCCCATCCAGCACTTTGCTTTTCAGCAGGTCCACCACCGCGGCAGTTCCGCTTTTTGGATAGAAGTAATCGAGGTAAACGTGAAAATAACCCAACGCGAAATAGGTTGGAGTCTTCCTGAAGAATGCTGGAGTATGATGTCGCTCAAGGACTGATTTTTGGTCAACCGATCCATGAAAACTTCCATGGGCATATTGAACTTGTTAAACTGCCTGAGCGCGTTGAGGAATTTAAAGGTCCAGGGGAGCAGTTTTTTGATGAGGAATTTTTTATCAGCCATCAGGTTAGTGGTGAAGTTGGGATTGTCAAATTCATACAGGACCTTGGTGTATTCTGAAAGGCGATAAATAATTGGGATGATTTTTTCAATATCTTCTATGCTCTCAGGGTAGAGAGTCACCAGCATCCTTTTATATTCTTCCAAAGAATCTATCGAATTGAACCGGACAATTTGGTCTTCAACGCCAACAGATATTTTGTTTTCCAGGAACTCCCAGCCAATGCCTAAATCTTTTAAAATCGGTTTCATGATGCCAGAATTTACGAACGCTCGTGGACCCGAATCAAAGTGAAACCCGCCGGACTCAAATGTCTGCAGCAAGCCACCGCAATTGTCATTCTTGTCCAGGATTAAAACGTCATAGTTCTCCCTGATCAAGTATGCGGCGGCGGTCAAGCCTGCCATGCCTGCGCCAACAATCACAACCTTTTCTTTTTCTTCTGTCATTTCACTTCACCTAATTCTAGACTTAACGCCCATAGCTCTTCAGCGGCATCCTTATCCCATGCCGGAGGGGCTGGTTCTTCTTCCGTTGTGAGATTGAAAAATTTCCCGGAAACGGCATCCAGGTTGTTGGAAACGCCTAAATAATAGAGGGCTTCGGCGGCGATGTCAGCAGACTTTGCGGATCTGTCAACGAATATTTTCTTGAAAAATTTATAAATGGGGCCGTTGTTTTGTCCACTGTTCGTCTTGACGTTTCCCGGGTGCATCGCGTTGACGGTCACCCTGGTTCCAGCAAAAACCTCGTTGAGCTTGATCATGGAGAGCAACTGAGCCAACTTCGCGGCGCCATAACTTTTTAGACCTGAATAGGCATGTTTCTCCCAGGCAAGATCATCCAGGTGCAAGCCCCAGGCAGCAAAGCGGTGGGCTTCTGAGTTGACGAACAGGATGCGTCCGCTGTTTTGCTTGATGAACTTCTCCTTGAGGTAATAATTTAAAATAAACGTGCTCAGGTAATTGGTCTGGAAGGTCGCTTCCATGTTATCCGCTGTGATGGACTTCTTTGTGTTATAGACGCCAGCGTTGTGGATGAGAACGTCGATGTTTGTCTCCAGTGCAGCCAATTTCTCTGCCACAGAATGGACCTCGGAAAGCCGTGAGAGATCGGCAATCCAGTAAGTGCAATTTGTGCCATACTGGCTTGTTATTGCCTCACACATCTCTTTGGACTTTTGTTCATTCCGGTTGATGCAGAGCAGCTCTGCGCCGTATGAAGCATATTTTTGGGCGGTCGCGTAACCGATGCCGGAGGTCGCGCCGGTAATCACAACCAGGCGACCCGAGAAATCATCGCTGCAGATCTCCGGGCTTAGCTTCTGATTGCGCATCATAGCGGCTATGTTTGACCATTTGTATTGTTTAAAATACTTTTCCAAGTCGACCTCACGCAAAAACTTTTTCTACAGGTAATGCGGCACTCGTTTAAAAGAATATTATCAAGTGTGATCCAACAGCATCCAGCATGAATTATCACACCGTTAAAGGTTTGGATTTCCCGAAAATTATACTAAATATCTACGATATTAACTGAGTGGAGAAATATGGTTGTGGAAGCTTCTGTATCCAAAGATTCGACAGATCTTTGGGAGTGGCTGTGGGCAGAGCAGGCCAGAAAATGGCTCAGCCTGGTCATGGCGTTCTATTCAATAGACAATTTGCTTGAGTGGTAAGCAAACTATGGCGTGATTTGAGCGGATCAAACTACAGGCCGTCAGCCAGATAAGCCTGGAAGTTCTCAACGCGCCATCTCTGACCGGCTGCGACCACATTGAAACCTTCTTGTTCCAAAAGGGATTTGTGGGCTTGATCTCCACCAGGAAACTTCTCATTCAGGTAGCCGTCAGATTTCAACGTTCGCCAGTAAGGGATGCCCATATCCACGCCCTCGTTCCTGGCTTCTTCAACTGCATTCGCAGCGGTCATGATAAAAATGCCGGTCGTCAGCGAACAGCATCCTTGCACGTGATGTTGTTTTGCGATGTGCTTGCAGATCTCGACGATCGTGACCAGCTTACCGCAGGGTACTTTTTTCATGTACGCGACAATCTCGCTGGGGTTGACCAACACGACGTCTTCGCCAGCTTCAACACCCATTTTGTGCAGGGCGTTGTAACAGGGGAATTGGGTTTCCAGTTTCAACACCTTGGGCAGCCCGTCTTTGTCGGCAAGCTTTTCTTGCCAGGTCTTTCTTTTGGATGTCATCTTGGCTCCTGTTTACTCGTAACCCTGAATTACCAAAAACCTTTAAAGATCAATCCGCTTGGAACGATACTGACTTTGTTTCAACCACAAGCACACCCTTGCTGCCGAGCTCCTGGTTCCATTTTTCGATCACCTTGGCGGCGTCCTTGCTGAAGTTGCTGTGCGCGTCGCCCGCCAGCGCCACCCTATAGCCCGCTTCCAGCGCTCCAAGGCAGGTTGCTTTCACACACCCGTGGGTCACCATGCCCGTAACCACAACAACATCTATGCCTCTCTTGCTTAGCTCCTCCTGGAGGTTGGTGTCTTCAAAGGAGTTGCCGTGGCGTTTGTGGATGATCGGTTCTCCAGCGAGTGGCTGGATTTGCGGGTGCAACTGCCAGCCCTCTGAGCCATATTTCAGATAGGAATCGGCGGAGTGCAGAACAAAAAACACGGGCACACCCTCCTCGCGGGCTTTGGCAATGAGGAAGTTGATGTTCTGCAGAAGTTGTTCGGCGTGATGGACCGGTGTTGATTTCTCGAACTGTTCCTTTTGAACATCGATCACCAACAACGCGCTTGAACCTTTTTGGTGAATTGGTTTTGTGGTCATATGTGCCTCATGATTTCGTGTTGAGACTAACTCGCTTGTAATGTAATTATATAATCACGCCCTAAGAAGTGTGATTTTGGTTCATTCATCCAACGCCCTTGCGCATCGCCATCAGCATTGAGCCCAGCAGCAGAATGGACGTCGCTACTGTTACCAGCCACAGGCGCCGATCCATGCGGAACATGGGTAAGCCCATCAGCAGGATTGAGCCGAAAAAGAGGATGAGGTAGGGCGCGAGAATTTCGTAACGAGCTGGTGATCGAAACTCGACCTGCCAGATGTATTCTGCGGCAATCATCAGCGCGAGGAAGGCGAGGAATACTGCCAGACCGATCCACTGCTGCCAGTCCGCCCGCGCGCGAACGAAGGCGACAAGCGCGATCACAGCTGGTATCGCGAGCGCCATGATCCCGTATCCAAGCGAATGATTGATCGCTATGCTCTTGGTAATTATTCGGGAGAGGAACCCGGCCGATTGTAGCAAATTGACTAAGTTCACAACTCCCCATGTGATGAGTGCAGCCCACCACGGATTGACGAGCACCTGTTCATTCATGTTGCATCTCCTATTGTTTAGCCTACAGTCTGCGTGTGCGTCAAGAAATGAGCAATGATTTGGATGATGAAGAAGTCGTACTCCATGATGATGTTGGCGGCCTTTTAGGGCGGCTTATTACTGGTTTGCGGCCCGAATTAAGCCTTCGGCCAGGCTAAGGCAACTGAAACCACAACGGTAATTGCTATGGCATAGTAATAAAACCAGGGTTTCTTCATCCTGTATAGCAGAAAAGTGCTGACAGCTGCGATAACGAGTATAGCCACGATCGCCAACATTGGCTTTTCATAGTAGGTGAGGATCGCGGTTGTGAGAAAAAAGCCCAGTGGACCGACAAGGATGGTGGCTTTGAGGAGGTCAGAAATCTTGGTGCGAAACAAGACCAAATAAACAACCAGTAGCACCAGAGCATAAACTCTACGAATGATGAAGACAGGCATCGCAGTAGGGTTGGTGGAAAAAAGTAGCGATTCCCCCAGATTGTTGATCAACAGAAAGATCAAGTAGCATATCCCAAGCGCCAACAATCCGCCGATGGGAATAACGAGCAAGGGTAGTAGAGTGGAACGGACACCTTCTTTTTTCATGCCAAAGCCCCTTTCCGGCTTCTTGTGAAAGCCGCCTTCTGTAGATCATCTTGCAATATTGGCAGAACGGGCTGCCCTCCCGGGTTGGGCGAGTCAGTTATTGGAAATCAATTATCGCTTCTCAATAATTATATAACGACAGCAGAAATCAGTCGGGAAAATCCCTGGTCATTCTAGCCATAAATCTCTACCTAACTTGCCCAAACTCGAGCCAAATAACATAAAGTTTTTTCAAGGTATTAAATCACAAACCCAACCTCCATCCCTGGAAGGCGGTTTGCATTTACATCAACGCAACAATTACCCCTGCATCACCGGGCGGAATTTATAGCCATAAACGATCATGCCGCGTTCGAATCCATTATTGCGGATCTTTCGCGTGACCATCTCAACCGGCATGCAGCCACAAAAACTTCTGAACACTGCAATTCCCACCCATCAGACGTATGAAGTATTAGGCGGCTTTACCATGCAATTATGCGATAGCTTCCATTCTTTCCCACTCCTTCAAAGGATCGCGGAATGGGTAACTTAAAATCTTTAATCCCTTTAATAATCTCTCTCTTTAATGACTTGCGCTTTTCTTCATCAAGCATGGCGTAATCAATTTCTTTTAGGATTTCACCTTTTTGCTTTTTTTGACCACGCTTTCGTCTTTCCTCATTTTTGAGAAGTATTAGAAAAATGATAATTGATCGTCGTGAATAATCGGAAATGAGATACCTGTCAGGATCAAAGCGGATCGTTCTTTCCCCTCCATGGACTAATTTGCTTCTACTGTCATAGAAATCTTTCAATTTTTCAAATGCTTCAATTGGTTCTATGGGTTCTATATCGCAGAGCCCAAGTAGAAAGGCTGCCCTATGTGCTAGTTTGTACTTTATATCTGTTGGGCTCTCATTGAACAGCGCCTCCATGCTTATCATCGTACTTATAAATCCTTCGTTATTGTAAACAAATTTTTTCTGAGCTTCATAGAAGTAATCAAGAGCAATTCCCATGAAATCATTCTCGGAAACCACGTCGATGTACTTATCATGAAGCTTCCCAATGTAACTAATAAACTTAGGTGCATAGATTTCTATATCTGAAATAGCTTCCTCGGGCAAACTGACACGTAGGGAAGCTAAAATAGATGGTTTTGTTCCCAACTCTTCCTTCAAGCTTATTTCGGTGCCACTGCCACCTCGCAAGTTAGGTGCATTATTAGAAACCAGGCATGAAATCCATAAATATGGCGTAATTATTCTTTCTGACTGGAACCTATCAGTATCCTTGCCTAATAGGTAAGCATGAAGATCATTGCCCTTTTTGTCAAGTAGCAACTCATCTCTTCTCAACCATATTTTTCTTTTTAGCTTCACTTGCTCAGGGATGAGGTTCTTTATAATGAAATCCCATTGGAAAAGGTGATTTGTCACATTTGTTCTCCTAACCGTCGGTTGCATATATTGTTAGGTGGACTTTTGATGTATGGACGACAATGCCAATCTATAGTCTTCCTCTTTCACAACAAATGACGTGTAATCAATTTTTTCAAGTTCACCATCATTGATTGCTTTTCGCAAGTCTACATTTCGCCGAAGGCAGTTATATGCTCCTTCGCGAGCCACAAATGAAATTTCTGCGCCAGATAAGCCAACAAGATTTTTAGAGAAAACTCGTTTGTCAAATCCAGGTTCAATTGGCATATCTTTTGTATGAATGGAGAATATTTGATAACATCCTTCCAGTGTTGGCTTTTTTACTTCAATTGAATAATCAAATCGTCCTGGGCGTAAAAGGGCGTCATCAATTAGCTCCGGTCTGTTTGTGGATGCAATAATTCTGATGTTTCCATAATCTTCGATCCCATCCATAAGTGTCAATAGTTGGTTTACAAGCCTTGCATCAATACGCAAGGTTTCGTCCCCAGATCTACTTTGAGCTATGGAGTCAATTTCGTCAAAGTAAATAATAGAGGGCTGTAATTCGCTTGCTTCTTCAAACACCTTTCTGATATTCTCTTCAGATTCACCATGAAATTTGCTCAATAATTCAGGTCCTTTCACGGCAATAAAGTGTGCTTTAATTTCATTTGCAATTGCTTTGGCTATAAGTGTTTTACCTGTTCCAGGCGAACCGTACAGCAGAATGCCTTTGTGAGGTTTGATTCCCAAAAACTTGAATATCTCAGGCTTCTTGATTGGTAATTCAATGATTTCTCTAACAGTTTCAACAATATCGTCTATTCCCCCTATATCAGAGAAAGTCACTTCTGGAATATACCGCTGATCGGTAACTTCATCTTCTTCATCTGTACTTTCTTTACTCTTGCCGATCAAAGATATCGAAACAATATTATTACTGCGATTGATTTTTGGTTGAATTTTTATGGCTTTTCTTTCAATCAGAGGGCCATCAATTGTATCTTCGTAGATAACTTCCCAGTTTTCATCCTTGCTGGTGTCTATAAATTCAGGCAGTTCGTTTACTGTTGCCTTTACGTTTTCATATGAAAATATCGGGCAAAGAGAAACCCTCATCAATTCAATTTCTCTATCTAAAATACTCTGAATTTTTTCCTTGTCTATTTTCCAAATCACTTCGGAAGCGAAATAGCCAAATTCGTACCAATATCTACCCCTGTCCCATGAACTTGAGGGCAAATATCGGCTAATTTCTCCAAGAAATTTACATCCCCATCCTTCTCTATTTCCGAATTTAAAGCAATGTTCTTCTTGAATAATGGCTGTCTTGTATTTCTTGTAACAATCCGCAATAGTTGAGTAGGCATTTAATTCAGAGCCGTTGGCATTTTTGCCATTTATCAAAATTTGGCTACCTTTCCAACCTCCAATAATTCCCCATAAAATATTGATTGCTTCGATTCTTTTGATGAATTCATCTTCGGATATTGTTACAACATTTTCTGAATCTCCAGCTTCGGATATAATAGCATTTGAGAAAGTCTGTAATAATTTTAAGGACTCAGGGTAGTTTTTTGATGTAGATTTTTTGAATTTGATTTCTAACGAAAAAGCCATAGTACCTCCCCGAATTTCGACTGAATTTGAGAAAAAAAATACAACATGGTTGTGAGCACAGGGCAAGCCTGATCTGTAATTAGGTGAACAGTTAATCTAACTCAATACTATTATACTGATTAATTGGCGATGGAAAACAAAAAACCGCCCTCCAGATCTGGAAGGCGGTTCGCATTTGCTTCTATACAGCGACTACCCCTGCATCACCGGGCGGAATTTACACCCGTACATCCGACTCGGTCCGCGCCGTAGTAATGAATGGTACTTTAGGATTTTTACGCATGCAAACTGGAGTCACCGTAAACAGTGCAGCGTTCATTCATCCGAAAGTTAGCCCCGGTTCTGGGGCTGCATAACAGAGACGTCGCAAACGAGTCACCGTTGCATCAGAGCAAACATACCCCATCCCAGATATTCTCGACCGAAAGCGGCGTATTGCTCGGGTTCCGAGGTCAGTGTGGCTCGAACATCATTCGCAAGCTCGTCGTCGGGATTGGCCTCAAGCCATCGGCGCATGGTGAGCCATTTGGCTGCTTCGTATCTATCCCAGCCGTCCTGGTCAGCCAAAACCATTTCTACGACATCGTAGCCAAGCTGTCCGAAAGATGCGAGAAGCTCTGGAAGAACGAGAAACTCAGAGATTGAGTCAACGTGACACCCCTTGACAACCTCTTCCGTCGGCGGTAACTGCCGCCAGTAGGGCTCGCCGATGAGGATGATCCCTCCGGTTTGCAGGCTCTGCGTCAGAAGTTCGCAAGTGCCAGCGACTCCCCCACCGATCCACGTAGCGCCGACACAGGCTGCCACATTGACCTTCTCATCAGAGATAAAGCCGGAAGCATCGCCATGGATGAACTTGACTTGATCAGCGACGCCGAGTTCTTCAGCACGAAGTTTCGCTTGCTCGTGGAACAATTGACTCATGTCGATGCCGATGCCAATGATGCCGTGATCGCGCGCCCAGGTGCACAGCATCTCCCCCGAACCGCTGCCGAGGTCGAGCACTCGGTCACCCGATTTCAGACGCAGTGCCGCACCGAGAGTGGCGAATTTTTCGGTTGTGAACGGGTTGTGGATGCGGTGAGCACTCTCAGTGATATTGAAAATCCGTGGTATGTCCATTATGGGGAATCTCCTGCAGGGTGAAGGGAATTTTGATGGTTTTCATTATACCCCACGCTTTAATTCTGCCCCCAGTGTGTCTCCGACTACTATAAAGGTTTCCATAAACAATAATTTCTGCGCACAAACCTGCAATCCAATTCTTATTTCTTCAATACCGATTTTCTTAGTTACTGGATCATTTCCTGATTTTAAAGGGGGATTCAAAACCAAACTTCCCCACTTTACTTTTGCGCTTAATGTGTTTGTGCCATGATCCAACCGTTTCCCCTGCATATTCACGGGCATTTGAATTAGATACATAGCAGTTATTTGATTATTTGATGAAAGAAAACATAGGTGATTTCAGAAACCAGGTGACAAATTACCGTTCATTACCACGTTTGAAGTTGCCAGTGGCCTTAGCCAACACCAGTTGCACTCCTTCATCATTAATCCCTATTATCATACTGATGAATTTTTGGGCTTCTTTCCCTTTTAATACCTTAACTTGCTTACCGTTCCAGGAGATGAAAACCTTTTTCTCCTTGCTAATTTGATAAGTAAACACTTCATTTATCAGCACTTTTCGTTTATCAATTGTGTCCATTTTTTCCTGTAAATGTCTTCAGTACGTATAGAAGGAGAACCCCTTTCATCTCAGCAAATCACGTCTTGATAGCAACAGGGTTGCCGGGTGATTTTTGGGTGGTAGCAGGACTCTCACATGATAGCCATCACACCATAAGCTGGAATCGCAGGCGAAATCCACACGAACAATCAAGTTAGAAGCGTCACAAGAAAGTCCCAGAAACAGAAGATTTGATCTTCTGTATCATTTCATCCACCGTGAGCACCTGCGCAAAAAACATGCCTACTGTCGCGAGGGACGCGCGTTGAACTTCATCTCGCGACATGCCTGGGACGCCACCTGTCGTTGTCCCATCACTCAGAAAGAAAACCCTAAAGTCACGGACCATCGCCTCGCGCGCAGTAGTCTCACAGCACACATTCGTTTCGATGCCCGTTATTATGATTGTATCAATGCCTCGCCGGCGGAGATGCAATTCGAGATTTGTTCCGTAAAAGGCACCAAAATGCGGTTTCTCCAAAATAACATCGCGGGGATCCCGAATTAGGTTCTTGTGGAATTTCGCCGTTTCTGAGTCACGATTCAGTAAACCCATTTTTACAACAGGAAAGAACTCTCCCAAAACGCCTGAATCTAAGTCAGCTGGTAACACGTGGCGAATATGGAAGACTACTATGCCAGATTCACGGCACACCCCGGCAAGGCAATTGATACGGTCCAAAACCAGAAGACCATCAGGAGCAGAACCTTCAACAAAACAGTTTTGAATGTCAACGTTGACGAGTGCTATCCGGGCAGGGATGACTGGAAAATTAGTCATAATTCATCTCCATAGTTATGCAGAAATCGAGATTACGCCAGCAACTTACCAATTAATTATACTGAGTTCTTAAACAGTACATTTTCTTCAAAAAACAACAAAAAACCGCCCTCCAAATCTGGAAGGCGGTTTCATTTAAATCAAAGCAGATATTACCCCTGCATCACCGGGCGGAACTTGTAGCCGTAGACGATCATACCGCGCTCGTTGCCGTCGTTGCGGATCTTGCGTGTGACCATCTCCACCGGCATGCCGATGCGCACGGGCTCAGGACCCAGATCGGTCAGTTGGGCGGTCACAACCGGACCTTCATTCAATTTGACCATGGCAATGGTGTAGGGGGCTTGCTCCTCAAAGCCAGCGGGAGCATTGCTGTAGCTTGTGAAGGAATAAACCTGACCCTGACCGCTGAAGCTGAAGGGTGTTTTGGCTTCGCCGCCGCATTCAGGGCAGACATCCCGGGGTGGGAAAATTTTGGCATCGCAGTGAGGGCAAACTTCGCCCTGCAGCGCGTATCGTTGTTTTTTCAAACGCCAGTGGCGTGGAACTTCCATAGTTGATCTCCTTAAGATAGGCTTACGGGTTTCAGTTTAGCTAATACGCACTATCAGGAACTCTCAAAATATCTGAAAATGGGGTCATTTCGGCGCTTTTTGGTCTAGGAAGGGTGTTTTGAGAGGAAATGAGACCTTTTTTGAAGGATTTGATACCAACCGGCGTGAGTGAGGCGCGGCGTGCTATAATCCATGCTTGCAGGAGATGCACATGAACGAACGCGTAATTTTTCCATTCACAGCAGTAGTCGGGCAGGAGCGCATGCTCCGCTCGCTGATCCTAAACGCAGTCGATCCCCGCATTGGCGGCGTGCTGATTCGCGGAGAACGCGGCACAGCCAAGTCCACTGCGGCGCGAGCCCTGGCTGCGTTATTGCCGCCCATGAAAGTGGTCAGCGACTGCCGTTTTGGCTGTGACCCCACCAAGCCCACCACCTGGTGCACGGAGTGCCGTGAACGCTTTGTCGGGGGTGAGGACCCTATGCCTGTTGAAACCAAGGAAACGCCTTTCATCAACCTGCCAGTCTCAGCCACGGAAGATCGCGTGGTGGGCACGCTCGACATCGAACGGGCCATTCAAAAAGGCGAGCGCCATTTTGAGCCCGGCGTGCTGGCAGCCGCCAACCGCGGTCTGCTCTACATCGACGAAGTCAACCTGCTGGATGATCACGTGGTGGATATCCTGCTCGACTCGGCTGCGATGGGCGTGAATATGGTGGAAAGGGAAGGCATTTCCTTCAGCCATCCAGCACGCTTTATCCTGGTTGGTACGATGAACCCTGAAGAGGGCGACTTGCGCCCGCAACTTCTGGACCGCTTTGCTTTTTCGGTGGAGATCCGCGGCATCCTGGATAAGGCTCAGCGGGTGGAGATCATGCGCCGCAACATCGCATTTGAGGCTGACCCCGAAGCTTTTCGCGAGGTCTGGCTGCCAAAGGAGCTGGAAATCTCACAGCAAATCGAGATGGCACGCGAGTTGGTGGACGAGGTCCGCTACACCCAGCGCGATTTGCTGATCATCGCCGACCTGACCTCCGAGATGGAAGTGGATGGGCATCGGTCGGACCTGGTGATCCTCAAAGCCGCCCGCGCCCAGGCTGCCTTTGAAGGGCGCACGCGCATCACCCCGCGGGATATCGCC
>Ga0116172_10000499_pt1 | contig 39338 bp, 30 predicted proteins | sample AD_UKC083_MetaG_FD_89799 | JGI IMG/M metagenome (GOLD analysis project Ga0116172, IMG submission 89799) | Active sludge microbial communities of municipal wastewater-treating anaerobic digesters from USA - AD_UKC083_MetaG | ecosystem: Engineered > Bioreactor > Anaerobic > Digestate | place: USA... | reverse complement strand
TCGCTCACTCCCCAGGCAATAGCCCGGGGCAGATACCGCAAATGCCTTCAGGCACATATCGGTCGCTGCAAAGCGCCCTGTGTAGGCGAAGAAAATGCTCAGACTTACGAAGAATACATTCAAGCTGTAAAGAGTATTCTAAAGGGAGATATCGCTTCTGTGCGCCGGCTGTTACAGGATCAGATGGCTCAGGCGGCTGCCATGCTCGATTTTGAAAGAGCACAGAAATTCAAAGATCAACTGGAGGCGCTTACCCGCCATCAGAAGAAATCGGTTATCGTAAACCAGCAGATCACTGACCTTGACGTATTCACCCTGGTAATGGATTCTTCCGGGCAGGCCGCTTTCGGGAATTTCCTGCGCGTTTCGCAAGGCGCCGTAATTCAATCACAAAATGTGCGCTTCAGGCTCCGGATTGAGGAACCCCCGGAAGCCATACTGAGTTTATTTATGGCCGAGATGCAGGCGCAGAAAAACGGACTGTTACAGGAAGTATTGGTCCCTTTTATGCCCGAGGCCAGTCCTCAGGGTTGTAAGGTGCATGTGCCCGGAAAGGGGGATAAAAAGGAACTGGTACAGCTGAGTCTCCGTAATGCCGATAATTACAGGACAGAGCAGATACGTCTTTCAGAAACCAAAGGCGCGGAACAGCGTAACCGCCGAAACGCGGAAAGATTACTTACGCAGCTTAGAGACGATCTGAATATGAAAGAGCTGCCGGTCCATATAGAGTGTTTTGACAATTCCAACCTGCAGGGAACAAATCCGGTAGCCAGTTGTGTGGTTTTCAGGAACGGAGTGCCAAGCAAAAAAGATTATCGGCATTTTGCCATTAAGACGGTTGAAGGCCCAGACGATTATGCCTCCATGAAAGAAGTAGTCACCCGGCGATATACCCGGTTATTGAATGAAGAGGCCGATTTACCCCAACTGATTCTTATTGACGGTGGTAAAGGACAGCTTTCCGCCGCCTTCCAGGCCCTTGAGGAGCTTGGGCTGGAAAGTATCATAGCCCTGGCCGGTCTGGCCAAACGCATGGAAGAAGTTTTTTTGCCCGGCGACCCGGTGCCTCTTTACCTGAATAAAAATTCCGGCTCTCTTAAGTTATTAATGCACCTCAGGGACGAGGCGCACCGATTTGGCATTACTTTTCACAGGCAGAAACGCAGCCGCGCATTTGCCCGCTCCGCATTGTCTGAAATATCCGGAGTAGGGCCCGTAACGACATCTTTGCTTCTGAAAGAATTCGGCAGTGTAAAACGGATTGCCGGATTATCCGAAGAAGAATTATCGAAAGTGATCAGACCTTCACTGGCGCGGATCATTCTGCAGGCGCTGAATGATCAGGGGACCGGATCGTAACCGCTGCCTCCCCAGGGATTGCAGCGCAAGATCCTGTAGATGGTAAGATACAGCCCTTTAAACGGTCCGTGTTTACGGAATGCCTCTACGGCGTATTGCGAGCAGGTGGGAGTGAAACGGCACGAAGGGGGTGTAAAGGGAGAGATACAAAGCTGGTAACACTTAATCAGCAGCAGGAATGGAAAAATGGCCGCTTTTTTCAAGTATTTGGCTAAGACGCTCCAAAAGCGCCTGCATTTTGGACTCGATATCCCTGTAAGTGAGGATTTCATGCGGCAAATATAAACATAAAAAAGAGAGACTTGCATGACTTGATTTTACGGTCCGGGCCAATAAAGACGGATAGTACAATCTGTAGCTTTCGCGGGTTCGCCGCCTGATCAGATTTCTGACAACAGCCCGTTTGTGATGTTTCTTGGGGACACTAATTACCACGCGGCACGAAGGATTGTCACCCATAGCGGCCTGTATCAGGTAAAAAACCCTGAAAGGGCCCAATGTAAATGCCTTCCCATTGACAAACAAAGCATCGATTTCTTTCTTTGAAGAAAGACGCATGGTTTTAGGGAACGTATAACGCTGTGTAATTCCCATTAAGGCATTTTTCTATATTCCAGTGTTTTGCCAATAACAGAGGTCGATCCGTCCTCAATATAATAAGAGATCACAACGGCACGCATTAACGAATCCAGCATCTTCTCTATCCTCCATTCCTGATACAAGTTGTAATAATCCGGGAAATTGGTGGTGAGTACATTGGTATAAAACTGATATTGGCCGGAATACTCAACGCTGTTCTTTCTTAAAACGGCCGCTGAACTGGTTACGAATGAAAGTGTGTCTCCCGTGAACAAAAGCGTGTCACCGTCTATGGACACCAATTCCCATGTTCCGTAAGCCAGCTCGCGGTAATGGTTATAGTTCTTCTGACAGGAAGAGAACAACGCTGCTGTAATTAAAACGGCAGCCAGTTGCATAAAACGCTTCATGTTATTTTTTCTTTTCCAGGTATAGCATAAGCGCCTGAGCTACCGAAGGTGCTTCCGGCGTGGGAGCCTCGAAGCAGGACTGGAGATTTGCCTCTTTCAAAGCGGTTGCTGTGGTAGGACCAAACGTGCCTATGAGGGTATCGTTTTGTTTGAAATCAGGAAAATTCTCCAAAAGCGATTTGATGTCAGTTGGAGAGTAGAAAATAAGCATCTGATAATGAGACAATTCCAGTCCTGAAAGGTCCTCGGTAATGGTACGGTTGAGGATGGCTTTTGTATGCTTAAGTCCTGCTTTTTCAAAAGCTTTGGGTAATTCAGGCTTGTAATTGTCGGCCAGGGTAAGGAGAAAGTTTTCGGTCTTATGTTTGCTTCCGATTGATTCCAGCAGCGAAGGCACGTTCCCCTTTCCAAAACAGATCTTACGCTTCCGGTAAATGATATACTTTTGAAGGTAAAAAGCGATGGCCTCTGTTATACAGAAGTATTTCATGGATTCCGGGATGGTAATGCGCATTTCTTCACACAAGTGAAAAAATGAATCAACAGCCGAACGGGAAGTAAATACGACAGCACTGTGATCCAGTATGTTGACGCGCTGGACGCGAAAATCTTTTGCGGACAAACCTTCTACCCTTATAAACGGAATAAAATCGATATTCAGGCCGAATTTCTCTTTTACTTCTACGTAAGGAGAACTACCGTTGGGGTTGGGTTGTGAAATGAGTATATTCTTGATCTTCATTATTTTATCTGGACAACAAAATGAAGCAGTATAGCAAAAGGCACCAATTCAAGGGTACAAAGATACAAAATCCAGAAGAAAAGCGAATATCGGGCAGAAATAAAAATTCTTATACATCGTATGGTATATAAGAGATAACCTATAGCTGCGATAATGACCACGGTAGATAAAATAAGATCGTGGACCTTGTTGTTGAAAAGATTGATTACGGCGTACAGGCCTATTACCGTAAGGCCCGTGAGGATAAAATAATCCTGTCCGGTTTTACCCAGGAAATACATAAACGAAGGGGCATCGATAGTCCATCCGATGATCTTGAGCAGGACTGTTTTTATGAGAAAATATCCTGTTAAAACAGCAAAGCAGGTCACAAAAACAAGAGGTTCGCTCATCCCCAAAAGAGGTGCGGGAAGAGGGGAAAGCAGCGAAGTCTGGCGTGTTACTAAAAGAGCGAAGAACGCCATAATGAAAAAACAGAGAAAATTACGCGAGTAACGGATAGCCCCCTGTTCCTCGTTCACAATGGAAATATTGTAACGGAAGCACCCCGAAATGAGCAGGATCAGAGGTGTCCGCGAGTACCCCATAATCAGACAAAAACATATTATCAATCCCAAAATTATGTAATCCATAATCTTTTAGATAAAACAGGGAGTAAAGGTAAAAATTTTAGTCTACATTTGTGGAATGGAACTAAGGATATTCAAGAGATATGACCGCCTCATAGGATGGGTGGTCTTTGCAATTTCGGCCATTGTTTATCTGGCCACCATAGAACCAACCGCCAGCTTCTGGGATTGTGGCGAATTCATAGCCTCGTCCTATAAACTGGAAGTCGGGCACCCTCCGGGGAATCCCACTTTCCAGTTGTTTGGCAGGTTATTCTCCCTCTTCGGGAACAATACGCAGGCAGCCATGCTCATTAACGCCATGAGCGCTTTGTGTTCTGCTTTCTGTGTACTTTTCCTGTTCTGGACCATTTCTCATCTGGGAAGACGGCTTCTGGAAGCACAGAGTAAAGCGTTAACAACCGGGAATGCCATAGCCGTATGGGGAGCTGCCGCCGTAGGGGCTCTTATTTATTCTTTTTCAGACACCGCCTGGTTTTCTGCTGTTGAGGCCGAGGTGTACGGGATGTCTTCCCTTTTTACCGCCATGGTCTTTTGGGCTATGCTTAAATGGGAGGAAAATGCCGACAAGCCCCACGCAAACCGCTGGATTGTTCTGATTGCTTATCTCATGGGGCTTTCCATTGGGGTGCACCTGCTGAACCTGCTGACTATTCCGGCGCTTGTTTTTTTATATTATTACAAGAAATATCCCTTTACCTGGAAAGGAGCTCTGGTTACTATCCTTGTTTCCGTAGTCATTCTTGTTACAATCCTGTACGGGATAATCCCCTTGTTGCCAAAGATATCCGGTTGGTTTGACCTGTTATTCGTTAACGTATTCCGACTGCCTTACAATTCCGGAATGCTATTCTTTGTGGCCGGATTGCTTGCCTTATTATTCCTGGGAATATTTGCGACTTACAAAAAAGGAAAAGTGGTCTGGAACACCATCCTGCTTTGCTTTGCAGTAATCATTATTGGTTATTCTTCATTTGCCATGGTAGTGATCCGTTCCAGTGCCAATACGCCTACTAATGAAAACCAGCCCGACAATCCTTTTGCTCTGGGCAGTTATCTGGCGCGTGAACAGTACGGATCGGCTCCGCTTATATATGACGGGGTATACAGTTCACCCTATGATATCTGGAATCCCACCAGACAGTGGGTAAAAAAAGACGGAAAATATGAGCGGGTAAACGGACCTGATATGCCTTCGTTCAGCGACGGCGACAAAATGTTTTTCCCCAGGATGTGGAGCAAGAGGGAGACGCATGATAAGTTCTACGATTCCTATGTGTCAGGGAACGGGCCTATGAATTCCGCCGGAAAACGAATGCCTTCGTTCGGGGATAATCTTGTGTTTTTCTTTGACTTCCAGATCAATTATATGTACTGGCGGTATTTCATGTGGAATTTTGCCGGCCGGCAGAACGATATCCAGGGAACAATCCCCGGAGATCCCGTAAGGGGCAACTGGGAAAGCGGGATTGGCTTTCTGGACAGGGCCCGGCTGGGTGACCAGTCCGGGGCTCCCGATATGCTCTCCGGGAACAAGGCCAAGAACCATTACTATATGTTGCCTTTGTTGCTGGGTCTATTAGGTCTTTTCTACCAGATGTCCAAAGACAAGCGAAACACCTGGGTCACATTCCTCCTCTTTTTTCTTACGGGAATAGCCGTTGTGGTGTATCTGAACCAGTATCCTTATCAGGCGAGGGAACGGGATTATGCTTACGCGGGGTCGTTCTATGCTTTCGCCATATGGGCGGGCCTGGGGGTAATGGCTCTTTACCATTTGTTAAATAAAAAGTTACCGGAGAAACTAACCGCCGTAATGGCTTCTGTGCTTTGTCTGTTTGTGCCTTTCCAGATGCTGGCGCAAAACCGGGACGACCACGACCGGAGCGGACGTTACGTAGCCCGTGATTTTGCTTTCAATTTCCTGAATACGTGTGACAAGAATGTAAATGCCATACTCATAACCCACGGCGACAACGATACATTCCCTTTGTGGTATGCACAGGAGGTGGAAAATATGCGCACAGACGTGCGGATCATGAACACTTCGCTGCTCGGGACAGACTGGTATATAGACCAGATGCAGTGGCGCACCTATGAATCGGCCCCTTTGAAATTTTCCATACCCAGGGATTCATACCTGTATGGAACAAATGATATTCTGCCTATTTATGAGCGGGTCAAGGACCGTGTTTCTGCCATTCAGGCGGTCAATGTAATGGGAAATCCCAAGGCCAAAGTTCAGCTTAATGACGGCACATTCCTCAATTATCTGCCGGCAAGGAAATTACGCATTCCCGTGAATAAAGAGAACGCACTGGCTTGTGGAATTGTATCACCCCAGGACGCAGACCGGATCCCTGAGTACATGGACATTGATATTCCCGAGAACAAAAACTCTCTGCTGAAAGTGGAAATGATGTTCCTCGACCTGCTGGCCAATTACCAATGGGACAGGCCAATATATATTGTATCCAAAGGCGGTGACCTGAACCTGGGTATAAAGGACTACCTTCGTTACGAAGGGATGGCCTATAAGCTCATGCCTTTCAAAGTTCCCGACCTGCAGGCCGATGTGCCGGAAATGGATACAGACAAAATGTACGACCTGCTCATGAACGTGTATAAGTGGGGCCGTATGGACGAACCCGGAGTGTTGCTTGATTTTCATGTAACATATCTTATCCTCATTCAACAGGCCGTTCGCCAGATGCATTCCCAGGTGGCTAAAGCCCTTATCCTGAAAGGCGAAAATACAAAAGCCGAGGAAGTCCTCGATAAAGGTCTGGAGGTTATGAAATATTATCCCCTGAATTACGTGGCCCAGGCATCGATGAACGAAGTGGGGGTTATGGAAGCCATTGAGTTGTATTATTTCCTGGAAAAACCCGATAAAGCGCGGGCATTGGCCACGCAGTTCCTGGATGAGTCTTACCGTGCTATCAAATATTTCCTGAGCCCGTTCAAAGGCGGATTCCTTTCCTCCTCGGACGCCGAGACGGCTATCAGTACTTATGTACACGTGAAAGATATATTGGATACGAACGGCGACAAAGAACTGGCAAAAAAATACACCGATACGCTGGAAGAGCTTTTCAAGAAATATCAGTAAGCATATTGCATCCCCTCCGTTCTGCGTTGGGGATACGGCCGAGGACCCGGAACCTTCCGTCGGAAAGACGGATGCCCAGGTCCTCAGTTTCTATGAAGGCACAGGAATGGGTATTGGCCAGGTCTGTTATATTGATTCCGCCCTGGATACCGTCCGGCTCGTATGTAAACGGATCCTGAAGATTGCGGATGCTGACCTGCATGGTGGGCGGACAATCAAAGAAATAGTCTTCCTTCACCGAATAGGCTTGCGAAAGCAGTTCGGTCATTCCGTATTCGCTGTCAATCCTGCTCAACGGGAATCCGGCTTTCAGCCGCATATGAAGTTCCTCGCGGCTCAGCTCAATACCCCGGCCTTTCATGCCTCCGGTTTCCACGACAATGAGCCCGGGCGCCGGGACCGTAAAATGCTTCACAAAATCGAGCAGAGCAAAACTGACTCCGATAAGCCATGTTTTATTCCCCCGGGAGGCATCACTTTGCAGCCTTTCGAATAAAGCGGGATAATCGTAAAGAAAAAAACCGTTTTCGGGACGGGCGCTTTCTTTCATGAGCGCATCGGCCATATATACCAGTGAAGAGCCGCTACGCTCCAGGTATGAAGGAAGCAGGGCCAAGACGGTGTATTCCCGCGGATCTCCGTAAAAATGGCGGAATATGGAAAGGAGGTTTAGACGGTATGTTTCCAGGCTGGCTACATAATGACGTGAAGGGATCATCCCGGTTGTAGATGAACTTGTGAAAACACACTCTTCCGGGGTCGAAGCACCGTAAACGCGGTGAGATTTAAAGAATCTTACCGGCAGGTGAGGGATCCGGGCAGCACTCTGTATCGTACCGGGTTCTATACCAAGCAAATCGAGGTACCTGGCATATACACTGTTATGTATTTCCTGGTAACGGAACAGCTCCAGTGCTTTTTGCTCAAAACTATTTTCGGTCATTCAATTGTTCGTTGATCTTCAGAAGTGTTTCCACATATTGGCGGGTGCCCCAGAGACGGGGAACCTTACTTTGACCGCCCAGTCTGTTTTCCTGTGCCATCCATTTATAGAAGCAGCCTTTATTCAGAATGACTACATGGGGGGAATCCATGGTGCCCGTATGAAGACGCTTGGCTTCATAATCGGAATTATGTTCCATAATAGCGCTGTCGAGCAGCCGTACAAACAGATCTGTATCTTCCGGGGCTTTTTCAAACTCAATGAGCCATTGATGAGCACCCTTGCCGTTTCCTTCCATAAATACCGGGGCCACAGTATACTCATTCACCGCCGAACCGGTCTTTTCACAGGTTTCAGCCAGGGCTTTTTCTGCGTTCTCTATCATTAGTTCTTCCCCAAAGGCGTTTATGAAAAGTTTTGTACGCCCTGTGATTTTTATTTTATGCGGATAAAGCGAAGTAAATCGAACGGTGTCGCCTATAAGGTATCACAATCCGGAATTGGTTGTAATGACCATCGCATAAGTTTTGCCTGTGCTGACGGTGCCTATGGTGTCGAAAGCCACATAGGAACCGTTCAATGCCTGTTCCAGTTTATCGAGCGGGATAAATTCATAGAACACCCCGTTATTTACGGTAAGCTGTAAACCCCCATCGGAAAGATCTGTCTGAAAAGCAAAGAATCCCTCCGAAGCATTGTAAGTTTCCAGGTAATGCATGGTATCCAAAGGGAATAATTCTTTATACTGGCTTCTGTAGGGTTCAAAATTGATCCCGCCGTGCATAAATAACTCCATTTTTGGCCACACCTGGTGAAGGTGCTCTTTTCCGCTTTTTTCCAGGACTTTGCGCATCAGGATGAGATTCCAGGAGGGTACTCCGGAGAAACTTACCACGTTCTGTTTTAATATGAGATCACTTACGGCTTCTATTTTGGCTTCAAAATCGGTCATAAGGGCTATTTCTCTGGGAGGTGTGGTAAATGAACGGCTTATTTGCGGTTTGTTAATAAGCAGGAAGGCCGACAAGTCCCCGAAATAGTATGAAGTGTCTACTTTTTTATCAATATGACGGTTTCCCCCTAATGTAAGTGACCGGCCCCTGAATAGTCCCGATTGGGGAAAAGTCCGCACATAGCTGGACAACTGGGTCAACATACCTTTATAATGACAATAATGCAGGTTCTCCCAGTTAATGGGAATAAATTTGGATTTTGCAGAAGACGTTCCGCTGGATAATGCAAACCAATAAATCTTTTTGTCCCACAGCACATTGTCTTCTCCTTTGAGGCTTCTGAGCAGGTAAGGCTCCAGCCTGTCATAAGTATGGAGAGGCACATGTTGCTGAAAATCAGAAATAGACAAGATTTCGTTCAGACCGAATTCTTTTCCGAATGCTGTTTGTTGTCCGTGAGTAAGAAGGTATCTTAACAGCTTATCCTGAAACAATTCGGGTTGCCGGGAAGACAGGTCCAGTTCTTTGATCAAACGGTTGTTATAAAGGAGATAGGCAGTGTTTATCAGTGACATAGGCCACAAATGTAAGAAAAAACTATAGAATGCGCTATGTACTAAAAATCTGATGGAGCACCCCGGGTGATTTCAGGTTAAGCGGTTTGTCCATATGGAAGTCGTAGTATCTGACAAGATGCTGAAGGAAAAGATGTCGTAAAGACCCGGGGCAAAGGAGCGGCTTAGAGTCGCGTGACGTTCCGTTGAGCAGTTGGTAAAACATCCTGGAAGTTTCCAGGGTAAATCCTCCCGGAACAAGGTCGGGCTGGGATGTAAATTCTCCCCGTGCAATATGAAAATATTCCGAGCCCGGAGAGTACCCCGTACATGAGGGGGCATAACCCAGGAACCGGCACAATGAGGCGGCAAAATACAGGTGCTGGTCCGAAGGGTTCGTATGGGCATCGTTCAGCGCTATAACCGATTCGTAAACGAAATTGAACAGCGCCGGATTGGCTTCCACTTCCCGTATGGTTTTATATAACAATTCCCCAATAAACATGGCCTGTGCACTTTTTCTCACGTCAAAACATAATTGTTCCAGCGGCATGCATTTCCTGTATTCTCTGAGTTGTTGCAACTCTTTTTTTGGATTATGGCAGGCCTGAACTTCCATTACGCTGAGGGGATGGAATAAAGCGGCAAGTCCCTTGTTCTTGGCTGTCCGTACTCCCTTTATCAGGTAATTTTGGCGTCCGAATTTGTCGGTAAGGGCATATACAAGCAGACTGCTCTCACTGAACGGTCTGGTGTTGAGCACGATTAAAAAAAGTGATTCAGTCATGGCAATCGGTATATTCCTGCGGCCATATTAGTCAGCGCCCTTCCCCGGTGAGAGATCCGGTTCTTCTCTGCCGCGTTGAGTTGGGCAAATGTTTTTGTATATCCCGAGGGAACAAAAACAGGGTCGTACCCGAATCCTTTATCTCCTGCCGGAGTGCAGGTAATTGAACCTTCCACCGTTCCTTCAAAAAAAAGAGGTTCACTTCCCGTAAGAACAGCAATTACGCAGCGGAAGCGTGCCGTCCGGTCGGTTATGCCGTCCATTTCCCGGAGCAGTTTCTGCACATTATCCCGGGGAGTACAGTGTTCTCCTGCATAACGGGCGGAATAGACGCCGGGAGCGCCATCCAGGGCATCTACCTCCAGGCCGGTATCATCTGCAAAACACGGTCTGCGGAAGATTTCCCAGATAAAACAGGCCTTTTGCAGCGCATTTTCTTTTAAAGTAACTCCGGTTTCGGGTATTCCCTGTGTGAAATGAAGTTGCGAAGGCATAATAATTGATACGGAAGGACCGAGTATGGCCTGGGCTTCTCTGCATTTATGAATGTTTGCGGTAGCGAATATAAGTTCCATCCTCCAAAGATATGAAGAATTGTACTACTTTTGTAAGATTAATACCTTGTTAATAATGAAGCGCAAAGCTATTTCCCTTGTGGCGGTACTGTGGTTTTTTCCACTGATTTCCGGAGCTCAGACTCAATCGTTTGATACATCTAAAAGTCTCGATATTTTTCACTCCGTTCTGCGTGAGATTTCTCTTTTCTATGTAGACTCGGTTGCTATTGATAAACTGGTATATACAGGTATTGAAGCCATGCTTTCGACCATGGATCCGTACACCGAATTTATACCCGAGGAGGATAATGAAACCATAGAAATGATGACCACCGGAAGTTACGGGGGAGTGGGTGCTCTTATTAAAAAAAGACCCGGAGACGGAATCCTTGTGTCCGAACCGTATGCCGGTTCTCCGGCCGCAAAAGCCAATCTGGTAGCCGGCGATATCATTCTGGCCATTGACGGGCAGCCCGTATATAATATGACGGCCGACGAATGCAGCGCCAAAATGAAAGGAGAGCCGGGAACATCCGTAACATTCCTGGTAAAGAAACTGAGAAAAGAAGATACTGTTTCGTGTACCGTTTTAAGGGAACGGGTACATATTTCCGATGTAGGACTTGCCTGTATGCTGCAGGACAGTATTGCCTACGTTCGGGTTACTGCTTTTACCCAGGGCGGTGCCCAGGAGGTAAGAAAGACGTTGCAGTCCATGAAAAAACAATACAATGTAAAAGGTATAGTGCTGGATCTCAGGGGGAACGGAGGCGGTTTAATGGACGAAGCCGTCCAGTTGCTTTCTGTTTTTTTGCCCAAACACACCATGGTGGTTTCTGCAAAAGGCCGTATAGAAAGGTTTGACGTATCTTATTATACGAAGGAGGAACCACTTGACACCAAAACGCCTCTGGTAGTACTTGTCAACAACGGCTCCGCCTCGTCCTCGGAAATTGTGGCGGGAGCCATTCAGGACCTGAAAAGAGGCACGCTGGTAGGCCAAAGGACGTTCGGGAAAGGCCTCGTTCAAACCATCAGACCGTTAAGTTATAATGCCAACCTAAAGATAACCACGGCCAAATATTATATCCCCAGCGGACGATGCGTTCAGGCCCTCGATTATTCAAATCGAAATGAAGACGGTACGCCCGGGGCGACACGTGACGGAGGTATTATGCCCGATATCGAGGTGAGCGTTCCGCTGTTCAGTCGAATGGCTATGGAGCTGGTGGCCAGAGATTATATTCATGAATACTCTGTTCTGTATTATAAAAACCACGATACCATAAATTCTCCGGATTCCTTCTCTCTTACTCCGGAAGAATATGAAGATTTTATAAAAGTGACAGCAGCCAAAGAGTTTGATGACCGCAGCGCTACCGAGATCCTTTTGGAAAATTTCAATAAAACAGCCAAAGCTGAGGGATATGAAGATCTCCTGGCAGAAGAAATTGCCGGGTTGCACAAAAGGCTGCTGACAGATAAAGAAACCGATCTGAAACATTACAGAGCAGAAATTCAGTCATTGCTGGAAGAAGAGATCTGTTGCCGCTATTTCTTTCAGGCAGGACGTTTGAGGAGTATGATAAGAAATGATAGCCAGCTGGAAAAAGCTTTAATGCTGTTTTAATTTTTTTAAAGGAATAATTTTATATTTGTATAGTAATTATTTGAGGATACCTTCTAAAAAAATATATATGGCAATTGAAAAAGACAACGGGATAGCTCAAACCAATAATGTAACCCGTATTTGCGCAAACACAAAGATTATCGGCAACATCGTCACACAGCACGACATCCGCATTGACGGGTATCTTGAAGGTCAGATCAAAACAGACGGGAAACTCGTAATAGGAGAAAGCGGAAAATGCACCGGTCAGGCCGAGTGTAAAAATGTTGACATCAGCGGTGCTTTTGACGGAGTCCTGAAAGTAAGTGAACTGGCATCTCTCAAAGACAAATGCGTTTTTACCGGAGAATTGCATTCAGACCAGCTCTCCATTGAACCCTCAGTTCGTATTAGCGGTCAGCTTATTTCTCCCGAACTTTCCAAGAAAGACGACAAAAAACCAATGCCGGGGACCGGAACAATTCATCCCGCGCATCAGGAGCCTGAACCCAAAAGATAGCGGTTCTTACACTTTATTAAATACGTATTTCCGGGCCATGGCTGTCTGGGCGATAGATCTTGAGACCAGATGGGCTGCGTAACCAATCCACAGTGCCTGTATTCCCAGGGTCCCCATTAAACTGAAATAACAGATATAAAATGCTGCCACGGCTATGAGCATGGTATTGCGCATGGCCGGTCCTGCTGTGGCACCTATGTATATTCCGTCCCACATAAAGGTCAGGCAGGAGATAAAAGGCATACCATACAACCAGGGCAGGAAAGGCTGTGCGGCATCAATAACTTCCCGTGTTGAGGTCATAAGACGTAAAAGCCACTGATCTCCCACAATATATGCTACAGTGGATAGTACGCCTACGCCTACGCCCCATATAAACAGATAGCGAATGGAAAGCATAAGGGATTTTTTGTCTTCGGCTCCTATGTATTTTCCCACTAAAGCTTCTCCTGCATATGCAAATCCGTCTACAATATATCCGTAAAGCAATAATAGTTTCATCATGATGGTAGCCACAGCCAGCAGGGTATCGCCGTATTTAGCGGCCAGGAAAGTGAAACCGGTGTATATCAGGAGCATACAAAAAGATCTGACGAACACGTTCCCGCTAAGAGAAAAGAACCGTTTCCATCCGCTTTCTTTCAATACCGCATGGAGGTTTACATGGCCCAAATATTTTCTAAAACGCAGCATTACCAATATAATACCGCAGATCAAACCGGTATATTGTGCAATCAATGTGCCCAAAGCAATTCCTTTTACCCCCATGCCGCAGGGCAGCGCCAGGTAAATGCTCATCCCCAGGTTGGTGGCATTGATCACAATATCCACGATCATAGAGGCGGCCGTATTTTGAAGGCCAATGAACCAGCCCCGGAACACAAATAATGACAACACAGCCGGGGCTGCCCAGATGCGGATAAAGAAGTATTGACGGGCATACTCCTTAATTTCCGGCGAAGCCTGGGTTAGCCAGAGTACCAGATTGGCAAAAGGCCATTGAATTAACATGATGACCATGGCAAAACCCACAGCAATGGCCAGACCCTGGATACCGGTCCGGGCCATTTCGCTGTAATCGCTACGGCCGTAAGCTTGTGCTGTGATACCTGCCGTACTGATCCTTAGGAACCCGAAGTTCCAGTATAACAGATCAAAAAGCATTGACCCTATGGCAATGCCTCCAATGGCCGTAGCCGAGCCCAGTCGGCCGGCTATGGCGGTGTCTGCCATGCCTACCAACGGAATAGTAATACCTGCGAGGATACTGGGAATGGCCAGATGAAGAATTTGTTTGTTTATACTTTTGGCTATCATGCTTTGAATCAGGTGCGGTACTTGCCCCCTTGGGGGTCTTCCAGCATTTTTAGGTAACTGGTGTAACGTTCGGCAGGTATAAGACCGTTTTCAACGGCATCCCTTACGGCACAACGCGGTTCGTTGATGTGCAGGCAGGAATTGTATTTACAGCCAGCCGAGGCAGCAAACAGTTCGGGAAAGAAATGATACAGTTCGGACCTGTTAATCTCCAGCAGACCAAATCCTTTAATTCCCGGACTGTCAATGAAAAATCCGCCTCCGGTCAGGGGATGCATTTCATAAAAGGTAGTGGTGTGTTTTCCGGTAAGATGAGCGGACGAGATAGCGGCGGTTTTCAGGGAAAGTGAAGGATCAAGTGTGTTGGCCAGTGAGGATTTTCCAACACCGGATATGCCCGCAAACAGGGATATCTTATCTCTCAGAAGCATACTGAGAGTTTCCAGTCCCGTGCCGTCAAAGGCAGAAACATTCAAAACGGTATATCCGGCCCTGGTGTAGATTTCCGATATATGATCTGAATTGTCTTTATAATCCGGAATTGACAGGAGTTCGTCGTATTTGTTCACCAGCAGCGTGGCAGGTACGCCATAGGCCTGACAAGTTACAAGAAACCGGTCGATAAACGGTAAAGGGGTTTGCGGTTCTGTGGCGCTTAAGACCAGATAGGCCATATCTATGTTTGCGGCAATGATATGAGCCTCCCTGGAAAGATTCGCCGATTTTCTGATAAGATAATTTCTCCTCGGATATACATATGTAATTACAGCCGGCTCTTCATGTCCTCTCACCCGTGCCGGTTTTGCCGGCATGATACCGTCCACCAGGTCCCCTACGGCCACCGGATTGGTTAATTTTCCTTCTTTCAGCCTCAGTTTGCCGCTAAGAACTGCCTGGAAAGGGTCCCATTCCGGAAGAAAAGAGATCTTATATAAATTTCCGGTTTGTTTGACTACCGTTGCACGTTCGAAAGGAAGTGTATCCATGGTTCTCTGTTTGCGGGCGCTAAGGTACAAAAATGTTCAAAAAAGATTAACTTTGTAATATGTTTACAGTAAACGAAATACAAGGCTTTGTGTATCAGGCCGTTCAAAATCTTATCTCTTCTTACTCCAACAGTTCGTTGCATCTTCCGGTTGAATACGCTCTGTCCGTAGGAGGAAAACGTCTTCGTCCCGTTCTTTGCCTGATGACCTATAATATGTTCTGTGACAACCTGCCGCCTTTTGTTCTCAAACCGGCTCTGGGCCTGGAGATTTATCATAATTTCACACTGGTACACGACGACGTGATGGATCATTCAGATATGCGGCGAAACCAGCCGACAATTCATAAAAAATGGAATGTTAATACAGCCATCCTCAGCGGAGATGCTTTATGCATGCTGGCCTATAAATACATGAGCCAATGCAATCCCGACGACTTACCCGCTGTACTCGAGGTTTTTAACCAGGCAGCAGAAGATGTCTGTGAGGGACAGCAGTTGGATATGGATTATGAACGTCAGGCCGTCATCTCTCAGGAAGAATACCTGAATATGATCTCCCGCAAGACGGGTGCCCTGATTGCCTGTGCCATGCAGACAGGAGCCATTTGTGCCAAAGCCGATCCTGCTACAATTCAGCTTTTAAAGAATAGCGGTTATTCACTGGGTGCTGCCTTTCAGGTGCAGGACGATTACCTGGATGTTTACGGAGATCAGGCTGTTTTTGGGAAGTCCATCGGACTGGATATCTGCAATAATAAAAAAACCTGGTTGCTTACTTATGCATTACGTACAGCACAGGGTAACGATCTGAATGAACTGAATACTCTCGTACAAACGAAAGATAATTCCCAAAAAGTGCCCGGGATAATAGCTGTCTACAATAAGATTGGAGTTAAGGAGGCCGCCGAAAAACAGATCGCCGACTATCTTGACCGGACGCTCAGTGCGATTGAAGGTGTTAATGTAAAACCAGAGCGTAAAGTGCTCCTTATGGAATATATTCAAAACCTGCTTTACCGAAACAAATAATCAATATGACCATTTCTTTTTGCGATAAATGCAATGCGATTTTTGACCGCGTGATTGAAGATTATCACAAAACCGATTCCGTTACTGCAATTTGTGAGAACCCTTATTCCGCAGGCAGTATGGATGCTCTTCTCTACGAAAAGACATGGATAGACACTGTTCAGTGGCATCTCGAAGATATTATCCGCGATCCCGGGATCGATCCTTCGGAAGCATTACAAATTAAAAGACGCATAGATCTTTCCAACCAGAAACGGACCGATCTGGTGGAACGTATTGATTCTTTCCTTTATGAACGTTTTTCAGGAGTGAGCCTTCAGAAAGAAGCCGGCCTGAATACCGAGACGCCTGCCTGGGCCATTGACCGGTTATCTATTCTTGCACTAAAGATATACCATATGAGATTGGAGGCGGAACGTAAAGATTCGCCAAAAGCAGCAGAGTGCGCAATGAAAAGAGATGTATTGCTTACCCAGCGGCACGATCTTTCAACGGCGCTTAACCAGTTACTGGATGATCTTGAAAAAGGACGGAAGTACATGAAACTTTACAAACAGATGAAAATGTATAACGATCCGCTGCTCAATCCGGTATTGTATGGAAAAAGATAGAAATAAGCCCCATGTGCTCTGCCTCAGATTTTCCGCTCTGGGCGACGTGGCGATGAGCTCTGTGGTGCTTAGGTCCTTTGCTCAGGATAACCCCGGTACCCGTTTCACTTTAGCCGGTCCTGCATTGCTTGAGCCGTTGTTCAGAGGGGTGCCGAATTTGTCTTTGTTTCCGGTAGATAAGAAAGAATCGGTTTTTTCTATCTATCGTACCCTCAGACGCTTGGATGTTACTTATATTGCCGATCTGCACAGTGTATTAAGAACTTTTGTCATAAGGACCCTGTTTTTTTTATCGGGGAAACGGGTCGTCTTCCTGAAAAAGGAAAGAAAGGCCAGACGCAGACTGCTTAAAGATCCGGAGGGATGTCTGCCGCTTACTCACATGTGTGAATTATATGCCGCGACCCTCAGAAAACTGCATCTGGATTCTCCTTCGTTTTCTGCAGGACCTTATATTCCCATGAAGGAAGGCCCTCTTAAACGTGTTGGGGTGGCTCCGTTTGCCAAACATGAAGGCAAACAGTGGCGGCTGGGTCCCATGCATGACATTGTCTGTGAACTGGCTGAACAGGGAGTTGAGGTGTTCCTGTTCGGGGGCGGTGAAGAAGAACAGAGCATCTTGGATGAATGGGCCGATGCATACAACAATGTGACGAACGTCGTTGGCGGTGGTTCTTTTGAAGAGGAACTAAACCTGATAAGGACGCTTGATGTTATGGTTTCAATGGATTCGGCCAATATGCATTTTGCTTCTGCCGCGGGAATTCCGGTTATTTCAATTTGGTGTGCCACACATCCCAAGGCGGGCTTTTACGGATGGCGGCAGGACCCGCGGCGGGCCATTCAGTTGCCGCTGGATTGCCGCCCCTGTTCCATTTTTGGTGCCGAACCGTGCCGGAAAGGAACTTATGAGTGTACCGATGCCCGCATTATGGATATGCTAAGACGCTCCTTGGGGCTGATTCCGCGTAAACTGAAAACAGAAATCATGGCACCTGCCGGCAATTGGGCCAGCCTGACGGCTGCAGCGCAGGCCGGAGCAGGATCGGTTTACTTTGGAGTAGGGCGTCTGAATATGCGGGCACATGCCGCGTTGAATTTTACAATGGAAGACCTGCCTGCTATTGTTGAGTTTTGCATAAAACACGGGATGCGTTCTTACCTGACGGTCAATACTATTTTTTATAATCAGGATCTGGAAGAACTCCGGGTGGTGCTTCATGCTGCAAAAAAGGCCGACATATCGGCCGTTATTGCTTCTGACATGGCCGCCATTCTTGAAGCCAGGGCCATAGGCCTGGAAGTGCACGCTTCCACCCAGCTGAATGTTTCCAATATAGAGGCTCTGAAATTCTTTGCCCGGTACGCCGATGTGATTGTTCTGGCCAGAGAGCTTTCGCTGGAACAGATCCGGGAAATTGCACGACAGGTTAAGGAACAACAGATAAAAGGACCGTCGGGAGAGTTGGTCAAACTGGAATTATTCTGTCACGGAGCATTGTGTATGGCTGTTTCGGGGAAATGTTACCTGAGTCTTCACGAATATAACAAATCGGCCAACAGGGGGGCCTGTTACCAGATATGTCGCCGCTCTTACCTTGTGGAAGATAAAGAGACGGGAGCGCAATTGGAGATAGACAATCAATACATCATGTCTCCCAAGGATTTATGTACTGTTACTTTTATTGATCAACTACTCGATGCCGGTATAGAAGTGCTCAAAATTGAAGGCCGTGCCAGGGCTCCCGAGTATGTCAAGGCTACAGTGAGTGCATACCGGGATGCTGTTATGGCATATGAGGACGGGCTTTTTACACCCGAGCTGTCAGCCGGACTGGAAGACAGGCTTAAGAAAGTCTTCAACCGCGGATTCTGGGGAGGTTATTATCTGGGATCCCGTTTGGGTGAATGGAGTACAGTCTATGGGAGCCAGGCAACCGAAAAGAAAACTTATGTGGCAAAAGTTACCAATTATTTCACCAAACAGGGTGTCGCAGAGCTTCTGATAGAAGCAGCGCCCCTTAAAATCGGAGACCATGTTTTGGTCATAGGTCCTACAACAGGGGTAAAAGAAATTACGGTCACTGAAATCCAGATTGAAGGACAACCGGCAAATGAAGCGCTCCAGGGAACTACCTGTTCCGTTCCGGTAATTCAGAAACTCAGAAGGTCAGACAAAGTGTACAGGCTGGAATCCTAGACGATCTCAGCCAGCATACAGCGGGCAGAACCGCCTCCGTTGGTCTCAATAGTGTTTAGGACCGGCGTTATAAGCGTGTTATACGATTTAAGCGTTCTTCTTTGTTCGGGAGTAAGCACGTTATATGCCTGTCTGGACATCACAAGGCAGGGCTTGTTATCGGTGGAAAATACCTGAAACATATTCCCGGCAAAATGATTCATCTGTTCTGTGGTGATTCCGACAATTTCCTTTCGGTCTTCAGTGAATTGATCCAGCAGCATCCGGCGGTCTTTTTCGCCGGGGACAGAATCCAGGCATATTACCACATACCTGTCTGCCATACACATCATGACATTGGTGTGGTAAATGGGCTGACCCTGGCTTAAAGCATTAAATAGCAACGGCTTGTATGACAAGGTTTCACATACCTCAAAAAAAAGATCTTCGTTGGTACGGGGCGAACGGCATGCATAGGCTCGTGCGTTTTCTCTGTCGAAAACCATACTGCCCGTTCCTTCCAGAAATATATTCTGTCTTTCCCGGGGACTCATGTCAATCCAACGGATTCGCGGAGCCTCGTCCATTATAATTTTAAATACCGATTTTTTTCTTTCAAGGCGCCGGTTTGGGGCATACATAGGATAGAGAATAGCCATCTGTCCCGGGTGGAAAGAAATCCAGTTATTTGGAAAGATGGAATCGGGCGTATGAGGTTCCGGGGTATCTTCTGCCACAATTACCTCTATCCTGTGTTTTCGCAACAAGGCCACATAAGCGTCAAACTCGGCCAATGCCATTTCATGTACCTGATCCTGCGGCCCGGCTGTTTGAAACGCATTGTTTACGGCTGTCTGGGGATTATATCCAAAACAGCAGGGCCGGATCATAAGCAGTTTAGCCATAACGGAATTTTTACTGTTCCATTTCCAAAATAGATTTCCGGATAATGCCCAACGCTTCCATGAGTTCTTCTTCGGTAATAACAAGCGGCGGAGCCAGACGTATTATATGACGGTGGGTCGGCTTGGCAATTAATCCGTTTGCGGCCATAGCAAGGCACACATCCCAGGCTTCCTTGTCGTTGCGCGGTTCAATGACAATGGCATTCAGAAGACCTTTTCCCCTGACAAGTTTTATCATACGGGATGGTATGTTCCTCAGGTAGTCACGGCAGATAACGCCCAGGCGTTCTGCTTTTTCTGCAAGCTGTTCGTCTTTAACCACCTGAAGGGCGGCTACGGCAACTTTACACGCTAAAGGGAATCCTCCAAAAGTGGACCCGTGTTCTCCGGGTTTAATGGTAAGCATTATTTCGTCATTGGATAAAACGGCAGAAACGGGGAGAACTCCTCCGGAAAGAGCCTTGCCCAATATAAGTACATCGGGATGAACTCCTTCGTGATCACAGCATATCAGTCTTCCGGTACGGGCAATACCTGTCTGCACCTCATCAGCCACAAAAAGCACATTATGTTTTTTACACAGATCGTAACATTTTTTCAGATACCCGTCATCGGGCACAAAAACCCCCGCTTCGCCCTGAATGGGTTCGGTTATGAATGCGGCCACCCGCGGTCCGTGTTGTTCAAGGACATCTTCCAAAGCCTTAACATTATTGTAGGGGATCTTAATAAAGCCCGGGGTGAACGGCCCGAATTGCCCGTAAGAATCCACATCGGTAGACATGGAAACAATACTGATGGTACGTCCGTGAAAATTTCCTTCGCAACAAACAATCAGGGCCTGATCCTCGGGAATGTTCTTTTTAACATATCCCCAGCGTCTTGAAAGCTTCAACGCGGTTTCAACCGCCTCGGCCCCGGAATTCATGGGAAGGACTTTGTCATACCCAAAATAACTTGTAACATACTTTTCGTACGGTCCAAGACAATCGTTATAAAACGCCCGTGAAGTAAGACAAAGCTCCTGTGCCTGGTCAATTAGCGCCTGCACAATCTTTGGGTGGCAATGTCCCTGGTTAACAGCAGAATAAGATGATAGAAAATCGAAATACCTTTTCCCGTCCACGTCCCAAACGAACGGGCCCTTTCCTTTACTCAGGACCACGGGAAGCGGGTGATAGTTATGCGCACCGTATTGAAATTCAAGTGCTGTGTAGTCTTTTGAGTTCATAATGCGAAGATAGGTATTAATATTCCAGGAATAAAATTAAATTTACACTATGAAAATTGCGTTAAGCATTGTCCCTGTTATACTTTTCCTGTTTTTTCTTTATATGATGGACAGTTTTAAACTGGTAGTCAAAAAACAGGTTGTTCAGGGTATTGTCTGGGGGTGTATCTGTGCACTTATCAGTTATTTGATCAACACCTTCCTGCTTGATACGACGGGTGGTGCGTTCAGCACTTTATCTCTTTATCTGGCGCCCGGAGTAGAAGAAACGCTTAAGTCTCTTTTTATCTTTTATCTTATAAGGAAAAAGCGGATTGGATTTATGATAGATGCGGCTATTTACGGTTTTGCCGCAGGGACAGGGTTTGCTTTGGTGGAGAACCTGTTTTATGTGTATTCGCTTACGGAAACTTCTATGCTTACATGGATCGTGAGGGGTTTCGGCACGGCCGTAATGCACGGGGGATGTACCGCTTTGTTTGCCGTTATATACATTGGGGCCAAAGCAAGAGGGCGTAAAGAAAGGTTAATGGCCGTTTTTGCCCTGGCGCTGGCTTATTTGATTCATTCTGTGTTCAATCATTTTTATATCAGTCCGGTGATTCAGACTGTTGTAATATTACTGTTCCTTCCCCTGATATTCGTTCTAATTTTCAGATATAACGAGAGCAGGCTTCAGAGCTGGATGGAACTCGAATTGAGCAGCGAGGTTGAATTGTTGAAAATGATCCGGCAGGGCAGATTCTCTTCCACGCGGACAGGACAGTACCTGGCTTCGCTCCGGCAACGGTTCCCCGGGGAGATGATCCTTGATATGTATTGTTATCTGCAACTTTATCTCGAACTGTCATTAAAGGCAAAACGTAATATTATGCTCAGGGAGAACGGATTTTCCTTATCACGGGAGGAAGGCATTGGCGAGAAACTGGCAGAACTCGGGATCTTGCACAAAAGGATAGGAAAAGTAGGAGAGTTGACGCTTTCTCCACTTATCCGAATGAGTTACAGAGATGTCTGGAAACTTAACTTATTGAAATAAATTAATTATGAACCAACTTTTTGTGACCTCAATACTAATTATATCAACAGTGTCTGCCGGGCGCTTATGAAAGATGAGAGAATAGAAATAGAAGCTATAATCGCCGGGCAAACCGGACGGTACAGGCCGTTTGTGGAACGGTATCAGAATCCGGTTTTCAGGGTTATTTACAAAATCGTAAATGATTACCAGGAAGCCGGAGAGTTAACGCAGGATGTGTTTGTTAAGGCTTATGAGTCTTTGAACCAGTACAACCCCGAATACAAGTTCTTCAGCTGGATTTACCGAATGGCTATCAACAGGGCGTTGTTGCATTTAAGGAACAGAAAGCCATACGTAGAACTGGATAAAATCCCTTCGCGGGAAAACGTAATGGACGAGACGGCGTCATATGATGTGATTACAAAGAAAAGCCTGGTAGACAAGGCGGTTAATGAATTGAATGAGAGCTACAGGATGGTCATCCAACTGAAATATTACGCAGATCTTTCCTATGCAGAAATGGCAGAAGTACTTGGAATCCCTGAAAAAACAATTAAATCCAGACTGTTCGATGCCAGAATGATACTAAAAGATAAAATAGGTAATAATTTGAAATATGTTGAATGATAAATACATAGATATTATACAAAACAAAGTGGACGGCGTGCTTTCCGCAAATGAAGAGGCTGTTTTTCAAGACCTTATAAACGCTTCTCCCGAGGCGAAAGAACTGTATGAAGAACTTCTGAATACTCATAGGGCATTACGGCAAAACGCCTCGGAAATCCCGCCTGTTACTTTTACTGCGGATGTGATGCGCCGGATAAAAGGGAACCCGGCCCGTAAACAGGCGTTTACCGGTTCTGGCCGATTTTATGCTTTTGCAGCCATGCTGGTACTTGTATTTGTTCTGGGCATTCTGGCAGCGTATTACCTAACGGCTCCCGATAAATTCCGGTTGAGCGGAGACCTTTCGGGAACGATGGCCCGTAAGGAAAATGGAGTGGAAATAGATGTGCAGGAATACAATAGGAACGGTTTCCGGATGTACCTGATTGCTGTCTCTGCCAAAGACAGCCTCTATGTCGAATTCTCCAACGCAGACGGGCCCGGATGCCTTAACGTGGCACATACAGACGGCATAATTGCCGAACGCACAGACAATGAGCCGGGTTTGCTTTATGTTTTGAGGGGAAATGTTATCTTTACATTGTCCAATGCTCCGGCAGCCTCTGAGTTGATTTTTTCCACACAAGATAAACAGATCTTTTTATTCAAAGTTCCGCCAACATTTTGATAAGGAATGTATAATTAGTATAAAAGAAATATATAGGAAGTAAATTTTACAATTATGAAAAAGAGAAATGGTTTATTATTAACTCTGGCCGTGATTGCCTCCCTGGCAATTGGATTTTTGATTGGGATTATGGTGGATATTCCAAAGACAGATAATACCCAGGTTGCGGGCACGATTGGTAAAATTCAGAATTATAAAAATGTGAAAATCACAGAACAGGATATTCAACTCAAAAATGAATTACTGGCAGATTCCGTGCTGTTGAAGGCCATAGGTAATTATTTTAACTATTATTATGTGAGTGCTGTCTCCCAGGGTGACCGGATTAAATATGCCTTGAAGGAGTTGGACCCCGAGCAGGAATTTAAAACGTTCAGCGGAATGACTCTTACCGAATTTGCCGGCTACGGAACCTTTTTGGAAAACGCACGTAAAGACCTGATGCTGGCCATTGCTTTATGTAAATTCCCGAATGATGTCCACCCTGTTTTGCTTAGAAACGCCATTGCCCAGGCCAACAATGTAATAGCCCAGATGAACTACCGGAAACAGGCCGTACTGAGTCTCATTGACAACCTCGATACATTCATAGGGCAAAAGGGCAAAGACGTTCCCGTTGTGCTGGCCAATGTACACGCGGTGCTTTCCTGTGACCAGATAATAAACGCCGTTGCTCTGAACGATAAGGTGGTCCTGAAATATTTTGACAGGAAGAAATTATACACCACAGACATAAAAGCCTCATCATTAGCCGATATGCAGGGATCTTCTTCCGTACTGCAGGGTTATATAATACACGATGCAGCTATACTGAAAGATCAGATGATTGGATCCAGCAGTTCCCTGGGGATAGATCCCGTTCAACTGGATCAGGAAAACTTGGGATTTCTTATTGAAGATGCAGCGCTTATTGGCACTCAGTTTCTTTTAGATGCCGGTAATCTGCAGGGTTTTATAGGCTCAGCCAGCGAATTGGGATATTTTGTTGTAGGTTCTGTGTTCCAAAATCTGGAAAATCTTGGAATAATTTATACTCATCAGGATGCCGCCGGAGATCTTTCCTTTATATCCGTAGTCGAAGATTCTCAATCGTTGGGATCAGCTGCTCTTATGGATGCCCAGTCATTGGGTACTATATCTTTTGATAACGCAGCAACATTGGGCCTTTACAATATAAGCCAGCTGGGGTCCTTTATGAATAGTACGGCTCAAATCGGGAGTAGTCACCAATAAGCGCGGGTTATCAGGTGAATAAGCTAAAGGCCATTATATTATTTATGTACATGCTAATACCGGGTATACCCGGTATTTTGCATGCACAGATCATGAACAGCGTGACTAAGGACAATCTGCAGCTGGTCTATTTCGGGAAAAGATATTCTTATATTGTGCCGCATGTTTCTCAGACTTTCCTGAATGCGATGCATTTTCACCGCAATTTCTGGCCCTACAGAGATACGACCACCTTTGTGTTTTTGACCGATTTTGAAGATACCGGTCACGGCGGGGCCATATCCATGCCTTCTAACCAGGTAATATTGGGTATAGAACCGTATAGTTTTGCCTTTAGCATTATTCCTTCCAACGAACGGTTTCAATGGTTGTTCAATCATGAACTGACACATATTGTGTTAACAGACAAGCCCAACGAGCGCGATATGAAATTTCGCAAACTCCTGCTGGGTAAAGTCCTTCGTGATGACGAACATCCCGTTTCGGCTATATGGAGCTACTTCACAACACCCCGCTGGTATGCTCCGCGCTGGTACCACGAAGGCATTGCCTGTTTTATGGAGACCTGGATGTCGGGGGGGTTCGGGCGGGCCATGGGTTACTACGACGAGATGTATTTCCGGAGTATTATTGACGGAGCCGAGCCGCTGTATTCTCTCATTGGTCTCGATACGGAGGGAACTACCGTTGATTTCCAGGTGGGAGCCAATTCGTACCTGTACGGGTCGCGTTTCATTACGTATCTTGCCTATAAATACGGCATAGATAAACTAAAGAATTTTTATGCCAGGTCGGACAGTTCAAAAGCCTTCTATGCCAGCCAGTTCAGAAAGACTTACGGGCGTCCGGTGCGTGAAGTGTGGGAAGACTGGATGGTCTGGGAGAATGATTTTCAGCAAGGAAATATTGCCCGCATTAAGGAATTCCCTCTTACGGAGTTTTATCCGCTTACCGCCGACCCGTTGGGAAGCGTATCGAAGTTTGAATACAATCAGTCCACCGGGAAACTCTATGCCGCCATTAACCATCCCGGGATTATTTCACAGATAGCCGAAATAGACAGCCATACGGGCGAAATCCGCAAAATCGCAACGCTCGATTCCCCCAGCCTGTATTATTCCACCCATCTGGCATATAATGCGCAGGATGAGAAACTCTATATTTCCGAACATAACAATAATTACCGTAACCTGGTAGAAATTGACGTAAAGCATGGAGGCCGCCGCACTCTCAACCGGCTAACCCGGACGGGAGACCTAGAATTCAACCCGGTTGACAAATGTTTATGGGGTGTACAGAACGATAACGGCTATTCAAGCCTGGTAAAGATACCGCCGCCGTATGACCGGGTACTGCCTGTCTTTTCGGCACCGTTCGGAAAAGTGTTGTTCGATCTGGATATATCTCATTCGGGAGATTTGTTGTGTGCCTCTTTATCGGGAATCAGGGGAGAACAGTCGCTTATTCTGTTTGACCTGAACCGGCTGAATGCCGGACAGTCCGGGTATGAAACTGTTTATACGCTGGATGATAACACGCTTACTCAATTCAGATTCTCCACAGATGACCGCTACCTGATTGGCACTTCGTATTACACGGGTGTTTCCAATATCTGGAGAATTAAATTGGAAGACAAAAGCTTTGAGTTGCTTTCCAATACTACAACCGGCTTTTTTATGCCGCTACAGCTGAACGCCGATTCGTTGCTTGTCCTCAGGTACGAACGGGACGGAATGCGTCCCGGGCTCATCCCGCTTAAGGTGCTGGAAGATGCCAACGCTATTGATTTCCTAGGCAATATGGTTCATCAGGAGCACCCGGTTGTGGAAGAATGGTCCCTGCCTCCCGCCTCGGCGCTTAAAGGAGTAAATGAATCGGTTGTTGAAAAACCGTATATTCCCCTGAAAGAGATGAAGATAACAGGGGCCTATCCCGATATAGCCGGATTCAAAAATACCGTTGCTCTGGGATACCGTATGAATTGGCGTGATCCTGTGGGAATAAGTAATATCAACCTTTTTGTGGCCATATCGCCCTGGAGCCCCTATGGCATTGAGCAAAAATTTCATGCCATGCTGGAATGGAAATTCTGGAACTGGTGGCTGAAGGCTAACTACAATCCCACCCATTTTTACGATCTTTTTGGTCCTACCAAACGAAGTCGTGCCGGATATTCGGTAGCAGTGGGATATAAGCGTACATTTACCCTTAAAAGTCCTTTAAAATACTATGTAGACGGAGCCCTGTTCACCTACGGTATGCTGGAAGTTCTGCCCGGATACCAGGAGATTGAAGCACCCATGCGGAACATGCAGGCCGGTGCCGTTTCGTTCGGTATTTCCAAACTTCGCAAAACATTGGGAGGAATCGATGATGAAACCGGGTTTTCATGGGATATCAGTCATACCACTTACCTGGCAAAGGGAGATTTTTACCCTTCATTCGTATCCAGCCAAGGTGTGGGATTCCTGGTTCCTTTTTTCAGAAACACGAGTTTCTGGATACGCAACAGTATTGGTCAGTCCCTTGGAGACCGGGCCTCAAGTCTGTCACATTTCTATTTTGGAGGATTTGGAAATAACTACGTAGATTGGCAGCCTTCCGAACAGTACCGTAACGCATTATCTTTCCCTGGGGCCCGGATTGATGAAATCCCTGCGTATAATTATGTAAAAACTATGGGAGAGTTGTGCTTGTTCCCTATCCGGTTAAAGAATGTGGGAACTACCTGGCTTTATCCCACTTATATTAAACCGGCCCTGTTTGGGGCCCATCTGATGACTAATTTTGACCGAATGAATGAGATGTCTCATTTATTTAACTGCGGCGGCCAGGTGGATATCCAACTGGTGCTTTTTTCCTACCTGAAGACAACCTGGTCATTCGGTTATGCCAAAATGTTCCAGGCAGGAAAAAAGTCGACCAATCAGTTCATGTTGTCGCTGAAATTACTGGGTAATTAGCGTGCCAGTACGCCATCGAACGGGTTTTGATCGCCGTCGGGCCATATGCCGTTTTTGAGTGATTTATTATTCACCATTTCTGAATTGGGGATCTGGTAGACAAAACGCCAGGACTTAGCCGGAAGTGGTTTGTAGCCGCCGTAATTGATGTGATCTCCTTTTCTTTCCAACGGTTTCTGGTTCCTGATGATGTCAAACCAGGCATATCCTTCTCCGTAAAGTTCTTTTCTGCGTTCCAGCAGGATGGCTTCAACAAGATCGTTGCCCGAGGCGGTTGTCTTTTTGGCCCCACGCATCTCCTGCAATTGCCAGAGCAGATCTTTGGCCTGCGTTTCCCTGCCCAGACGGGCCAGCGCTTCGGCTTCGTTCAGTAACATTTCTTCTGAGCGCATGAATACTATGGAACCAATGAGGTCTTCCGTATCCCTGAATTTCATGGAATAGTTGATGATACCCCAGACAATATCTATCTGGGATTTGCGAATATCACCCGCATCGAATTTGTTGACGAACACATCGTTCAGGAAGAAACACTGGAATGTAAATCCGTTACGGGTCCAGTTAGCCCACATGGCAAACGGGGAATAGTCGCTCAGGTTCTGATCTTTGGTTTGCGGCATGCCCCACATCCAGGAAGTCGTGTTCAGGTCGTTGAATCCGGCCAGGTACATATCGTTTGAAGTGAGCGGATAAGGCTGACGGGCCTTATTGGCATATTCAGCTGCTTTTTCCCAGTTGTTCATTGTCATGTATACTTGTGACAAAAAGCCCCTGACCACACTTTGGTCCATATGGTTTTTATAACTCCTTGAAAAGCCCTGAAGAAGACTCTCGGCCTGCAGGAAATCTTCCAGGATCCGGTCGTAGGTGTTCTGTACGGTGCCTCTTGGAGCTCCTTCTGTCTGGTCTGTTGTGGGTTCAAGATAAATAGGAACACCGGGCATGTCTTTGGCAATGGCATAAGTATGCTGGAACAGGCGGATCAGATGGAAATATGCCCATGCCCGCATTGCCAGTGCCTGGCCTTTGATATGATCTTTTTCGGATTGCAGCCCTTCGGCATCGTCAATATAATAAATAATGCTGTTGACATTGTTGATGAGCCGGTAATAATAGATCCAGAGACAGGAAGCCTTAAAAATATCACCCCGTGTATGTCCCCAGAAATTATAATCATAGGTGTACCATCCGCCCCAGACGATTATGTCTTCGCCACAGGCATCGAAAGTCATCTGATGGGTAGCGTAGCCCCAGTCGTCCTGACGGCCCGATCCGCCCGATCCGGATTCCAGTTGGTAGTAGCATCCGTAAAGTGCCGACTGGGCACCCTGGGTTGTTTTGAATACTCCCGTATCGGCCACCGAAGTAGACGGGGTCGTTTCCAGAAAGTCTGTACAGGCAGCAAGCCCCATGATGGCTATTCCCGTGCAAAGTATTGATTTAATATATTTTTTCATATACATATCTTATTTTGTGTTATAAACTAAACTGTAACCCGAAAGTAACGGACTTGGTCGTCGGGAACCGGTTACTGGTTGTACCGGAAATGCTTTGTTCCGGGTCTGTGCCTCTACGGGCGGCGGAGCCGAAAGTAAGCAGGTTATCGCCCTGTACGTATACCCTGAATGAACTGAATTTCATTTTCTTGAGAATTGAGGCTGGCAGCGTGTAACCAATAGAGACGTTTCTAAGTCTTACAAACGTATTGTCATAGATATATTTGGAAGAATAAGACCCCATGGAATTGGAATATGCTTTTGAGAAGCGGGCAACGTTAGAGCCGGTATTGCTTTCAGTCCATGAATTCAGGATATCGGGATGGTAGGAGAAACCTTCTCTGTAGGCAATCATTTGCGAATAATCCGAGTCGTACAATTTGCCGCCTATGCTGTAATAGACCATGAAAGAAAAATCAACTCCATAGAAATTGAAAGTGTTGGTGTAACCTCCAAATACTTTGGGGATGGCATCGCCCAGGTAGGTTTTTTGCTCGTCGCCGCTCACTTCGTTGAAATTCTCGGTAAGAACGCGTTCTGACACTACTCTTTCACCCTGTTCGTTCGTTTTATAAACGTTTTTCCACCATTGGTCGTTCCCGTTCTGCGGATTCACTCCGGCCCACTCGGCGCCCCAGAAATTATAACGGCTCTGGCCTTCTCTCCATTTGAAAACACCCGAGTTCATTTCGTCCTGAGGTAACTTGGTGATGGTGTTTTTATAATGGGTGGCATTAAAATCCATACTCCATTTAAAGTTTTCGCGATCCATAACGCGCCAGCTTAACTGAAGCTCAACGCCCCGGTTCTGTACGTCCCCGATATTTCTGTCAATACCGCTAAATCCGGTTGAGGGAGCCATTGGCAGGGTAAAGAGAAGGTCTTTTGATTTCCGGTTAAAGAATTCGAACGATCCGGTAAGTTTGTTAAACAAGGCAAAATCTACCCCGGCATTGAATTGCAGGTTGGTTTCCCATTTAAGGGTTTCGTTGGGCAGTCTTTCAATCATGACGCCCGCTTTGCCAAAATCGTCATATCCTGTGGCGTAAAGGCCCTGGTAGGAATACCACGAAGACAAACCGTCATTTCCTACGGCGCCGTAACTGGCTTTTAATTTTAAATTGTCAATCCAGGAAATCTCTTTCAGAAAGTTTTCATTGGACATTCTCCACGAAGCGCCTAAGGACCAGAAGGTGCCCCATCTTGAGTTCGGGTGGAAACGGGATGATCCGTCGGCCCTGATACTTCCGGATACGTAGTATTTGTTGTCAAAATCGTATTCGGCACGCGAGAACCAGCTCATGAGCCGGTAATTGTCCTCGTAGGAGGTCAGGTCGGTCATTGTGGCGGCAGATCCGAGTTCATACAGACCGCCAAAGGGGAATCCTTCTTTTGATCCGCTCAGGCCGTTCACAACCCGCTGATAAGATTCCTGTCCCAGCAATACGCTTACTCCGTGTTTGCCGAATGTTTTATCGTACGTCAACAGGTTGGTCCATGTGGTGGTCACGCTGCGTGTTGTAGACTTGGAAGCAGCACCCCGGCCGGCCATGTATCCGTAAGTTGCGCTGGTATAACCGCTGTAGCTTGAAAGATAATAGTCCAAACTTAAGGTGGTTCTAAGTTTCAATTCGGGAATGAATGTGATTTCCGCGAAATTTCTGGTTGCAATATTATCTACCTTGGTGATGTATTTGTTGTAGGCGGCATCGGCCAGGGCATTCCAGCCTATCCAGCTTTTTCTGTCGTTTCCGTAATCGTAGATCTTGTTGCCGTCTGAATCTGTCTTATAGGCGCCGGCATTGTAATCCCATTCGTAGACAGGATATATGCTGGGGATGGTGCGCAGGAACCAGATATAATCTGAAGTGGCAGGGGCGTCGGTAAGACTGTGGGCAAAAGAAGTATTTGTACCCACTTCCAGCCAGCTTTTTACTTTTGTGGTAACGTTGGCGCGGCCGGTAATACGGTTGAATTGTTGTGTGGTGAAGATCCCCTTATCGTTTACATAACCTCCCGAGAAAAAGTAACTGGTTTTATCTGTTTTTCCACTGAAATCCAGCGTATATTCCTGGCGGGGTCTGGATTGGAGCAGGGCATTTCGCCAGTCTCCTTCAAAAAGCAAATCGGCATCTGCCGCCAGTTTCCCGTCTGTTCCCACGGGTTTGCTGGTGTTCCAGGGGTTGATCTTGATCTCGTTGAGCAGGTTGTTGGTGGCCAGTTGTGCCGCATCGGCAGCCGCGTAGCCGTTATCCATTGCCTCGTAATAAATACCTCTCCAGGATAATTCGGTGAATTCCTGCGGAGTTAACTGACGGGGCATATCCACAGCCAGGGTAGAAAAACCGATGCTGGAACGGAAACTGATCTGGCCCTGTTCCCGCTGGCCCCTGCGAGTGGTTATAACGATAACCCCGTTGGCTGCGCGCGATCCGTACAATGCCGTGGCAGAAGCATCTTTCAGAACCGTCATGGATTCGATATCGGAAGGAGCAATGGCGTTAATATAACCGCCATAAGGCACTCCGTCCACCACATAGAGAGGCGAGCTCGATGCGTTCATGGACCCGATACCACGGATCATGATACTGGCGCTTTCTCCGGGTTGTCCGCTGTTGTTAATTACCTGTACTCCGGTACTCAATCCCTGTAATGCTTTGGTGATGTTCGAGGTGGGAATGCGTTCGAGGTCTTCTTTTTTGACTACCGAGGCCGAGCCGGTAAATGATGTTTTCTTTCCTTGTCCGTAAGCGATGACCATGACTTCATCAAGCGCCATGACGTCCGGTTGCATGGTTACTTCCATTTGAGCTCCTGTGACTGGCATCTCCAGATCTCTGAAACTGATGCATGTAAAGGAGAGTACTTTGGAATCGGGGCCCACTTCAATGGAAAAGGCACCGTCCACATCCGATACGGCATACCGTCCGGTGGCTTTGTCTTGAACTGTAGCGCCAATAACAGGCAGACCATCTTCGGAAGATACAATCTTTCCGGAAATTTGCCTGTTCTGGGCCGTGGCAAAGGGCGCAAAGAGCAACAATGCTAAAATTCCTGTTAGAAATTTTTTCATAATTTAATTGGTTTAGTGTGAGTTGATTATTAGTTCACCTTCCAAATCTGCTCGAGAACGGCAAATCCGGCAGGATCATAGGTTTCCAGTTCATGGCGGGTATATGGGAAGTAGTCGTTTCTTCCCCAGTAGGCTTCGGACAGCTCCGCGAAATATTCCTTATGGTCGGTCAACGCATATGCCGAGGCGGTTGTAGAGTATCTGCCGTAACCGTCGTAACGCTCTGTATTCTTGTATAATCCCGAAGAACAGGCATTTTGATAGGCGGCAATAATGGGGGGATAATCAAAAGACAGGACCTGGTCATGATAAAGATGACACAGTTCATGGAGCACCATATAGGGCTGATTCTGTTGGGTCCACGTTACGTAATTCACATAATTACATATCTCCACGCATTTAACCTTTCCCGGGTCCATATGGTTCTCAATGAGCCACTGTTCAGATACATGATACCAGGCTGCTCCGTCGGGTTTCACGTCCTTTTCCATCCAGATGGGGTTTTTACGCATTACGGTAAGGAATGTGTCGGGGACCACCACCACCATGGTATCGATGTTCACTTTCATAAGGTTGAGAGCGGCTGTGGCGTCGGGTGTGTTTTTCAGGTATTCCCTTATCTTCAGGGTAAATCCTTCATAGAGGATATCTGCAAAAACGGTAGTGTCGGGTTCCGGAATGATTATGTCCGGTTCTTTTTCTTTTGAGCATGAAGAAATACTGAGGGCAATACACGATAAGACAAGTATCCGCAGACCACTCTTCAGCATACGGGGCGCTATATGGGTGCGGATCATTATTCCTGGTTATAGAGGTTGACTTTTTTGTGTTTGCTTATCTGAAGATCGAGTTCAGGGAAATATCGTGACAGAATGCCGTATAGCCGCGGGTCGTAACGTTTCATTTCCTCGCGGTGTTGACTCTGTTGTGTTTGCCGTCGGGGACGGGTACTTCTGCATTTACGTTAAACCAGTTTTGCACTCCTTCTGCAAAATACTCTTCAATGTTGGTCGCTGCATAGGTGCCGGCGTATTTGCCTTCGGCCAGTGCAGCATCCAGTGCTTCCTGGAGTTCATTATTGAAGTTGGGGTAGACTGGCGAAATTCCCACGTTATGGATCGTATGAGCGAACTCATGTATCATAATGTCTTCCGCATGGTATTTGTCAATCTGATAGGCCAGGATATTTTCCTCGGCACAGGTTGAAAAAGGATTTTCAATGGATCCGCCCAGTCCCCGGGCCCTCAGGTCCCAGTTAATGGTGGTGTCACGTACCAGAAATGCATGTTCCGGAATATCGGTGGTGCCTTCGTACCGCGCCATTATGCCAATGCGGGTGTTCCGTGAGGTCAGCGATTCCATGACTTCTGCGGTGAGTGCTTCTGTGAGTGCCCTCAGGGTTACGTAAGCAGCCTGGTATACCGAGTCGGGAACACGCCACGAACTTGCGACGTGAATCCCGTTTACTTTCATGTATTTTTTGTAGTAGGGGTCCAGATTCAATTCCGCAGGAGGTGCCGTGATGACCGGCTTCTCGTCATATCCGGCCATGGGAACGGGGAGTGGTTCCCTGTTCATCATCATGTTCCGGTAGAAAAACTCAAAAACCCGCCGCGTAATATACTCCGATCCCAGCGAATGACTGTGCCCCGGCAGATAGAGCTGTTCAAAGTCTTTGTTGGCCTTAATGAGCGCATCGACCACCTGAAGGGTCGAGGCAGGATCCACATTGTCATCAAGCTCTCCGTTAATCAATAGCAATTTGCCGGTTAGGCGGTACGCGTTGTCTACATTGGAGGATTCTGCATACCAGGGTCCGGTGGGGTATCCCATCCATTGTTCATTCCACCAGATCTTATCCATCCGGTTATCGTGACAACCGCACAGAGCCACTCCGGTTTTATAAAAATCGCCATGGAACAACAAAGCCGAGAGGGTATTCTGTCCTCCGGCGGAATAGCCGTAAATGCCCACTCCGGATTGAATGTCCATGTACGGATATTTGGCTGCTGCCGCCTGCATCCAGAGGATGCGGTCCGGGAAGCCGGCGTCTTTCAGGTTTCTCCAGCATACGTCGTGGAAAGCCTTGGATCTGTTTGCAGTGCCCATGCCGTCTATCGTGACTACTATAAAGCCCATTTCCAGCAGTTTGGAAAAACGCATATAGGGCGCGAAATCTTTGGTGACGTGTGCATCGTGAGGCCCGGCATAAATGTATTCCACAACAGGATATCTGTGGGCGGGATTATAAAAAGACGGACGGTAAATGGTTCCCCAGATATCTGTGAGGCCGTCCCTTCCTTTTGCCGTGAAAACTTCGGGCCTGACCCATCCGTAGGCCAGGAGGTCCGCGATGACAGCTTTCCCTAACTCCATGACGACGGACCCGTCCCTGGCTGAACGGACTACGGATACCGGCTCCATGTCGGGACGCGAGTAGATATCCGTGAAATATTTATTATCGGGCGAGAAATTCACCCTGTGATTGGCATTTTCGGGGGTAAGATCAATAAGTTGACTTCCGTCTGTCTTCATGCGATAGTAATGCTGGTTGTATGGATCTTCACCGGCATTTTTACCGTTTCCCATGAAGAGAATATAATTGTCGTCTTCGTTTACTTCAATGACCTGGCGCACTACCCATTCACCCTTTGTCAGCTGTTTTTTTACCTGACCTGTAAGTGCGTCTATCAGATACAAATGTCTCCAGCCGTCCCTTTCGGAAGACCAGATGAGGCTTTTCCCGTCTTTTGTATAATAGATGAAATTACGGTCGTAATGTACAAAGGTGTCAAACTTTTCGTTTACGATCACCCGGGCTTGTCCACTGGCGGCATCTACATGCACAACCTGGTATGCCTGATGGCCCCGCTGGTTGTATTCAAAGCTGAACCATTGGGAATTATCGGCCCATTTCCTGATATACAACTGGAAAGGATTGCTGAAATCTCTCGTGTCAATTTCAATTTTTTGTTTTTGTTCAATATTGAACAGAGTGGGCCGGCTAACGGGAATCAGATCTCCCGGTTTATAATAATCGCGCCATTGCAGGTTAGGCTGCTTTTGATCTGCAGGGGCCGATTCCAGAAGAGGGATCCTGTGTTTTGGAGCATCCTGAGTCTGGATGGCAGCAATTTTCTTTGAATCGGGCGACCAGTATATCCTTGAATAATAGAGATTCCCGGTGCCGTCATAACTTAACGGGCTTTCTTCTTTAGTGGATTTTTCTCTCAGCCAGATATTGTGATCTTTAATGAAAGCTTCCCATTTTCCGTCAGGGGAATCATATACTTGTTTCATCTGTCGTCCCGGGAAACCATGAGTGGAAACGGAACCTCCTTCGGGATTGGTTTTTTCCCTTATCCAGAGCTCCTTCGTTTTGTTGGCCACATTTACTTTATATCCCTTCAATCCCTCTTTGTCTCTGATCTCGAAGGTGAAGTGTAAACTGTCTGTCCATTGGGGATTAATGGCCGTGTGGTACACCAGACGGGAAATAGCAGACAGTGAGTCGAGCTGTTTATATTGGGCATCAAAATTCTGGGCGGAAAGTGGGCAAATACTCAGAAGTATAGCCAGAAAAGAATAAAATAACGGGTTTTTCATGAATTTTTTGGTACAGTAATATTGGTTACAATTTTGGGTTCCGTGGTACTGGATAGTTAGATATATTTTTCATATAAAGGATTACCTTCATATCAAAAATGAGGAAAGAGACGGAGTGGGGATCTGCCTTATTGTAAGATTTTCAACACATTAGGCAATTGTATAAACCTTTGCCTATGTTCCCGTAGATTTTCAGAATGAAAACGTAATCGGACATACCTTTGTGTTGTTTGAAACAAATATAAAAAACTTTTTGAAAACGATGTATATTTGGCAACAAGATGAAAAAACGTTTCCCGGTTCCTCCGGTTATTATTTTTGCACTTATTCTTATAGCGGCTCTGCTGACCTGGGTGTTGCCCGGAGGGCAATATATTGAAGGTAAATTCTATCCTGTTGAATCAAAGCCGCAGACCTGGCAGATTTTCTCTGCATTTTTTGAAGGTTTCTCCCGCCAGGCGGGGATAATTGTTTTCATTTTGGTTATAGGCGCGGCATTTTGGGTAATTAATGCTACACAGGCTGTAGATCACGGGATACGTTCTTTTCTGGATTTCTCCCTGAAAATGGAACGCAGGTCGTTTTTTAAAAAGGTTGGCGTTGGCAATATGCTGATTGTGCTTTTAATGCTTGTTTTCAGCCTTTTTGGAGCCGTCTTTGGCATGAGCGAAGAGACCATAGCCTTCACGCTTCTTCTCATCCCTCTGGCTATATCCATGGGGTACGATTCCATTACCGGTGTCTGTATGGTATATGTAGCAGCCCATACGGGATTTTCGGCAGCCTTTCTGAATCCGTTCACGGTGGGTATTGCTCAAAACCTGTCGGGATTACCGCCTTTCTCAGGTATGGGTTACCGTTTTGTATGCTGGATCTTCCTGACAGTTATAAGTATTTTGTTTGTGTTGTGGTATGCCAATCGGGTCCGGCGGAATCCACGGCGTTCAATAATGTGGGAACAGGATGCTTATTGGCGGGACCGCCGGGAACAGTTCCGGAACGACGAAAACACCGGAGCTCAGGATAACAGTCCGGAGTTACGACGGATCAAAATTAGATGCCTGATAGTATACGGTTTGGTGCTTGCCTCGCTTACCGTTTTTTCTGTATTTTACCGGTCCACCCAAATCTTGGTAGGGAACAATGTCTGGACAATTCCCGGTCTTATTCCGGGGCTGACTGTCCTTTTTGCCTTTTCCGGCTGGCGCTCCATAAACCGCCACAACGCACCTCAGCCTTTCATACTGGTATTGCTCGCATTTACCGTTTTATTTCTCATAGTGGGAGTCCTCGGTTATGGCTGGTACCTGTCCGAAATATCGGGGCTCTTTCTGGCACTCGGCATATTAAGCGGCGTGGCTGCCGGTTATCGTGCCAACGATCTTTCCGGTAAACTCATGGACGGTGCCCGGGATATTCTGGGCGCGGCTGTGATTGTAGGCCTCGCGGCCGGTATTATAGTGATTCTGGAAGAAGGTCTTGTTATTGACCGCATTCTTTATGCAATGGCCGAAAAAATGGGGGCTATGGGACGCCCGGGCTCTATGGAGGCCATGTACGGAATACAGACGGCTATCAACCTGCTCATTCCCTCGGCCTCGGCCAAAGCGGCCCTGACCATGCCCATTATGGCACCGTTCAGCGATCTGGTGGGAGTCAGCCGGCAGGCCACCGTGCTTGCGTTCCAGTTTGGAGACGGTTTTACCAATATGATAACCCCTACCTCGGGTGTTCTGATGGCTGTTCTCGGGGTGGCGCGCATACCCTACAACAAGTGGTTCAGATGGGTCTGGCCTTTTATTCTTCTGTTGGTGTTACTGGGAGCTGTTTTGCTTCTTCCGACGCTAATCGTTTGGTAATCGGCTAAATTTGTTGACAAGTTGTTTGTAAATAAGAAAAATAATCCTATCTTTGCAACCCGTTTTGCGTGAAGTAGAAATCACATAAAGTAAAGAATAACAATACATTATGCCAACAATCCAACAATTAGTCCGTAAAGGAAGGGAGCGTATAGAAGAAAAAAGTAAATCCCGTGCATTGGACGCCTGTCCTCAAAGACGTGGTGTTTGTGTACGTGTTTACACTACAACTCCCAAAAAGCCGAACTCCGCTATGCGTAAAGTTGCCCGTGTACGCCTGACCAACCAGAAAGAGGTCAATGCTTACATCCCCGGTGAAGGTCACAACCTTCAGGAACACTCTATCGTATTGGTACGCGGTGGTCGTGTGAAAGACCTTCCCGGTGTCCGTTATCACATCCTCAGAGGTGCACTTGAAACCTCCGGTGTAGAAGGCAGGACACAGTCGCGTTCTCTCTATGGTGCCAAACGGCCCAAAGCGAAAAAGTAATTTACTTAATTTATTAAACACAAATGAGAAAAACACAGCCTAAAAAGAGGATTCTACTTCCTGATCCGAAGTTCAACGACGTGCTAGTAACACGTTTTGTGAACAATTTGATGCTTCAGGGGAAGAAGAGTATTGCCTATGGCATTTTCTATGATGCGCTCGATATCGTAGGCGAGAAAATGAAAGATTCTGAGAAGGCTCCTATAGACATTTGGAAGAAAGCGTTAGAGAACATTACCCCGCAGGTTGAAGTAAAAAGCCGTCGCGTGGGAGGTGCTAACTTCCAGGTGCCCACAGAGGTGCGTCCTGAGCGGAAGATTTCGTTGAGTATGAAGAACATGATTAATTACGCCCGGAAGCGCTCTGCCCATTCTATGGCCGAAAAACTGGCCGCCGAGATTGTTGCCGCATTCAATTGTGAAGGTGCCGCTTTCAAGCGTAAAGAAGACATGCACAAGATGGCCGAAGCCAATAAGGCATTCGCCCACTTCCGTTTCTAGCAGTGTGTCCGTTACACCTTAAGAATGTCAAGAGATTTAAAATATACCAGAAATATTGGCATCATGGCCCACATCGATGCCGGTAAAACCACAACTTCTGAACGTATTCTTTATTATACGGGTAAGACCCATAAAATAGGAGAAGTTCATGAGGGCGCTGCCACCATGGACTGGATGATTCAGGAGCAGGAGAGGGGTATTACCATAACTTCCGCCGCCACAACTGCTTTTTGGAACTGCTCCGGGCAAAAATATCAGATCAATATAATAGATACTCCGGGACACGTTGACTTTACCGTAGAGGTAGAACGTTCCCTGCGGGTACTGGACGGGGCGGTTGCCACGTTCTGTGCCGTTGGCAGGGTACAGCCTCAGTCCGAAACGGTATGGCGTCAGGCGGATAAATACCATATTCCCCGTCTGGCCTTCGTAAATAAAATGGACCGGGTAGGTGCCGATTTCCTGGCCGTGGTGGATGAAATTCATTACAAGCTGGGGGCCAATGTGGTTCCTGTTGCTCTGCCCATTGGAGCTGAAGATACTTTCAGAGGAATTATTGATTTATTGGACCGTAAAGCGCTTATATACGACAGTGAAAGCACTGACCTGGTCAATTATGTGATTGAGGAGATCCCCGAGTCGATGAAGGACGAAGTAGCCGAGTGGCGGGGAAAACTGATTGAAGCCGCTGCCGAATTTGACGACTCGCTGATGGAAAAATTCTTTGACGATCCAGATTCCATCGGAGCCGAAGAAGTGAGGGCTGCGCTGCGTAAAGCTACG
>Ga0116172_10000492_pt1 | contig 39620 bp, 40 predicted proteins | sample AD_UKC083_MetaG_FD_89799 | JGI IMG/M metagenome (GOLD analysis project Ga0116172, IMG submission 89799) | Active sludge microbial communities of municipal wastewater-treating anaerobic digesters from USA - AD_UKC083_MetaG | ecosystem: Engineered > Bioreactor > Anaerobic > Digestate | place: USA... | reverse complement strand
TGTGAAATATTATAATGGTGTTAAAATGATTATATATTAAAATAATAATTTATGACAGATTGGATTTTCTGCAATATATCAGGGGGTGTTATTCCATGCCATAAAATCTACGAAGACGATTATGCTTTGGCGTTTTTGGATATTTTTCCTCATGCCAAAGGTCATACGGTTGTGATTCCAAAAAAACATTTGGAAAATCTTGATGAATTTACACCTGAAGAATGGGGTTTTTTGATGGCTGCGGTTTACAAAGTCGCTAAAAGAGTGGAGGAAGTTCTCAAGCCCGATGGTATGAATATCGCGATGAATGACAGGCCCATGGCCGGACAAGTAGTACCACACACTCATTGGCATATCTTGCCGAGATACGAGGGCGACGGGGGAGGATCGGTGCATTCTATAATTAAAAATCCCGGGGATATAAAACCGGAGGAATTGATAAAATTATTTTAATTTATGCGTAAAGCAAAAAAGACAGATGAAGAAATTATTCACCAAAATCCATGGTGGACATATAAGCATGATAAATTTGAAAGGATAGATGGTACTTATGGCGATTATTTTTACGCGGAAACTAAAAACAGCGCTATGGTGGTGCCTGTGCTTGACGATGGTCGGGTTATCCTCATCCGTCAATATCGTTATTTACAAGATAAAGAAAGTTTGGAATTTCCTTGTGGACAGTTGCGCGAAGATGAAGCTCCGTCTGAAGGCGCCAAACGCGAACTGTTGGAAGAAACGGGTTATAAAGTCCAAGATTTGATAAAAATAGGCAATTTCGATGGGTTTAAGGGTTTTGTCAAAGATGAAACCCATCTTTATCTTGGAACCGATCTTAAACAAATTGACGAACCCCATCCGGAAGAAAGTGAAGATATAGAAGTGATTTATCGTCGAGTGGATGAATTGGAGCAAATGGTGATTGACGGTAAAATCTGGGACGGTCAAACTCTGGCGGCTTGGGCGTTGGTTCGTGATCATTTACATAAAATAACTTCAGGCTAAACCGGCTCTTTCTGTAAAATCTCTTTTTGTGGTATAATAGAGTCAGTTAAAATTTAAAATGTGAGTGATAATTTTTGGGACAATTTAGAAGAGGTAGAAAAAGAACCGGAGTTTTATGCACCTCCGGATGTTAACTATTTCGCCATGACCAACTTCCGCAATCAAATGCGTAAGTTTGGCATCAAGACCGATGATCGTCGTCGTCATATGTATGTCATCGGTAAAACCGGTATGGGCAAGACCACAGTGCTTGAAAATATGGTTTTAAACGATATATATGCCGGACACGGAGTGGGTTTGGTTGATCCACACGGAGATTTTGCCGAAAAAATCATCAACTATATTCCGCCTCGCCGTATCAATGATGTGGTTTATTTTAATCCGGCAGATATTGATTTTCCTGTCGGTTTTAATATTTTTGAAACTGTTCGTCCGGAGCACAAACATTTGGTGGCTAGCGGTTTGATGGGTGTTTTCAAAAAGATTTGGGTAGACATGTGGAGTTCTCGCATGGAATATATCCTTAATAATACTATTTTGGCACTTCTTGAATATCCGGGGACGACTTTGCTTGGTATCAATCGCATGTTGGCCGATGACGAATATCGCAATCGTATCGTGGCTAATCTCAAAGATCCGGTAGTTAAGGCTTTTTGGCAAAGTGAATTTGCCGGTTATAACGACAGATACAAACAAGAAGCCGTAGCGCCTATCCAAAACAAGATTGGTCAATTTTTATCCGCTTCAGTTATTCGTAACATTGTAGCGCAAGTAAAAAGTAAGATAAATATTCGCGAAATCATGGATCAGAAAAAGATTTTTATTATGAATTTGTCCAAAGGTAGAATTGGAGAAGATAATTCTAGACTACTTGGTGGTATGCTTATCACCAAAATCCAACTTTCTGCCATGGAACGTGTAGACATGGCGGAAAAAGATCGTAAAGATTTCTTTTTATATGTTGATGAATTTCAAAATTTTGCTACTGAAAGTTTTTCCAATATATTGTCTGAGGCGCGTAAATATCGATTAGATTTGACCATGGCGCATCAATACATGGATCAGCTGGATGAACATGTGCGCGCCGCAGTAATAGGTAACGTCGGTAGTATTGTCACTTACCGTGTCGGTTCTACAGACGCGGAAATACTAGGTAAAGAGTTTGCACCGATTTTCACGGAAGAAGATTTGATCAATCTGCCCAAATATAATGTTTATCTCAAATTAATGATAGACGGCGTGGCTTCACGTCCTTTTAGCGCTATTACCTTACCGCCTATTGGTAGACCAACCGGTAGCTTGGAAAAAGTGGTGCGTGTTTCTCGGGAACGCTACGCTACACCGCGCGATCAGATAGAAGACAAGATTATGCGTTGGAGCGGAATGGAAGAATCCGGTGATGAAAACAGGGAATTAGATGATGATGAAGTAGAATTTAACAAAGCCGCACCTTTGGTAAAAGTTCCAGATATTGGTGGAAAAAAAGAATTTAAGAAAAATGATTTTCGCGGTGATAAAAAAGGTAAGCCAAGTTTTAATAAAAAAGATAAAAAAAGTTTTGATTTTGCTTCTTTGCGACCTGATCCGGTTTTTGTCCCGCCACCGACAGTCAAAATTCCGCATAAAGAAATCGTGCCGTCAAAACCAGTAATAAAAACCGAGCCAAAAATCATAGAACAAAAAACGACCACGCTTTCATTGTCTTCCTTACAAAACAGAGCTGAGATAAAACCACCGGAAAAGTTAGTTCAAAAAATAGCTCCGGAACCGATTGAAAAAGAAATTGCTGAAGAATCCCCACAAAGTATCAATTTTAGCGACTTGAAAAGATCCCCTAAACCGCCTGTCAAACCTATTCATAAACCGCAAGAAAACAAAATAAATCCTCCAAAAAATAACAAACCTGCTAACACTGGAGGGCCAAAGCCATTAAAGCCAAATGATATAGTGACTTTTGATTAATTCAAAGAAGAGGGACCACGCCCCAGCTAAGCGGGGCCACGCTGAGTGTGGCAATTCCCGCGCTTAGCTAAAACAGGTCACGCTGAGCGTGACTTTACCGACGTTTAGCGTCGGGATTGACAAAAGGGCTAAAATGTGCTATAATACTGTCAAATAAACTTGGGCTACGTTAAAGTCTAAAAAAGCTTCGTTCCCAAAGTAGGTCGTTTAATTAAAATTTATCTCAAAACATTTTGGGACTAAGCAAAAATATGGCTTTTCAACAAGACAGGCAAATGTATGATGTTGATTTAACCTGCGGTAAATGCGGGGCTCACATCAGCCAATTGCCATTTCAACCGACCGATCCTGACAGAAAAGTTTATTGCGCAGACTGCAATCGCGAATTTCGCAACAGTCGTCGTGATAACAACAGCCGTTATGGATCTCGCGGACCAGCCCAACAACGTCAAATGTATGATGTTGATGTAGACTGCGCCGGTTGTGGTACGAAAATTACCAAATTGCCGTTCATGCCAAGAGATGGCGGCAGACCGATTTATTGCATTGATTGTTTGAAAAAACAAAGAGCATAAAAACAAAAAATCACTCCTTCGGGAGTGATTTTTTTGTATCCCTCCCTCTGCCTGAGAGGGAGGTTAGGAGGGAGTGGGAGAGACTCCTCCCTAACCCTCCTCTTGAAGAAGAGGAGGGAATTTTGTAATCTAGAGACCATTGAAAAAAACTGATTATTTTGTTATAATTTAATGGTATGAAAGTCAAAAATAAACCTAAAATTCTGGTCTGCATGTCCGGTGGTGTGGATTCGTCTGTCGCCGCCGCTCTTTTAGTACAAGCAGGATACGATGTTACCGGAGCGTTCATGGTGAATTATGACGATAAAGAAGCTTTGACAAGTTGTTGGCGGGGGGATTATCAAGATGCTCTGCGAGTTGCTGCCAAACTTCATATTCCGCTTTTGCGTTTGAATTTCGTGCGTGAGTACAAAAAGGCAGTTTTGGATTATATGTACAGCGAATATAGAAAAGGCCGGACACCAAATCCGGATGTTTTGTGTAATAAATTTGTAAAATTTGGGTTTTGGTTGAAAAAAGCAAAAGAACTTGGTTTTGGCTATATGGCGACGGGTCATTATGCTCGTATTCAAAAATCTAAAATCAAAAATCTAAAATTGTTTGCTGCCGTTGACGAAAATAAAGACCAGACGTATTTCTTGCATCAACTAAATCAAAATCAGTTAAAACACGTGATGTTTCCAATAGGTGAATACACCAAAGATCAAGTCCGCAAATTGGCGAATAAATTCGGTTTACCAACTGCCAAAAAAGAAGAAAGTATGGGTATTTGTTTTATCGGAGAAGTGCCGATGAAAGAATTTTTACAAAAAAAGATTAAATCAAAAAAAGGAAAAATAATTTTAAATAATAGTAAAGAAATTTTGGGTGAACATGACGGTGTCCCTTTTTACACTATTGGGCAAAGACTAGGTTTGAATAACAAACCGTATTTTGTTGTTAAAAAAGACGCAAAGAAAAATATTTTGTTTGTTGGAAATGAAAACGACTCTGAACTTTTAAAGCAAGAAATAGAGGTGGAAGACGTCAATTGGATAAGTGGACAAAAGCCGAAATTACCGATAAAATGTGAAGTAAGATTGCGACATCGACAACCATTACAATCCTGTCGTTGCGAGGCTGAAGGCCGTGGCAATCTCATTATAAAATTTAATTCTCCGCAAAAAGCGGTCACCCCCGGACAATTTGCAGTTTTATACAGTAAAGATGTTTGTTTGGGTGGAGGAGTGGTAAAATAAATTATGACAACAACTATCGGTATTATCGGTGCGGGGTTGGTTCTATCGGCTTTTATCATGAACCAAACCAAAAAATGGAAAAATGACAGTTTGGTTTACGACCTAGTCAATTTTTTGGGTGCTGGGATTTTGATAATTTACGGTTTAATGATCAAAGGATATCCTTTTGTAATTTTAAATTTGGTTTGGGCGCTTTTTTCGCTCAGAGATGTTATTATTGATTTAAAAAAGAAATAAATATGTCATCCCCGCGAAGGCGGGGATCCAGGAAAATATAATATAGCCACTGGATTCTTCGCGTTTCCCAAAGGGAGGCCTTTGGCCCGCGGGAATGACAAAATAAAAAATAAATTATGCTTAATTCCACAGAACTTCGTCAAAAATATCTTGATTTTTTCAAAAGTAAAAACCATACGATTATCGGTTCAGCTTCTTTGATTCCGGAAAATGATCCGACTGTTTTGTTTACCACAGCCGGGATGCATCCGCTTGTTCCTTATTTATTGGGACAAAAACATCCAAGTGGTACTCGTTTGGCCGATGTGCAGAAATGTGTTCGCACCGGTGATATTGACGAAGTCGGGGATACCAGTCACTTTACTTTTTTTGAAATGCTTGGCAATTGGTCGCTCGGGGATTATTTCAAAGAAGATTCCATAAAATGGAGCTTTGAATTTTTGACTGACAAAAAATGGCTTGGTTTGGATATTGCCAAATTGGCGGTCACAGTTTTTGAAGGTGACGCTGATGCTCCGCGTGATGAATTTTCCGCCGATGTTTGGAAAAAATCCGGAATGCCGGAAAATAGAATCGCTTATTTGCCGAAAAAAAATAATTGGTGGGGGCCGGCCGGTCAAACAGGTCCTTGCGGTCCGGATACGGAAATATTTTATTGGCGCGGTACTAGCGAATTTCCGCCTGTTGATAGTAATCCAAAAAACGATGAAGAAAATTGGTTGGAAATTTGGAATAATGTTTTCATGGAATATTTTAAAAATGAAAAGGGCGAGTTTGAACCGCTCAAACAAAAAAATGTGGATACCGGCATGGGAATGGAGCGTACGATAGCCGTGATTAACGGTTTAACTGATACTTACCAGATAGACACAATGTGGCCACTCATTCAAAAAATTGAAGAAATTTCCGGTCGTGAATATGTGGAAAATAAAGATGTTACCAAAGCTATGCGCGTGATTGCTGATCATTTGCGTACATCCACGATGATAATGGGAGATGATCGAGGTATTGGCCCGAGCAATGTAGATCAGGGTTATATCGTTCGTCGTCTCATTCGTCGCGCGGTGCGTTACGGAAAAATTATCGGTTTGAAAGAAAATTTTTGTTCAATAATTTCAGAAAAAGTTATTGAAATTTTTGGCGATATTTATCCGGAAGTAAAAAAGAATAAAGAATTTATTTTGATGGAAATGGCTCGCGAAGAAAGTAAATTTCGAAATACTATTGAACAGGGGATAAAAGAATTTGAAAAGTTGGTTGACGGTTTTCGCCTCGCTTTTGAAAAGACCGGCAAGTTGATCAATACGATTTCCGGCAAGCAGGCCTTCAAACTCTATGATACTTACGGTTTTCCGCTCGAGATGACCATGGAATTGGCGGTGGAACACGGATTGAACGTGGATGTGGATGATTTTAATGTGGCTTTCAAACGTCACCAAGAATTATCTCGCGCCGGTGCTGAACAAAAATTCAAAGGGGGGTTGGCCGATACCTCGGAAATTTCTACCAAATATCACACTGCCACGCACCTGATGCACAGCGCTTTACGCAAAGTGCTGGGTAGTCATGTAGAACAACGCGGTAGTAATATCACGGCTGATCGTATGCGTTTTGATTTTTCTCATCCGGAAAAGATGACCGACGAACAAAAACAACAAGTGGAAGATATGGTAAATGAGGTTATAGTCAAAAACTACCCCGTAACTTTTGCGGAAATGTCCGTGGAAGAAGCTAAAAAACAAAATGCTATCGGATTGTTTGAAGATAAGTACGGTGAATCAGTCAAGGTTTACACTGTAGGAAATAATCAAGAAATTTATAGTAGAGAAATTTGCGGAGGTCCGCATGTGAAAAACACCGGAGTTCTTGGAAAATTCAAAATTATTAAAGAAGAAGCTGTGAGCTCCGGAGTGCGAAGAATAAAAGCAGTTTTACAATAATTTTGCTAAAATAAGCCAAATTAATTCAGTAAAAGGCGGTTTTTGGCTAAGACTTGACTAAATTTAAAAAATAGTTTATTATATTTACATAAATAATCATTTCCAAATGGCAAATAATGATGCTATTGAGATAAAAGGGACAATAGAAGAGCTTTTACCAGCCGGCACCTTCAGGGTAAAACTTGAAAGCGGTCAGATGGTCTTGGCTCATTTGTCCGGTAAAATGCGCTTGAACAAAATTCGTTTGGGTCTTGGCGATCAAGTAAAAGTCGCGATGACACCGTATGATTTGACCAAGGGCAGGATTACTTATCGGTTTTAAAATAATTTTAATTAAAAAATAAATATCAACCACTGCGGTGTAGCTTGACAAATAAGTCGGGCGTCGATATCGCGGCAGTGGTTGATGTTTTTGTGTAATTTAAAATAGTTTTATGAAAGTAAGACCATCGGCAAAGAAAATTTGCCAAAAATGTAAAGTCGTCAGACGCAAAGGAAGGGTTTGTGTGATTTGTTCTAACCCCAAACACAAACAACGTCAGGGTTAATTTATTTATTTTTTAAATAAGTTTAAATTATGCGTATAGCAGGTACCAACATACCCAAAGAAAAGAAAATTCGTTTTTCTTTGCGCTATGTTTACGGCATTGGACCGACTTTGGCGGACAATATCTTAAAAAAAGCCAAAGTTGAAGGTGATCTTCGCACCAAGGATTTAACTCCTGAACAAGAAGATAAAATTCGCGCGGTCGTGGAAAAAGAACACGTTACCGAAGGGGATTTACGTCGCGAAATCGGCGCCAACATCAAACGTCTTAAAGATGTTAAATGTTATCGCGGAGTTCGTCATATGAAACATTTACCTTGTCGCGGACAAAGAACCAAGACAAATTCCCGCACAGTGCGAGGTAATACCAGAAAAACTATGGGTAGCGGTCGTAAACCCTCAGGTATCAAAACTTAATTTTTAATTTGGTAAGATTTTGTAATATATGGCAACAGAACAAGTAAAAAAAGCAAAAGCCAAAAAGAAAAAAGTGGTAAAACAAGTTCCACGCGCCATGGCGCATATTTTGGCTTCTTATAACAATACCATTATCACGGTAACTGATCCCAATGGTAATGCTTTGGGTTGGGCTTCCGCTGGTATGGCCGGTTTTAAAGGTCCGAAAAAAGCGACTCCTTATGCCGCTTCCGTAGTGGTCAAAAACTTAGCGGAAAAAATCGCCGATTATGGCGTGAAAGAAGTCAGTGTTTTTGTGAAAGGTATCGGTCAGGGCAGAGAAGGCGCTATTCGTGCTTTTCATACCAACGGCATCAATGTGATTGCTATCAATGATGTCACTCCGATTCCGCACAATGGCTGCCGTCCGCCGAAACCGCGTCGTGTTTAATCTTTCTGAAATCTTTAAAATATAGATATGTCTAAAAAAATTAATACAAATTGCGCTCAATGCCGACGTGCTGGAGTAAAATTGATGCTTAAAGGTGAAAAATGTTTGGGTCCAAAATGTCCTTTTGCCAAACGTAGTTATGCTCCGGGACAACATGGTCCTACTTCTCGCAAAGGAAAACTTTCCGGTTATGGCGCTCAATTACGCGAAAAACAAAAAGCTAAAAGAACTTATGGTCTTATTGAAAGACAGTTTGCAAACTATGTGAATAAAGCTTCTAAAAAAGTCGGTGATACATCCAAAATTTTATTGGCAATGCTCGAATTGCGTTTGGATAACGTAGTTTATCGCATGGGTTTGGGAAAATCTCGTTTATCAGCTCGTCAAATAGTTTCTCACGGTTTGATAACCGTAAACGGACGAAAAATAGACGTTCCTTCTTATAGTGCTAAAATCGGCGATATTGTCGCTTTGAGCGCTAAAGGCAAAACTAAAAAAGGTTTTGAAAATATGGCTGAAAAATTATCCAAAGTGGAAACTCCGGCTTGGTTGGGTCTAAATGTCAAAGACGTTTCCGCCAAAGTTTTGAATACTCCGCAAGTGGAAGATTCCGGCTTCAATGCCAAATCAATCATTGAGTATTATTCACGCTAAAAAAATTTTTAATTTTAAACCATATGGAGAATTTATTATTACCGTCAAAAGTGGAATTTAGCGAAGGTGAGCAAGGTAATATCGGGGTGGTTACCGTCAGTCCGTGTTATTTCGGATACGGCACAACTCTGGGAAATGCTTTGCGTCGCGTGCTTTTGTCATCTTTGCCGGGTGCAGCCGTAGAATCTTTTAAAATCAAAGGTGTTCAACATGAATTTTCCGCTATTGAAGGCGTGAAAGAGGATGCTGTAGAAATCATGTTGAATCTGAAACAATTGGTAGTGAAAGTTTATTCCAGTGAGCCGGTAACTTTATCTTTGAACAAAAAAGGTCCGGGGCCTGTCAAAGCTTCCGATTTTGACAAAAATGCCGATGTTGAAATAATTAACACAGATTTGGTAATCGCCAATTTGACTGCCAATAAAAATTTTGAGTTGGAAATTACCGTGGGAGTTGGTAGAGGTTTTCGCACAGTTGAAGAAAAAGATAAACAAGCTGTAGATTTGGGAACTATCTTGATAGATTCCATCTATACTCCGGTTAAAGATGTTGGTTATCACGTGGAATACACTCGTGTAGGCGATATTACCAACTACGAGAAGCTCACTTTAACCATTGAAACCAATGGATCTATTTCCCCGAAATATGCTTTGCAACAAGCTACCGATATCTTGATGGAACATTTCCATATCGTAGCTGCCGGCATCAAAACCGAAGAAGAAATGTATAAAGAACCGGAAATTTCCGCAGAAAAAGAAATTGAAGACATTGACGAAGAAGCTCCGATAAAAGAAAAAAAGAAAAAGGGGGATGATGAAAAGGTCGTTAAAAAAACCAAAAAAACGATCAGTAAAAAAAGTAAGTAAACCCCTATGAGACATAAAAGTAATAAAATAACTCTTGACAGAGCTAAAGCCGGACGTAGAGCTTTACTATCCAATTTGGCGGAAAGTTTGATCCTTTATGGAAAAATCAAAACCACCAAAGCCAAAGCTAAAGCTACTCGTTCTGCTGTTGAAAAATTGGTGACTTTGGCCAAAAAAGATACTTTGGCCGCTCGTCGTCAAATCGCCCAAACTTTATACACCAAAAACTCCGTTAAAAAATTGATGGAAGTTTATGGTCCGAAATATAAAGAAGTTAAAGGCGGATACACTAGAATTTTTATCTTAAAAAACCGTAAAGGCGATGGAGCCGAAGAAGCGGTTGTTGAATTTATTTAATTTTTTGCGTTATGAATAGAAAGAAATTTGAAATTGACGCCGCCGGTATGGCTCCGGGACGTTTAGCCACGCAAATCGCCAAGATTTTGATGGGTAAACACAAAGTCGGCTATCAACCAAATGTAGACAAAGGTGATAAAGTTATTATCATCAATGTTGATAAATTGAAATTTACCGGCAAAAAATTGGATCAAAAGGTTTATCGTCATCACAGTATGCATCCGGGCGGTTTGAAAGAAACTCCGGCCAAGAAAATTATGAAAGAAAACCCTAAAAAAATCGTTTTACATGCTGTTGCCAAAATGTTGCCAAAAAACAAATTGCGCGACGGTAGGTTGTTAAGAATATCTTTTAAATAATTTTCTATGGTAAAAACAGTAAAAACTTTAAAAACCGTAAAAAAGAAAGATGAAAATCGCGCCGTCGGTCGTCGTAAATCCGCTTCCGCCAGAGTCAAGATAGACAAAGGTGAAGGTAAAATCATCGTTAACGGCAAAGATTACAAGGAATATTTTTCTTTTTTTGAACAAGGTATAGTCGTCACTCCGTTGAAGGCTTTGGGTAAAGAAAAAGATTTGGACATCAATGTTAAAGTCAGCGGTGGTGGTAAAAAAGGACAAGCAGTTGCGGTTTCTCACGGAATCGCTCGCGCTTTGGTAAAATGGAATGAAGAATTCAAAAAAACTTTGAAAGTTTCCGGATTATTGACTCGTGATGCTCGTGTGAAAGAAAGAAAGAAACCGGGTCTTAAAAAAGCTCGTCGCGCACCGCAATGGTCGAAGCGTTAAGCGAGACCAGTGCGGCAGAAAGGGGGTCGGGGGAACTGGGTGTTCCACCGCGGAGGAGAGCAGCGAAGCGCTGAGAACCGTGGGTTCTTAGAGCGCGCAGCGCCCGCAAATGGAGCAAACGTTAAAAAAATACTTCAAAAAAAACACTCCCGATTCGGGAGTGTTTTTTTTGTGATTATTTAAGAGGGGCGGGGGAGGGTGTGGATAACCCCTTGACTTCTTCCTACTAAGTGTATATTATACACTTAGTAAAGATGCAAGGTTGCATTTCGTACCTTAAAACCAATGCGCGGTAAAATCTAAATTTATCCCAAAACGGAGGGTGTCATGAAGAACCTTTTACTTATCGTCGATCCGCAGAACGACTTCATTCTGCCGGGCAGTCCGCTTTGCGTGGACGGCGCCGATCGCGACATGAAGAGATTGGTGGCGTTTATGCTGGAACACCGCCAAGAGATCACCGAAGTGATGGTTACCACGGACCAACACATTCCTAACCAGATTTTCTTTTCTTCCTGGTGGGCGGATCGGAACGGAACAAAGCCCCCGGTTTTCACCGTCATCACTTCCGCGGATATCGAAAGCGGTAAATGGATCCCGCAGTACAAACCGGACTGGTCTAGAGCTTATGTGAAAGAACTGGAGAATTCCGGGCAAGCGCCCCTGGTCATCTGGCCGGCGCACTGTCTGGCGGGCTCGAAGGGTGCGGAGATACACAAACTGCTTTCCGATGCCCTTGGCCGTTTGATCGTATCCCACAAATATACTCCCGTGATCGTTCGCAAAGGAATGGTCCCACACACGGAACACTATGGTGCTTTCGAGGCCTGCGTTCCGGACGATGATGAACCTCAGAGCTTACTTAACACGGCGATGCTCAGCAACTTGACGAAGTATGACAGCATTATCATCGGCGGCGAGGCGGAAGATTTCTGCGTTCGGGAAACTATCCGCCAGATTCTGCGGTATTTCAAAGTGAACGGAATCATCAAGACAAAAGTGGTGGTTCTGACGGATTGCATGAGCATGGTCTTCAAAGACGAGAAGTCCCTGGCTCGGGCAAAAGAGGTCCGGCAAGAATTCGTTCAGAGTGGTGCCCAACTGGTTACCAGCCGGGAACTTTTTCCCGAATAACCCGCGTAACAACAAGAGGTGGCGGCTATAAACCAAGTCGCCACCTCTACAAAGAATTGTGGCGAAATATTTTGGCCTTAATTCTTTGCCCGATATTTTGAAGGCAAGAATGTTCCTTACAATTTATCAATGGAGAAAAATATGAAAAAAAGAATAGTGGTTTTTGGCGGAAGTTTCAATCCGCCGGCCCTACATCATTTGCAAATGGCGCAAACGCTTGGCCAAAATTTCGATGAAGTGGTGATAGTACCTTGTGGGTTGCGGCCGGACAAAGAAACTGTCGGTTGTGTGGAAACATCGCATCGCGAAGCAATGGTCAAATCGGTTTTTGGGTCTTTGCCCAAAATAAGAGTGGATTTTTTCGATATCAACAATCCCGTCTTTACCAGAACCGTTGGGTTGCAGAAAAAATTCAACGCGGAAGGGGAGCTGTGGCATGTGGTTGGTGCCGATCTTTGCCAACACGGAGGAATCGGCCAGTCGCAAATCCAACTTTATTGGCAAAACGGTTCCGAGATTTGGCGAGAATTAAATTTCGCGGTTTTCTACCGGACAGGTTACGAAATAAGCGAAAAAGATTTGCCACCCCATTGCCGGTTGTTCAAAGTGGAAAGTTCCGGCAGCAGTACTTTGGTTCGGGATTTGATCCGTGAAGAAAAAGATTTTTCGTCTTTGGTTACAAAAGAGGCCAAAGAATACATTGACCTGCACGGACTTTATAAATAAACGGGAGAAGTTACTATGGAAAAATATATCAGAACAATACAGACGGTTCGGGGCAGTTTCTTGACCTTGCGCGTGGATGAAGTGGAATTGGCGGATGGTCGCAAGGCCAAACGCGACCTCATCGTCCATTGCGGTGCGGTAGCAGTGGTGGCTTTGACCCTGGACAACAAATTGTTGTTGGTGGAACAATATCGCCACGCGGTCACAGACAAAATTCTGGAATTGCCGGCCGGCAAAAAAGAAAAGAACGAGGATTCTCTCAAGTGTGCCATACGCGAACTGAAAGAAGAGACCGGTTATGTCGCGAAAAAATGGCAATATCTTTTTTCTTTCTATGTTTCCCCCGGCTACACCAACGAAGTTATTGATTTGTTTTTGGCCGAAGATCTCGTTCCCGGACGCGCTTGTCCGGACGAAGACGAAGTTATCAAGATAAAAAAGGTTCCGTTGAAACAACTGATGCCGCTTTTGGTTCAAGGCAAGATAAAAGATGCCAAGACCATTTGCGGACTGCTTTGGCTGATGGTGCAAAAACGGTAAAAGGGAGAATAATATGAAAAACGAAAAATCTTTCATCATCAACTCTTTGTTGGATATGGATTTCTATAAATTCACCATGGGGTTGCTGGTGTTCAAAAATTACCGCGACGTCAAAGTCCGGTATGCATTCAAGAATCGTACCAAAGGCGTCCGGATTTCTTCCATGGTGAAAATGGAAGAAATCCAAGAAGAACTCGATCATATCCGTACCTTGCGCTTTTTTTCCGAAGAACTCTGTTACTTGCGCGGGAACAAGAACAACGGAAAAGCGCTCTTCACGGAAGATTATCTGGACTTCCTGGCCAATTTGCAATTGCCTGCGGTAGAAGTCGGATATGACCATGACGGAGAATTCCTAATAGACATTTTTGGCAAATGGTCGGAGGCCATTTACTGGGAAACACTAATTCTCTCCGTTATTAACGAACTGTATTACCGCGCCATGTTCCGGAAAGTCCCGGAGATCGGCAAAAAGGCGATTTTTTCCAACGGCCGCAAGGTTTTGCAGGAAAAAATAGAACTGCTCAAAAAGCACCCCGGTATTTTCATCAGCGAGTTCGGTACCAGGCGGAGATTTTCCCGGGAATGGCAATATGAAGTTATCCAGGAAATAAGCAAAGGGCTTGGCAACCAACTTATCGGCACTTCCAATGTTCGGGCGGCCATGGATTACGGACTGAAAGCTTCCGGAACCGTGGCGCACGAAACTTGGATGGGAGTTTCCGGATTGATGCACGAAAGCGACGACAGTATCCGTGCTTCCCACAACAAGGTGTTGCAGGATTGGTGGAATGAGTTCGGTTACGGTCTGAGTATCGCTTTGACGGATACTTACGGTACGGATTTCTTTTTCCGCGATTTTACCGCGGAACAGGCGCACAACTGGAAAGGTTTGCGTCAGGACTCGGGCGATCCATTTACTTTCGGTGAAAAGGCCATCGCGTTTTATGAACGCCTCGGCATCGATCCGAAAGAAAAAGTTATCATTTTCAGCGACGGGCTGGATCTGCAAAAGATAGTCGCTCTGAATGAACAGTTTACCGGCAGAATTAAGATCGTCTTCGGTTGGGGAACCAACCTGACTAACGATCTGGGTTTTTCACCGCTCTCGATTGTCATTAAACTGATGGAAAGCAACGGACACGGTACGGTCAAACTCAGCGACAACATCGCCAAGGCCATGGGTAATCCGAAGGACATCCGGCGTTTTGCTAAGATCTTTAATTACACCTGCACCGCTTATGAAGAGTGCAAGGTCTAACCAACGGAGGACACTATGTATCGCATAACCATTGAACATGCGGCTATGGCCGTAGAAAAAGGCGCTGCCGCACTTCTTGCATACTGCCAACAGAACAATATCCATGCGGTGGTAACCGGCAGTTCCGGCGGTCTCGATAGCGCGGTTACACTCGGCATTGCACAACGTGCTTGCCAGGCGGGCGGAAAAATCGGCTACGAATTGGTTTCGTACGGCATCATCATGCCTTGCGAAAGTAAACCCGAAGCTGAAATACTCGGCCGGGAAGCTATCCGGAAATTCCAAGCCGTGGAAGTGAAGATCGATTTGACGGAAGTTTTCCAATTCGCGGAAAAGGCACTTCTCTCGCCGCTCAACGAACAGCTGTACGTTATACTCAAAGACCGTCCCGGTCGCGCGCTCCAAGATTTCGAGTGGTCCAAAAAGATCGCTCAGGGGAATGTGAAAGCGCGGATGCGGATGATGTTTGGCACTTACCATGTTGCGCGGATGCTTGGTGGAATGGTTCTGTCCACGGATAACCTTTCCGAATACTGGATGGGCTTCTGGACGATGAACGGTGATGTGGGTGACTTCGGTCTTATTCAACATCTGATGAAGGGTACGGAGCTCTACGAGGTTGCGCGATATCTCGGTGTGCCGCAAGGAATAATCGCGGCTAAGCCCGACGATGGGCTCGGGATTTCCGGCGGAGACGAGGATCAACTCGGCGCCAAGTATCCGGATCTGGATTTCACCATGGCCACGCTCATCAAGAACGGTTTCGATATCAACGGTTCGATGGACCAACTTGATCATCTGTGTCCTGTGCCCGGGATTCCCAAAGAGACCGTTTTGAAACTGGCGACGCGATGCTTACGCAACGCTTTCAAACGGCGCGGGGCGAGAACGCTTTCCCGCCACGAGCTCGGATTGCCGGAAGTGGGGGAGACTGTCTGAATATCCCATTGATAATTCTCTACAGCGGCTCCTGGTCTGGAGCCGCTTTTTAATCAATAAAACATTAAATAATAATTTGCCAAATAAATAAAAATCTTTTAAAATATGTGAGTTATAATTTAAAAATTATGAGAACCATAAAAGCTTTGCAAAAATTCCAGCATGCCATTGTAGCCGTTGACACGGTTATATTTTGCGTGGCGGAAAATAAATTGAAAATTCTTTTGATTGAGATGAAACGTGCGCCTTATACCGGAAAATGGGCTATTCCCGGCGGTTTGGTCATGCCTGACGAAAGTTTGGAAGAATCCGTGGTTCGCCATTTAAAAACCAAAACAGGTTTGTCCGGTTTTTATTTTGAACAATTACATGCTTTTGGAAAAGTAGACAGAGATTACCGTGGGCGTGTGGTGTCGGTAGCTTTTCTTTCATTGTTATCAAGCGACCAGGTCAATCTCAAAACCAGCGCCGATTATGCCGATATCAAATGGTTTGATGTAAACCGTGTACCAAAATTGGCTTATGACCATAAAGAAATTTTAGCCACTGCCTTGTTGCGGTTGCGCGCCAGAATCGGCCACACCAATGTTATTGGCGGTTTGTTGCCTGATAAATTCACTTTGAGCGAATTACAACAGGCTTATGAATTGATTTTGGGCAAAACTTTGGACAAGAGGAATTTCCGCAAGAAAATATTAGCCACCAAAATGTTAGTTGAAACAAAAGAAAAGTTTATCGGATCCTTCCGTCCGGCGGTTTTGTATAAATTCAAAGACAAAAAAATTAAGGAAGTAAATATTTTATAAAAAAGGTAATATAATGATTATCAAGGTAATTTTTTGTAAATATATGAAGATAATTAAATCTCCAGAAAAATTAGAGTATATTGGTAAGGCCGTTTTTCTTGCTGGAAGTATTGAGGAAGGAAAAGCGAAAAATTGGCAGGAGCAAATTATAGAAAAGCTGAAAAACAAAGATATTACCGTGTTGAACCCAAGACGCGATACCTGGAACAGTGATTGGAAACAAACGATTGATAATCCTAAATTTAGAGAACAAGTTGAATGGGAATTGGAAGCCCTTGAAAAGGCGGATTTTATTTTTATGTATTTTGATCCTGGTACAAAATCACCAGTTTCTTTGTTGGAGTTTGGGTTGTATGCCAAAACCGGTAAAGTAACCGTGTTTTGTCCAGAGGGTTTTTGGAAGAAAGGGAATATAGACGTGGTGTGCAAAAAATACAATATCAAACAAGTAGATAATTTTGAGCTTGATTTCTTAAAGTAACCTTGACAAATATTTTAAGTTATGCTACTATTTTATATTACATAAAAAGTTCTTTGAAAATAATTTGGGTTTAAAAAATTTTTTAATTTTAGGAGGTTTCAAATGTACAATTTTAATGGTTTGACAATTGTTGATGTTAGTGATCCGAATAAAAAATTAATTGTTTCAACGACTCTACAAATGCTGGTTTCAGAAAATAAATCAGCAATTTTAAAACTACCTTCTATTTACGGAAGGAAAAGTCACTGCTCTTTAGAGGATTATCAAAAAGCTTCTCTAAAATATTATTGGAAAATAGTAATTTCTAAAAAAGACAACGTGGAGGATATTTTGTTGTGCATAGAGTTGATTGAAAAATATGAAGGAAAACTCAATTTAATGCCTTTTGCTATCGGGGATATAAAAGAATTCAACCGACTTATTAAAGAGAATGAAGGAGATGGTAAGTTGGAAAGCTTTCGGAAATCTTTTGCTTCTGGAATAATCAATTACGCCAGTAGAATGGCGTGGTTAATGGAAAATAATAGCTATGGGGAGGACGAAGCTTCAGGAACCTTGAAGGTTGATAGTGTTACTCAAAATATGTATAGATATGTTCGATATTTCTTGAAACAAACATGGTATTTTTCCGATGCTATTAGACAGCGCCGCCACATTTTTGAATAAATGGGCGGTTTTTTATTTGTAAAAAGCAAAAAAGCCTGATATACTACCAAAAGATTATGAGTAATAGTATTGCAAAAAATACCACTTTTATGACTACGGCTTCTGTACTCCAACGGGTCGTTTCTTTTGTTTACTTTATTATTATTGCGCGGGTTATCGGAGTGGAAAATACAGGGGACTATTTTTTTGCCTTGTCTTTTTCAACCATATTTTTGGTAATTGCCGATTTTGGGCTCAATAATGTCCTGGTGCGGGAATTGGCACGCAACAGAGAGCAGGGTAATAGTTATCTCAATAGTTTGTTAAGTTTGAAATTTTTTCTCGGATTATTGTCTTATGTTTTGATAATATTGTTTGCCAATATACTCGGTTATTCGGAGTCCACCAGACAATTGATTTATGTTGCCGGTATCACGGTGATTTTTGATAGCTTACAAAATCTTTTTTATGCATCTTTACGCGCGGCGGAAAAACTCAAATATGAAGCTTTTGGGATTTTCATGTCTCAAGTTATAACCATGATAATCGGAACAACCGCTTTGCTTTTGCGCTGGCCTCTTTATTTTCTCATTTTGGCTTATACTATTCCTAGCTTTTTATCCGTTTTTTACGCCGGATATTTTACAGCCAAAAACGTAGGCTGGAAATTTCATCCTGTTTGGAAAAAAGAAATTTTGCAACCTTTCTTTTTTATGGCGTTACCATTTTTTGCAGCCGCGATTATCGGTAAGCTTTTTTCTTTTAGTGATTCACTTTTGATGAGTAAAATTTTGGACAAAACTCAGCTTGGTTATTGGAGTGTTCCTTATAAAATAGTTTTTGCATTTCAGTTTATTCCCATAGCTTTGACCGCCAGTCTATATCCGGTCATTTCTGCGCTTCATACCGGGGAAAATAAAGAGCGTATCGCGCAACTACTCCTCAAAGGTTGGCGCTATCTATTACTTATCGTCATGCCGTTGATGTTTGGGATTTATGCGATTGCTGACAATTTTATCGTTTCTTTTTACACTGTCGCCTATACTCCTTCGATAATGGTTTTGAAAATTTTAATTTTTACTTTGGTTTTCAGTTATCTCAACTACACTATGGCCGCTTTATTGAATGCGGTTAATAAACAAAATGAACAGACTTTACTAATGTTGTTTGCCCTGGTTTTGAGCATTTGCTTAAATCTTTGGCTTTTGCCAAAATACTTAGTAACTGGAGCGGCTATTTCAGCTCTGCTTAGTAATGTGATTTTATTTATTTGTACATTGTGGCGCGTGCGAAAAATCATTTTCTTGCCGTTGCGTGATATAATTACTTTGTTTGATAAATGTCTCTGGCCGTCGGTGATTATGGCGGCGACAGTTGTTTATCTGCAAAATTACTGGCATTTTATTTTTTGTATAATAGTTGGAGTATTTGTTTATACAGGTGCGGCGTTTATTTTTGGCGGTTTGACACGAGAAGATTTAAATATTAAAAAATTTATTTTGTAAACTTTTATCAAAATATGAAGATATTGATTATTACTTTGGAATATCCGCCAAAAATAGGAGGAATAGCTACCTACACTTTCAACTTTACTTCCCATTTATCTCCTGATGAAGTGGTGGTTTATGCGCCTAAACAGCCGGCAGATAAAGAATTTGACGCTAGAAATGACTGGAAAACATATCGTCATAATCCATATTTCAATTTTATCTGGCCTCGTTGGTTGAGAATGTTTTGGCAAGTTAAAAAAATAATTAAAAAAGAAAAAATTGAAAAAATTTACGTGCACCATGTTTTGCCGTCCGGATATGTGGCGTATCTTTGTAAAAAATTTTTCAAAATTCCGTATACTATATTTTTTCATGGAACCGATTTGGAAATCGGTCTCAAGAAAAAAGCGCGAAAAATAAAAATGGTGTGTGAACAAGCGGAAAAAATAGTGGTGAGCGGAGAATTCCTCAAAAATAAACTGGCGACGCGCTTTGAAAGTTTGGTGGAAAAGATCGTGATTTTGCATCCTTGTCCAAGTGATTTTTTCAGTCAAAAAGTAAACGAAGAAGAATTAGAAAATTTACGCGTCAAGTTGGCGCTTAAAGGTAAAAAAGTTTTGATTTCCGTTGGAAGAATGGCTGACGGTAAAGGTTTTCCACATATGGTTCGACTATTGCCGAAAATTTTGGAAAAAGTTCCCAACCTGGTTTGGTTGGTGGTGGGTGATGGACCAAAAAGAGAGGAGTTAATAAAAAATATTCAAAAAAATTATTTACAAAATGTTGCGCGCTTTATAGGGTTTGTACCTCTTGCTGAATTGCCAAAATATTATCAGTTGGCCGATGCTTTTGTTTTACTTACTCATAAAGATGATGAAAGTGAAGAAGGTTGGGGGACTGCATTTTTGGAAGCGGCCGCTTCAGGTTTACCGGTAGTTGCCGGACGAGTGGGGGCGGTGGAAGAAGTGGTAGAAAATTTGGTTACAGGTGTGATAGTGGATGTTTATCAAGATCAAGGAGTAGTTTCTGCTGTTACCGAACTTTTGAGAAATACAGATTATGCCAAACAAATGGGAGAAGCGGGAAGACAACGCGTGATTCAAGAATTTAATTGGGAGAAACAAATAAATAAATTAAATTAATATCAAATTTCCAATATCCAATGTCAAATTAATTTCAAAATCCAAATGTCAAAATTTGAAATTTGTTATTTGATATTTGTCATTGATTGGAAATTGGTAATTTGACATTTGAAATTTATTGTATGGTATCGGTCATCATTCCAATCTACAACCACAAACACACAATAATTCCGACTCTAGAGTCTATAATGGGGCAATTTTATCGTCCGTTGGAAGTAATTATTGTAAATGATGGAAGTACCGACGGTTTTGAAGAAATAGTGCCAAATTTGACTCAAATTGGTCGTATTAATGGAGTAGACGTAAAAATACTCAACCAAGCCAATTTTGGGGCTCCTAAGGCCAGAAATGAGGGTTTTTTGGCCTCCCGGGGGGAGTGTGTTATATTCTGGGATGCGGACACTATCGGACACCCTCAAATGCTATCTAAAATGGTCAAAATATTGGAACAAAAACCGGAAATCAGTTTCGTTTATAGCGGGTTTAAATTTGGTTGGAAAAAATTTAGAAACTGTGCTTTTGATCCGGAAAAATTGAAAAAATTTAATTATGTAGATATTACCAGTTTGATAAGAAGAAAAGATTTTGTGCCGTTTGATGAAAGTTTAAAAAAATTTCAAGATTGGGATTTTTGGTTGGGTCTCACGCTGTCTGGAAAAAAAGGTGAGTGGATTGATGAAATTTTGTATCAAAAAATAGTTCGCGGGAGAAAGGGTATCAGCTTCTGGTTACCGAAATTTGTTTATAAACTTCCTTGGAAGACGGAAGAAGTAAAAAAGTATGAAGAAGCCAAAAAGATTATATTCAAAAAATATCACTTAGATTAGTATTTAGTATATAGTATTAAGTATTCGGTATAAAAATAAAAAAGACCGCTAGTAGACGGTCTTTTGTCATTCCCGCGGGCCAACGGCCTCCCTTTGGGAAAGACGGGGATCCAGAAAATTTAATTACTATCACTGGATTCCTGCTTTCGCAGGAATGACAGTAAAAAAATTATCAAAATTACCCCCATCACATGAAATAATGCCGGGGAAGTGATATTGATAATCAAAAGAGAGACAAGAAGTGAGAGGGCCGGTTTATCGTTTTTTGTTTGTTTAAATAATATCCAAATTAATGATAGCCAAATTATAAATCCTAGTATTCCCATTTCACCGACAACTTCTAGATAACCCCAATCATAATGCGGTGTAATAATTTCTTTTTTGAAAATAGGGGAGTAAACGGTTACAGTATCGCCCAATCCGTTTCCTAAAATCGGATTTGTTTTTATTTTCTCCCAAATTTTCGGTAATAACATCATGCGGGTAAGAGAGCTATTTTCCGAATCCGGATTTATTATGCTTTGAGCGCGACCGAGAAGTAAGTTTAAACCAGGGTCTGCGCCTTTGGTAATAATTAAGTTAGCACTGCAAAAGATAGAGAGATAGAGAGATAGAGAAATAAAGTAAATAGCGATAGCTTTTTTCCAATTTAGTCTGGTGATTAAAAATAAACATCCGAAAATTATCGCCAGATGATAGATACGAGTAAAGTTAATCCCGAGAACAAAAAGTAAAGCGGATAATATGGCGATATTTTGCCAAGTAATTTTTTCTTTTATGGTTTTATAAAGCCAGCAAAGCAATATTGGTGCGAGAAGTAGTTGTTCATTTAAGACTAAACGGTAAAAATTTCCACCCATTTCCGTGATTTTTCCGAGAGCGATATCGCGATACCAATGATAATAAGGATCAAACATTACTAAAATTCCAGAAGAATAACCGATAAAGGTCAATAGAATAAATAAAGTGTTACCGATAATGGCAGTTAAAATCATTTTTTTAGCAAAGACTATAAATTCATCATCGTATAAAAGTTCTTTGAGCGGAAAATAATAAAAAAGAAAAAAGTAAGGGAGAGCGTCGGCAAAGATTAAATTTAAATTATGTCCGTTTAGAAAACCGACAAAAGCGGAAATTCCGGCAAATAAAATAAGTAAGCCAAAAATTATACTAATTATTTTATTTTCTTTTAGTAAAGGAAGTAATTTTTTACTTTTTAGTTTTTGGAAAATAAAAATCAAGGCCGAGGATATTAAGAGTAAAGTACGAAGCGATAGATTAAATGCCGACAAAAATCCACCCGCGCCACCAAGAATTATTTCAAAAGCAATTAAATACCAGCCCTCTTTACGGCGAGCAAGAAGTAAAGCCAGAGTTACGCTCAAAAAGAATAAAGTCAAAACAGTATTCATCCAACTTCCTGGTTGGAAGTAAAAAGAAAAAATACGCAATAAGGCGTAATCGAGTAATAATAAATATGTAGGGTAGTTTGAAAACATGCGGACAAGGTTTAGTAGTGTCATTCCTGCGAAAGCAGGAATCCAGTGGTTATCTTATTTCTCCTGGATCCCTGCTTTCGCAGGGATGACAGTTAAATTTTTTATTTTAAGTATCCGTTAATGAAGGCTTTAGCATCCATAGGTTTTTTCCCTTCAATTTGTAATTCAAATACTTCAATCGAATTAACTGCGCACCCGACAAACAATCTTCCGTTTTCAGCAACAAATTTTCCAGGTTGCAGTTTTTTTTCAACAGGCTTGATATTAAGTAATTTTATTCTTTTATTTTCAAAAAAAGTAAATATTCCCGGCCAAACATAAAATCCACGAAATTGATTATAAATATCTTGTGCGGATTTTGTAAAATCAATTTGTCCGTCTTCACGATTAAACATTTTGCACAAAGTTTTTTCTTCGTGGTTTTGTTCTTGCGGTTTTATTTTTCCGCTCAAATATTCTTTTATAGTTCTGTTTAAAAGAGTGCAGGCTGGTGGTAACATTTTTTCACTCAGAGTTAAGTAATTATCATCCTGATTAATCGTAATTTTTTCTTGCGCTAAAATCGGACCGTGGTCCATTTTACTATCCATTAACATTATGGTTGTACCTGTTTCTTTCTCACCATTCAAAATTGCGGATTGTATTGGGGAAGCACCGCGATATCTCGGGAGTAGAGAAGTGTGAATATTTATGCTTCCATGTTTAGCTGAATCCAAAACTGTTTGGGGAATGATAAGTCCATATTGGCAAACAATATTTAAATCTGCGCCCAAATTCGGTATTTCATAATTTTTCAAACTATCAGGTTGAAAAATAGGGATGTTTTTTTCTTGAGCTAATAATTTTACCGGGGACATTTGTATTTCTTGTTTTCTACCAACCGGTTTATCAGGTTGAGTAAATACAGCAATAACCTCAAAAGCAGAATCGCTCATTAGTGATTCCAATATTTCTTTGCCGAATTGTTGTGTGCCAAAGAAAACTATTTTCGTCATATTTTTTTAGCAAAGATAAATCTATTTTGTACTGGATCTTTTGATAATATATTTAAGAATGGTTCTTTTTGAAAATCTTCTTTAGTGAGAATGATGTAATCTAATTTATTATAAAAATTAACTGCCCAATTTGCGTTTTTTTCTGTTTCTAATACTATAGCTGTTACACCTTTTATTTTTGCTTCTTTTTCAATTGCTAACATAAGTTTTTTTCCAAACCCCTGTCTTTGTTTTTTTGGATGAATATAAAGAGAGTTTATCCAAATTACTTTTGGTGTTTTAAAATGATATAAAGCTATTCCAACAGGTTCGTTGTCTTCATAGATAGCCAAAAGTAAATGATTATTATCTGTCAGATCTGATATATTAAAGTCACTTACGCCAATTTCTTTAGCATTTTCCGGAGTTAAAACTTCAAGAAATTTTTTGTCCGCTTCATTCATTAGAGAAACAATTTTTTCAAAATCTTTTATTTTTGGTTGGTGAATTTGATGCATAGAAATTTTTGAATTTTTATTACAATGTTTTTTCCGCGTGTCTTAATTTTTTCGCTTTATCTATAAAGAGAATCCCGTTGAGATGATCAATTTCATGTTGAATTACTCGGGCAGGGAAATCCTCAGCTTCAAAACAAATTTCCTTACCATGTTCGTCAAGAGCTTTGATTTTGATTTTTTTGTAGCGTTTAACCAAACCGTAAACTCCGGGCACGGATAAACAACCCTCTTCATCCAAGGTTTTAAGGATGCTTTTTTTCTCCCAGACAGGGTTTATCAAAATCAAATCTTTTTCTTTGGTCGGGGTAAAATCTTTGGCAATTAGACAAACCATGAGCGATTCTCCGACTTGAGGTGCGGCAATACCAACACCATCTCGGATATACATGGTTTCCGTCAAGTCCTTGATAAATTTTTTGAATTTTTTGGAACCGATATCTTCTTTGGTAAGTTGTTTGCTAACTTTACGCAAAATAGGATTCGGTTCGGTAAAAATTTCTAATAACATATTATTTAAAATACATTTTTGCACATTCTAAAATTCCCGAAACAAATAAATTATTTAGATTATTTTTTATTTCTTCATAAGACATCCAAGCGTGCGAAGCGTGTTCGTTGCTTATTTTTATATCGCCTTCCAATAACTTTCCTTCAAACATCAAATAAAAACATCTTGCAAGTTTATTTTGTCTTTTTGAAAACGATTCATGCCTTCCATAAGCAAGTGGTGTTTCAGATAATAATTCGTATTTTATACCAGATCCAATCTCTTCGTCTGTTTCACGCTTTAAAATTTCAGGTAGTCCAATATTGAATTCTTCTTCACCAATTCTACCTCCGGGAAAATCATAATATCCATGATATCTTCCGCCGTCTTCAACTTTCAATAATAAAAATTTACCATCTTGATTTTGAAGAATAAGTTTCAATGAAATTTGATAGTTATCGTAATTTGTAGACATATTATACTGAAAATAGTGTGCTTGGATTTGGGTCAACCTTCCAATTTTTTGGAATAATCTTATTAATTTCTTTGATTACAGTATGATAATTTTCATATCCCAGACGAACAAGCAGTATATAACGATAATTTCCTTTTTGAAAATAGGGGATTGCTTGATGCGGACCGCTTATTTTAGCGTTTTTAACGGTTTTTGTCAAGTCCTCTAAGCGGTTTTTCAAGATACCGGCTTCCTTGATGGCTAGATTGGCGTTGGGAGAAAAAATAGCCAATTTTAGCCAATAATTAAAAGGAGGGTATTGGAAAAAGGATCTTTCTTTCAATTGGTTTTGGTAAAATATATCAGGTTCTTTTAAAGCGGAAAAAAGATAATGGTCGGGATGAGAAGTTTGTAAAACAACAGTAGTATGGGGTGAAGTTTTATAAAATGAATCACGGATTTTTTGCCAAAGATTTTCCAGATTTTTGTATTCAGAAGAGAGTAATGATCTGTCGGTATCCAAAAACCCTAACAATTTTATGTTTTGCCACGGGATAATGCTCCAAGCTAACTCTGTACCGACAAATATAGTTCCGCTATTATTTGATTTCAGATCACCCTCTATTTCATTTTCAGAATCAATACGGATAATTTTAAATTTACTTAATTCAGGTAATTTGGAAAGTTCTTTTTCTACACTCTCAGTTCCCGGATTGCGCATTTTTAGATTATAACTGTGACAATTGAGACATTGACCGATGAGCGGTTTATTGGTTTGACAAAAGTTACAGCGAATTTCTTTTTTTACTCCGAAGTAGGATAATGGTCTGCCACAAATATTGCAGATAACCGGTTTTTTACAATCACCGCAAAAAAGATAGCCGGCACTCCCTTTTTTGTTAATATATAAAAAAGCGGAATCAGAAGGTTGTAAGTCTTGTAATAAATCAATCAATTGATAGCTTAAAGGAGAATAATTTTTGGCTTGTTTTTCTAAATTCAGGTCAACTAAAGTAAAAGCACGATTTAACGGCGTAAGATTTCCACTGGATAAATAAGAGCTTTGCTGTGCAAAATGATAAGAACTGATAGAAGGAGTGTGAGAAAGGAGGTAGACTTGCGCTCCGGTAAATTTTGATAATAACATGGCTGCATCTTTGGTATGATAACGAGGCGCCATATCCCATGATTTGTAGTTTTCATTTCCTTCGTCAAGTATTAGTATTTTTTGCAAATTGGTCCAAGGTAAAAAAAGAGCTTTTCGTGTACCGACAATCGTTAAGTTTTCATTTTGTCTTATTTTTTTCCAAAGTTTGGCGGAATTTTTATCCGTTATATCACTACTTAACAGTTCTATTGGAAATTTATTTTTTAATATTGAAGCTATTTCATCCAAAGAATTTTTTTCCGGAACCAAAATTAAATTTTGTTTTTTAGGAGATAATTGCTTAAGAATAAAACTGCTTACTGTTTCAATATCAGAAGTTGTAATAACAGTCGGCTTTGTATTTTTGACAATAGAATAAATTTCCGGAAAATCAGTCGGTGATAATTCGTTAAAAAATTTCTTGGTAAAAGCAGGGAAGCTAAATTTATAAATAAAGCCCAGGTCTGTAGCATAGAATTCAGATAGCTCTTTATAAAAATCGGAAATTTGTTTTGTTAAAAAAGAATTTTCAAAACAAATACTGTTTAGAGTCCGTAATTTTATAGAACTTTTTAATTTCAAAGAATCTTGCTCCAATGAATAAACTAAACCGAACTCTTCCTTATTACGAAAAGGAACTTTCACCAGTTGTCCGGGTTTGATTTTTTTTTGTAAATTTTCCGGAACCAAATAATCAAAATATGAAATATTGGGGGGCATCCTGCGAAAAAGTATTATTTGCGCCCGCATAAAATTATAATTTGAAATAAGCGGTTAAATAACCGACACCAAAAGGTGCTTCATAACAAAGTTGTCGATAATCGCAATTTATACCTTGTAAAATTCCGGCTAAAATTAAGAGTGAGCGGAACCCGCATTCACCGGCGGAATTTATAAATTCGGGTTTCATCTGAAGCATTCCGGCTAAGTTTTGATTGGCCAAAAAACTTTGTATTTTTTCGTCAAATATTTTTCCCTCGGCAGCATATCCGCCCGGAGCTTCCGAAGTTAGGCAATGTGACATATCGCCGGAAGCTATGACCGCTACTCGTTTATTGGTATTTTGGATTACCTCCTGAACAATATTGCCAAACTCCACGTGTTCTTTATAAGACAGATCGCAAAAACCCAGTTGCAACAAGTTACATTTTTTAAGATGTGACATCAAAAAATAAAGAGGAACTCCACTACCGTGATCTAGGAGAGGTTCGCTTATGGTAGCGGTCGGTAAATTTTGCGCAAAAGCAGTTTTGCGAATTTTATAAGCTAACATCGTTTCTCCTTTGAATTTTATTTTTGTAGCCAAATCGCCGAATTCTTTAAAATCCGTGATAAACTCCGGACAGGCATTTATGGTAAAAGCGTCAATAAAAAAACTACCATGAGGAGATATGATGATTATGATATCCGGATGAGTCGCATACAGCTCTTTTTCCAGCTGCAGAAAAGCTTTTTTGGTTTTTTCTATTTTTTTAACTTCCTCTTTACCGATGGTTGGTAAGAGTAGCGGAGGGTGCGGTGTAATACCGGCAAAAACTAAAGACATATATTATTTTTGATTGGCTAATTGAGCGTATTTTTTATCTATGGCCCATTGAGCTATCTTATCCGGTTCAACAAAACGATTATTATAATCAGGATTTCCTAAAGTTATAATAATATATTGTTTCCCCGGTTTTTTATTCTTGACATAACTGTCCAAAGCTTGTTTTGTTACTGTGCCGTAATAGCCGGTGTCGCTTTTGTGTTTAAAGAAACCTTCTTTGCGCAAGAGTGATTGCATTTGTTTAACCTGATTATTGGTTTGGCCTAATTTTATTTTACTTGCTAAAATTAAAATAGGATCGTTTGATTTTTCTTCAACCAACATCATCAAAGTGGAGCTGGCTTCGTTGGTAAATCCGGTTTTACTGGCCAAGACAGTATAATTTTTGGCAGTTGTTCCTAAAAGCTTATTTGTATTATTGAGAGTTTGTGATTGAACGGTTTTTCCGGAGGTCTTTGTAAATTTATAAGAAGATAATCCCAGGGCTTCCTTGATATCTTTTTTTTCAAGAGTTTTTACAAAAATTTTCAATAAATCTCTGGCGGTAGAAACATTTTTTTCGCTCAATCCGGATACATCGATTATTTGCGTGTTATCTGCGCCCCAGTTTTGCAAACGAAGATTGATGTTTTGAATAAATTCATTTTCATTTACACCGCTATTTTGAGCGATAATTCTGGAGGCGTTATTTATTGAGCCTACAAGCATACCATAAAATAAGTCTTTGTTTTTTATTTTATCACCGTTTATCAATTTGAGAGGATTACCTTCGGCGACGTGTTTTTTTGCATCAAAAACGGAAGTTTTGGTTAAATCAAAGTCAGTAGATAAAGCCTCATAAGCGGTTAAAATTTTTGTCAAAGAAGCTATCGGTCGGACGGTGTCTATATTTTTTCCGGAGAGAATACGACCGCTTGGATATTCGGCCACAAGATAAGCTGGTAATTTTGTTTTATACAAATCTTCCACTTCCATTTCACTATCGCCCAAAAATTTATTTTGTGAACTGGCTAAGCTATTGTTTACATAAATAGAATCTCCTTCAGCCATAGCCAATAACGTTGATAGGGGAGCAGTTATTAAATTTTTATAACTATAACCCATGGCCAAAAATGTTTCTTCGTCAGCGATGCGTCTTTTTTGTCCCTTATCCATGACATAAATAATATTTCTATCTTTCATTTTGAGCAGAGTACCGTCGGTAAAAGTTATCAGTTTATCGGAAATAGGGTAGGTGGTGATATCCTTTTTCTTTTTATTTTCAATATCAAGTCCGGGGTAGTTGGATTTAGCAACTTCTGGGGCTACAAGCGGAAACAAGACACCGTCTTTAAGCAAGAAGTGAGCGTTGGCGGCATCTGTAATTTTATAAATAACACCCTGAGGTTTGGTGGTAGAAGCTGTAATAGTCGGTCCGATTTCATAAGCGTTCATCTCACTTTCAGTTGCCTCTATAATTTCTTGTGGGTTAAAACCCAATTTTCTCACAGTTTCTTCATCGGCAAAAGGTCGTTTGGTGTCATAATCAAGCAAATAATAACCGCGTTCGGTCTTGATAATGGAATAATTAGGAAAATTAATCGGTGATCCGTCGGGGTAGTTTATCAAATCTGTTCCCGGCACTACTACCGCTAAACCCGGGTCAACGCGTGAAATCAAGACCGTTTTACTTTCAAAAGGTCTTTTTTTGCCGTCGGTAATAAGGTAATATTTTCCCGTATCTGCTGCTTGTAAAATTGTGCCGTTTGGGTAGATAGAAGCAAACCAATTACTCCAAATTCGCCAAAAATTTTTATTTCCTTGTAAGTGGGGTGTATAGGTATAAAGAAAAGCGGTAGCCCAACTTTGAGGAATAACTTGTTGGTTGTTGATAAAAACAGGAGAGTTTATTTTTTTCACCACACCGTGATTGGTATTATTGTAATACCATCTGATAATCCCGGCGGCATTGTCAACTTGTTTGGCAAAACCTTTGTATTTTTGAATTTTCGGATCATTCATACTGCAAGAATCACAAACCGCGTAACCCATAGCCCAATCAAGTTGTTTTTGAGTGGGAGAATTGTCCATTATCAAGCTTTGTTCTTTTTGTAAATTTACCAGAAGAAATTTTGGGTTAATGTTGTAGCGTTGGGAAGCCTCGTAAATTATTTGTGCCGCAGTTTTAAAAATATCGTCAATATCTTGAGCCGAATAAGTTGCCAAATAACTTCCTTTGGCTTCCAAAAATTTTTGAACATCGCGAACAGACATAGAATTGCTTTGTTGCATCTCTTCGTCGGAAATAATAAAGTTAGGATTAAATTCCGCTTGCGCTAAAGAAAAAGAGGGGAAAAGCAAACTAAATAAACATATAAAAACAAAGGCAATTTTGGATAGTCTCATAAATATTCAAATTATTTTTTATATGTTTATTTTAACATTTTTTAAAATATAAAACAACCCCTTTTTGCGAGGTTGTTTTATAAGTTATTTTATTACTATTTCGTTTTTGTTGAGAGAAGTTTTTACTTTCTGCCCTTCTTTGATTTTTCCTTCGATAATCATCAGAGAAAGTTTGTCCAAAAGCTCGTTTTGTATGGTACGTTTGAGCGGTCGGGCGCCATAGTTGATATCGTATCCTTTTTGCGCCAGATACTTTTTGATTTTTTCATCAAAAGAAAGAGATATCTTTTTTTCCATCAAACGTTTTTCCAAATGCGACAATTGCAATTCTACGATTTTTTCAATTTCTTTTTCCGCCAAAGAATGAAAAACGATGGTTTCATCAATACGATTGAGAAACTCGGGTTTGAAATAATTATTTAGCGATTCGGTAATTTTTTCTTTTATTTTTGTTTCTTCTTTGGTTTTTTCGCGTTTGGTTTCGGTAAAGCCAAATTCACTGTTTTTTCGTAAATTTAAAATCGCTTCACTGCCGATATTACTAGTCATGATGATAACCGTATTTTTGAAATTGACAATTCTGCCTTTGGCGTCCGTTACTCTACCATCGTCCAAAATTTGTAACATTATATTGAAAATATCCGGATGCGCTTTTTCAATTTCATCAAATAAAATTACACTGTATGGACGACGGCGAATGATTTCGGTAAGTTGTCCGCCTTCATCATATCCGACATATCCCGGGGGAGAGCCGATTATTTTACTGACGCTGTGTTTTTCCATATATTCGCTCATATCAACGCGTACCAGAGCATCTTCCGTATCAAACATAAATTCAGCTAAACTTTTTGCCAGTTCGGTTTTACCTACACCGGTTGGACCCAAAAAGATAAAAGAACCGATGGGTTTGTTGGGTTCGGAGATGCCCGCGCGGCTGCGACGGATAGCTTTGGACACGGCGTTGACAGCTTCGTCTTGACCGACAACTCTTTTTTTCAATTCTTCTTCCATGAGGATGAGTTTTTGAGTTTCGCTTTGCAACATTTTGATAACCGGGATTCCTGTCCAGCGTGAAACTACACCGGCAATGTCGTTTTCCGTTATTTCTTCTTTTAAGATTCCGCGATTTTTTTGCAGATCACGCAATTTCTTTTCGTTTTCCTTGATTTCTTTTTCCAGTTCGGATATTTTTCCATAACGAAGTTCGGCAACTTTTTGTAAGTCTCCTTTGCGTTCTTCGATTTCCGCTTGTTGTTTGGTTTTGTCTATTTCTTTTTTGAGATTGTGTATTTTTTCAATAGCTTCTTTTTCATTTTTCCATCTTGCTTCTAGTTCAGTGGCTTTTTCTTTGATTTCTGCAAGATCTTTTTCCAATTTAATAAGTTGCTCTTTGGCATCTTGCGTTTTTTCACTACCCAAAGCCCTTTTTTCTATTTCCAGTTTTATAATCTGTCTTTTAAAACGGTCCAATTCCTCAGGCATAGATTCTACTTCCAGGCGCAGCGCCGAAGCCGCTTCGTCTATCAAATCTATAGCCTTATCCGGTAAAAATCTGTCAGTAATATAACGCTCGGAAAGTTTGACCGCGGAAACAATAGCTGAATCCGTGATTTTTACCCCGTGGTGTACTTCATATTTTTCTTTGATCCCGCGTAAAATGGCGATAGCATCATCTTCGTTTGGTTCGGCGACTAAAACAGGTTGAAACCTACGTTCCAATGCTGCGTCTTTTTCAATATATTTTTGGTACTCTTTGAGAGTTGTGGCACCGATAGCACGTAGCTCACCGCGAGCCAACATCGGTTTGAGCATGTTGGCGGCATCAATTGACCCTTCAGAAGAGCCGGCTCCGACAATCGTATGAAGTTCGTCAATAAATAAGATAATTTTTCCGGCCGCAGCATCAACTTCTTTGAGCACCGCTTTGAGACGGTCTTCAAATTCGCCTCTGAATTTTGAACCCGCAACCAGAGAAGAAATATCCAGAGTTATCAACTCTTTGTTTTTGAGCGATTCAGGCACATCGTTGTTTACTATTCGTTGGGCCAAACCTTCGGCAATAGCTGTTTTCCCGGTTCCCGGTTCACCGATAAGCACAGGATTATTTTTGGTGCGACGGGTAAGTATCTGCATTACACGACGAATTTCTTCGTCTCGCCCGATGACCGGATCTATTTTTTCTTTGCGCGCCAAATCGGTTAAATTTTTACCGTATTTTTTCAAAGCATCATATTTGCTTTCCGGTTCCGGAGAGTCCACTTTTTGATTGCCGCGGATAGAAGCAAGTACTTTGAGCACCTCGTCATAATTTATTTTATAATTTGACAAAATTTCGCTTATTGGATTTTTTCCTGAAAGCAGAGAAAGAAAAAGATGTTCAACGCTGATATAATCATCGCCCATTTTTTTGGCGATTTCTCCGGAATTTTGTAAAACAAAAACCGTAGGCTGGGAAAGCATCAGCTGGCCATTGTTAAGTAGGGGAGAGGCTCCTGGGTTTTTGGGTATTTTACTAAGCAAATTTTGCATTTCCGCATGAATTTGAGATATAGACCCGTTCATTTTGCGTAAAATCGAGGCCACCACCCCTTCTTCATCTTGGAGCATGGCCAAAATCAAATGAGGCGGTTCTACTTGTCCATGACCGTTTTGTGTGGCAATTTGCGCCGAAATCTGGATAATTTCCTGTGATTTAGTGGTAAAATTATTTGGAAACATAACATTAAATTTTAAAACTAGTTTATCACTCCATAGTAGAGAGTGATAATATTGTAACACGAGATAAAAATTTGTCAAATACTGTTTGAATTTTTTCGATAAATAAGGTAAAATATACCGGTTAAAGTATTTTGAATATGGAAGAACAAGAAAAACAAGAAAATAAAGACGAAAAATTAGATATGGGTTTGGTCAAACAAACCCTGCGTCTTTTTGTGTCTTTTTACAAAAAAAGATGGCAATTTTTGATTGCCCTGGTGATTTTTACCATTGCTCCTCAAATAGTTGATATTGCTGTTCCGGTTTATTACAAAAAAATAGTTGATTTTTTGGCGGCAGGCGACTTTAGTTTGGTGATGAAAATTCTTTGGATTGTTTTTGTTTTAAAAATGCTGTCTTTTGTTTTACAAAGAGCTTTTTTCTTTATCACTTCTTATTTTGAAACTTATGCTGATAAGGATATTCAACAATTTTGCGTTATTCGCATGTTGGAACATTCTTTTTCTTTTTTTAATGATCAATTCATAGGTTCGTTGGTTAGAAAAATAAATAAATTTTCCGGAGCTTTTTTTACTCTCAATGATATTATATTTTTTGAATTGGGCAATTTGTTTATAGGTACCGGCGGTATCTGTTTTGTACTTTATGGACGTAATCCGCTTTTGGCTTACGGAGTTTTGATTTGGCTGCTATTTTTTATTTTGTTGAATTTGTTGGTGTTAAAAGGAAAGATGAAAATAGATATTGAAAGTAATAAGGAAGGTAATAAAACCACCGGATACGCGGCCGATGTTTTTGCCAATTATGCTAATGTAAAACTTTTTAACAAAACCGAGGAAGAAATTAAAAACTTAGAAAATAAAAACGAAAAAATCAGATTGCTTAATTTGAAAAGTTGGCGTTTTAGCATTTTATTTTTCGCTATTCAAGGCTTTTTATTTATTCTATTGGAAATAGGTATCAATTATTTGGCTATCAGATTTTTTCAAAAAGGTATTCTTACCGTCGGTGATTTTGTGATGATACAATCTTATGTGGTAATGATTATGATGAATGTTTGGGGTTTAGGACGTTCGATTCAACGTCTTTATGAATCCATGGCTGACGCCACCGAAATGACGGCTATAATCATGAAAGAAGTGGAAGTAACAGATATTCCCGATGCCAAAAAACTCAAAGTTAACAGAGGTGAAATAGTTTTTGACAAAGTCACTTTCGGATATAAAGAAAACGACGGAATTTTTGAGAACTTTTTTTTGAAGGTAAGAGACAATGAAAAAATGGCGCTTGTCGGTCCGAGCGGTTCTGGAAAATCGACGGTTATAAAATTGCTTTTGCGCATGTATAATCTGCGTTCGGGTAAAATAAAAATAGACAATCAAGATATTTCCCAAATAACCAAAGAAAGTTTGTGGCAAAACATAGCTTTTGTTCCTCAAGATCCGGCATTGTTTCATCGTTCTCTTTTTGAAAATATCGCTTATGGTAAAAAAGATGCCACCAAAGAAGAAGTTTATGAGGCGGCCAAAAAAGCTTATGCTCATGAATTTATTAGCAAATTGAAAAACGGATATGACACCGAAGTTGGTGAACGAGGTATCAAACTAAGCGGTGGAGAAAGACAACGCGTGGCTATAGCGCGAGCTATTTTGAAAAATGCACCTATTTTGATAATGGACGAGGCCACTTCTTCACTTGATTCTGAATCAGAACAATTAATCCAAAAAGCTTTGGAAAACCTCATGAAAGAAAAAACTGTGATTATTATTGCTCACCGTCTTTCTACAATTGCCAAAATGGACAGGGTGATGGTGATGGAAAATGGTAAAATTATTGAGGAAGGAAAACACGATGATTTGATTAAAAAAGGCGGTTTATATGCTAAATTATGGCATATACAAGCTGGAGGTTTTATTGTTTAATATATGGATAGAAAAGTTAAACAATTATTTGAAGCGACTTACGATGAAAACGAAAAAAAGCAACTTTTGGAGTGGGCTAGAGTTGGTATAGAAAACTATATACAAGAAGGTTGGTCCATACAACCTATAACCAATAATCAAACTTTGAAACAAAAAACCGGTGTTTTTGTGACACTCTGGAAAAAAGGCGAACTCAGAGGTTGTATGGGTTTTTTACAAACCGATAAACCGCTAAATGAATCAGTGGTTGAAATGGCTATTTCTGCCGCCACCAAAGATAAGCGTTTTACACCCGTAAATTCCGACGAATTAAAAGAGATTAAAATAGAAATATCTGTTCTTTCACCGTTGAAAAAAATCAAAAGCATCAAAGAAATAGAGCTGGGTAAACATGGCGTTTTGATCTCCAAAGGGAGTAGAAGCGGAGTTTTTTTACCGGAAGTAGCGGAAAAAGAAAATTGGGATTTAGGAACTTTTTTGGAAGCTTTGTGTATAGAGAAGGCCGGATTGCCTTCTAACGCTTGGATGGATAAAGATACGGATTTATATATTTTTACAGCAGTTAATTTTCAAGAAGAATAAAAAAAGAGATCCCGGTAAGAAACCGGGATCAAAGAAGAAAGATCGGAGAATGGGAGTAATTACTCCCCCTGCTTTTTGAAGTCAGGGAAGTCGTCGGGAAATGACGGGAACAATTCTTCCAACTCTCCGATAGAATGAACGAAGCTTTTTTCCATGGTCGGAACCAGAGTTTCCTCCTCTAAGATTGACTCGTTGTAATGTGGGTCTTCAAAATGATTGGGCATGGATACACCTCCACAAAAAGGACTATTAAGAGGAGAAAATATATTCTCCAACCAACATATTATAGCATATTTTTACCAAAAAGTCAATAGTAAATATGAAATTTTGTCAGATAAATATTAATAATTTAAGCTTAAATGAAACTAAAACTAAGGTTTTGGATTTTTTAAATTCTAGCAATTCTCATAGGATATTTACTCCAAATCCGGAGTTTATTGTGGAGGCGCAAAAAGATCAAAAATTCAAAGAGGTTTTAAATAGTTCGGATTTAAATATTTGCGACGGATTTGGTTTAAGTTTATTTTCCGGTTGTCCGCGAATACCGGGGGTGGATTTTATGATAGAAATTTGTAAAATCGCAGCGGAAAAAAATGTAGGTATTTATTTGCTTGGATCAGGTGATAATGAAGTTATAAAAAAGACAGCGGAAAATTTACAAAAACAAGTATCTAATTTAAAAGTTGTTGGTTTTGATAAGGGCCATAAAATAATATCTAATATTCAATATCCAATATTTAGTTATAATAAAGAAGAAAATGATTTGATAATTAAGAAAATCAATGACTCAGGAGCGAGTATTTTATTCGTCGCTTTTGGTATGAACAAACAAGAGTGCTGGATAAATGAAAATCTGGCCAAAATGCCAAATATCAAGATTGCGATGGGGGTTGGCGGGTCGTTTGATTATATTTCCGGGAGCATTCGTCGCGCCCCTTGTTTTTTGCGTAAAATTGGTTTAGAATGGTTGTATCGTTTGATTAAACAACCAAGACGCATCCGAAGAATTTGGAATGCTACTGTGGTGTTTATATATATTGTTATAAAAAATAAATTATTTAAAAAAATATGATAAAAACCAGATTTGCTCCGAGTCCAACCGGATATTTGCATGTAGGGAGTTTGCGAACAGCCCTTTATTCTTATCTTTTTGCCAAGAAAAACGGCGGAAATTTTATTTTACGTATTGAAGATACTGATAGAGAAAGATATGTAGCAGATGGTATTGAAAATATTTTGAAATCTTTAAATTGGGCCGGAGTAAAACCCGATGAAGGTGTAATGATGGATGAAATGGGTAAAATTTTCCAAAAAGGAGATTGTGGTGGCTCATATATTCAATCCGAGCGTTTGGAAATTTATAGAAAATATGTAGATGAGCTTTTGGAAAAAGACCAGGCTTATTATTGTTTTTGTACCAGCGAAAGACTTGATGAATTACGTCAATTTCAACAACTCAATAAATTGCCAACAGGTTATGATAAACATTGTCGAGAAATACCGCTTGAAGAAGCTAAAAAACGTGTGGCGATGGGAGAAAAATACGTAGTACGCATGAAAATGCCACTTAATGGAGAAACTGTTTTTAATGATGTGGTTAAAGGTGAGGTAAGAATAAAAAACGAACTAGTTGATGATCAAGTAATCCTCAAATCCGATGGTTTTCCTACTTATCATCTAGCCGTTGTGGTTGATGATCATAGTATGGGAGTAACCCATATTATTCGCGGTGATGAATGGATAAGCAGTGTGCCCAAACACATAAATCTTTATCAAATGTTTGGTTGGGAAGTGCCTGTGATGGCGCATTTGCCGTTACTTCTTAATTCTGATAAAAGTAAACTTAGTAAACGCCAGGGCGATGTCTCGGTAGAAGATTATCGTAAAAAAGGTTATTTACCTGAGGCTATGATTAATTTTGTCGCTTTTTTGGGCTGGAATCCGGGAGATGAACGTGAGTTTTTTACCTTGGAAGAATTAACTAAAGAGTTTTCTTTGGAAAAAATAGGAAAATCAGGCGCTGTATTTAATTTGGAAAAATTGGATTGGTATAACGCTCATTATATCAGAGAATTACAAGGTGAGGATTTATTAAAAAGAGCTATACCTTTTATACTACAGTCCGGTCTAATGTCTGAAACTGAAATAAATAATAAAAAAGACTGGTTGCTAAAAGCTTTGAATTTAGGTAAAGAACGAGCTAACACTTTGGTTGAATTGGCGGAAAATATAGCGTTTTTGTTAAAAACCCCTGATTATCAAAAAGAGCTTCTGGTTTGGAAAAAAGGCAACATAGAAGAAGTAAAGACAATATTACCAGAGTTAAAAGCGCTTCTGAACAATTTTAGTGTTCAAGATTTTGAAGCTACTACACTACAAGAAAAAGTAGGGGAGTGGGTAATACAAAAAGGGTATAGTAATGGCAGTGTTTTGTGGCCTTGGCGAGTGGCGTTATCCGGAATGGAAAAATCACCACCACCCTTTGAAATAGCGCAAGTACTGGGCAAAGAAGATGTTGTAAAAAGAATTGAAGAGGCTCTAAGTAAGTTATAAAAAAACAAAAATACCCGACTTTAAAAAGTCGGGTATTTTTTTCTTGGCAATAAAACCGAAAAATGATATAATAAATGCATGAGTAAAAAAATCAAAATTTTTATATTTACTATTTTGGCGATTTTTGTTTTAGCGCCGATTTTTGTATTTTCCCAGACAGTTAACATTGCCAGTAATAAAAATGAAATAGAGGAACTCAATAAAGAAATTTCCGCCCGGAAAGATAAAATAAAACAGTTGGAAGATACTATAAATGTTTATAAAAAAAATATCAGTCAAAAACAAACAGAGGCGGTTTCTTTGAATAATCAGTTAAGTATTTTGGAAAATAAAATAAAACAAACCGAAGCGGAAATAAAAATGACTCAATATAAGATAGATGAGACTAAGTTGGAAATAGAAGCGTTGCAATTGGATATAGAGGATAAACAAAAGATTATCGCTCGTCAAAAAAAGATTGTTGCCGAGATTATACGCAATATTCACGCCAATGATCAAAAAAATTATATTGAAATTTTATTGACCAACGATACTTTTGCCGATTTTTACAACCAAGTAAAATACCTGGAAAGTGTTTATGTTGATCTGGGAAGATCGGTTAAAAATTTACGCTTGGCAGTAGAGGATTTAAATAATAAAAAAGATCAGGTGGAAGCCAAAAAGAAGATTTTTGAAGAACAAAAAGTTGTTTTGGATAATAAAAAACTGGACCTCAAAGAACAATCCGGAAGTAAGCAGAATCTTTTGATAGAGACTAGAGCTTCGGAAATGAAATATCAAACATTACTTGAGAGCTTAAGAAGGCAATATCAAGTAATTGAGGGTGAAGTTCGCTCTTATGAAGAACAAGTTAGGAAAAAATTGGAAGAACAAGAAAGGTTCAAAAATCTTGGCGCCGGGACAGGGGAGTTAAGTTGGCCGGTTTCTTCACGTTATGTTACTGCGGAATTTTATGATAAAAGTTATCCATATAAACATATTTTTGAACATACAGCTATAGATGTCCGCGCCTCGCAAGGCACAGCTGTACGTGCCGCTGCCGCCGGTTATGTCGGTCGCGCGAAACGTTGCACACTTTCTTCTTGTTATAGCTATGTTTTATTGATTCATACCGGTAATATCTCTACAGTTTACGGTCATTTAAGCTCTATCTCGGTAAAAGAAGACGATTTTGTAAACAGAGGCGATATTATAGGTTATTCCGGGGGCACACCGGGAACGGTTGGTGCCGGACCTTTTACTACAGGGCCTCATTTACATTTTGAAGTACGTAAAAATGGCATTCCGGTCAATCCGATGAATTATTTGACGAATTAATCTATAAAAATTAAAACACCCCTTTTTAATCGGGGTGTTTTTTGTTTATTTTTTATTCTTGATATTGATAAGATAAAGTATTGTATTCATCGGTGTTATAAACACATATCCCTTGATCATGCCACAAAACAAATTCGACTATTCCGACATCTAATGCCATTTTACTGCAAATAGTACAATAGGGTTTTCCTGCACGGGCCGGTGTTTTATCTTCATCTAATCGTATAAAATATAGTGTTGAACCTATTAGTTTGTCTGGATTATTTCTTAACGCATCCATGATAGCTCTTTGTTCCGCATGTATACAACAGGTTTTATCGGTAACTTTGGGGTTGTAAGTATTTTTATCAAACAAACATCTTCGTTGTTTTTCCGTGTTTAAAGGAGGGGAATTGAACCCCTGACCAATTACTTTTCCGTCTTTTACGATAACACAACCGCACTTGGCCCGCTCACAAGTGGAATCCAGAGCTATTCTAGTTGCTTTATTGATATACTCAAGCGCTTGTTT
>Ga0116172_10000491_pt1 | contig 39667 bp, 38 predicted proteins | sample AD_UKC083_MetaG_FD_89799 | JGI IMG/M metagenome (GOLD analysis project Ga0116172, IMG submission 89799) | Active sludge microbial communities of municipal wastewater-treating anaerobic digesters from USA - AD_UKC083_MetaG | ecosystem: Engineered > Bioreactor > Anaerobic > Digestate | place: USA... | reverse complement strand
GACAATATTTAAATATTGTGAGCGAAGCGAACACATTAACTCTCAACTCTCAACTTTCAACTATCAACTTAGCGCATACGCGCTAAATTATGATTTATACATCTCCTCTAGCCATTTTATCAGCTGGTCGAAGCCCTCCTGTGTGCGGTCGAACTCTGCTTCGTGCTCTATCTCCGCCTTCATGGAGCAGAGTCTGCCATGCCATGTCATACATTTCAGCTTGTCGCCGTTGCTTATCTTGTAAGAGAAGTCCCCCTTGCTGCCCGAGAAGTCGTTGCCGCTCTCGAAGTAGTAGAACTTGGGTATCTCAAATATCTCGGAAACGCTCATTATTATTCCCCCTTTCAAAGAAGTCCACAGCCATATCGAGGCTGTCGTAAACTGCCGAGAGGAGGGGCTTTATCTCCTCATCGGGCTGAGTCATATCGGGTATCATCACCGCAAAGCAGCCTGCCGCATGGGCAGCCTTTATGCCGTTGGGAGAGTCCTCAAAGGCAGCGCACTGCTGCGGAGGAAGTCCCAGTTCTCTTGCGGCGGTGAGGTAAATATCGGGAGCGGGCTTGCCTGTTTCTATCATGTCTCCGCATATCACCGCCGAAAAATAGTCCGCCGCGCCTATGGTCCTGAGGTACTCAACAGTCCTCTCGCGGGGAGTAGCCGTAGCCACAGCCATTTTTATCCCCTTTCCGCGGAGGTAGTCCAGCAGGGTGAACAGTCCCTTTTTGACCTCAAGGCCGTGTTCCTTTATGTATTCGTTCATGAGCTCCGTGCGGTGAGCTCTTATGTCCTCGGTGGGACAGTCCTCGCCGAAAATGCCCTTGAGCAGCGGGATAGAGAACTTCCTCGCCATACTCCGCATGGAGTAGACGTGCTCAGGCGTCATATCATAGCCGAAGTCCTTAGCTGCCAATATCCAGAATTTGAGATAGAGCTTTTCGGTGTCTATCATGAGACCGTCCATATCGAAAATAGCGCCTTTAATATTATTCATTCAAATTATCCTTTTTAGTTGTTAGTGCTTAGTGATCAGTGCTTAGCAGGGGGCAAACAGTGCTCGCCCGAGCCTTGCGGAAATGTCCGCTGCACCGTAATTACGTTTTCCCCAGCCGCCGCTGTAATTATGCATTATGCATTATGAATTATGCATTATCTTATAAAGTGTGTGGGCTGCCAGGGTTCCTTCTCGGGAATGCCGTATTTCTCCCTGCCCAGAGCGATGGACTTCATAAGGAAGCTCATATTCCTTGCAAGTGTCCTCATGGTCTGGAGACCCTCAGCGTCCTGAGCCGCCTCGCCCTTTTCCCTGCCGTGGATAATGTTCCAGTACTGGCTGGAGGCAACGGGCATACCGCTTATGGTGAAGTATTTGTTCAGCTCATCGAAGGTAGCGCTGCAGCCGCCGCGTCTTGCCACGGCTATAGCCGCTCCCACCTTCATGGTCTTGTCGAAATGGGTGCTGTAGAAAAGCCTGTCCAGACAGGCAACGAGGGTAGCATTTGCTGAGGCGTAGTAAACGGGAGAAGCAGCGATGAGACCGTCCGCCTCCTCAAACTTGGGAGCCAGCTCGTTGACCACGTCATCGAACACGCATTTCCCCTTTTCGCCGCAGCCTCCGCAGGCAACGCAGCCTCTTACAGCCTTGTTTCCCACCTGACAGACCTCGGTCTCTATGCCCTCCTGAGCAAAGACCTTCACCATTTCATCTATTGCGAGGGAAGTATTACCATTTGCTCTGGGACTTCCGTTAAGTATCAGTACTTTCATTGTAATTCTCCTTTATATAGTAACGCCACTGACGTTCCTGACCGTTATATCGTAATATTACATTATCTGCGGAACATGACCGCAAACATGAAGCAGAGAGGGCGGAAAGAAATCCGCCCCCGCTCCCTTATGTTTCAGAATTATTACCATTCTATCATCCAGCTGTACATACCCTCGTACTGACGGGCGGAGCTGTTCCATGAGAAGTCCTGCTCCATAGCGCGCTGGACCATTTTATCCCACTGCTTGCGGTGGTTGTAGTAGATGTGCTTTGAGTAGTTGATGACTCCCAGCATCTCGTCGCCGTTGTAGTTTGCGAAGGAGAAGCCGTTGCCTGTGCCGTCGAACTCGTTATAGGGAGTAACGGTATCCTTGAGACCACCTGTCTCGCGGACGATGGGCAGAGTACCATAGCGGAGGGCGATGAGCTGGGTAAGTCCGCAGGGCTCGAACAGCGACGGCATAAGCATAGTATCAGCCGCAGCGTAGAGCTTGTGAGCCAGATCATCAGAATAGAGGATATTTGCAGACACTCTCTCGGGATACTTCCACTGATAGTGCTTGAACATATTCTCATATCGTGGGTCACCTGTGCCGATGATGACGAACTGAGTGTTCTCGTCGCATATTCTCTCCATAGCGTAGTTCACCAGGTCCAGACCCTTCTGGTCGGTGAGACGGGAGATTATAGCTATCATATACTTGTTCTCGTCAACGGGGAGCCCCAGCTGCTCCTGGAGCTTTTTCTTGTTCTCAGCCTTCTTTGCCTTGACATTTTTAGGCGTGAACTCCGCGAATATCTTCTTGTCGTTGGCAGGATCGAAGACCTTGTAGTCTATACCGTTGAGGATACCTCTCAGGGAAGCAGACCTTGCGCGGAGGAGACCGTCAAGCTGCTCACCGTAGAAGGGATATTTTATCTCCTCGGCGTAGGTCTCGGACACAGTGGTGATGTAGTCCGCATAGACCAGACCGCCCTTGAGCATATTTGCGTTGTTATGAAACTCCAGCTTATCCGATGTGAACATATAATCGGGAAGAGCCGTGTTATACTTGAATGTGTCTATATCCCACACGCCCTGGAACTTCAGGTTATGGATAGTCATAATTGACTTTGTTGAACTGAAGAAGGGGTTTGTAGCGAAGGCAGAGTGCAGGAAGACGGGTATCATTGAAGCCTGCCAGTCATGACAGTGTATGATGTCGGGGCGGAAGCCTATAACAGGCAGTATCGCCAGCACAGCCTTGCAGAAGAAGGTGAACCTCTCGATATCCCATTTCAGATCGGGAGAGTAGAGGCTGTCACACTTGAAGTAATACTCGTTATCCACGAAATAGAAGGTTATGCCGTTGTATTCATACTCCATGATACCAACATGGACACCCTCACTTCTCATACCGTAATCCATATAGAAGTGGTGGACGTACTTGAATTCGTTTCTGTACTTATCGGGTATGCAGGTGTAATAAGGCATTATGACTCTTACGTCGAACTTTTTCTTGTCGATGTACTGTGGAAGTGCGCCTACAACGTCGGCAAGACCGCCGGTTTTTATAAAGGGAACGCACTCGGAAGCGGCGAATAGAATATTGTTCATAGCATATCTCCTTACCATTGTATTTGTTACAGCGCAACACCTGTAACCGTTACTAATATTATATACTAATTTCAGCCATTAGTCAACACAAAAATATGAACATTGCACAGCGGGGCGCAGTGCCTGCGCACCCCTGCAACTCTGCCGCCCGCAAGCTCACTTACCCTTATAAATCCCGATATTTGTACATCGCTTACAGCACAGCGTTCCGGATCTCCCATTTCTTATCTCCGATCAGCTCCGTTAATATCAACAATAGTATTAGCAATAATTTGTTTACTAAGTCGAATTTCAAAAAATTTTTCAGTTATACAACGTTTTTCCATTGTTTCAGCCCCCTTTCCGCACTGCTTATGAAGGGAGATGATAAAAAAGGACGCCCCGAAGCACAGGGCGCCCTGATGAGTTTAATTATCCTTGCTGCTTACTGCCTGTTTTCAGCTTAAAAGGTACTCGTGGAAGTCCTTGTCTCCTCCGCTTCCCTTGTATGCGTAGTAAGCCAGTACTTTTGAAGCGTCAACGGCGTCTATTTTGCCGTCCTTGTTGACATCGCCTGCCGCCAGCTCGTCTGCCGTGGGAGCAGCTCCGCCTGTGGAAGTAGCAGCGTACTTCGCAAGGATATTGGAAGCGTCAACAGCGTCTATCTTGCCGTCGCCCGTGAAGTCTCCCAGAGCCTTTTCGGCAGTCACAGGCTTTGTTGTAGTCACAGGATTTGCTGCAGAGGCAGTGGTCGAAGTAGTAGTTAAAACAACTACGGGAACCGATGTAGTGCCGGGAACAGCAGGAGCTTTTGTGGTAGTTACGCCCACCTGCGGTGCAGTTGATGTAGTACCGCCGGGAACGGAGGGAACAGTTGTTGTAATTGTAGTTACCGGGTTGTCGGTGTAAACTGTAAGTCCATAACCTGTGATACCGGTCGTGTACTTGTCTCCTGTTCCGCCTTCCTTGAATACGTGAAGCTGGTCAGCAACGAGTGAGATCAAGAAATAGTCACCGTTCTTAGCGTCCTCAGGGACCCTGACCTTTATAATAGATACAGACTCACCGTTTGTAACTGCTGTAGGTTCACCTGTTGTATCGCTTACAGACATAACGCTGAAACGTGCTGTTTCAGGGTTGGAAGTAAGTGAAGCACCGCCGAGGGCTTCTGCCTTCTTACCCATCTGAACGAGCTCGAGACCGCCGAGGTCATACTGAGCGTCAATGCCTGCACAGGTGTTGTTACCGGCGTCTACGATAAGGCTGAACTGAAGCACTTCGCCCGGCTTAGCTTTACCGTCTGACTTACCGTCAGCATCAATGATACTGAAGTAGAAATCCTTAGTGTTTGCAGTAGTAGTTACGGTCGTGGCTTCATCATCACTTGTAGTAGTGGTGGTAGTGGTGGTGGTAGTTCCGTATGTATTGGTCGTTGTAGTATAGGTTTTGACAGCAGTGGTGGTAACTATCTCCTCAAACTTATAGCCTTTCTGCTCGGCATAAAGTGCGCCGGGAGAGTCCTTGTAACCGTAGATAGTGCCGTTGAAAATGCATTGGTCACCATCGGTGCCGCCCTGTGAGGCATTGCATATAGTCTCGGGACTGTAGTCTATATCGGCATCGTAAACCACTATTTCATCAAGAGAGGTGCAGTCCGCAAAGGCTTCATATTCTATCCATTCTGTATTTTCAGAAAGAACTGCCTTTTTTAGCTTCGGACAATTCTTAAATGCGGATTTCTCTATCTTATACAGGAATCTTGGAGCCGTTACAGAGGTGATACCTGCATTGCCCTTGAAGGCGTCCTGACAGATATACATTACAGGAAGCTCATCGACTCTGTCGGGGAGAACAACATCGCCCTTTACAGTGCTGTCAGCGCTGATTATCTTGCCCTGATTACCGTCTATACCGTAAGTTATGCCGTCAATGACAGTAGTCACTGTAGTGGTGGTGGTGTTTTCCGGCTGATATGTGGTGGTGGTAGTTATCAACGGCTGGGTTGTGGTCTCAATAGGCACGAAGTTATAGTTGTATTTCTCCGCATACGCCTGAGCGGTAGAGTCCTCATAGCCGCGGATAGTGCCCGAGAACGAATCATCGACGACGATCTTCTCCGCATCGTTTTCCTTGACCTTTGTCTCAGTATGCAGATTGCTGATAGTCGAGGGAGCATCGTAAATAGTACACTCCCTGCCCATAATACTTATGGAACCGAGCTTTTCACAGCCGCAGAAGGCGTCCTTTCCAATAGTCCATATACCTCCCGGAACGTCCACACGCTCAAGACCGGTGCAGCCCTGGAAGCAGCCCTCAGGCAGTTTACTTAATTTGTAACCTATTTCCACATTCTTAAGACCTGTGCAGTTCGCGAATGCATATTTAGCAACAGAAACACTCCCCATACTCAAATAGCCTATCTTTATAGACTCCAGACCGGAACAGCCCGCAAAACTTCTGATGCCCAGGAACTTAACTCCTGACAGGTTTATTTCTTCCAGACTGCTGCAGCCCTCAAAGGCACTTTCCGAGATCATCTCCATTTCGTCGGGAAGCTTTATTGACTTAAGAGATGAGCAGCCCATAAAGGTAAACGGGTGTATGTATTGGATATCAGACGGCAGCCTGACCGAGGTGAGAGAACTGCAGCCTTCAAAAGCTGCCCTTTGAACACCGCATCCCTCGGGAATGTCTATACTCTCAAGCTTACTGCAGCCGCCAAAAGCATTATCATCTATACTGACCAGATCTTTCGGCATATTTATGGAACGAAGAGAAGTACAGCCTATAAAAGCTCCCGAACCGATACTCCTGACGGTATCAGGCAGAGTCACCGAGGTGATCTCCGTATGGCCCTGAAAAGCACGGGTGGGTATATATTCCAGCGGAACTCCGTTTATCGTCGCAGGCAGCACCAGTTCCTCTGCAAGCTCTACATCCGGTATAGTATATATCGTCGCATAATCGCCATACACCGCATAATTGATATTGTCAATGGTCACTATCTGCATTTCGCCCGCCGCATAGGCAGCCGAAAAGCGCTGCGGAGTATAGCTGTTCGCCGTCTGAACAGCGCCGAAGCTGACCGCAAGTGCCAGTGCAGCAGCTATGATCTTTTTCCATTTCATAATTATGTCCTCCTATCGCCATGAAGATTAGTATGTACTTTTTATTATACCACTTTGCCCCGATTCAAGGAATGCACCGATATACCAAAGTTTTCCTGATGTTTTTGCGCATTTCGCACAATAAAAAAGAGCGGACACGAAGTCCGCTCTTATAATCATGTGAAGTACTTTACGCCGCTCTCGAAGATCTTCTGATCCTTTTCGCCCTGAACGTTCTTGCAGATGTAGCTGCCCTTACGCTCTGAGTGACCCATCTTGCCGAATACTCGTCCGTCGGGTGAGGTAATGCCCTCGATAGCCTCGATGGAGGTATTGGGATTGTAGCGTATATCCATTGTGGGATTGCCGTCAAGATCAACGTACTGTGTAGCGATCTGACCATTCTTTGCAAGCTGCTGAATGAGGCTTGCGGGAGCTACGAAGCGTCCCTCGCCGTGTGAGATCGGAACTGTGTGTATGTCGCCCACCTCGCAGCCGTAGAGCCAGGGGCTCTTGTTGGAGGCGATACGTGTATTTACCATCATGGACTGGTGACGGTTGATAGTGTTGAAGGTAAGTGTGGGAGCGTCGTCAGCCATGTCGATTATCTCGCCGTAGGGCACAAGTCCCAGCTTGATAAGTGCCTGGAAGCCGTTGCAGATACCCAGCATAAGTCCGTCACGGTTCCTGAGGAGGTTGTGAACTGCGTCCTTGATCTTAGGATTGCGGAAGAATGCTGTAATGAACTTTCCGCTTCCCTCGGGCTCGTCACCGCCGCTGAAGCCGCCGGGGATCATAATGATCTCAGAGCGTCTTACTGCTCTCTCGAAGTAGCTTACGCTCTCCTCGATGTCGCCTGCGGACAGGTTGCGGATAACTACTACCTCGGGCTTAGCGCCTGCCTTCTCAAAGGCACGGGCAGTATCGTACTCGCAGTTTGTTCCGGGGAATACGGGGATAAGCACTCTGGGCTTTGCGATCTTTGTGGAAGCCGAGAGCTGTATGCGGTTTGGTGATGAATATGTCTGAGGAGTTGTATCCGTTGTCTTTATGCGGCAGGGGAATACGGGCTCAAGCTTGCCCTCCCATATCCTCTGGAGGTTATCCAGACTGAGAGTATAGTCGCGGCAGATGACCTTGTAATCCTTGATGGTCTTACCGAGGACCTCCTCGCCGCTCTTTGCCTCGCCTTTAAGCTCGATGATGAATGCGCCGTAGCAGGGCTTGAACAGCATCTCTGCTGAGGGCTGTGATGTGAACTCGAAGCCGATCTTGTTACCGAAGCACATCTTTGCGATACCCTCGGCAAATCCGCCGTAGCCGTTTGTCCAGATGGCATTTGCTCTGCCGTCTGCGATTATCTTCTCCACCTTGTCGAAGCAATCCCTGATGCTGTCGAACTTGGGAAGACCGTGCTCGTCATACTCGGGAACGATGGTGATAACTGTACTTCCCGACTCCTTGAACTCTGTGGAGACTATCTTATCTGCTATAGCAGTTGAAACTGCGAAGGAAACAAGTGTGGGAGGAACGTCGATATTCTCGAAGGTACCTGACATTGAGTCCTTACCGCCGATAGAGCCGCACTCCAGCTCCAGCTGAGCCTTGAATGCGCCGAGGAGAGCAGCCATAGGCTTGCCCCAGCGGGTGGGATCGTTCTGTGTTCTCTCGAAATACTCCTGGAATGTGAGCCAGCACTTCTTGTAAGAGCCGCCGGCTGCAACTACCTTGGCGATGGACTCGATAACAGCCAGCATTGCGCCGTGATAGGGAGACTTCTCGGATATATCCGGATTGTAGCCCCAGCCCATGAGCGAGCAGGTGTTGGTCTCGCCCTTGAGGACGGGTATCTTTGCTGCCATAGCCTGTGAGGGAGTCATCTGGTAAACGCCGCCGAAGGGCATGAGGACTGTGCCTGCGCCGATGGTGGAGTCGAATTTCTCGATAAGTCCCTTCTGTGAGCATACATTGAGGTTGGACATGAGCTGTGACCAGGTCTCGGCGCTGTCAGCGGGAACTGTCTCTGAGCTGAAGGCAGGTCTCTCGATCTCGATGTCTGTATACTTGGGAGCGCCGTTTGAGTTGAGGAACTCGCGTGAAAGGTCAACGATGGTATTGCCGTTCCAGTTCATCTTCAGTCTGGGTTCTTCAACAACGTCTGCAACGAGGGTAGCTTCAAGGTTCTCCTTGGCAGCCTCCTCCATGAATTTATCAAGGTCCTCAGGAGCGATGACAACTGCCATTCTCTCCTGTGACTCTGAAATTGCTATCTCGGTACCGTCAAGACCGTCGTACTTCTTGGGTACTGCATTGAGGTTGATAACGAGACCGTCTGTCAGCTCGCCGATAGCTACGGAAACGCCGCCTGCACCGAAGTCGTTGCAGCGCTTTATCATCTTTGTTACCTCGGGATTGCGGAACAGTCTCTGGAGCTTTCTCTCCTCGGGAGGATTACCCTTCTGTACCTCAGCGCCGCAGCTCTCAAGTGACTCGAGAGTGTGTGACTTTGAGGAGCCTGTTGCACCGCCGCAGCCGTCACGGCCTGTCTTGCCGCCGAGAAGGATAACGATGTCGCCGGGAACGGGTCTCTCTCTGCGGATATTCTCAGCAGGAGCCGCACCGAGAACTGCACCTATCTCCATACGCTTTGCAACGTAGCCGGGGTGATAAACCTCGGCAACATGGCCTGTTGCCAGACCGATCTGGTTACCGTAGGAGCTGTAGCCGTTTGCCGCGCCCACTGTGATCTTTCTCTGGGGGAGCTTGCCTGCGATGGTGTCCTCAACGGGTACGAGAGGATTTGCTGCACCTGTTACACGCATAGCCTGGTAAACATAAGAACGTCCCGAAAGAGGATCACGGATAGCACCGCCCAGACAGGTAGCCGCGCCGCCGAAGGGCTCGATCTCTGTGGGGTGGTTGTGGGTCTCGTTCTTGAACATGAGGATCCAGTCCTCCTGCTCGCCGTCTATATCCACCTTGATCTTTACAGAGCAGGCATTGATCTCCTCGCTCTCGTCAAGGTCGGGAAGCTTTCCGTCAGCCTTCAGCTTCTTTGCTGCAAGGGTAGCAAGGTCCATAAGGGTCATGGGCTTGTCCGTTCTGCCCAGCTCCTCGCGGACATTCACATACATATCGTATGTATCCTTTATATAAGGAGTATCTATCTTTACGTTTTCAACATTTGTGAGGAATGTGGTGTGACGGCAGTGATCCGACCAGTAGGTGTCGATCATGCGGATCTCGGTAATTGTAGGGTTGCGCTTTTCCTCGTTGCGGAAATAGTCCTGACAGAACTTGATATCGTCATAGTCCATGGCAAGTCCGAACTTGTCAACGAAGGCATGGAGTCCGAAGGCATTGAGGTTGATGAAGCCCTCAAGCTCCTCAACTGTTGTGGGGATATCGTAGTTTGTGTCAAGAGTCTTTACAGTCTCCAGTGAAGCCTCGCGGCTCTCAACGGGGTTGATTATGTAAGCCTTGAGCTTAGCGAAGTCGTCATCTGAGATCACGCCTGAGATGATATAAACTCTGGCATTTCTCACGCGGCAGCGCTCGCCCTGGCGGAGTATCTGTATACACTGCTCACAGCTGTCGGCTCTCTGGTTGAACTGTCCGGGGAGATACTCAACTGCGAAAACGCGGTCGGTCTCTGCCACCTGGGGAAGCTCGTCATATACCACGTCAACTGCGGGCTCGGAGAATACGGTGCCGATGGCAGCATTGAAGTCCTCCTCGCTGAGCTTGTCTGCATCATATCTGTTAAGGATGCGGACGCCGGAAATGTTAAGTCTGAGAGCAGTTTTTATATCACTGAGCACGGACTGTGCCTCAACTGCAAATTCAGGCTTTTTTTCAACGTAAATTCTGAATACGGACATAAAGATCTCCTTTCGGTCAATTCATAATTCATAATTCATAATGCATAATAAGCGTATCGGCTTCGCCGATAATATCAGAAACAGGATCATTTAAGATCATTCACCGCATGGCGGCGCCGCAATTATGAATTATGCATTATGCATTATGCATTTTATAAAGCATTATGCATTAATACAGGTCGCCGACTGCGCTGCCGAAGCAGCAGTCGTGACCATACTCTTCTATTATAACACTAATTATCTGATTACGCAAACTTTTTTCGGGATTTTTTCGGGAAATTTTTACTAATGTATAATCGGGTGCATATCCGCGGTGAAATTCTGTTGATTTTTCGCGTTCAAAGAGTACGGGAACAGTCTTTCCCACCTGAGCGCGGAGGTACTCCTCACGCTTTTCCTCAGCGGCGGCTGTCATTTCCTGCCAGCGGAGAGTCTTGACGCTCTCGGGGACCTGTCCGCTCATTCTGTCGGCTTTTGTGCCCTTTCTCCGCGAATATCTGAAAACGTGGACCTTCGCAAAGCCTATGCGGCGCACAAAGTCCACGGACTCGGCGTGATCCTCGTCGGTCTCCTGCGGGAAGCCCACCATTACATCTGTGGCGAAGGAGCAATCGGCGAAGATGCTCCGTATGCGCTCAGTCAGAGCAAGGTATTCCGCGGCGGTATATCTGCGGTTCATGGCTTTCAGCGTCCGCTCACAGCCGCTTTGCAGGGACAGGTGGAACTGTGGACAGAACTGTGGCAGGGCTCTCAGTCTCGTGAGGAGCTCCTCCGACATCATCTCGGGCTCCAGGGAGCTGAGCCGTATGCGCTCGATACCCTCCGTGGCGGCGCATATCTCCGCTGCGTCCGCAAGGTCCGCACCGAACTCCCTGCCGAAAAAGGCAAGGTTTATGCCCGAAAGGACTATCTCCTTCACGCCCCCCTCTGCTATGGCTCTCACCTCGCTGCGTAGAACATCAATAGGCTTTGAGCGGCACCGTCCGCGGGCGAAGGGTATCATGCAGTATGAGCAGAACTGATTGCAGCCGTCCTGTATCTTCACGAAGGCACGGGTATTGCTGTCAAAGCGGGTGCATTTCAGGGGCTCGAATATGTCACCGGAGCTGTAATCGGAAAGCTCTACGATACGGCGGCGCTCCTCAAGGCAGCTCTGCACCATGCTCACTATCCTGCTCCTGTACTTTGTTCCCGCGATTATATCCGCCTCGGGAAGCTGCTCAGCCTCCTCGCGGTTTGCCTGCGGATAGCAGCCTGTCAGGGCGATCACCGCATCGGGAAGTGCCGCCCTTGTCCTGCGCAGCGCCGAAAGGGCACGGCTGTCACCCGACGAGGTGACAGTACAGGAATTTATGACCACGGCATCGGCTCCCTCGGGGGCGTCGGCTATATCAAAGCCTGCTCCGCGGAAGAGCTCCTTCATGCACTCGGTCTCATAGTGGTTGACCTTGCAGCCAAATGTTATAAAATATACTTTATACATAATTCTCCTCAAATTAAATAATCAACGTAGTATGGTGCACTTTCCCCTCACTGGAATTGTGCACAATTATTACTCAGAGTTTTTATGCACTCTTAATAGTTTATCCTCTATCAATAAAAATCGGCTCCCCTATATCAATCATATATACCAAAATGACGAAAATTCCCAAAACGGCTTGACAGCGCAGTTTAGAAGTGCTATTATATAACTGCGGAAGGGAAAAGCCGCAGAAAAAGAAATAAACAAGAAAAAATCCATTCGCACACCCGTACATCTGAAAACAGGAGGTAAAGTATGACTAAAACAACTGTTAATCTTCAGGCAATCAATGACGTAAAGGAATTCGTCAACATCGTTATGAAGTATGATTTCGATATTGACCTCGTTTCCGGTAGATATGCCATCGATGCAAAGTCCATCATGGGTATCTTCAGCCTCGACCTCTCAAAGCCTATCCAGCTTAATGCGCACACAGATGACGCTGACAAGTTCCTCAAAGAGATCGACAAGTTTATTGTTAAGTAAGATAAATAACAGAAAAAGCAAAAGGGATATGTTCCGCTAAGGAATGTATCCCCTTTTCTTTTTATATTCAGTCTGTTACAGGTATGCGGCGTATGATGTCGCCGTTGTTTGCATCTATGTATACCTCTGCAACCGACTCGTCATTTACGGGTACTATCCATGCAAGGACTGGTCCGTCTGCAATAGTCAGTTCAGCCTTTGCGTTCTTGTCGGTCCTGTACTTGTCCTGTGCACACTTTACTGCCTCGGCCTCGCTTACCTTCGGCTTGGGATCGAAGCCCCACAGGTCGGCATAATGGCTGTTGAGCACTACTGCTCTGTTGCCCTCGTCAAAGTCCACCATAAGTTCCACATAGCCCGCCTGCATACCGTCGCAGTACTGGTCGAACCTGTAATCCAGCTTGTGGCTATACTCCGTAACGCCGCTGTACTGAAGCTCACTGTATACGTCTATATAGCCCATCACCTGGGAATATGAGGCGATGAGGTCAAGGGCTTCCCTTTCGTTGTTGATAGGGTCATCGCTGAGGACGCCCTGTATTATCTTCACAGCGTCGGTCTCCTCGTCTCTGGTGACGTAGACCTGCTCCTCACCTGTCATGGGAGTTATATCCTCAAGAGTCCTCTGCTCCACTGACCAGGTCTCTGGTCTGTCGGGGACGTCGCTGCCCTTATGGGAAAGCTTGCTTCCCGAGCAGCCGCTCAGCATTACTGCCGCAGCCGTCAGGGCTAATACTCTTCTGTTCATGTCAGCACCTTCATTCCGTTATTGTCTGTTATAGTAATCTATGCCGCCGTTTGGACGGAAATATGTTCTGATATAACCGTCTGTGGACAGTATTACGAACTCATTGGTAGACTCTATGTAGTAAACTCCGTCGCCGTCCTCGGCTTCGGTCTTGTGAAGGGCTGAGGAGTTGTTGATGACGTCGCTGGCGCCTTTTTCGTACTCAGCTGCGGAATTATAGCCGAAATCATCGGCAAACTCCTCGCCGCGCTTCTCGAAATGCTGGTCGAGGAGCTTTTTATTGCGGAAATGATACTCCACATAGGTTCCGTCATCACTGTCGAATATCGCCGCAGTTGTAGTGGTTTCGATATATTCTTCTTCGGAAGATGTGGTCTTTTTATTCTTGTTCTTTTTTGCAGTTGTAACGCTGTCCTCGTTATCGGCGGAGGTAGTCTTCTTCGCCTTCTTCGTGGTGACAGCAGCGGTGGTCTGAGCCTTTGTGGTCCACTCCACTATACCCTCTGTTGTGGTCTCCGCTTCCGTATGCGGTCTCTCGATGTAGCTCTCATTGTGGTCGGTACAGCCGCTGAGCATTGAAGCCGCAATGACCGCAGCTGCCGAAAGAGCGGCAAAAAATCTCAATTCTTTCATGTTTTTACCTCCTCACATAGCTCTTGTAAATACATTATACAGCAACTTTGCAAAATAATCAAGAAAAAAATTGGTTTCCCTTTTATTGCGAAACGGAAACAATCCCCTCTTTGTCCTATAAGTCAAAAAATGATATGAATTTTTGTTGCAAAAGATAATTGATACTTGCAAAAGAATATGCTATAATCAAATGTGAACAACTTTTGAACGGAGGCTGTGCTATGATCGCAGGTATCATTGACAGTTTGAATAATACGGTTTTCTGGGAAAACGCCCTGGGAGAGTCCTTCGACTGCACCGTCGCAGCCGATGTGAACGGTCTCCCCGACTGTGACGTTATCCTCGTTTCCGAGGAGTATTGCAGCGGCTCAGTGGGTGCTGTCATCAGCAGTATCCGCAGTTCGGACAGACTGCGCTCTGTGCCGTCAGCTGCCGTCACCTCTGACACAAGCGGCGAAAATCAGGAGATATTGCTGGCTATGGGCTTCGACGACGTTATCCGCCTGCCCCTCTGCGGTCAGCTGCTTATGAGGAGAGTAAAAGCCCTCGCCCTTATCCCTGTAAAGCCGGGCAGGGACGAGGTCATTACCCACGAAAAACTCATGTCCCTCAAAGACCGTGATACAGGCGCTTTCTGTGTACGCTCATCGGAGTTCACCAATATATTCCGCTTCGTCATGAGAACTCTCGAAAGGACGGGCAAGACCGCTCAGATGCTGGAGATATCCCTGTCCTGCGGCGAGGAATGCTCCGCCGCTTCACGGAAAAAGGTCATGCACACCCTTGCGGAGGCGGTAAGACTCTGTCTGCGCCGCGGTGATATGGCTTCGGTCTGCGGAAACGACAGGGTGGTGGTGCTCCTCATCGATGCCGATGACAACGGCGGTCATCTGGTGGCGAGCCGTATCGTCAGCAGCTTCTACAGCGAATGCGACGATGACGCCTTTGAGCTGAGCTACGATATTACGGAAATATGCAGAAAACAATGATAAAAAATCCCCCTGAGTGAAGAAATCATCACTCAGGGGGTTCTTTTTTCAGGAGCTCTGCCCCTGTACCCCGCACGAGGCTGTCTGCCTCGTGCCCCGACCAAAGGGACAAAGTCCCTTTGGTATCCCATTCATGTTTTATTGCAGATGAGCTTCGTATACGGCTATTCTTCGCCGTCGTCTATGAACTCCAGTATGTCCCCCGGCTGGCATTTCAGCGCCTTGCATATAGCATTGAGGGTGGAGAAACGTATGGCGCTTACCTTGCCCGTTTTCAGCTTGGAAAGGTTTACGTTGCTGACGCCTACGCGGTCGCTGAGCTCGTTAAGGCTCATTTTCCTGTCCGCCATTACGCGGTCAAGTCTAAGGATTATCGACATATTCCCACCTCACAGTGTCTCGTCGGACTCGCGCTGGAGCTTTGCGCCGTAATTGAATACGCTGATGAACAGCAGAACTACCAGCACGAATATTACCGTTGTGATACCGCCAAGATTTCCTACTATAAGCTTGTATAACGCCCAGGGGATAAGGGAAAATCCGAACGCCTTCATCTTTTTCAGCACGTTGTCCTCAAAGGGAGAGTCGCAGGTCTCCAGAGCCTTGGCAAGTCTCTTACCGAAGATGACGATGATACTGAGTATCAGCAGGGTTAAAGCTATCAGCGCCATTGCGCCTGCTGCCACCAGCTTCAGCTCGGTACCCGTCAGCTTGTCCAGCAGGAAGCTTATGTCATAGACCTTGTTGTTGTCCTCGTCCCTGTTCTCGGTAACGGAATATTTCAGCTGTCTGCCTTCCTTGCCGACTTCCACGTCTTCCTCATTTATTACGATGAACTTTTCGGGCAGCTCATTGCTGACGGTCACGCTGCCTTTGAAATCGCCCTTGAGAGCTACTGCGTCCTTAGGCAGTGTACAGAAATATATTGACATCACTATGCAGGTCACCATGCCGATGATAAGTGCGGTGAGGGCTATATTCAGCATTATCCTGCTGACCTTGCCCAGTGTATTGACTTTCTGTACGTTCTTGTCCTTGTTTGATACTATTGTATTCTCCATTTATAATCCCTCCTTATAATGTTTCGTCGGACTCGGTCTGGAGCAGGTTTCCGTAGCGCAGTATCTCACCGAAGAAGAAACACAGTGCTGCGTTGAATATCGAGCCTGAGCCAATAATACTTATTTTGGCAAAGCCAAGATGCATTCCCACGATTATCGACGGCAGGACTGCATTTATCAGGAACAGCAGTGCTATTATGCGGATAGCGGTGATATTGCCCTTAGTAAAAGGTCTGGCGCTTTTGGCTATCCTGTAGAAAATGACAGCTGCTATAATAAGTATGACGGAGCATATGATGTTTGATAAAGCTGTCTTTAGCATCATCTTTTTGGCATAGTCGTCGGATATTCTTTCTGTATCTGATAAAAGCTGACAAAAGCCTGCACAGGCTGTCAGGGCAGCGATAATCAAAGATAATATCATTATGGCGAGACTGCTCTCTTTTATTTTTGCTTCTACGTTTGATTTGCTCATTGTTAAGCCTCCTTATAATGTCTCGCCTGACTCTTTCTGTAGCTTTGCGCCATAGCGGAAAACTACGGAAAACGCATAGAGCACCAGTCCCGCCAGCCAGAACAGATCCAGCTCTATTTTGCCTGTGCCGATGAATACCAGTGCGGCGCAGGATATTTCCATAACGATGAAGTATATCCCCAGGTCGCGGACGCGGTTTGCGGTCTTTTTGGTAAAGGGCGTCCTGCCCTTGCTGAGCGCAGACATGGTCTTCATGGCGGAAATGAACATTCCTACCACAGATACCACCAGGAAGAACAGGGCTGCAATGGCGAATACTGCCTTTAATGTAGACATATCCTTTATGTCCATATCTATATTGTGACGCTTTACGCCTTCGGGCCATATATCACAGCAGTTGAGCAGGAAATATATCACCATCGCTCCGTATGTGAACTTGCTCAGCTTTTTTATCTTTTTGGTAAGCTTCTCCTTATCCATAGCGTCCTCCTTACAGTGTCTCGTCCGACTCCTGCTGTAATATGGTTCCGTAGCGGAATATCAGCGAGAATGCGCATAAGACCAGTCCTGCCAGCCAGAGCATTCCGATGTGTACGGTGTCAAGAGTTGTATACATGAGAAGCGTTCTTACTATCTCGAACACGATACAGCTTACGCCCAGATTTTTGATGGACTTGCTGACCTTTTCGTTGAAGGGCGAATTTCCCTTGCTGAGGCGAAAAAGCAGCTGAAGTCCCGCAACGATGATTATTGCAAGAACTGCCACGAAAGCAATTCCGCAGGGAACTGATACCAGCATTTTCCACACGGGCGTTTCTGCGGCCGTTTCCGTCTCGTCGTATGAGTTCCAGCCGTCCTTGAAGCCGTTTACCACGTCGGGTATGTAGCGGTAAGCCATACTTGCCAGATAGGCGATGACGCCGACTACCGATATCCCGCTGATTACTCTGAGTTTTGAAAGCATTTTTTCGTTATTCATAATTATTACTCCTTCTGAACTTTTTCGTTCCTGTCGGAGGCGTCCCCCCTTCTGTGACTATATCATATCACAGGTATTAACGTTTGTCAATGGATTTTTAATGTTTATCGTTAATTATTGTATGTTTGCATATAAACAGCATTCCTCAGGGCGGCAGCCTTTGTGCAGCTTTCACGATAAAAATTTATCGTTTATCATTAAATGAGAGCAGCGTTTTATATTCAATGTAGACATCCGCGATCAAATGTGTTATAATATAGTTAATCAGAATTTTGCGCAAGCGCTAATAGTGATTAGTGCTTAGTGGTTAGTGATTAGTTAATGTGTTCGCTGCGCTCACATTATTTAAATAACGTCGCCGAAGGCGACACCACAACTATTCACTATTCACTAATCACTATTCACTCAAATCAAAATTTAGCGAAGCTAAATTTTGATTTATCACAGGAGGTTTTTCTATGAAAATGACTTTTATAGGCGCTACCCATGAGGTCACGGGAAGCTGCACCTATATAGAAGCCTGCGGCAAGAGGTTCCTTATCGACTTCGGTATGCAGCAGGGCGAAGACATCTATGAGAACGTTCAGGTGCCTGTGGCGCCTTCAAACATTGACTTCGTGCTCCTGACCCACGCTCACATCGACCACTCGGGTCTGCTGCCTCTCCTCTACGCAGGCGGATTTCAGGGAGAGATACACGCAACGGAGGCAACATCTAACCTTTGCAGCGTTATGCTCCGCGACAGCGCCCACATTCAGGAGTTTGAAGCAGAATGGCGCAACAGAAAGGCTGCCCGCCGCGGCGACGAGCCCTATCAGCCCCTCTACACCATGGACGACGCTATCGGCGCTATCGAGCTTTTCGTTCCCCATAAATACGACACCGAGGTGGAGATAGCCGAGGGTATCAGGGTGAAGTTCCGCGATGCAGGCCACCTTCTGGGCTCATCAAGCATTCTCCTCACCCTCACTGAGGACGGCGTCACCAAGACTATCGCCTTCTCCGGCGACATCGGTAATACCGAGCAGCCCCTTATCCGCGACCCTCAGTTCATCGAGGCTGCGGACTATGTTATGATAGAGTCTACCTACGGAAACCGCGTTCATGACCGTCCCACGGACTACACCTCATCTCTGGCAAAGGTGCTCCAGGAGACCTTCGACCGCGGAGGAAGCGTTATAATCCCCTCCTTCGCCGTGGGCAGAACTCAGGAAATGCTCTATTTTATCAGGCATATCAAGACTGAGGGACTTGTGAAGGGACACGACGGCTTCCCCGTCTATGTGGACAGCCCCCTCGCCAACGAGGCTACAGATATTTTCATCAGCAACCGCGAGAGCTGCTACGATGAGGAGGCTCTGTCCTTCGTACGCAAGGGCATAAACCCTATCGCCTTTGACGGTCTTATCCGTACCGTCACCAGCAATGACTCTGTTGCTATCAACAGCGACGAGCGTCCCAAGGTCATCATCTCTGCGAGCGGTATGTGCGAGGCAGGACGTATCAAACACCACCTCAAGCACAACCTCTGGAAAAAGCAGAATACCATACTTTTCGTGGGCTATCAGGCAAGCAACACTCTCGGAAGATCACTTATCGAGGGCGCCAAGAGAGTAAAGCTCTTCGGCGAAACTGTCAAGGTAGCTGCACGTATAACTCAGCTCCCCGGTATCAGCGGTCACGCAGACGTAAACGGTCTGCTTGAGTGGGCTAAGGCTGTTTCGGGAGTAAAGCGCTTCTTCGTAAATCACGGTGAAGCAAGCTCCTCGGAGAGCTTTGCACAGAGGCTCCGCGACGAGCTGGGCGCAGAGGTATACGTCCCATACAGCGGCGCGGAATTTGACATCGCCGAGAACGTTATAACTATCGACGCCGAGCCAATACCCATACCCAAGAAGAAAAATACCGCAAATTACAGCATCGCTTACAGCGACCTCCTTGCGGCTTCTGAGCGCCTTTCCGCACTTATCAAGGATTCGGACGGCAGAACAAATGCGGATATGCGCCAGCTTACCGAGGCTATCCACAAGCTCTGCGATGACTGGAAGCTATGAGAAGGATATGCCCGAAATGCGGCAGTGAGATCCCCGAGGGCGAGCTGAGCTGCCCCACCTGTAAAGAGCTTGAGGAGCTGGACAAGTCCAATGGCAGAAAGCTTTCCTCCGCTATTTACCACGGAGTTGTGGTAGTGTCCTGCGTTTTTGCTGCGCTGCTCATAGCCAGCGGCATTACCGACTTTTCCTTTGAGCTCCATGAAACAAGAAATATGATATATATGCCCCAATATTTCCTTTCGTATATCATCATACCACTTTCATTCGCCCTGTTTACGGTGCTTATAATATTCTTTGAGCGCTCAAAGTATCTTATAATACTCCCCATAACGGGCATGACAGCGGAGGGTGTACAGCTCCTGACGGTCACCCGCGACAATATCCGCAAATTTTACCCAAAGGACGGCTATTTCTACGGGACTGTGGCTATGGATTTTTTCTCCGCAGCCATTGTCGTGGTGTTCTTCATCATCATGATAAGGCTCATTCTCCGCGGCTACACCATTAACCAGAGCAGGTGGCTCATTGTGGCTGCCTTTGTACCTGTGTTCGCAAGGATAGTGCTGATGATATGTCTCTTTGAGGACTATGAGCCCAAGGGCGGTTTTGTCTCATACGCAGACCAGTCCAGGATGTATATGCTCTTTGCGGCAGCCCTCATAAACGTGAAAAAGCGCTATCTCAACAGTAAAACAAGTGAACAGTGACAAGTTTTAACACTTAATTATAAAAACAGCCATAGAGAAGGTTTATTCTTTATGGCTGATTTTTTTGACAGTAATTTTGCACAAACAGGGCGCTTGATATTTGGCAGATCTGACTATTGAATTCTGAAGCTTGATATGTTATAATTATTTTACAATACGGTTATACATATATACATACAAGAAAGTGAGGTCTATCATGGCAGATCAGCAGATGAGAAAGGTCACATTCAACATTCCCGAGGAGCTCTATGCGGAGTACAAAAAGGTACTCATCGACCTGCGCACTACTCCCACCGCGGACGTGAGAAGACACATGGCAGAGGTCGTTGAGAAGGCAAAGCAGAAGGAGGACTGATTATGTGGGATACCAATGTTTACACTATTATCCGAAATAACCCCGATATGGTATGCTGGGAGGACTTCGCCGAGGGTAAAAAGGACTTCCCCGATTATCCCTCAGTCTCCGCGCCCATTCAGTACGGCGACAGCGAGCACGAATTCTGGAACAATTACTTTAAAAAGCACTTCGGCAAGAAATACGTCCACTTTGACTTTATAATAAGAGTGCTCAGCAGCTTCATGCTTGCAGCATAAAAAACAGCCCCTGAATTATCAGGGGCTGTCTGCTTTTATATGAGCCGTTATTACTTGATGATCCTTACTCTGATAACGCCGTCTACTGCGTTGATCTTGCCCTCAACTGTGGGAGGTACATCACCGATGATGTCGAGCATTGTGTAAGCGAAGTCCTTCTTGGAGGCGTTTACCATGTTCTCGATATTGAGACCCTCATTGCCTACTGCTGTTGTGATGGAAGCAATAGTTGTGGGAACGTTCTTGTGGATGATGCAGATCTTTGTGCCTACTGCGTTCATTGAAGCGTTGGGAAGGTTTACAGAGTTCTTGATGTTACCGTTCTCAAGGTACTCGATGAGCTCCTCAGCTGCCATAACTGCGCAGTTGTCCTCGCTCTCGGGTGTGGAAGCACCAAGGTGAGGAAGAACGATAACGTTCTCAACGCCGAGAACTACATCGTCAGCAAAGTCTGTAACGTACTTTGCTACCTTGCCGTCAGCGATAGCCTTTACTACTGCCTCGCTGTTGATGAGCTCATCTCTTGCGAGGTTGATAAGACGAACGCCGTCCTTCATCATAGCGATCTGCTCAGCATCAATGGTGTTCTTTGTCTGAGGAGTGTAAGGCATATGAATTGTGATGTAATCGCTGTTTGCATAGATATCGTTGATATCGGAAACGATCTTTACTGTAGGATCAAGGTGGAGAGCTGCTCCGATGGAGATGTAGGGATCGTAGCCGATAACCTTCATGCCCAGAGCCTCTGCTGCGTTTGCGATCTTACCGCCGATAGCACCCAGACCGATGATACCAAGGGTCTTGCCTGCGATCTCGGGACCTGCAAACTTGGACTTGCCGCCCTCAACTGTCTTGGGAGCGTCGGGTGTGCCCTTCAGTGAAGCTGCCCATGAAGCTGCCTCAACGATCTTTCTGGAAGCAAGGAGAAGTGCGCATACTGCAAGCTCCTTAACTGCGTTTGAGTTAGCACCGGGAGTATTGAATACGCAGATACCCTCCTGTGCGCAGCGCTCAACAGGGATATTGTTTACGCCTGCACCTGCACGGGCAATTGCGAGAAGGTTGTCGCCGAACTGCATATCGTGCATCTTTGCGGAACGTACCATTATTGCATCGGGGTTTGCAATTTCCTCAGCTACAGCATACTTGCTCTTGTCAAATACGTCTGTTCCGACTGCTGAGATCTTGTTTAATGTCTGGATATTGTACATTTCAGTAAACCTCTTTCTATGTTTTTTTGAAATGCATAATTAAGAATTCATAATTCATAATTGCGGAGCTCGATACGCTCGATATATCAAGTATAAAAAGGCACTGTAATTATGCATTATGCATTATGCATTATGAATTATTATGAGTTTTCTTCCTCAAACTTCTTCATGAAGGCTACCAGCTTCTCAACGCCCTCGATAGGCATAGCGTTGTAGATAGAAGCTCTCATACCGCCAACTGTTCTGTGGCCCTTGAGGTTCTCGAAGCCTGCTGCCTTTGACTCTGCAACGAACTTCTTGTCAAGCTCCTCGTTGCCTGTGATGAAGGGAACGTTCATGAGTGAGCGGTCCTTCTTCTCAACTGTGCCCTTGAACATCTTGCTGCTGTCGAGGAAATCATAGAGGATCTTAGCCTTCTTCTCGTTGTGAGCCTTCATAGCCTCGAGTCCGCCCATCTTCTTGATCCACTTGAATACCTTGCCGCATACATAGATGCCGTGGCAGGGAGGTGTGTTGTAGAGTGACTCGTTGTCAGCCTGGATCTTCCAGTCCATCATTGTAGGTGTGCACTTGAGTGCGGGGCCGTCAGCGATGAGGTCCTCACGAACGATGATGATCTGAACGCCTGAAGGTCCAACGTTCTTCTGAACGCCGCCGTAGATAACGCCGTACTTTGTTACGTCAACAGGCTCTGAGAGGAAGCAAGAGCTTACGTCAGCAACCAGCTCGTGACCCTTTGTGTTGGGGAGCTCCCAGAACTTTGTTCCGTAGATAGTGTTGTTCTCGCAGATGTAAACATAGTCTACATCGTCGGGTATATCAAGATCTGAGCAGTCAGGGATATATGAGAATGTCTTATCAGCAGATGAAGCTACTCTTACTACTTCGCCGTACTTTTCAGCTTCCTGTGCAGCCTTCTTAGCCCACTGGCCTGTGATGATGTAAGCAGCCTTGCCCTTCTTCATCAGGTTCATGGGAACGCCTGCGAATACCAGTGAAGTGCCGCCCTGTACGAAGATTACCTTGTAGTTGTCGGGGATGTTCATGAGGTCGCGGAGATCCTTCTCTGCTTCCTTGATGATCTCATCGTATACCTTTGAACGGTGAGACATCTCCATTACGGACATTCCGCAGCCCTTGTAATCCATCATTTCATCTGCGCATTCCTTGAGGACTTCCTCGGGAAGTACTGCAGGACCTGCACTGAAGTTGTAAACTCTGCTCATTTTAAAAACCTCCAAGTTTGATATATAAAATAGGTAGTATTTGCCATACAATATAAATTATACTCCTTTGTCCCCCATAAGTCAATATATAAAAATGATTTTTTTGCCTCTTGTTAAATATTCGTCAAATGCCGCAAAAAACAGCAGGGCAAAGGGGAGCCCCCTTGGGCGAAATCGTGGCATAAAATTACCGAGCCCATAATTTCAGGCTCGGTGACCCACTTTTCCGTTAAAGAAAGCTTATTAATGCTGCTCTGTTATGACAAAGTTACCTCAGTGCAACGTCCTGATACAGCTGCTTGTGCCAGAAGCCTATGGAGTCCTCGGTGACAAAGCCTGCTGCATTGTAGAACTTTCTGCGCCAGCCATAGGAATTCACATAGCATTTCTCGACGCCCTTTTCCCTGCATTTCAGTATCGCTCCGTGCATAAGCGCCGTCCCCAAGCCCTTGTGCCTGTATTTTTCCCTTGTGCTCACAGGCTCGATGAGGGCGGTTTTCGTGACCGTATCCACATAGACGAAGCAGTATGAACACACATTGTTCTCATCGGCTGTTTTCCCGTCGATAATGACAGTCTCGAAGCTGTCGGCATACATGGACGACTTCTTCCGCGACTCATATGCTGTCATGCCGTTTCTGTAGCCCTCAAATTCAAGCTCAGGATGAAAGCCGAGATTGAGTGCACTCCATTTCAGAGCTTCATCGGGGTATTCATCGCCGTAGAGAAGCTTATGCCCGTCGGGGAGCTCCACCTTCACAGCTGCGGTCTGAGGGTATACATAATTGTCATAGTCCTCCTCAGCCTGCTTTGTATAGCCCATTTCCGTGAGCACCTCAGCTCTGTAGGCAAGACTGTCATTTGCTATGACAAGGAAATCCACAGAGCCGTCCTTGCCCTTTTCAAACAGGGGCAGGCAGTTCTCCTCGGCATAGCTCACCATATCTGCAAAAATGCTCTCACAGCCTTTCCTTATGCTCATATAGACTGCGTCGCCGTCAGGAAGTATACAGCCGACTATACTGCCGTTGTACTCCCACATGAAAATATAGTCCGCAGACCTTGGCAGTCCGCAGTCGGTATACTGTACGTCCATTCTGTATATAAGGTCGTGGAGCCGCTGGGGAAGCCATGAGGTCATGTTTCCGGTCTCGTAATAGCAGTCCCTGAGGTAGCTTTCAAGCCTTTGCAGGTCTTTTTCTTCTGAAAAGCGCTTTATTTTCATTTATATTCTCCTGTTATTATAAAAAAAGAGCGGCTCTGCCGTTCTTCTTCATTATTCATAGTACACAACGGCGATGACCGTTATATTGTCCTTGCTGCCGTTTTCCAGAGCCTTGTCCACCAGCAGGTGCAGTCTCGATTTCAGGCTTTTAGGCAGCTCAAGTATCTCCTCTATATCAAGAGCCGACACATAGTCGGAAAGCCCGTCGGTGCAGAGCAGCAGCAGGTCGCCGTACTCCATTCCACCGTCTATGCTTACGGTGTCCACCTTGGGAGTGGACTTCACATTTCCGAAAACGGGGAATATGATGTTCCTGCGGACGTGTGCCTTTCTCTCCTCATGGGTGATAGCGCCCTCGTCAATGAGGAGCTGCACAAGGGACTAGTCACGGGAGATCTGCCTGATACGTCCGCCGCGGTAGCGGTAGAGACGGGAGTCTCCCACATTGAAGGTGAGGATATTATTGCTCTCGTCCACGGCAAAGCCGCAGAGAGTCGCCTGCATATTGTGCATCTCGGGGTCGGACTCGCTGTACTCCGCAAGCCGGCGGTGAATGGAGAGAAGCTCCTCGTCAAGCTTCATATCGCCGCTGTACTCCACATCGCGGAGGAGCTCCAGACACATCTTTGAGGCAAGCTCGCCTGAGCGCTCCCCCGAAACTCCGTCGGACACCGCCGCTATAAAGGGCGGCGCTATGGTCTGCTCGGAGGAACCCGAATCTATCACGCTGTCCTTTATGAGGAGAGCGTCCTCATTATGGGGCATTACGCCCTTTTCTGTGACTCCGCAGCAGTAATACATCCGTTTTCCTCCTTTCTGCGTGTTATTCTATTCCGTACATCGCCATGCCGTTGCGGCAGGTGATGTCTATGAGTTCCTGAACGGGTATGCCCTTGACCTCCGCAGCCTTTGCCGCGGTGAACTCTATCATGGAGCTGTCGCTGCGATGTCCCCGCAGAGGCTCGGGAGCCATATATGGGCAGTCCGTCTCCATGAGGAGCCTGTCCATGGGCACCTCAGCCAGAGCCTTCAGCGTCTTCTTTGCATTCTTGAAGGTAAGGACTCCCGTAAAGCCGATATACATTCCTATCTTCAGTATCTCCTTTGCGGTCTCGGCTGAGCCGCTGAAGCAGTGCACCACGCCCCGGGGACGGAACTCCTTCAGTATGTCCACGGTGTCCTCGGTGGCATTGCGGCTGTGTACGATAACGGGCATATCCAGCTCCGCTGCAAGAGAGAGCTGCTCACGGAAAAAGCGTATCTGCTTTTCACGGTCATAATTTTCGTAGTGATAATCAAGACCTATCTCACCTACTGCCTTTATCTTAGAACAGGAGGAGATAAGCTCCCGCAGCCTTTCGATATAGTCATCGGGAGTCTCGTCCACGCTTTCGGGGTGGACTCCTGCTGCGGCGTAGATATAGTCATAGCGCTCTGCCAGCTCCGCATTGGCAGCTGAATCCCTCATGGAGGAGCCTGCCAGCATCACCAGCTTCACGCCCTTTCGGGGCAGCTCCTCAAGGACCTGCTCCCTGTCTGCGTCAAAGGCGCTGTCAGCATAGTGTGCGTGGGTATCGAATATTCCTGTCATTACTTCTCCTTGAAGTACTGGTCCTTCACGTTCTCGATGAAGCCGCTGCTGGGGATAAAGTCCTCGCCTGCGTTGGTTCCGTCAACGGAAAGCGCTACAGCGATTGATGTGCCGAACTCGAACATATTCTTGATAGCGGTCTTGTGCTCCTTATAGTCAGCAGCTGTAACGTCGGACTCCACCATATTTATAACGGTATTGAAGTTATTGTCGAAGCTGTCCGCGATACGCTTGCCGTCAGCCTGGTTCACCATTGACTTGAGCACATCGGCAGATATAAGTGAGCGCTCATACTCTCCGCCCTGGAACATCATGTAGGTGACGAACATTTCCACCTGCTCGCTGTTGAGGTACTGCTGGGTTCCGTCGTTCTTGAAGCCTGCGATGTCAGCATTTACCGCATAGGTAACTCCGCCGAAGATATCGCTTATCTTTCTGAAGGCTGCGGAATCAAACTTCATGTATCTGTCCACCTGTATGTCGAAGACCTTCTCCACGAAATCCTTTGCAGCTGCAGCTCCGCCGCTGTTGTAGCTCACCATAAGACTCTCCTGGCTGCCGTCCACAAGGGCTATGGCGTTGGAGGGTATACCGATGAATACCAGCTCCTTCTTCACGGGGCGTGAACGCATGAGGATAAAGGTGGGAGGTGCCTTTCTTTCGGGTACATCAAGCACAAGAAGCACAGTATGGTTATCCGAATCCGTTACCATTCCGCTTGTTCTTGGTATGGGCTCTGATGGCTTTTTCTCCTGTCCGAAGCCTAAGTACTTGTACAGTCCTGCGGCTATGCCTCCGATAACGATAAGTCCGATGAAGATTGTCGCCAGAAAGGGTACTGCTATTGATCCGCTTTTTCTCTTTGCCATTGTTGTGGCTCCTTTCATTTTTATTGTCAGAAACTTGTCATTTTTACATTTTTCATTATTTTGCAGGTGATATCAACTTCTTGTATAAAGCCTGTCCGAAAATATCCGCCCGAGAATGAATAAAATAATTTTTCCAAACACGGGGGTTAAAAACTTATCCGCGGTAATGCGGTTGTCAACAGAGTTTTCCACATTTTCAACATAAATGAATGGGCTATGAATGTTTAAACACACAATTCAACAGTCTGTTGAAATAGAACAGGCGTTCAGCATGGACTTTGCCGCATAGCACCGTGGCTCAGCGTCGCAAACTACGGTATATAGCCAAATTTTTAAAGCGCTGATTTTCGGCGCACACCGTAAAAAGTGCCCGTGAAGCTGTTGAACAGGGCTGTATTTCGGTGATAGTCCTGTGAAAAAGCGCTCCGTTTTTTCAACTTTTAACATCAACATAAAATTGTTATTTCAACGCTGTGGAGTCTTTCAAAAAATGATTTATCTCTCCGCAACGGTTGATTTACAAATAACTTTGTGCTATAAGCGCGGAGCCCGCGCCGCCCTTTTCGCGGCAAAAATAACAAAATTTGTTTTTTCTCTCCGCGGTCGTTGATTTGTTATAAAGTTTGTGCTATAATTAGTACGGCAGCTCAAACACGTTTTCCATGAAAACCAGTTTTCTGCGTATGCCCTCTATATCGGGACCGCATTCGTCTATGACTCCATACGCCTCATCAAGCCCGAAACGCCGTATCTTCAGTCCCTGACGGACCGCATAGTTCAGCGTCTGGCTGGTGCCGGACTTGAAGGAGCCTTCGTTGAAGTAGGAGATCACTGCCGATGCATTATCCACCATGAAGTAATTCCGCGCCCTGTAAAGATCGGGAGAGGCATTCTCTCCGCTGCGGCTCTTGCCGTATATCACTGTGGGGTCAGTATTGGTGGTCAGGAGCATATCCGCTCCCCTTTCCACGTCTGAAAGTAGTTCCTTATAGCGTGGACTGAACCGCTCAGCGCGCCTCAGATAGGGCATTACACCGATAAGGCGAATGCTGCTGTCAGAGTGTTTCTTGCCAAGGATATACTTGGCAGCCCACAGATCCGTACCTGCGGCAAGCCCGCTGATAAAGCTCCTGTAGCCGCTCTCAACAGCCATATCTATGTATCGGAAAAGCATGAGCTGGACAGTGCGCAGAGTTATACTGCTGTATATGGGGTCACCCCTGTATGGCAGGACGCTGTTTTCACGGTGTCCCGTAAAACAGACCGTATTTTCCCTGTCTGTTACTATTTCATCGGACGGAAGCACGGGGACTCCCGAATCAATTGAGAAAAGCATGGGACACCTCGCTCTCCCGAAAATATACTGCCGCTGTGTGCATACACTGAAATTATAACATACATCACGTCTTATTTCAAGACGTTTTTTGACTTGTAATTAAATTTTAAATAAAGGCAGCGCCGCGCCCCTCAGAATGCACGGCAAATGCCTGAAGAAAGGACCGATCACGGAATGAAGCCGTATCTCAAACGCGCATGGGCTGAAGTGTCACTTCCTCAGCTCAGAAAAAATGTGGATATTATCCGCAGCCTCAACTCTCCTCAGACAGAAATCATGGCGGTGGTCAAGGCTGACGCCTATGGTCACGGCGATGAGCATATAGTACGCTGTCTCGCGGAGCAGTGCGGGATAAAATACTTCGCTGTGTCAAATCTCGACGAGGCTATTGCTGTAAGGAAGTTCGCTCCCGACGCAGAGATACTCATTCTGGGCTATACTCCTCCCGAGTACGCCCATGAGATCGCTATGTACAATATCATTCAGGGCGTGGTCTCCACCGAGTACGCTCAGGAGCTTGTGAAGAATACTCCCTCGCCTATCCGCTGTCATATCAAGATAGACACGGGCATGGGAAGGATAGGTCTCAAGCACGATACTCCGGAGGAGTGCGCTGACGAGATCGCTGAGATGATGAAGATAGATAAGCTCTCCGTTGAGGGCATTTACACCCACTTCGCCGTTGCCGACAGCGACGATCCCGACAATATCGCCTACACCGACAGGCAGGAGAAGTTCATCACCGACACCTATGATGTTCTGGCAGGCAGGGGCATAAAGCTCCGCCACCTCCACTTCATGAACAGTGCCGCCACCTGCTACCGCAACAGCTCACGCAGCGCCCTGTCAAGGGCAGGTATCATTCTCTACGGTCTACACCCCGATGTGAGCCTGGATATCCCCGAGGGACTTGAGCCCCTTATGGAGCTGAAGGCTGTTATCTCCCACGTCAAGACCGTCAAGCCGGGAGACTGCATAAGCTACGGACGTACATTCGTGGCTGACCGCGAAATGCGTATCGCTACGGTGACTATCGGCTATGCCGACGGCTATTCACGTCTCCTCAGCTCAAAGGGTGAGATACTGGTCCACGGCAAAAGATGCAAAATAGTGGGCAGGGTCTGTATGGACCAGCTCATGATGGACGTTTCCGATGTTCCCGAGGCTAAGTCGGGAGACATCGTCACCCTCATCGGCACCGACGGCGGCGACCGCATTACTGCCGACGATCTGGCTCAGATATACGGCACCATCGGCTATGAGGTGGTCTGCGGCATTTCCAAGAGAGTTCCCCGTATCTATATAGAATAACAGAGAAAATACAACTATGAAGAAAATAAATCTTATGGCGGCAGCTGCTGTCAGCTCCCGTGGTAAGCTCGGCAATAATCGACGGCAATTGCATAATATCGGGCGACTTTGATACTACCGCCGCCGCTGAGCTGGCAAAGAAGATAGATTCTGCACCGCTTCCCTACGAGGTAAGCGTTAAAGAGATAAATTACTGATACCATTTATCAAAAAACAGGAGGTATATGAGATGAAGAAGAAAGCTTTCGCAGCTATGGCAGCTGCTCTGCTGCTCACAGGCTGCAGCAGTCCCTTTGACAAGAATGACGCTGAGGAGACGGCCGTTACCACCGCTCCCGTGACCACCACAGAGGCTCCCGAGATTCCGACTATGACTCTACCCCAGAAGATGATATATCTGCGTATGGGCGAGGACGAGTCCGCAGAGCCCTTCCTCACCAGCGACCACATCGTTGACTGCTCTATGGAGATAATGCCCGATCAGCCCGATAACTCCACCTATGTTGTGGATATTTTCTTCGACGAGGAAGGCAAGGAGATCTTCGCCAAGAAGACCGAGGAAGCCGCTGCAAACAACGGTGTCATTTCCATCTGGTACAACGAATATGTTATCAGCATTGCAACAGTCGAGGCTCCTATAACCGACGGTTCTGCCGTAATCTCCAATCTGGATATGAACAGCGCCGCAAAGATAGCAGGCTGGATCTACGAATGTATCAATGCAAAGGATTCCAATAATTCAAATGAAGGTGAGCAATAATGGCAAAAGCTATGACCATTTCGTATGTTGTCGGGGATAACCTCTATCTGAACCTGACAAACAAATGTCCCTGCGCCTGCACTTTCTGCATACGCAACCACGCCGACGGCGCTTACGGCTCCGACCCGCTGTGGCTGGAGCATGAGCCCGATATGAACGAGATAATGGCGGACCTGAGAAAACGCGACCTGAGGAAATTCCGCGAGGTAGTCTTCTGCGGCTACGGAGAGCCCACAGAGCGCCTTGATGTGCTCCTTGAAACTGCCGCTTTTCTCCGCAGCAGAGAGCACTGCCCCAGACTCAGACTCAACACCAACGGTCTCGGCGACCTTATCCACGGCAGGAGCATCGCCAAGGAGCTGTGCTACGCTCTGGACGTTATCTCCATAAGCCTTAACGCTCCCACCGAGGAGGAGTACATGAAGGTCACAAGACCTAAGTTCGAGAATGCCTTTGAGGGACTCCAGAAGTTCACCAAGGACTGTGTAAAGGCAGGCAGGGCTGAGGTCATCATGTCCGTCGTGGACGTTATCCCTCCCGAGCAGATCGAGGCTTCCAAAAAAGTAGCCGAAAAGCTTGGGGCAAAGCTCCGCGTAAGGACCTTCGACGAGTAAAAATACTCACGGATTTCAACAGGCGAATTTGTGCATAATTTTTAGCTCTCCCCTATGGAAAATAATTCAATTGTATGGTATAATTATTTATTGAAAGATTTCTCTTGATCTGACGGAAGGAGTAGATTCTATGAGTAAAAAAGGTAAGATCATTCTTGCAGCTTCGCTCTCTACCTCAGTCCTGGCTGTCACAGCCGCTGTGGTCACAGTTTTCGTCTGCAAGCGCATTTACGAGAAGAATTACTTCTCGGTAACAGATTAACAGGTAATTATTTAAAGAAGAAGGTTGAATAATATGGAAATCAAATTCACAAAAGCAGAAACTCTCAAGGCTAAGCCCCAGCCCGGCGACAAGCTCGGCTTCGGTCACATCTTCACAGACTATATGCTGGTAATGCCCTACGATGAGGGTCAGGGCTGGCACGATCCCGAGATCATGCCCTACGGCAACATCGATCTCTCACCTGCCGCTATGTGCTTCCACTACGGTCAGGAAGTCTTCGAGGGACTCAAGGCTTACAGAACTGCTGACGGCAAGGTACAGCTCTTCCGCCCCGAGGAGAACTTCAAGAGACTGAACAAGTCCAACGAGAGACTGGTTATCCCTGAGCTCCCTGTTGAGCTTGGTATGCAGTGCCTCACAGAGCTCGTTAAGATCGAGAAGGACTGGGTTCCCTCAAAGGACGGCGAGTCACTCTACATCAGACCCTTCATCATCGCTGTTGACCCCTTCCTCGGCGTTAAGCCCGGCGAGCACTACCTCTTTATCATAATCCTTTCTCCTTCGGGAGCTTACTATGAGACAGGTCTCAACCCCGTTAACATCTACGTTGAGAGCAAGTATGTCCGCGCTGTAAGAGGCGGTATGGGCTTCGCTAAGACAGGCGGTAACTACGCTGCTTCTCTTATCGGACAGGACGAGGCTCACAAGCAGAACTACTCACAGGTTCTCTGGCTTGACGGCGTTGAGCAGAAGTACATCGAGGAAGTCGGCGCTATGAACATCTTCTTCGTTATCGACGGCAAGGTAGTTACACCTATGCTCCAGGGCTCTATCCTCCCCGGTATCACAAGGAAGTCCGCTATCGAGGTTTGCAAGTCAAAGGGTCTTGAGGTCGAGGAAAGACGTATCGATATCCAGGAGATCGCTGACGCTTACGATGCAGGCAAGCTGGACGAGGTATTCGGTACAGGTACAGCTGCTGTTATCTCTCCTGTTGGTCACCTCAAGTGGGGCGACAAGGTAATGGAGATCAACGGCAACAAGATCGGCAAGATCTCACAGATGCTCTACGATACAATGACAGGTATCCAGTGGGGCAAGGTTGAGGATACATTCAACTGGGTATATCCTATCGACTGATATTACTGATATAAAAAATCAAGCCATAGTATTTCTGATACAAGGTCAGAAGTGCTATGGCTTTTTTATTTCAGAAGTGTTGTATATAAATCATAATTTAGCTTTGCTAAATTATGATTTGAGCCCTTAGCCCTTAGCCGTTAGCTAATGTAGGGGACGCCGCAGCTAACAGCTGCACGTACCCTCTGTCAGCTTTGCTGACATCTCCCTACACCGTAGGGAGTCACTCGGCGTCCCACAAAATTCGTATTATAGTGGCGACTATCATCCGCTCAACCAGGGGGCGCCTTCTCTTACAAGGCGTCCCCTCTCCCAAAACAGTCCACCGGACTGTTTTGGGATTCACCCCTTGCGAGGTGCCTGACGTAATAAGGGGCTCTGCCCCTTGAACCCCGCCAGAGGCGCTGCCTCTGGACTCTGCCAAAGGAACACAGTCCCTTTGGAATCCCATTCATGGGCTCGGCGTACTTATCGCGCTGTAAGCGATGTACAAATATCGTTTTTGATATTATTAAGCGAGTTTACGAGCGACAACGTGGCAAGCGGTCGAGCTGGCTCAGCTCGAAATTATGATTTAGCTAACGAAATCAGCTCCAGCTTATGTCGGACAGGGTAACCTCATGGGCACCTATGGCAGCGGCTCCGTCAATGTTGCCAAGCTGAAACTTTATATCCGCTGACATATCCTCCGGGAAAGTAACATCAAAGCTGAAATGCTTCTTCCCGGGAGAGATCGTCACCTTCTCGTCAAGATAACGGGTGTAGGAGCTGTCCTCCGCTGTCACAACCATCGTTCTCTCCGCTGTGGAGACTGCGTCAAAGCTGAGGGTGTATCTCTGCCCTGCCTTTACCTCTCTGCCGCGGAGAAGTCCCATTACCGCATACTCCAGGGAGCCTGCATTCTTTACGTCTATGACCGTGCAGCCCTCCTTGTTCACCACGGAAGCCTCTGCACCCTCAATATAGTTGTCCAGAGCCAGTGAGGTCATCTCTGTGGGACGGAAGTCCGAGGCGGTATTCTCGTAAACTCTCACATAGTCGATGTCGAAGTTCTTGTCACCGCTTGCAAAGGTGGCAGGGTCGGCGTATATTCCGTCTATACCGTCGAAGTGACCGCCCACCGCAAGGTTGAGTATGATGTAGAAATTCTGGTCAAAGGGTGCAGGATAGCTGAAGCCCTCGGAGTACCAGTCGGTCTGGGTACTGTAAAGACTGTCGTCTACATACCAGCGTATCTCTCCTCGGTCCCACTCTATGCTGTAGGTATGCCAGTTTTCTGTGCCATCGCCATCGGGGAAGCTGTACTCCCCTGTCAGGTACTTGTTGGCAGGCCATGCTCCGCCGAAATGAACGGTTCCGCAGACTCTTTCGGGAGTGCTGCCCCAGCCCTCCATAATGTCTATCTCGCCCGATGATGCCCAGCCGCCGTAAGCGCTGTCCTCGGGGAGCATCCATATGGCAGGCCACAGTGACTTGCCCGAGTCGCACCGCGCTCTCACCTCTATCCTGCCGCCGCAGACCGAGAACTTGTGCTGTGTGCTCAGCCTTGAGGAGGTGTATTCATAGCTGCCCTGCTTCTCGTCAGTCCAGCTCTCCTTGCGGGCGGATATGGTGAGGACTCCGTCCTTCACCGCGGTATTCCTGTCGGTATAGAACTCCTGCTCGTTGTTGCCCCAGCCGTTTGTGATATAGTTGCCGCTGTCGTCCAGCTTCCAGTTGCCCAGCTCATAGGACCACTTGTCCATGTCAAGGCTGCTGCCGTCGAATTCATCGCTCCACACAAGGCGGTAGCCCTCCTGTGCAGGTGTACCTGCTCCGTTGCCGAGGAGAAAACCGCTGAGGCGGTGGAGCTCCTCCGCGTTGGCACCCTGCTTTCTTGCCGATACCATGTCAAATATGTCAACTGCGCCGTCGCCGTTGTAGTCCATGTCAATCGCAGTGTCAGCGTATACCGCCACGGGCAGAGCCCATAAAAGCACCGCCGCAGCCGCTGTTGCCCTGAGTATCCTCATAAAAAGACCTCCTTCTGTGTTTTACGAGATTATTCTAACATTTCCACAGGGCTGTGTCAAGCCATTCCTTGCCACTTGCATTATCTATCGGGACGTGATATAATAATATCTGCTGAAAAATTTTCGGTAATACCTCGGAAAACTCACTTTTCCTGCGTATACTGTATATACGGACAGAGTTGTCCGATCATTTCGGGAGGATATTGTTATGAAAAAGTTTATTACATCAATAATCGCCTGCTCCATGGCACTGCTGGCTCTGGCTTCATGCGGAAAGTCATCGGGCAGCAAGAAAAAGGAAAAGACTGCGGATATTACAGGCAAATGGGCACTCAGCGACAGCCCCAGCGAAGACGTTGAGAGCGTTGGACTTATATTCAGCGACAAGGGCAAGGGCTCTATCTACGAGGAGACCACTCCTGTATTCAGCTTCACTGAGGACAGCATGATACTCTACGGCTATGCCATAGACAAGGAGTACATCAGCGAGGAAAATGACGTTGTCACTGTAAGTCTCAACAACAGCGACGTCATCGTAATGAAGAGACTTGAAAGCGGCGGAAGCGGCTACAACGGCAAATATGACCTCACAGGCGGAAGTCTCTATGACAGCCTTTCAAATGCTTATCCCTCAGACAGCGGCAAAGCCGATATAACCGTTGAACTCAAGGACGACAAGAGCTTTGTGGTTTTCAACGACCTGTTTACATACGAGACCAAGGGCAGCGACCTTGTTATTTCGGGCTGCTCACCCCTCATCAATCCCTCTGCGGACGAGAATTCCGATGAAATGACCGCTGAATTCAAGGTTGACGGGGACAAACTTACAATCACCGACGACAAGAACAGCAACGTTCTCACTCGCGTTGCATAAAAAACCTCACCTCTGCTGCCGCTTCTGCGGCAGCCTTTTTTTGCAGTGCTGACAATAAACAGCCCCGAAGCGACTTAAAAAGTTCACTTCGGGGCTGTGGTTTTATTCAGTTATCATGCAAGAGTGTCCTTGACAAGGTCCAGGCCCTCCATTGCGGATTCTGTTCCCATGACGCAGATATTGCCTGTGTCTCTCAGCTTCTGCGCTGCCTCGCGGAGCTGCTCGGCTGTGACCTTGAGCATACGCTTCTTCTCGGCGGCTCTCTCCTCGTCGGTGATGCCTCTGAACCACAGTCCGTCTGCCTTGCGGCTCTTGTTGCCGTCGGACATTAAAGGCTCATCCTTTGCCACGGAGCTGATGATATACTGTGTTATATCGGGGCTTCCTGCGCAGTACTGCTCGGTAAAGTCCGCCGCCTTTGCGCATATATCAAGAGTTGCGGCAGGCGAAGGGTCACGGTAGGAGAAGAAGGACTGCTCTCCCGACACAGTCATGAATGCACCTGTGCCGTAGGCTCCGCCCTTGACCCTGACCTCGTTCCAGAGGTATTCCAGTGAAAGTGCGCGGAAAAGTACCTTCCTTACCGCTGTATCTGCGGAATTATCGGGGAATGCCATTGCTGAGTAGGAAACTCCGGAGGGAATTATCACGCCCTGTCTTGCGGGTATATCAAGGGTGAAGCTCATATCCTTAACTGCGGGAGCTGCTCCCTGTGGAAGTGCCATGATAAGCGCTTCGGGCGATATTTCTCCCGTAACGGAAGCGGTAACACGGGCTCTGCATATGATACGGCTGCTCAGAGCTTTGATAGCTGCTATAAGCTTCCCGGGAGCCTTTACAGCCTCGTGTATGCGCTTGTAGCCCTCATATCCGGACACCAGCTCGGATACAGCCGACTCCGCCGACAGGCTTGCTCTTACCCTTGTCATGGAGTAGGTATGGCCGTTGGAGATGATGGACTGCTTGTAGTTCTCATCGGTCTGGAGAAGGAGCTCCTTAACTGTGTCCTTGTCGTCAAATGAGGTCTTTGTGAGTATCTCAGCGATGAGAGCAAGCGCCTCATCGGTATTCTTTTCAAGGAAGCGTGCTGTCACCGAGAAATAGGGGCTGCACTTATCAGTAACGCCCTGCTTTGAGAACACGTCAACGTTATAGGTGATGCTGCCAAGAAGGCCTGTTATCCTGCGCTGGAGCTCTGCTGCGGAGCTGTCCGCAGTGGGGAGCTCGCCAAGGAGCTCTGACATTGCCGCAGCAGCAGAAAGCTCCTCCTCGGTGCAGTCCGCCAGTGAGAAGTAGAGGCTGACTGCTGCTATGCCCTCGTCTGATGAGGGGTGACGGAGCACTGTGATACCGTTCATGTCGGTGACCTCAGTATCGAAGCGGAGAGGCTCCTCTCCCACCTCGGAAATAGCAAGGTGAGGCATGGTGGCAAGCTGCTCGGCTGTGTCCACGGACTGCTGCCACTCGTCAAGCTTGCGGTTCTGCTCAACGATAACGTCCTTTTCCTCGCAGGCAAGGCTGTCCACGATAGCTGCAAGGCGCTTCGCCTCCTCAGCCTTCTGCTCGTCGCCGTAGGTGCGTGAAGGAAGGAGATACAGCTGAGCAGTCCCCTCCTCCTCAAGGAGCCATTGCTTCAGGAACTCCTCAAAATAGCCGCTTCCTGTCTTTGCTCTCAGACTGTCGAATACCTCGCCCATCTCAAGATAGAGCAGCGGGTCGCCGCCGTAGAGCCATGCGGACAGGGCGTTGATGTTGCGTGTGAGTCCTCTGGGCTCGCCGCCTGCACGGTAGCGGAACTCCAGTCGGTTTATGGCTGCGGTAAGGAGCTCAGCCCCTATGCCCTTTTCACAGAGCTCAGACACTGCGCTGCGGAGAGTCTCCATAAGCTTGCCGCAGTTCTCCTCGTCGGTGTTATTGATGGAAAGGCTGCCAAAGGGCTGCATGATGCCGTCGCTTACCTCAAGGGATACGTCAAGGCAGAGCCCTGTGTCAAGGAGAGCTCGCTTCAGAGGAGCGTCATTGGAGCCTGTGAGTGCTTCTCCAAGAACGGAAGCGGCGGTTATCCTTTCGCGGTCCTGCCAGCTTCCCAGCACCTTGCCGATAACGTAGTAGGTGTGGTTGGTCTCCTCCTCGTCGGGAGATATCTCATAATAGTTCTTCTTCACTGTGGGAGCGATAGGAGCCTGCACAGGGATATCATTCTCCACCTCACGCTTGTCATAACGGCTGAGATACTCACTGTCTATGAGCTCAAGAACAGCGTCTATGTTCACGGGGCCGTCAAGGTATATGTAGGCGTTGGAGGGGTGGTAATAGGTTCTGTGTCCCTGTATGAACTGCTCATAGGACAGGTCGGGGATAGCCTCGGGAAGTCCGCCCGACTCAAATCTGTAGCAGCTGTCGGGATAGAGCACATTCATCATATCCGACTCCATGCGGCTGTAGACCGAGGACATGGCTCCCTTCATCTCGTTGAACACTACGCCCTTGTATACGGGAGTGTCTGAGGGGCTGCGCATTTCGATGTGCCAGCCCTCCTGATAGAAGATGTTGGGATTATAGTATATAGCAGGTGCGAACACCGCGTCAAGATATACCCTTGTAAGATTCATGAAGTCAGTATCGTTTCGGCTGGAAACGGGAAAAACTGTCTTGTCGGGGTAGGTCATGGCGTTGAGGAAGGTGTTCATGGTCCCCTTCATAAGCTCAAGGAAGGGCTCCTTCACGGGATATTTCTCAGAGCCCCCAAGAACGGAGTGCTCAAGTATATGGAAGATGCCTGTATCGTCCGTGGGAGGAGTCTTGAATGCTACGGAGAAAAGCTTGTTCTCGCCGCTGTTTTTCAGCCAGACCAGTCTTGCTCCTGTCTTTATGTGGGTCATTTCTATGAGCTCCGAGCCGCAGTCGGGGGCGGGAGCTGTTCGTGTAACGGTAAAACCGTGGATAGTATCGTTTATGTTCATTAGTTACCTCCTGTATTCAATATAAAATTATTATACCATTACATGAAGAAATATGCAAGTATAGTTTACTGAGGAAAACAGTCCGCCGCCTTTGACAATATACGCCGCCGATTCATATAATAATCTGATTAGAGATAATCACTTTATGCCCTATGGGCAGATTGGAGTAATTTATGACAAGACCTGATATACTTATTGCAGGCGGCGACACAAGACAGCTTTACTGTGCAGCCCGCCTTGCCGATGAATACAGTGTGGGCATTCTGGGCTTTGACGATGATTATATTCCGGAGGAGCTGTCTCTGCCTGCCACCGATACCGACTGTGAAGGCTGCTGCCGCTGTGCAGTGCTGCCCGTTCCTGCCCTTGATGACATGGGCAATATCTCTGCCCCCTGTTTCAGCGGAACAGTCAGGGCGAAGACTGTAGAAAAGCTGCTTGCCCCCGATGGGATAGTACTGGCAGGAAAGGTGGACGCAAGACTGAAAGCTGCATTCCCACGCCATGAAGTCTGCGACTATCTCCTCCGTGAGGAGCTGAGTCTGAAAAACGCTGTCCCCACCGCAGAGGGAGCAATTCAACTGGCACTGGAGGAGCTCCCCGTCACTCTCAGCGGCCTCCCCGTCCTTATCGTGGGACTTGGCAGGATAGGAACTGCTCTTGCAGGGATACTCAAGGGCTTCGGCGCCAATGTCACAGCAGCTGTCTATGACCCCAGAGGAGCCGCAAAGGCAAAGCTCCACGGCATAGCCTCTGTGCCCACAAGGCGCATGAGCGGAAACTATGGGCTGGTATTCAATACAGTCCCGAAGCTTATATTCGACAGGGAAATGCTGAGTCGATTTGACAGGAAGACCCTGTTCATAGACCTTGCCTCAAAGCCCGGCGGTATCGATATGGACGCTGCCGCAGAGCTGGGACTGAGAACGGTGTGGGCTCTGGGGCTCCCCGGCAAGACAGCTCCCGTTACTGCGGGAGAAATAGTCGCAGAGACAGCTGCCACAATACTGGCGGAAAGGAGCGGTACTGATGAGTGATGTATTCAGAGGACTTCGCATAGGCTATGCCGTCACCGCCTCATTCTGTACCTTCAGGCGGAGCTTTGAGCAGGCGGAAATACTCAGGGAATACGGCGCCGAGCTCATTCCTATAATGTCTGAGCACGCCGCCAACATCTCCACAAGATTCGGCACTGCCGAAGAAAACCTTGATAAGCTCCGCTCGATCACAGGGAGAGAGGTCATAACCACCATTGCTGAGGCTGAGCCCATAGGTCCAAAGGGGCTGACGGACATTATGGTTGTTGCGCCATGCACCTCAAACACCGCAGCCAAGCTGGCGGCGTCCATCACAGATACGACGGTGACAATGGCTGTAAAGTCTCACCTCCGCAGCGGGAAGCCGGTGGTGCTGGCTATAGCCTCCAATGACTCACTTTTGGGCTCAGCCAAGAATATCGGAGAGCTTTTCAACAGAAAAAACTACTTCTTCGTGCCTATGATACAGGACGATTTTGTGAACAAGCCCGCCTCACTGGTAGCGGAATTTTCAATGCTGCCCCAGGCGGTGGAAGCGGCACCGAATGGTATTCAGCTGCGTCCCATTATCTATCACTATGTATGCTAAAATAAAACTGAGCCAGATATGGCACAAATGATAATAAAAAAGTGAGCCACTAATAATAAAAATCCTGTATAATAAGAGAAAGAGCTTGTGTACAGGAGGAACAAGGAGT
>Ga0116172_10000479_pt1 | contig 40204 bp, 37 predicted proteins | sample AD_UKC083_MetaG_FD_89799 | JGI IMG/M metagenome (GOLD analysis project Ga0116172, IMG submission 89799) | Active sludge microbial communities of municipal wastewater-treating anaerobic digesters from USA - AD_UKC083_MetaG | ecosystem: Engineered > Bioreactor > Anaerobic > Digestate | place: USA... | reverse complement strand
GAGGTGCTTTTCAGCAGTGCCCTGGAGACCGTACTTGTCGGGGTTAGCGAGAGCCTGCATGATGAGGATAGCGTCAGCCAGCTCAACCTTGCCGTCGCAGTTTGTATCGCCCCAGAGTACATTAGCAATGGGAGCTGTTGTAGTTGTACCGGAAGCAACAGGTGTAGTTGTAGTTGTTGTTGTTGTAGGAGGTGTAGTAGTAGTTGTTGTTGTTGTTCCATCAGGGAGAGGCTCAACATCGGGATAGAGAAGTGACATTGTACCATAAGCCATGATAGCGTCACCAGCGTGCCAGAATCTGTGATACTGGAACTGGAAGTCCTTGATATCAACAACGCCGTCGTCGTTGTTATCTGTACCCTGACCCTTGTAGTACTTCTCAGCATCCTGATACATCTTATCATCAGCGTACTTGCCGCGGATAGATGAGAATGTAGCGCCGGGCTCGAGCTTAGAACCATCAGGCATTGTGCCCTTGTAGTAAGAAGGAATGTAAACCTTCTCCTCGAATACTCTCTTAAGGCTGGGATTGCAATCAGTAAATGTGATACCGATATCGTCACGGCCCTGGTTGTACTGAGCAGAGAGGAGTCTGTTAGCAAGGTAGAGACCCTTTTCAGCAACAGATGTGCCCTCTTCCTTGGCGAACTTAGGATCTACGCCCTTAGCTGCTGCATAGTAGATAAGTGTATTACAGAGTGAGGATACGCATCCAACGTCTCCCTGGCCGTAACCACCGATTGTGCAGTGGAGCTTCTGGTTGCCGTCTTCGTTATATGTGCCTTCCCAAGTATCGGGAGTGCATGTGTAGTCTGTATCGCTCTTGCCCCAGTCAAGGGTTGAAGGAATACAGTAAGTGAACTCGTTGCCGTCCTTATCAACATAGTCGAAGTGAGTATTCTCCTCGAACCAGTTGATCCATCTCTCCAGAAGCTTATCGAGAGCTTCGTCGAGCTTCAAGCCGCCGTATGTCTGATTTGTAACATCGCCGTCCTTGGATACGATGTAGTACAGCTCAGCAAGACGCTGTGTTGACCATACCTGGTTACCGATCCAGTGGTTGGAACCGGGATCTGCGTATACAGGGTGGGGAACGTAAGCCATCTTATAGAATGTAGCGTGGCCGGAAGGATAAGTCTCATAACGACCTCTCCAGCTGTTTGTACAACCACCAGCGAAGGGACCTTCTCTGGACTGGAGCCACTGGTACATTTCGATCTGTCTCTTGAGAGACTCCTTATAGTCTTCATCATGACCCTCAGCCTTCATACCGCCGTTGATAGCGCTGTCAGCGAGGAGAGCGTATGCAGCAAGAGGATTCTGATAGAACTGATGTGAGTGTGAGCAGCCGATCTGCCATGCCCATGTGTACTTACCGTAAGAAGCTGTGAGAGCTCCGCCCCAAGCAGTGTACCAGGACATGAGATAGTGCTTGCCTTCCATGCCTGCAGCGGGATCGCCGATCTTTGTATCCTCAGCGATCTTCTTGTAGTACTTATCGAACATATCGTTACGGCACTGGTCACCCATCTTACCTGCGAGAGCAGATACAGATGAATCGCCAGCCTTATATCTGTTTGCGAAGTAAGCAGCCTGGATTGTACGATCCTCAGCGTCAGGAGCGTTTGTGAACGCATACTGTGAAGGAACCTTGTCCTTACCGTTGAAGATAGCCTTGATACCGTTACCGTTATCCTTATCAGAGCTTTCCATACCCCACTTGAGTTCCTCAAGACAAGGAGCAGGAACTGTCTCGAAACAAGACTCCTGTTCGCCTCTCTGGAAGGTATTGATGAATGTGAACTTGCCCTCACCGGGTGTGTCCTTGCTGAACTCATACCAGTCATCAACGTCAGCCAGCCAGTTCATGAGGTAGTAACCGTTGTCACTGCCGTATGCAGACTTGAATGCGCTGAATATGGGGTTCTCAGCCTTAACGCCGGGCTGATCTGCAGGATAATCCTCAGGCTTATCGCACTCTTCAGCTGTATCAGCCTCGAGCTTTGAAAGCTTCCAGATCGAGCTGTAGTCGATATCGTCTCTGCCTGCTGCCTCGGACCAGCCGGGGATCATAGCTTCCATAGTCTTCCAAGCCTTAGCCAGGTCGCCTGTAGAACCGTTGATCTTGCCTTCCTTAGCGAGAACATCGTGCATAGAAGCCATCCATACGATGTATGACATAGCCTCAGAAGTTGTCTCGTGACCGTAGTCAGGAGCCTCAACGATGAATGTCTCTACTGAATGGTAAGGAATACCGAAGCTGCTGCCGCCGTTGTTCTGGCTGCTGAGGTAACCGTTCTTCTGACCGTTTGTAACAACGTCATCATACAGTGATGAGAACATCTCAGCGTAAGAACCGTTTGACTTTGCTGCCTCAGCTGTAGCTGCTGAAGCCATAGCGGGCATTACTGCTGTTGCGGACATTGCAGCTGCAAGAACGCCAGCTGCGAGAGCCTTATTCTTTTTGCTTATCATTTGTTTTTACCCCTCTCATAATAATATAGTGGTTAAAAAATGGATGATTTGTCTCCGATATGGAGACGCATACGAAAATACTTCGTACACTGTGTGCATTTTCACGCAGACTGCACACAATTCTCAAACTATTTTCAAGATAATTATATTCCACATTTCAGTTTGTGTCAACAGTTTAGATTGTTTTCACATTTGTGCCAAGTCATTTTTGGTGCAATGCACACATTGCCAAAACCATTTTTGTACATTTTGTCTATCCGAAAAATCCGCTTAAAATCCGAATTGTTAACAAATTATTAACCAGTTTCGATTTTAAACTGTTCCTTTAAACATTCATCACACCCACAATATTCTCTCACAAAACACTCACACTTTGGCTATAATATTTAGCTTAGGGCAGTTTTACATTTTGCAGGTATTATTTCGGCACTATTTCTTGAATTAACATTCTATTCATATTTTGTTCATCTTGTGTTAATGTTATTCTGCGATAATAAAGCAGTATGCTATGATGGCATAAAAGCACCATGCTTTTACTTTTTTAATTCAGATTTTTCGATTGGAAAGGAGCACCTCATGATTACTATTGAAAATCTTACGAAGTATTACGGCAGTAACCGTGCCGTGAATCATATAAGCTTTACAATAAATGATAATGAGATACTCGGCTTTCTCGGACCCAACGGTGCGGGAAAATCGACTACAATGAACATGATCGCAGGATACCTGCCCATGTCCGACGGCAAGGTGACCATAAACGGCGCCGACGTCACCAAGGAGCCTTTGAAGGCAAAGCGAAACCTGGGCTATCTCCCCGAGATACCTCCCGTATATCCCGATATGAAGGTACACGAATACCTGTCATTCTGTGCAGGTCTCAAGAAGGTACCCGTGGGCAAGCGCAAGTCTGAGATAGACCGCGTTATGGGGCTTCTCAAGATTAAGGACGTAAAGGGCAAGCTGATACGCAACCTTTCAAAGGGCTATAAGCAGCGTGTGGGCTTCGCACAGGCACTCCTGGGGGACCCCAAGTTTCTCATACTGGACGAGCCTACCGTAGGTCTCGACCCCAATCAGGTAGCAGAGGTACGTGAGCTCATCAAGAGCCTGAAGAAGGACCACTCGGTAATATTCAGCTCACATATCCTCAGCGAGGTGAGTGCGGTCTGCGACCGCGTCGTCATAATCAACAAGGGCGATATCAGAGCTATCGACACCATCGAAAATCTGGAGAAGTCCTTCACCGTTTCCCTCGTCCTTCATATTAAAATAAAGGGCAGCAAGGGTAAGGCAGCCTCCATTATCGAAATGACCAAGGGCGTCAGGGAGATAACCGCCGTTGACGACGAGGGCGATGGAGTTTACTCCTTCACCGTGCAGCTGGAGGGCGACTCCGACAGCGTAAGAGACTCGGTAATGGCTGAATGCCTCAAAAACGGCATCAGCATCATCGAGATATACACCGACAGACCCAACCTCGAAAGCGTGTTCATCGAGCTCATCAACCGTCCCGCCAAGAAGGACGGGCTCCGCGAGCTCCTTGACGAGATGCCGGATGAGTCCGGCGACAGTGACGAGACCGAGGACGAGGACGAAACAGAAGAAAAGGAGGATGAGTAATATGTTTCCTATTTATAAAAAGGAGCTGCAATCCTTCTTCTACACTCCTTTCGCTTACGCAATGGCAATGCTGTTCATGCTGCTGTTCTCGCTGAGCTTCTCAACGGGTATCGCAAAGCTTGACAATTCGCACACCTGGGCATTCTCATTCACCGAGATGTTCTATTCCGTTATACTCTACTTCATATTCCTGCTGCCCATACTCACCATGAGGACCTTCGCCGATGAGCGGAAGAACGGCACCGAGGTGCTGCTGATGACCTCACCTGTCAGCACAGGCAGGATAGTCATTGCAAAGTTCCTGGCAAATATCACTGTATACCTCTTCATGCTGGCAGGCACAGTTATCTTCCCCATAATCACCGCCATAAAGGGCGAGGTGGTCATGAGCCAGCTCATATGCGCCTATATCGGCATATTCTTCTGGGGCGCAATGTACATCGCACTGGGTATGCTCATCTCGGCATTTACCGAAAACTCCATCATCGCCGCCATCATCGGCGAAGTTGTGATGTTCGCACTGCTCTTCGTTGACGATTTCGCCAACACACCTTTCATTTCCCAGTACCCTGCGATAAAAAAATTCCTTTACGCATTTGCCGCTCAGCCAAGATTTTCATACTTCTCAGAGGGCTTCATCCGCCTCTCGGATCTGACATTCTTCCTCTCGGCAATAATCGTGCTTCTCATATGGACTTACATAGTCATTGAGAAAAGACGCTGGAACAGGGGGTAAACTGAAATGGAAAAGCAGAAGAAGAAAAAACTTGACCTTTCCGGCGCATTCGCCTTTATCCTGGCAATACTTGTGCTGGTAATATTCATACCGATAAATCTTATCATCAGCTACTATGACAAGGGCTTCGACATGACGCCCTCAAAGAAGTACACCCTGGACGACAAGACGGTAAAGCTCATAAACGACAACGCTGACAAGGAGATAGAGCTTTACTTCCTGTACGAGCTGGAGGATCTCCGCACCTCTAAACGTAACGACCTTCTCCCCCTCTATCATACCCTCAATCAGCTGAAGGAATTCGACAATATAAAATTCACCAGCTTCGACCCCAATGAGAACGCCACTCTGACCAAATCATTGGATCCCGAGGGAGTTATCGCTCCCGAAATGAGCGACATCATTATAAGATGCAACGGCATCACCAAGAAGGTCAGCCAGTACAAGGTATTCCAGCAGGACGCACAGGGCATCAACGAGTACGCAGGCGAGCAGCTCATCGACTCTGCAATCGCCACCTGTGTCAGCGGTTCACTTCCAACAGTATATTTCCTGACAGTCATGGTGAAAAGACCATAGAGAATGACTTCTCTTTCTTCGTCTCCAAGATCAAGGCAAATGATTACGCCGTAGAGGAGCTCGACCTCGACAAAGAGGGCGCTGTACCCTCCAACGCAAAGATAATCTACCTTGCAGGTCCCCAGCAGGACATCACCGCCAAGGAGAAAGACCTTCTTCTTGAGTATGCCGACAACGGCGGCTCACTCTCCTTCCTTCTTGACCCCTGCGACACCGAGGGACGCTTCTATAATATAGAAGCCGTAATGGAATACTTCGGACTTATCCTTGATTACAACATCGTTACCGAATCAAGCTTTGAGAATATGCTCGATAACAATGAGGGGAAACAGGTAGAGGAATACTTCCGCGTTGACTATCCCGCAGGCGCAAAGTACAATGACGAGTTCACACAGGACCTCACCTCCGATATTCTTGAGCAGGTATCCGCAGGCAAGTTCGTGGCAGGTATCTACTCCCCCAGAAGCATCACGGAGATCCCTGTTGACAGCTTCCCGGGCGCAGGTTACACAGAGCTCTCATCAGTTGTAAAGAACATCAGCTCAGACAGCGGCTACACCACAGTCAGCAAGGCAATGGGCGGCGACGAGATCACAGCCGACCAGGCAGACAATATGCTCACAGGTCTGGATCTTGACTTCGGCTACTATTCATTCAACAAGCAGACAAATGCAAAGATGTTCTGTCTGGGAACCAGCGCTGTCGTTGACGACGCTTACGCCAATATCAGCACCACAGGTACACAGATGCTGGTACTGTTCAGCAACACCTGGCTCTATGACGGCGATGTTCAGTTCGACGTGGGAAACAAGTTCAACTCCTACGATAAGATCACCTTCAAGAACGCTGAGGAAGCCAAGCACACCATGATAATCGTATACGTGATACCTCTGGTAATAGCTGCCATCGGTATAGCTGTATGGCTGAAAAGGAGACACTCCTGATGAAAAAAGCAATTATCGCCCTTGTTGTTCTGATCGTTGCGGCAGTCGCCTCTGTGGGCACGCTGATCGCAGTAAAGAACAGCAAGGAAAAGGAAAAACAGCAGGCAAGCAAGGTGCTTGCGGAAAACGATATATTCAGCTTCGATCCCTACTCTCCCACAAAGATAGTATTCTCAAAGGGAGACGAGACCTACACCGCCGAAAAGAAGGACGAAGTATGGTCGCTGGATAACGGCGAATTCGAGCTGGATCAGAATTACTGCCAGCTCATATGCACCTATCTTTCAGACCTGACCGCCGAGACCAACTACGGCGAGATAACCGACGAAAAGCTTGATATGTACGGCCTCAGAGACACCGACACCATAGAGGTCACAGAGCCCTCGGGCACTCACACTATCCACATCGGAAACGAGAGCCCCATGCAGGACTACTACTATGTAACAGCAGACGGCAGAGACAAGGTCTTCGCCATTGAATACATGAAGGGCAGCGTCCTCAAGCTGGACAGGCTCCTGCTGAAAAACAAGATGCTCCTCCCCTATGATCTCTACAGCATAAAGGAGGTAATCATCAGCAAGGAGGGCAAGACCACCCTCGATGTCAGCTACGATGAGGATACTCAGCTGTGGTCGCTCCCCGAGGAGTACTCACTGCTCCAGCTCGATCCCACATCCGTCACCGCAAAGCTCAACGGACTTGTCCGCCTTGAGTCACAGGAAATGCTGGACGAAAAGCTGGATGACCTTGAGAAATACGGTCTCGACAAGCCCTATGCGGAAATGACCGTAAAGGGTCTTGACGGCACCCAGCGCAACCTCAAATTCTGCTTCAACGATGATTATCCGGACTACTGCATAGTCCTTGTTGACGGCGAGCAGGTCGAGCTCTACTACAAGGCAGACCTTGACATCATAGACTATACCGCATATAACTTCATCGTACAGAACTACATCGCAGCCCGTTCCTACAACACAAAGGAGTTCACCCTGAACTACAACGGAAACAGCGATGAGTTCAAGGTAGATATCGATAATAACGAGTGTACGGTAAACGGCAAGAAGATCTCAATCGAATCCACCGAGAACTACCTTGCATTCGATAATTTCTTCAACTCCGTATCAGTACTCAAGCTCACTGGCACAGATGTTGAGGCAAAGCCCGAGCTGAAGGATCCAGAGCTCACAGCTGAGTTCACCTTCACAGAGGGAGATCCCGTAAAGATCGACCTTGTAAAGGGCGAGGGCACAAGCTACTATGTGTTCCGCGACGGCGAGTACACAGGCGGCTTCATCGACGAGACAACGCTCAAGGGAAGAAATTCCCTCAGCGAATTCTACCTGAAGTTCAAGAACATAGCAGGATTTTAATGCAAGCAGCACCGCAGCACGTACGGCGCTGATATAGAAGTTTTCAGCCATAGTATTTCTGATGGACAGTCAGAAGTGCTATGGCTTTTCTATTGACAGCGCTGAGAGCCCGAACTATAATCTTTGATTTGAGTTTAGAGTTGAGAGTTTAGAGTTGAAAGTTGTGGAGTCGCCTGCGGCGACAATATTTAAATATTGTGAGCGAAGCGAACACATTAACTCTCAACTCTCAACTTTCAACTTAACGCATACGTGCTAAATTCTGATTTATCGAAGAAAACATAACAAACACAATGCCCCTGAACACCGCAAAGCACTCAGGGGCAAAACTTTTTTATTGATCCGCTCATCGGAAGGAGCTTCTGCGCCGGCAGGCTATCTCCGCATACTTCCGCTTGGTGGCGAGACCTCCGCGGATATGGCGCTCCTGCTTGTTTTTCTCCAGCACTTCCTTGACTCTGCGGTAGAGCTCGGGGTCCTCACGGCGGAGCCTGTCGCTGACGTCCTTGTGAACGGTGCTTTTTGATATCCCGAATTTATTGGCAGCGCCGCGCACGGTAGCACCTGTCTCGGTAATGTATCTGCCCAGCATGGCCGCCCTTCCCTCAGGCTGATCCTTCAAACATATCACCTCTTTTCCTTGCATTTACTAATGTATATGCCAAAGGGTAATGAGGTAAGAACCCCCGTTCATCTTGCGGAGACGGTACCCCGCCCCCACCAGCGCAGCACATCGGCGCATAAAAAGAAAAAATCCGCAGATAATACTGCGGAAGGAGCTGATAATATGAAGATAACACCCGAGCTTTACAGCGACATGACAAAGCAGGTCTCACCAAAGTCAAATTACAAGGTAAACCTTACCTGCGCCTTTTTTGTTGGCGGAGCCATATGTGCCCTGGGACAGGTCATCATGGCATTTCTTGAGACATACGGCCTGGAGCGCACCGAGGCAGGCACATGGACCTCTATAATCCTTGTGGGACTAAGTGCCCTTTGCACAGGTATGGGCTGGTATCAGAAACTGGCAAAGCACGCAGGCGCAGGCACTCTCGTCCCTGTCACAGGCTTTTCCAACGCCATAAGCTCATGCGCCATAGAAGCCCGCTCCGAGGGACCCGTCCTCGGCGTGGGAGCCAAGATATTCACCATAGCAGGTCCCGTTATACTCTACGGCTGTTCAGCCGCGACCCTCTACGAACTGATCTATTATTTAGTGGTTAGTTTTTAGTGCATGGTGCTTAGTTGGGACGCCCATCGGGCGTCCGCATAGTAAATGCCGTACATTTACGCGCCGTAAGCGATGTACGGCTGACGCTCTTATTTATAGTAAGCGAGTTTACGAGCGTCAGCGTGGTCAGCGGTCAAGTAGGCACTGCGCCGATACATAGCATAATATCCGCCGTACATTTATGCGCCGTAAGCGATGTACAGCTGACGTTACTATTAACAGTAAGCGAGTTTACGAGCGTCAGCGTGGTCAGCGGTCGAGCTGGCTCAGCTCGAAAAAATAAGCAGGGCAAATGCCCTGCTTGTTAGATAAACAGATGAAAATAAATATGTGTAGAACAAAAGAAAGGAGACAACAAAACGAGTGTTAATAATTAAGAATTATTTAACACTACAGTTATTATACAGTATTTTCCCTTTCCCGTCAAGCAAATCCGTTAACTTTTGTAAAATTGCACAACTTTGAGCAGAATTACTCTTGCATTTTTCATAACATTCCCGCAAAAAATACTGACAAGTGTATAATTTTACAAAAGGAGTCTTTAAAAAAGTCTGACAAGACCTCGCAATATAGGCAATCTGCCAAAAATTAGCCTGATAAATTTGTAACAAAGAAGCAAAAAGGTGTTTACAAAAAATCAGATTTGTGGTATAATTATTCTCAGTAGTTATACATGGTTAACGCCCACCACGTTAAGCATTCCTATAACCCAACTTTTATATTTTTTCAGGAGGTATATTCCTATGGCAATCAAAAGAAAAATGAAAACAATGGACGGTAATAATGCCGCCGCATATGTTTCTTACGCCTTCACGGAAGTTGCTGGTATCTACCCTATCACACCTTCCAGCCCTATGGCAGACTATGTTGATCAGTGGTCCGCTCAGGGTGTCAAGAACATTTTCGGCACTACCGTTAAGGTTGAGGAGATGCAGTCAGAAGCCGGTGCAGCCGGTACTGTTCACGGTTCTCTGAACGCTGGTGCTCTTACCACAACCTATACTGCTTCTCAGGGCCTTCTCCTCATGATCCCGAATATGTACAAGATCGCCGGCGAGCTGCTTCCCTGCGTGTTCCACGTTTCTGCACGCTGCGTAGCTTCTCACGCACTTAACATCTTCGGCGACCACTCTGATGTTTATGCTTGCCGTCAGACCGGTTTTGCAATGCTCGCTGAGACAAATCCCCAGGAAGTTATGGACCTTGCTGCTGTTGCTCATCTCGCTTCCATCAAGAGCCGTGTTCCTTTCATCAACTTCTTCGATGGTTTCCGTACATCACACGAGATCCAGAAGATCGAGATCTGGGATTACGAGGATCTTAAGGAAATGTGTGACATGGACGCTGTAAAGGCATTCCGTGACCGTGCTCTCAATCCTGAGAATCCTACAATGCGCGGTTCTCACGAGAACGGAGATATCTTCTTCCAGCACCGTGAGGCTTGCAACTCCTACTACAACGCTGTTCCCGGAATCGTTGAGGAGTACATGGACAAGGTAAATGCAAAGCTCGGTACAGACTACAAGCTCTTCAACTACTACGGTGCTGCTGATGCAGAGCGCGTTATCGTTGCAATGGGTTCTATCTGCGACGTTGCCGAGGAAGTTATCGACTACCTGAACAAGAAGGGTGAGAAGGTCGGTATCGTTAAGGTTCGCCTGTTCCGTCCTTTCTCTGCTGAGAAGCTGGTTGAGGCAATCCCTGCAACAGCAAAGACAATCGCTGTACTCGACAGAACCAAGGAGCCCGGCTCTCTCGGTGAGCCTCTCTACCTCGATGTAGTTGCTGCTCTTAATACTACAGGCAGAACAGGTATCAAGGTTATCGGCGGCCGTTACGGTCTCGGTTCCAAGGATACTCCTCCTGCATCTGTATTCGCTGTATATGCTGAGCTCGCTAAGGCTGATCCCAAGCCTCAGTTCACACTCGGTATCGTTGATGACGTTACAAACCTCTCACTCGCTGAGGAAGATGCTCCCAACACAGCAGCAGAAGGCACAATCGAGTGCAAGTTCTGGGGTCTCGGCGGCGACGGTACTGTTGGTGCTAACAAGGACTCTATCAAGATCATCGGCGACCACACTGACAAGTACGTTCAGGCTTACTTCCAGTATGACTCAAAGAAGACCGGCGGTATCACTATCTCACATCTGCGTTTTGGTGACAAGCCCATCAAGAGCCCTTACTACATAAACAAGGCTGACTTTGTTGCCTGTCACAATCCTTCATACATCCTCAAGGGCTACAAGATGGTAAACGATGTAAAGCCCGGCGGTGTATTCCTTATCAACTGCCAGTGGAAGCCCGAGGAGCTCGATCAGCACCTCACAGCTGATACAAAGCAGTATATCGCAAAGAACAACATCCAGCTCTATCTGGTTAACGCTATAGACCTTGCACAGGAGATCGGTCTTGGCAAGCGTACAAACACAATTCTCCAGTCTGCATTCTTCTCACTTTCAAAGGTTCTTCCCGAGGCTGAGGCTATCAGCTACATGAAGGAAAAGGCTCAGAAGTTCATGAAGAAGGGTATCGAGATCGTTCAGATGAACGAGAAGGCTATCGACGCAGGCGCAAACGCTTATGTCAAGGTAGACGTTCCTGCTGAGTGGGCAAATGCTGTTGATAATTCAGCACCTGCAAAGCTCGAGGGCCCGGAGAAGCTCGTCAAGATGGTTGAAGGCATCATGAACCCTGTTGGCAAGATGCTCGGCGATACACTTCCTGTTTCTGCATTCTCAGATCACGTTGACGGTACATTCGAGCAGGGTGCTTCCGCTTACGAAAAGCGCGGAGTTGCTGTTATGGTTCCTGAGTGGAATCAGGATACTTGTGCAAAGTGTAACAAGTGTTCATTTGTATGCCCTCACGCAACTATCCGTCCCTTCGCTCTGACAGAGGCTGAAGCTGCTGCTGCTCCCGAGAACATCAAGCTCGCTCCCAAGCCTATCGCAAAGAGCGATTACAAGTACACTCTCGCTGTTTCCGCTATGGACTGCATGGGCTGCGGCGTATGTATCGGTGTCTGCCCCACAAAGTCACTCAAGATGGTTCCCAGAGAGTCACAGGAGCCCCAGCAGGCAGTATTCGATTACTGTGTTGCTAAGGTTACAGAGAAGGCAGACGTTGCAACTGACGCTAATGTAATCTCCAGCCAGTACAAGAAGCCTCTCCTTGAATTCTCCGGTTCATGCGCAGGCTGTGCTGAGACTTCATATGCAAGACTCATCACTCAGCTCTTCGGTTCAAGAATGTACATCTCCAACGCAACAGGATGTTCTTCTATCTGGGGCGGTCCTGCTGCTACATCACCTTACACTGTTGATGCAAACGGCCACGGTCCTGCATGGGCTAACTCACTGTTCGAGGACAACGCTGAGCACGGTCTCGGTATGTATCTCGGTCAGAAGGCTATCCGTGAGAGACTCATCGAAGAAGTTAAGGAAATAGCTGCAAGCGACAATGCATCTGCAGAAGTTAAGGCTGCTGCTGATGAGTATCTGGCAACTGTTAACGACGGTGCTAAGAATACTGCTGCAACTGCTGCACTGGTTGCTGCACTTGAGAAGTGCGACTGCAAGTGCGATAAGAAGGCAGATATCCTTGAGAACAAGAACTACCTCTCCAAGAAGTCCGTATGGATCTTCGGCGGCGACGGTTGGGCTTATGATATCGGATTCGGCGGTCTTGACCACGTTCTCGCTACAGGCGAAGATGTAAACATCATGGTATTCGATACCGAGGTTTACTCCAACACAGGCGGACAGGCTTCCAAGTCCTCCAACATCGGTCAGGTTGCTCAGTTCGCAGCAGCAGGTAAGGCAATCGCTAAGAAGCGCCTTGCTGACATCGCTATGAGCTACGGCTACATCTATGTTGCACAGATCGCTATGGGTGCTGACATGAACCAGACACTCAAGGCAATCAAGGAAGCTGAGGCTTATCCGGGTCCCTCACTCATCATCGGCTATGCACCTTGTGAGATGCACTCAATCAAGGGCGGTATGACTAACTGTCAGGCTGAGATGGAGAAGGCTGTTAAGTGCGGCTACTGGAACAACTTCCGTTATGATCCTCGTCTGGCTGCTGAGGGCAAGAATCCCTTCCAGCTCGATTCCAAGGCTCCCACAGAGTCTTATCAGGACTTCATCATGAACGAGGCACGTTACAGCGCACTCACACGTTCGTTCCCCGATCGTGCTAAGGAGCTGTTCGCGAAGGCTGAGAAGACAGCAGCTAATCGTTACGAGTACCTCACAAAGCTTGCTGAAAAGTAAGAAGCGTTACGATGCACTCGTCCACGTTGACCGTCGCTTACGGCAGTTTAACGTGTAATATGCACATACGAATATAATAAAACTCCCCGATACGGACAAGTATCGGGGAGTTTTTGTATTGTAGGGGACGGCGTCCTCGACGTCCCTTGTATTATTGTTATTTACATCTTCTTATTGTAGTATGCAAGGGCGCCAAGGTAGACCAGAGGGTATACACCCAGAGCAGCACCGAGAGTCCAGTAGACTGTCTCATTGATGTATGAAGCGGCAATAGCGGCTATACTAAGCAGAAAGATAGTGAACAGCGAGGTGAAGTTTCCCGCCTTCTGCTGTACAGCGATGGTCCTTTCGTCGGTATTGCGTACATACCATTGCTTCAGGGCAGCATCGTCCTTCACGGCTTTTCTCATACGCATTATATTCATTATCAGAACGGTAATACCGCCCACAAAAAAGCCCATGTTGGTCTCGCCTCTGAGAACGCCCCTGTGCACCAGCACCTGAAGAACTATCAGCGCTATCAGCAGTGAAGCCGCCATTATCCAGTATAATACTATCTTTGTCCTGAGTTTTTTTCTGAATTCTTCCATGATAACTCTCCTTTTCCCTCTTGCTTACATTTTACTGTTATAATAACTGCTTACCGCGATATACACCATAAAGATGAACGCCAGACATACCGAAAGCGTACAGCTGACGGTCTCGCTCAAAAAGTTAGCGATGATAGTGGCAGCGGAAATACCGAGAAGTATAACACGAAAAGTAGTTGTGGACGCCTCTTTGGTTATCTGAGCACTTCTCTCGTCGGTATACTTTATATACATCTCTTTCAGCTTTGCTTCATTGCCCAGCGCAATTTTCGACGTTACAACATTGCCGATGGCAATGGCAAGAACTGCACCTAATATGCCGCTTGTTGCGTTAAATCCGTCATTTGCCCTTCCGAATGCCGTAAGCAGGATAATTCCTGCCACCATGACAGCTGCAAGAAGAATGAAAAAATATATTCTCTTCTTTATTGTAAGTCTGAAATTCTCCATAATGTTCCTCCTTAAAGGTTCTCCTCACCCTCGAAAATAAACAGCTCCTCTATGGTGACTCCGAAGAACTGAGCCGCCTTGTGAGCCAGTGTGAGTGAGGCATTGTATTTACCGTTTTCCAGTGATATTATGGTCTGCCGCGTGACGCTGAGAGCGTCAGCAAGCTCCTGCTGAGTGACCTTTCGTGCCTTTCTCAGCTCCTGAATCTTATTCTTCAACTGCTCGCCTCCTTTTTCGATGTAAAGTTAGCTTTACTTCTTCTGTGATTATAGTATAGCACGCTTTACATTTTTTGTCAAGCTTACTTTACATATTTTTATTTTTTAACATAAAAATCTCCCCGACACTCAGGTATCGGGGAGATTTTACTATCTACTCACTATTTATCGCTTGCTCTCATAAGCTTTCTGTACTTTATCCTCTTGATGATAAAGAGTATCTGCCAGAAAATCATCGCAGGGAAAACTGGCACAAGGCAGCCGAAAACAAGAATGCCGTTCCAGGAAAAGGTGTCCCAGAAAGCCTCTGCTCCGTACCAGGTATCGCCCATAAAACTGAATCCCTCTGAAATACTGTTTAAAGACTCTATTATCAGCAGTACAAACGGCAGGAATGACAGTATAAAGCTCAGCAGATAGAGCCCTGATACAGGCTTCTTCCCTGCCTCTGCACGTTTTCTGAGCCTCCATGAGACCAGCACTGCGGACAGACCTGCCAGCGACACAAAGGTACACCAGTACGGCACCACTGTTATGCCATCGTCAATATAGCCCAGTCCCTTCTCAAGCCCGTACCAGATATACAGCACCGCAGATATGGATAAAACAGAGCACAATCCGAATATGGCAAGCAATGCCTTTTCATATTTTTTCATATTATCAGCTCCTTTGTGTGTCAGTCGCCTTTTTGTACTTCCCTGCCATGATGCCATAAAGCACCTGCCAGAACAGCATAAACGGAAAAATCGGGATAAGTATACAGCCCAGAAGTATGCCGTAGAGAACTACAGTGCCCCAGAGCACGCTCCAGTCGAAGCCGCCGCCGACTGCGCCTGCGATACCTACTATGAGCAGCACTGCTAAGGGCAAAAAGCTGAGCCAGAAGCTCACCTTGTACAGCTTTGATATGGGAGCCTTTCCTGCCTCGCGGCGCTTTCTGAGCCTCCACGGCACCAGTACTCCGATAACACCGAAAACTCCGCCGAACATAAGGTAATACGGCAGAACCTCCTCAAGATAATCAAGGTATCCGATACCTTTCCCGAGCATGAAAAATGAAATTAATAAAAATGCAAGTGATAAAATTGTACAGCTGCCGAATACAGCTATAAGTATCTTCTCGTATTTTTTCATAAGCTCAGCTCCTTTCAGCCTTCAGGCGTTTCCTTGCTTTTATCCTTCTGACGATGTAGAACACCTGCCAGAAAACGCAGAACGGGAACACGGGGATAATAATGAACACAAACCCCATAATCATAAATGCGTCCCCAAAGGCTTCCCACCCGTAGCTCACCGACCACAGGAAGTTGAAGCCTGCCTTCATGCAATAAGCCGAGTAAGCCACCAGCAGCACAAAGGGGATAAACGAGCAGAAGAAGGACACTGTATATCCCATTGATATTTCCTTTTTGCCGTCCTCTCTGCGCCTGCGGAGAAGCACCGATATGAGCACGCCTATCTGTGCGAGAACGCATACAACTATCAGCGCTCCCCATGGTGACATATAAGCGAGTCCGAAGTAGTCCGGCAGCGGAACACGGAAGCGGTCCATGACAGCGTCCGCAATACACCTTACGATATAAGCGGTGATACCGCCTGCCCCAGTATAAAGAATTATCTTTTCAGCCTTTTTCATAACATCGCACCCCTTTCCGAGGTGCCGCTGCACCTCCTCTGTTATACCCATGATACCACAGAAAAGGGGGATTTTGAAGATGTCACCCGTCACTTCCGCAGTGACATCTGTCACTAAAAAAGCGCCTGTACCGTGAAAGCTCACAAATACAGGCGCATTTCTTTATGCAAAACGCAGAACTTCCGAAAAACTTTTCGGTTATACAACGGTTTTACGTTGTTTTCAGTGCCATTCCGCACTACTTATGAGAGCAGCTTTTTTCTGTACCTCGCCGTCAGGCGACACCCAAACTCTCAACTTTCAACTCATTACTGCTTTATTCCCCAGATATTGGCAGCGTAATCCGCGATAGTGCGGTCTGAGCTGAATTTGCCCGAATTGCACATATTCAGCCACTGCTTACGGGCGAAGGTGAGTCTGTCAGCGCTGTAGTCGTTTATGCAGCGGAGCTTGGTCTCAACGTAGTCCCTCATATCGCCAAGGAGGTAATAATGGTCGGGAGCGTGCCAGCTTGCACCGTCAAGGAGAGCAGTGTAAAGCTCGCGAAAATCGCCGCTGCCGCCGTCGGAAACGGTACCGTCAATAAGTGATGATACCACCTTTTTCACCATGGGGTCATTGGCGAAAACGCTTCTGCTGTCGTACTCGGGAACTATCTTCTCCAGGTCCTCAACACGGGCACCGAAGATGTAGTTGTTCTCCTCCCCTGCCTCCTGAACCATCTCGATGTTGGCGCCGTCAAAGGTTCCGAGAGTTACCGCGCCGTTGAGCATGAGCTTCATATTGCCTGTGCCGCTGGCTTCCGTGCCTGCGGTGGATATCTGCTCGGAGACATCGGCAGCTGCCACCAGCTTTTCAGCATAGGAGACGTTGTAATTCTGAACGAAGACCACCTTTATGAGGTCACGAGTATCGGGGTCTGAGGAGACTATCCTGCCCACCTCGTTGATGAACTTGATTATCGCCTTTGCGCGGCGGTATCCGGGAGCAGACTTGGCTCCGAAGATGAAAGTTGTGGGAGTAAAGCCCTGAATGCTGCCGTCCTTTATGCCGTAGTATATCCACAGAATAGAGAAGGCGTTGAGGAGCTGCCTCTTGTACTCATGGAGGCGCTTTATCTGGATATCAAAAACAGAATCTGCGTCGGTGTCAATGCCGTCATGAGCCTTTATGAAGTCGGCAAGCTGCTGCTTCTTGCCCTGCTTGATGTCGATGAAGCGGCGGAGCACATTTTCATCGTCGGCAAACTTAGCCAGCTCACGGAGCCTGTCAAGGTCGTTTATCCAGTTATCGTCCCCCAGAAGCTCAGTGATAAGAGAGGAGAGCTCCCTGTTGCAGAGGACTATCCAGCGGCGCTGAGTGATGCCGTTGGTCTCGTTGCGGAACTTCTCGGGCGCAAGGCTGAACCAGTCCGCCAGCACGGAATCCTTGAGTATCTGCGTGTGTATCTCGGCAACGCCGTTGATGTGGCTGGAAGCATAGCACGCCATATCCGCCATGTGGATAAGATCTCCCTTGATTATCTTTATGCGGTCGGTCTTGTCCTTCTGTACGCCTGCTGCGTACATATCTGCGATAAGGGCTTCATTTATCTGAATGATTATGCTGTATATCCTGGGCAGGAGCTCCTCCACCAGATCGGTGCGCCACTTTTCAAGGGCTTCCTGCATAACTGTGTGGTTGGTGTAGTTGAATATCCTTTTCGCCATATCAAGGGCTTTCTCAAAGGTGAAGCCCTCATTATCCACCAGCTGTCTTATGAGTTCGGGGATAGAAATAACAGGGTGGGTATCATTGAGCTGAACGGATATATAGTCCGCTAAGTTTTCGAGAGTACCGAAGCGCGCCTTGTGCTTCCTGATAATGTCCGCGAGGGACGCACAGCTGAAGAAATACTGCTGCTTCAGACGAAGCTTTTTTCCCTCGTCGGTATCGTCGTTGGGATAGAGCACGCGGGAGATGTCCTCGGCGTAGATCTTCTCCCTTGACGCCTCAAGGTAGTCCTGCTTGTTGAACAGGTCAAAGTCGAACTCCTTCACGGGCTCAGCCTGCCACAGTCTGAGAGTTCCCACATTCTCGGTGCGGAAGCCGAAAATGGGCATATCATAGGGCACAGCCTTCACGGTCTGACCGCTGTACTCGATAAGGACAGTGTCCTCGTCGCAGCGCACCGACCACGGATCGCCATAGCGTGTCCAGTCGTCGATGTCCTCCTTCTGGAAGCCGTCCTCGATGGACTGCTTGAACAGACCGTACTTGTAGCGTATACCGTAGCCGTCAAGGGGCAGAGCCAGAGTTGCAGCGCTGTCAAGGAAGCAGGCTGCAAGACGTCCCAGACCGCCGTTTCCGAGAGCGGCATCCTCTATGTCCTCAAGGCTTGCAAGGTCGATACCAAGCTCCCTGAATATCTCGTCCACCTCGTCATAGATGCCAAGCACCAGCAGATTGTTGTAGACAGCCCTTCCCACCAGGAACTCCATGGAAAGGTAGGCAGCGCGGCGCTTTGAAAGGTGCTGCTGACGGGCGTTATCCCAGCGGTCGGCAAACATCTCCATAACGGTCTTGCCCAGTGCGTCGTGAAGCTGCTGCGGCGTTGCAGATTTTATATCCTTCGGAAGTCTTCCTGTAAAATTCTCCATAAACAATTTCTTATCCATATCCCTTACTCCTTTAGACCAATAATTTGCTATCCTTCAAGAACGTCGGATAATCTATGAAAACATCGTCAAGAGCATCGTAGTCCTCCTGCGAGATCTTTTCCACACGTATCCTGCAATAATAGCCCAGATCTCCGCGCTTGCGCCTATGCAGACGTAAACTGTACTTTTCCAGTTCTTCTATGTTCTCAACATCGTCGGTAACGTACAATAATGCTGCCATACTTCCACCCTCGTCAGCAAAAGCCTGACGGAACTCCTCATAGGTCATGTCAGCAGGGTATTCAAAGGGCAGCGACACACCATCGTATAGATGCAATTGTGTCTTGCAGCCCGGAACCAACCTCCTGAACAGCTCTCCTGCCTCATCCATAAACTGCTTCTTGTATTTCTCACTCAAAAAGGTATCAGCAGCAACAACGTCCGTTTTTTCATTGACATAAGCTTGAAATTCAGTGCCGTCGCTGCACTTCAGTACACAGCATACTCTAAGAGGCTCAGAAGAGTCTCTCTTGGAAGTGAACTCCGTGCCGTCTTCTTCGATTATTGTCTCAGGCCATGACTCCCAGCAGAGATTAGCGGCCATTACCTCAAAATCAACGCCGTACTTCTCTTTTACCTTCATCAGACCATTCCACTCGGCTTCAGATATCTCATCGCCGAAAGATGTATAATGCTTAGGAGCCGCCGTTACAGGCTCGGCTGTCGGCGCCTGTGTTTCAGAAGGCTTTGCGGCAGTGGTCACAGCCTTTGTAGTTGTGCTTTTTGCAGCAGTCGTTTTTGCAGCAGTCGTTTTTGCCGCAGTCGTTTTTGCAGCAGTCGTCTTTACAGCAGTCGTTGTTTTCGCAGAGGTCGTCACGGTATCGGCAACTGTTGTTACGGCAGTTGCCTCGGGCTCTGTTTTATCCTGTGCTTTTTCATCTTTAATATTGCCGCAGCCTGTAAGCATTGCGGCAACAGTAAGTGTAAGTATCAGTTTTTTCATCTTTAACAACTCCTTTTTTGGGATCAATACCTTAGCTCCTGGTTATTATCTGTTATAAAGCTTATTGAGTTTTCGTATCTTCTTCGCCAGCCCGGGTGTGAAGTCCGACTTCTGAGTGCGGAACTGCCAGTTGCCGCCCAGAGTCGAGGGTGTATTCATCCTGCCCTCCTTGGGACTGTCAAGGAAGTCCTGTATCTGAGCCGCAGCCACCTGTGCCACGCTTCCCCACGCCGCACGGATGACCGCCCCGGGGATGTCCTTCTTCCTCTTGACATTCAGGTACTTCATGGCGAACTTCAGCGACTTCTTGTCCAGAGTGTCCACCCAGCCGATGAGAGTCTCGTTGTCATGAGTACCCGTATATGCAAAATAATTGGTGCTGCTGTAATTATGGGGCAGGTACTCGTTCTCGCCGTCGGAGAATGCGAACTGTAGCACCTTCATGCCCGGATAGCCGCACTTGTCCAGCATTGCCCTTACCTCGGGAGTGATGAAGCCCAGATCCTCGGCGATGATGTTGAGCCTGCCCAGCTTCTCCTCAGCCAGCTTGAAAAGCTCATAGTCGGGTCCCTTCTTCCACTCGCCCACAGTAGCGTCCTCGTTGCCGTAGGGAATGGCGTAATAGCTCTCGAAGCCGCGGAAGTGGTCTATGCGGACAATATCGTAAAGCTGTGAAGCCGCGCCGATACGGTCTATCCACCATTCATAGCCTGTCTTTTTATGATAGTCCCAGTTATAGAGGGGATTGCCCCAGAGCTGTCCCAGAGGTGAGAAGCCGTCGGGCGGACAGCCTGCCACAGCAGTAGGACGGCGCTTTCTGTCAAACTGGAAAAGCTTCGGTGTCGCCCACGCCTCAACGCTGTCCAGAGCGCAGTAAATGGGAATATCGCCTATTATCTCGATGCCGTTGTCGTTGGCGTATTTTTTCAGTTCCCTCCACTGTCTGCTGAACTCAAACTGTATGAACTTATTGAAGCCGATGTCCTTTTTCAGCTCCTTTTTCGCAGCTGCCACAGCCTTGGGACGGTGCATTGCTATATCCTCGTCCCACTCATACCAGGGCTTGCCGTCATAGCGGAATTTCAGCGCCATGAACAGGGCGTAGTCCTCCAGCCATTTCTTGTTCTCCTCACAGAATTTCCTGTATTCGGGGAACTTTGACGGCTTGAAGCGGTCATAAGCTATTCTCAGCACATCAAAGCAGTGGTCGTACTGAAGGCTGTAATCCACCTTGTCCCTCTCGCTCTCCCAGTCATATGAGGCGAACTCATGGTGCTCAAGGAGACCGTCCCCCTCCAGCACCTCAAAGTCGATGAAATAGGGGTTGCCTGCCTTCACGGAGAAGGACTGATAGGGCGAATCGCCGTAGCTTGTGGGCGAAAGGGGCAGTATCTGCCAGCATTTCACCTCTGCGGCTTTGAGGAAGTCCACGAACTCAAATGCGGCTCTTCCCATTTTGCCAATGCCGTACTCCGACGGCAGGCTGGATATATGCATAAGTATGCAGCTTTTTCGCATATGCTTCAACTCCGTTTCGTTAATCATTTTCTTCGCTTTCTGTTTTAGTGATTTGTAAAAGGTCTCCGTCTACAAAAAGACTATATGCTCTTTTGGCAATTACTTTCGTTTCAGCAAAATCAAGGCCTCCGTTGATTGCTGCACCCACAACTGGCACCATCTTTCCAAGGTTTATCAAGCCCTTCTCTCCAAACTTTGTCAGGAATCTGAAACCTACTTTTTGATTTATTTTCACAAGAACTTCTCCGGGTATTTTTTTATTGCTGAAGTAGTAAGCTTACGCCCCAAGTTAACGCCAAATTTCTTCACAAATTCATTAATTGAAATGCCTGCCAAACAGGCATATACAAAAGTCTGTACCTGATCACTTTTAAGGTCATAGCCTTTCATATACGCAGTGCAGGCTATCATACGCATCTGAACATAAAGCACACTTCCGACATTAGCAGGAATGGTTACAGGCAATGTTATTAAGCCGCCAAATCCATTGACCACACCTGATGTGGTACATTTCTTTATTTGATTTGTATGCATTTTCTTTATCGCAGTATCAACTTCGGGATTTTTTCTTAAATAATCCTCTGCTAATTCAGGTATGGGCTTACTGATTTTTGGTATACCATCTATTGATTTGACGTACAGCTCGTCCAGAAATTTAAGAATTCCACTTACATCTTTTTTGTCATTCTTCATACATTCACCATTTTAAACCTTTCAGTTGAAATGAATAAACCTTCTAAAAATGAGCAATAATCTGCATAAAAGAATAATTGAGGTGTTATCATGAAGCTTTCGCAGCTTATCTTCTCGTTTCTCATGGGCTATTTCAGCTACAGTCTCATAGAGATACTGCTCCGCGGCTACACACACTGGACCATGTGTCTGACAGGCGGAGCCGTGCTCACACTGCTCTGCGCCGTCAACAGCCGCCCTGCCATGACGCTTATCAGGAGCTGTCTTACGGGTTCGCTCCTCATAACCGCCATAGAGTTCACTGTGGGATTTTTCGACAATATCATTATGCACTGGAACGTGTGGGATTACTCGGATATGCCCCTGAATTTTCTGGGACAGGTCTGTATCCCCTTCTCCTGCTTCTGGTTCATACTGTGCATACCTGCCCGGGGGCTCTGCCTTGCCATGAACAGCCGCTTCGCAGGTAATGTGTACAAAAAGGCTGTTCCGATAGCCTCAGAACAGCCTTTGTGATCAATAGTTCTTGTTGGGATCCGCATTAAAGAAATTATTACTGCTTTCTGTATAATAATCATTGGGTTCAAGGGACATGAAGTCCTCGTCCTCGATGTCGGGGAGCCTTGCACCGCAGCGTCCGCAGAACTGGAAGCGCTCATTGACCTCAGCATCGCACTTGGGGCAGATCTTATAGCCTCTTATGCCGTTGAGCTCAAATCTCATCTTCTTGATCCTTCTGCGTCTTGTGTCAATATCGTCGCAAAGTACTTTAAGAGCTGCCGGGTCCTCGCCGGGATTTTTGTAGTATCTCTTTCCGATGTCGGTAAAGATCTCTACTATCCTTTCTTCCTCATAAAGGATCTTCCTTTTGAGGTTGTTTGCCTCAGAGATGCTTTTTGCTTTTTCGGATACACCTCTGCTTGCGTCATTAAATTTATCGAGAATACCCATTTTCCATCACTCCTGTCGAATATTTTCTCGTTAAATATTGCACTTCTATTATACAACACCAATCGGAATTGTGTCAAGAGTTTTCATAATAAATTTAAAAAGCAGCCTCTGTTTTGTGCAATACTCACATTTCGGCTATATCATTTTCGGTAAGCTGAATAATACCGCCCCTGTTGAGGGATTCCGAAGCCAGGGCATTGTCGTCCACGCGGATAACAAATGACACCGCTCTGTCGGAAGTTCCGAGGAATGAGTACATATACTCAACGTTGACATTATCCTGACCCAGTACGTCCAGAACGCGGCTGAGCTGACCCGGAGTATCGGGAATGGAAATAGCCAGCACCTCTGTCACGTTTACTGCAAAGGAAGCCTCCTTGAGTATCTCCACTGCCTTTTCGGTATCGTTGGCGATGAGTCTGATTATGCCGAAATCAGCGGTATCCGCAAGGCTGAGGGCTCTCAGGTTGACGCCGCTCTCCTTGATGATGCGCATAACGCCTGCCGCCTGATTTGGTCTGTTATCCACAAAAACTGAGATCTGTTTTACATTTGACATACTTTCTTCCTCCTTTTCGCTGTATCCCGGGAGAAGCTCACGCCTTCTTTTCAGACTTATCCTCGTACATAACGAGAACGGAGAGCTCGTCCACATACTCGTTTACGTGGGTCTGTGCATCGTGGCAGAGCCCCGATGAGGTGCTGAACTTGATGTCGATGACGTCAACACCTGCGATGAACTGATTGAGCTCATTCTCAAAAGCTGCAAACCTCTGGTACTTCTCCTGCTCGGGCATATAATTTGTGGAAAATAACTTTATCTTCATAAATGTACCTCCTGATAATAATTGATATCCTGTCCCCCCGAGATATCAGTCGTGGAGTTTTCTCTTGTCGATGACTCTTACCGCCTTGCCCTCGCTTCTTGTGATAGACTTGGGCGATACCAGATGCACCTTGGGATTGATACCCAGCATGGTCTTGATAGCAACGGCAAGATCGTGCTCCTGCTTCTGCATATCCTTGACCTTGTCCGAGAACTGGTCGGGGTTCATCTCTACGCTGATGTCGAGAGTATCGGTATTGTTTACGCGGTCCACCTCGATGAGGTAGTTAGGTGAATAGCCCTGCTCGATGAGAACTGTCTCTATCTGTGAGGGGAATACATTTACGCCGCGGATTATCATCATATCGTCGCTTCTGCCCATGGGCTTGGCCATCTTGATGAGAGTTCTTCCACATGAGCACTTCTTTCTGCTGAGGACGCAGAGGTCTCTTGTGCGGTAGCGGAGAAGGGGGAAGGCTTCCTTGGTTATGCTTGTGAATACCAGCTCGCCCACCTGTCCCTCGGGGAGGACCTCGCCTGTCTCCGGATCAATGATCTCGGGAATGAAGTTATCCTCGTTGATGTGCATACCGCTCTGCTCTGAGCACTCGAATGCAACGCCGGGGCCGCTGGACTCTGTAAGTCCGAAGATGTCATATGCCTTGATGCCCAGTGACTTCTCGATGGTACGGCGCATTTCCTCTGTCCAGGGCTCCGCACCGAAGATACCGGCCTTCAGCTTGATATCGTCGGGAGTAAGTCCCATTTCCTGGAGTGTCTCACCGATGTACGCCGCATATGAAGGAGTACAGCAAAGGATAGTTGCACCGAGGTCACGCATGAACTGGATCTGTCTCTCAGTGTTTCCCGAGCTCATGGGGAGAGTCAGACAGCCTACCTTGTGTGAGCCGCCGTGGAGACCTGCTCCGCCTGTGAACAGTCCGTAGCCGTAAGCCACCTGACATACGTCGTTTTCGTCGCCGCCTGCGGCAGTGATAGCTCTTGCGCAGCAGTCCTCCCACATATCCACGTCATTCTGTGTGTAGAAGGCAACTACTCTCTTGCCTGTTGTGCCGCTTGTTGAATGTATTCTTACGCACTCGCTAAGGGGCTTAGCGAGAAGTCCGTAAGGGTATGCCTCTCTCAGATCTGCCTTACTGAGGAACGGGAGCTTTTCAAGATCCTCCGTTCCCTTGATGTCCTCGGGCTTAACGCCCTTTTCGTCCATGAGATCGCGGTAGTATTTCACGTTTTCATAAACGTGCTTTACCTGTGCAACGAGACGCTCGTCCTGGAGCTTTTTCATATCTTCCCGTGACGCACACTCGATCTCCTTGTTCCAATATTTTTCCATTGGACTTCATACTCCTTTGATATGAATTTTTTATGTGAAGTTTATTATGTTCAAGTTTTTAGTTGTCAGAGCTTAGTGCTTAGTTTAGAGATCATAGAATTGATCATTTTGCCGATCTCATCACATAATCCCAATGCAGTTTCAGCGCTTTCCGAAGAAAAATATCCAAGTTCGATACATATGAGCATCTGTGTTTCAAGCTCAAATTTCGATCCTCTTGCGATAGAAAGGTAATGTACGAATTCTTTTGCCGTACTCCTGCCCTGCCCCTCCGCAATATTTGAAGGAATAGATATTACCGCCCGCCTCATTTGCGAATCAAGAGCATATAACTCCTTCCGCGGTAAAGCTTCAAGAAGCAGGTAAACAGCCCTGACTAATTGCATGGACTTCTGCCATACTATAAGCTCGCGATAGCTATTCATGATCTCTCCCCCGACTCTAAGCACTGATCACTATGCACTATGCACTGATTACTTAGCAGCCTTTCCCAGCTCGAATGCCTTCTTGTTCAGCTCAAGGAACTTGGGCGGTACGCACTGCTCAAGTGCCTTCTGCCACAGCTCGTCGGGATAGTCCATACGGGAAGCAAGTACGCCCATAAGAACAACGTTTGAAGCCTTTGCGGTACCTGCCTGCTCTGCCAGTGAGAGAGCGTCAACTGCTACCAGCTCTACGCCTGCTGCCTGAAGCTTCTCGACAAGGTTCTCAGGGTACTGCGCTGCACCTGTGATAACGGGCATGGGGTCTATCTGCTGTGTTGAGGTGATGAGCTTTCCGCCCTTCTTCAGGTAAGGAAGACATCTTGCAGCCTCAAGCAGCTCGAAGGAGATGACAGCATCTGCCTCGCCCTTTTCGATAACAGGAGAATATACCTTCTCGCCGTACTTTACATATGTTACAACGGAGCCGCCTCTCTGCGACATTCCGTGTACCTCGCTGACCTTTACGTCATAGCCCTGTGCCAGAAGCACATTTCCCAGAAGTCTTGAAGCGAGAAGCGAACCCTGTCCGCCTACGCCGACTATCATGATCGATTTAGTTTCCATTTTATATTACTCCTTAAAAGTTTATTGTCAGTTTTCTCTGCCGAACTTTATGAATGTTCCGATAGCACCCATTGCTGCGAAAGCATAGTTCTCAAGCAGTGAAGCCACATAGCTTCCGTGTGCGCCTACTGCCGAGAGGATATCGCTGAAATTGTCCCAGCAGTTGCCGAAGGTCGGTACTGTTTCTCCGCCCAGAAGGGTCTTGTAATAGCTGTCGGATATGCCATAGGAATCGAAGGCCTTGGTAAGCTCCTTGGCTTCCTCGATGGCGTCGACCATAGCGAAGGTCCACGATATCTTTACGGAGAAGTATACCGCTACAGCCATGACCAATCCGCATATTATGAGACCTGTCTTTGCAGTGAGCCAGCTGTTCTTGGTCATGAGCTTGTATCCGAAGAAGATACATACTGCCATTGCAGCTCCGCAGAGAGCAGCGATAAAGCCAAATCTCGCCACAAGTATCATCAGCAGCATACCCGGTATAGCACCGATGACTGCACCCAGTATGCCCTTCAGCACCGCTGTGAAGTCGGTATCGGCGCCTCCGCCTGACGATCTCATGACCATAGACTCGGTGGAGTTGTAGTTCTTGTAGGGATTATACCTGTAATCATCGCTGCTGTAGCCGCTCTGATTGGTTCCATAGCCCGCGGACTGCTGTCCGTAGCCGCTGTTCTGCTGACCGTATCCGCCCTGCTGTCCGTAGCTGTTCTGCTGTGCGCCGTAGCCGCCCTGCTGTCCGTAGCTGTTCTGCTGTGCGCCGTAGCCGCCGCTCTGCTGAGGAGGCTGCTGAGCAGGAGGGGTTCCGTAATTATTGCTGCGCTGACCGTAGTTCATACGGCGCGGATCATATTTGTAATCGTCGCTGGAATAGCCCATATCGTTGACCTTTGCAGGCTGAGGTGCAGGCTGCTGTGGCGCGGACTGCTGTCCGTAGGCGCTCTGCTGTGCACCGTAGCCTGTGGACTGAGGTGCTGCTGTCTGTGCGGGCTGCTGTCCGTAGACGCTCTGCTGTACACCGTAGCCTGTGGACTGAGGTGCTGCTGTCTGGACTGAGTTCTGTCCGTCAGCCTGATTTTCACCCAGATGTCCGAAAGCGCTGTTCATCTGATCCAGCGCACTGAGAATATCATCTGATGTGCTCCTTGGCGCTCCTGCGGGATCATAAACGTTCTGTGCTGCGCTGACGGCACCATTATGCGCCTGCACAGTCGTAGCCTGAGCATTCTGAGCTGTCTGTGCAGTTCCGTTCGCGCCGCTCAGGTCGTTCATGCCGCCGCTGCCGATTCCCATCATAAGATCGTCCATATCATAATCCTTCTATATCACTGCTCGATGATCTCAAGATCGCCGTCCACAAATCCTATGGCGACACCCTTTGCCCCTTTGATCACATCGGCATATTTACCGTTTCTGAGGTACTCCTCTGCCATTTCCCTGAACAGCTCCTGAGCGTGAGACCAGCCTGTGTCATCCTCGTCTGAGGTATCCACTGTGAAGATGTTCTTGCCGCTGCTCCAGACCTCCTCGCAAGCCCACTCGCCTTCCTTGTCCTCGGGGGTCAAACTCCCCTGCGGCAACCAGCTGTACGCCGTAGATGTGGTCCTCGTCGGACTCTTCATATAAATTGAAGCAGTAAGCCTGAGTACTCTCGGGCATTTCATTGTTTTCGAGAAGGTCGTCCAGCCAGTGGGCGAATTCCTCATATATATTCATCTGTAACATGATCTTTTCCTTTTCAGAATGTCAAGCAGGTCCGGAACGCCAAGAAGGGCGTTCCCTGCGATTTAGTAAGGTGAAGTCACGGGCGGCGGAACACCGCCCCTACTAAGCACTAATCACTAAGCACTAAGCACTAACCACTAATAACTGATTTATTCAATAGCGCCTAACTTACACTGCTCCTGGCGGAGTGCCTCCGCTCCCGGCATGGTCAGTGCAGTTCAACGCCTTGATTTTTATTATTCAATAGCCCCCAGCTTGCACTGCTCCTGGCATATTCCGCAGCCTACGCACTGTGTATGGTCGATGACTGCCTTGCCGTCACGCATGGATATTGCAGGACAGCCCAGCTTCATACACATCTTGCAGCCTACGCACTTGTCGGTGTTTACCTTGAGAGGCGGATTGTGCTTTACATACTTGAGAAGTGCACAGGGACGGCGGGAAATAATTACCGATGCCTCGTCCGCAGCAAGCTCCTCCTTGATAGCAGCCTCTGTCTCCGCAAGCTTGTAGGGGTCTGTGACTCTTACGCGCTTGATGCCGATAGCCTTGCACAGCTCCTCAAGATTTACGGCAGCAGCAGGGTCGCCCTTCAGGTTCTTGCCTGTGGTGGGGTTCTGCTGGTGACCTGTCATGCCTGTGATGGAGTTGTCAAGAATGATAACTGTTGAGTTTGAATTATTGTAGGCGATATTTACCAGACCTGTCATACCGCTGTGCATGAAGGTGGAATCGCCGATAACTGCAACGCTCTTGTGCTCGGACTCAGCTCCTCTTGCCTTGTTGAAGCCGTGGAGTCCCGAAATGGAAGCGCCCATGCAGATAGTTGTATCGATAGCGTTGAGAGGTGCGGCAGCTCCGAGAGTGTAGCAGCCGATGTCTCCCGATACGGTAACGCCCAGCTTCTTGAGGCAGTAGAACAGTCCTCTGTGGGGACATCCTGCACACATTACAGGAGGACGAACAGGGATATTATCCTCAAGGGCAACGAAGTCCTTCTTCTCGCCCAGTATCTTCTCTGCGATGACGGACTGGGGAAGCTCGCCGATATAGCCGAATATCTCCTTGCCCTTTACGTTGTTTACGCCGATGTTGCGGCAGTGCTCCTCGATTATGCCGTCAAGCTCCTCGATGACGTAGATCTGCTCGTACTTCTTTGCGAAGTCCTGAATGAGCTTCTCGGGGAGAGGATTTACCATACCCAGTTTCAGCACGGAAGCCTTCTCACCCAGAGCTTCCTTGACGTACTGATAGCAGGCGCCGTTGGTGATAACACCGAACTCAGCCTTGTCGGAGAGCTCCACTCTGTTGAGGGGTGAGGTCTCTGCGTACTCGATGAGCTTCTTTGTGCGCTCCTCAACGAAAACGTGTCTGCCCTTTGCGTAAGCAGGCATCATTACGAACTTTGAGGGAGTCTTTTCATAGTCCTTGAGGGGAAGCTCCTGACGTTCCTCCATCTCAACTATGCTCTGTGAATGAGCAACTCTTGTAGACATTCTTACTATAAAGGGTGCGTCAAACTTCTCTGAGAGCTCAAATGCCAGCTTGACGAACTCCTTACATTCTGTAGAGTCTGAGGGCTCCAGCATAGGCACCTTTGAAGCGATAGCGTGGTGACGGCTGTCCTGCTCGTTCTGAGAGGAGTGCATACCCTGGTCATCGGCAACTGCAATGACCATACCTGCATTTACGCCTGTGTAGCCTGCTGTGTAGAGGGGGTCTGCGGCAACGTTGAGACCAACGTGCTTCATTCCGCAGAAGCTTCTTGCGCCTGCGATGGAAGCTCCCAGAGCTGTCTCCATAGCTACCTTCTCATTGGGCGCCCATTCTGCGTAGACCTCATCGTACTTTGCCACCTCTTCGGTGATCTCCGTGGAGGGTGTTCCGGGATAGCTTGATACTACCCGACATCCTGCCTCGTATAAGCCTCTTGTAAAGGCTTCGTTTCCAAGCATAAGTTTCTTCATTTTATGTATATTCCTTTCATGTTATTTAGCATATTGATAATAGTTTCGTCAAGCCGTCAAGCGGCTTGAGGGCAGAGCACAAAAGAGCTTACAAGGGAACGCCTTCTCTTGCAAGGCGTTCCCTCTTGAAAAACAGTCCACCGGACTGTTTTTCAATTCACCCTTTGCGAGGCGCCTTGCGTATTCGGGGCGCTGCCCCGTACCCTGCACGAGGCTGTCTGCCTCGTGGCTCCGACCAAAGGAACACAGTCCCTTTGGAATCCCTTTATTTTGGCTTCAGTATCATTAACAAAAAGTATCATTCTGACAAATGTACAGACTTCAGCCACTGTGCCACGCCGTCCTCATCGCAGGTGCCGATGATATGGTCGGCGGCAGCCTTCACCTCGTCCCTTGCATTGCCCACGGCGACCTTTATATCCGCCTGTGCAAACATGGGCAGGTCGTTGAAGTTGTTCCCGAAGGCGACTACCTCATCAAAGCCGTATCTATCGCGGAGATACTTCACTCCGTTGGCTTTTGATGCCTTATGGGAGAAAAGCTCCAGATACCATTTGTCCTCGTAGGTGTCCTTATAGAAAGCGCAGTCCAGTCCGGCTATGCCATCTGCCGCCTGCTTTACGGGATAAAGCCTGTCATGGTCTCCCGTGGTGGTGAGGTACACCACCTCGCTGTCGGCGTGGTCTATGAGCCTGTCGTACTGCACGAAGGGCTTGTTGTAGCGGTTTTTGCGGACTTCCGCAAAGCTGCGCATGACAGCCGTAGTCATCTCGGAATAGCAGCAGGTCAGCACTCCGTCACATATCTTGTACATGAAGCAGCGGACGTCATTCTCCTCGAATGCCCTCAGTGCCTCATGGGACGCGGATACGGGAATGAACTCGTTCTTCACGAATTCTCTCCTGTCCCTGTCATATATGCTTACGCCGTTCATAAGTATACAGGGTACGCTTATTTTCAGCGGCGCTGTGATATGGACTATGGAGTAGGGTGAACGTGCTGTGGCAAAGGTAAAATACATTCCCTCCGAGATCAGCCTGTTGAGAGTATCTGCGGTCCTGACAGTGACGATACCGCCCGAATCAAGCAGTGTACCGTCAAGGTCTGAGATATAGAGCCTTTTCAAATTATGACCTCACCTCCCGAATCATCACATAGATACTCATGATATCATTATACCATACTTTGCGGAAAAAGTGAAGATTAAATTTTTACCTTGCCTGCAATTTGTCTATTCCGACGGAATTAGGGCTCTTTGAATGTAAATACTGCATAATCCGACGCCCTCAGGGCAAAAAAATGCCCCGTCATCTCTGACGGGGTGAAGGGTGCGTATATATGAAAGTTATTTGATCTCAAGTCTCTTGGAAACGGGCTCCTCGGGCTTCTTCTTCGGGAGCTCAAGTGTGAGGATTCCGTTCTTGTATGCCGCGCTGATAGCCTCTGTGTCCACATCGGAGACGTCGAAGCTCCTCTTGTATGAGCCGAAGGTGCGCTCGCGGCGGATATAATTGCCTTTTTCGTCCTTCTCATCGCTGTTTGTGCTGTGCTCCGCAGCTATGGTGAGCTGTGTGCCGTTGATGTCAAGCTTGATGTCCTCTTTCTCGAAGCCCGGAAGCTCCGACTCCAAAACGTACTTGTCTCCGTCATCGCGGATATCAGTGCGGCAGGAGTTTATGGGCATACTGTCGCCGAAAAAGTTCTGGTCAAAGTTATTGAATGCGTTCCAAAGGTCAAAGCCTGTTCTTCCGAAGGGTGTAAGTCCATACATCATAAGTCATACCTCCAATTTGGTTTTCATATTTATCCGTGAGTTTATTCTATGCAGTTTTCCTCATTATATGCACTTTCCATCGGTATCGCTTCCTTTCGTTTCATTGTCTATATGATACTGCCGTTTTTTGAAAGGAATATCACAGGTATGTGACAGGATAATGAAAATTAGCGCTCTCGACATGAGAGTGCTAATCAGACGTTTTTCAGAACGTATCTGAGAACCATTCGTAGACCTCGTTGAGGTCTTCATTGCCTGTGGTGACATCTGTCATGCAGGTGTTTGCGTGAACTGCAACTTTTCTCAGCTTGTCGTCTTTGTCGTAATACAGCCCGTACCAGCGCTCCTCCGGCGCCTCCACAGCGGGAAGAGAATCGGGATATTCAAGCTCTCTGCCCTCAGCTCCCGAAGCTTTTACAAGCTTGGTATACGCTTTTTCAAGGGCAGTCTTGTCGCAGTTCTTCACAAGCCTTATGTCATCGTCAAGAGCTCCTGAGGCAAATTTCTCGCTGAGGCTGTCAAGTCCCATTGTGCAGACCTCGTCTGTCATCGCCTTGTTGCAGTTGCCCACACTGTCACAGAAGGTAAGCTGATACGTGCCTTCAAAGCTGTAGGTGTACATGAATGTTATATCGGGCATTTTTATCTCTCTCGGCTCCTCGCCCCTGCCGCAGCCCGAAAAGCAGCCGATGAGCAGTACTATCGCCGAAAATGCTGCCAGTGTCCGTTCCATAGTGTCCCCTCCTTGATTGGGTGCTTTCTATATATAAGTGCGTTTCAGAGGGGCATTTCGTCACTTTTTTCTGAAACTTTGTATGAATAGCCAAAAGCAAAGCGCCGATTTTGCACATAATGCACTATCGGCGCCTGTATTCATATGTATGCCCGCTTCTTCAACAGGGCTGTAATTGTCCTGCCTATTATGGCAAAATAGTTTATGTCCGTCACCGACCACTTCTTGAAGCGGTCTATGTAGCAGAAGGAGATGACTCCCTTCACCATGCTGTCCTCGGTCATGAGGTACTGGACTGCGCCGCCGATATGCTGGACAGTGAGCTGGGCAAAGGCGTTATCATCACGTCCCTCAAGCTCGTTGACGTTGTCGATGACGAATATGCCGTCTCCCGAAAACCTGTCCGTATAGCCGTTTTCAAAGAGGTAGGCGGCGTTTTTGGAGGCTGCATTTCCGCAGCTGAGGGTAAGTCCCATATCGCTGCCGGAAAATACGCATATATCGTCAAGCCCGAACTTGCTCCTGACCTGCTCCAGCAGCACTGACATATCGGGAACTCTGCCAAGCACAAGGCTCTCGCAGAGGCCGCTGACAAAGCTGAGCTTCTCCGAGGACTCGCCCTTTCCGCTGAGAAAGGCTATCTTGCCGACGGCATCGCGCTCAACGGGACCATGCTTCTCCACATCATAGATAACATAGCGGTTCTGTCCCTTTTCCTGAGCTATGAGCAGTGCCTTGTCCGCCTGCATGAAGAGCTCGTCATAGCTGCGGCTGTCCACGGGATAGGTGGATATGCCCATTGAGCAGGTAAGGCGGAAATTCTGGAAGCGGTCCGCAAAGGCGAACTCCGTATTTGTCCTGATGGCGCGGAGTATGCCTCGCAGGTCCTCCTCGTCACGGGTGTCCTCAAGGACTATAAGGAAGCCCCCGCCGCTTATCCTGCCTGCCACGCCGCGGCTGCCTATCTCGGTCTTGATTATGCGGGCGACGGTGTAGACCACCTCATCGCCGAAAAGATGTCCGTAAACGTTGTTTATCTCAGTGAAGTTATCGATGTCAAGTACTACCAGATTTACCCTGTAAGAGGGCTTTTCACCAAGTATCTTCTGAGCTACTGAGGTGACTGCGGTCTTGTTCAGAAGTCCCGAAAGTGAGTCACGGTTGGCTTCGAGGGCAAGGTTCACGTCCTTGCTCTTGCTGCGGGAGGTGACAACGGAGATAACTCCGCTGACCTTTCGGCTGTCGGGGGAGTCATACCGCGTTATACCGCGGAAAAGACACATCTCCCTGGTCTTGCCGCCTGTCAGCACAGAGGTCTCGAACTCGTAGTCGAAGCGGTAGACTCCGCTGCTGATGTCCCTGCACAGGGCGTTGAATATCTCGATATACCGCGGCATTACACTGCCGCTGTCAATAGCGTTCTTCCGCCAGGTCTCCAGCTCCTCATCGGTGAGGACTATCTCGCGGAAGCAGTCGAACATATATATCCTGATGCGCTTGGTCTCGAAGCTGTACTCAAAGGCAAGATCGGATATGAGACTCAGAACATGGCGGTACTCGCTGAGCTTCCGCTCCCTGCCGAATGCAAGCCTTTCAAGGGACTCAACATCGCTGAAAGTCATGCTGTAGAGGGGCTCTGCTCCCTCTGCCATGCGCAGCTTCACGGAAGCCAGTATCCAGCGGTAGACACCGCTGACGCCCTTCATGCGTATGACGGTGCTCCTTATCTCGCCCACTGCCGCGTTCTCTACGCAGTCAAGTATCCTGGGGTAGTCCTCGTCGCAGATAGTTCGCCTTATGGAATAGGTGACGTCGTTGCCGAAAAATGTGAAAAAAGCCTCGTCACCGCTCTGGGTGTGGAGACTTCTGTCCACCACGGCTCTGCCTATGACGTAGAGGTCGCTGCTTATCTGTCCGCCGCTCATATACTGTCCTCCTTTCATCCGTGCTTTCAGTAACTCAGAGTATTATATCCTCGAATTTGCCCCGTATAGCCTTCACCAGCTCCTGAGGTGAGAGGCGTATCTGTGTGCCTATTCGTCCGCCGCTTATGTAGAACAGTGGCAGCTCCTCTGCGGTGCTGTGTATCACCGTCATGAACTGCTTCTTCATACCGATAGGAGTGCAGCCGCCGCGGACGTATCCCGTTATCTTCGTAATGTCCTTGACGTGGAGCAGCTCCACGGACTTCTCCCCCACGCTCTTTGCCGCCTTTTTCAGGTCAAGCTCCAGAGCTACGGGCAGCAGGAAGCAGTAATAGCTTCCGCTCTTTCCCTGTGCCACCAGTGTCTTGAAGGTCTCATCAAGGGGCTGTCCCAGCTTTTCAGCGGTGTGTATGCCGTCGATGAACTCCTCGCACTCGTAGGTCTGCACGGTGTATTCTATCTTGCTTTTATCCAGAAAACGCATTGCGTTGGTCTTTAGTTCTTTTCCCATGTTTACTCCCAAATATACAATTAATCAGGTTCGTTTCCGTTTTTCTCAGCATTTCGGATATGCGCATCGGCGCATAGGATAAGTTAGGTATCAAACATCTTATTCACCATAAAAAGGCGGATATTATCCGCCTCTGCACGGGACGCCGTGAGCGGCGTTCCCTACTTTTTGCTAAAGACGCAGCCGCAGTAATTCTGTCGGTACAAGCCGTACTGCCGCGACAGCTCTATTGAGTGCTTATAGCCCTCGTGCTTCTTGAAATCGGAGAAAAGATAGGGCACTCCGCATTCCTCCTGCACCTGCCCTCCGCACTCGTTGATAAAGGCGCAGTCCTTGTGGGGACTTATGGTAAGGGTGGTGGTGAACATATCACAGCCAAGCTCCTTCGCCTTTGCTCCTGCCTTCCTCAGTCGGTAGGCTATGCACTTTTGGCAGCGCTCTCCCCTCTCGGGAAGGTCCTCAAGTCCCTTGGCAAGCTCATAGAACGGCGCAGGGTCATAGGGCTCCTCCACCACCTCTATGGTCAGTCCCATCTCCTTTACCAGCCTTTTCAGCTCGCTGAGACGGAAGCTGAACTCCTCCTCGGGGGCTATGTTGGGATTGCAGAAATACAGCGTTATACGGAAGTATTTGTCCAGTACCGTAAGTGTATGGCTGCTGCATGGCGCACAGCAGGCGTGAAGCAGCAGCGACGGTCTCTCGCCGCTCTTTTCAAGCTCTGACAGCTTCCTGTCAAGGAGCAGACCGTAATTGGTCTTTGCCTGCCCTGCCATTACTTGTCCTCAAGCTTTTTCAGCGCCTTCAGCTCCTCGCGGTTCACCTTTATCTCGGTGTCCTTCAGCAGCTTTACCTCGCTCCTGTCAAGAGTTACGGGCACCTCGGACTTGTCGGTCTTTACGCGGAGCTTTCCTGTGATGAGGTTAACGTCCTCGACCCTGCCCTTGTCGCCGTCGGGAGTAACTACGATAGCGCCCATCTTAGGCGTTATCTTCAGCAGTGCCTCATAGGCATTCTGCTCGTTCTTCAGGCAGCACATGAGCCTGCCGCAGGTTCCCGATATCTTTGTGGGGTTCAGGGAAAGTCCCTGCTCCTTTGCCATTTTTATGGAAACGGGCTGGAAGTCGCCCGTATACGCCTTACAGCAGAATTCCCTGCCGCAGATGCCAAGTCCGCCCAGTATCTTTGCCTCGTCGCGGACGCCTATCTGTCTGAGCTCTATCCTTGTTCTGAACACAGCTGCCAGGTCCTTTACCAGCTCGCGGAAGTCCACACGGTTCTCGGCTGTAAAGTAGAACAGAAGCTTGTTGTTGTCAAAGGTACACTCAACGTCCACCAGCTTCATATCCAGCTTGCGGAAGGCTATCTTCTCCTCGCATATCCTGAATGCGTCCTTCTCGCGCTGCTTGTTCTTTTCCAGAGTCTTCATATCGTTCTCGTCCGCAAGCCTGATTATGGGCTTGAGGGGGGAGGATATCATCTCGTCCTCTATCTGGCGGTTGGCAATGACCACCTCTCCGCACTCCACGCCGCGGACTGTCTCAACTATGGCGCGGTCTCCCACCTGTGCATTGATATTGCCCGGTGAGAAGTAGTATATTTTTCCTACGCTCTTGAAGCGTACTCCGACTATTTCCTTCATAAAAGCTCCTATCTGAAAGTCTGTGCGACTATATCCATTATCTCAGCCCCGTACGCCGTAAGCGCAAGGGGTATGCTGACGTTGCTCTCTACCGCTGCCCACGCCTTTTCCGTGCGCTCATGGAGCCTTGCTGCCTGCGACGGGGTAACGGTCTGTGACAGCGCCTTTGCGGCAGCTCCCGAACAGCCTATGACTGTGGCATTCCTGTCCCTTGTCAGAACGGCTGCATCGCGGAAAAGCCTGTCCAGCATAGAAAGCACCTCCCTGACGTCCTCTCTTTCCCTTCCTGCGGAAAAGAGACCAACAGCCAGAGCATACTCGTCCTTCCTTATTATACTATCAGCGATGGCTTTTGTCAAATCCACACGCTTTCTCAGCTCCTCGTCGGTGATGTAGCTGCTGCACATACCAACGTTGCCGTGGAAGCATTCCACAGCGGCTCTTATGTCCTCGCTGTCATAGCCCATATCCGCCAGAGCCTGTGCAGCCTCCTCCTCAGTGCAGGGCGATGTGCTGAAGCACACGCAGCGTGAGATTATAGTGGGAAGGAACTCTGACTTTGAGGTGCAGGTGAATATGAAATAGGCATATTCAGGGGGCTCCTCTATGAGCTTGAGCAGGGTATTCTGTGTTCGCGTGTCAACGTTGTGGCAGTCCGCAAAGATATAGACCTTGCAGCCGCTGCTGTTGTTTGGCTTAACATAGGCGTCAGCTATGACCTCTCTGGCGCAGTTGACGCTGTAACCGCCAAGCTTTCCCGACTTCTCGGGGTATATCACATCGGGGTGTATATCCTTTTCCACGTTCATGCAGGCATTGCACTCGCCGCAGGGCACACCCTCATGAGGGAACTCGCACATCAGCGCCTGGGTGTAATACTTCGCCATTAGCTTCCTGCCTGAGCCCTTTTCTCCGCATATCATGACAGAATGGGCTGTCCTGCCGCTCCGTACCATTCCCGCAAGAGCGTCAAGAAGCTGACTGTTTCCGTATATTTTCTTCATGCTCAGTCCTTTTCAAAGGGAAGTCTGTTCTTGCCGCGTACCATAAAGGGAACTGCCTTCTTGTGGCAGCAGATGTGGTTCACGGTCTCCTCGCCGCCGTACTCGCCGTCCCTTGTCCATGAGAAGGGCTTGTCGGAGAGGTTGGTGATGGTGACCTCATCGGTGCGGAAGAAGACGATGTTCTTGTCGGTCATGTCGTTCTTCAGCAGTGCAAGGGCTGTCTTTCCCAGCTCTGCGGCGTTTTTGGGCTTCCTTATGAGCGTTACCTCGAATATGCCGTCGTCAAGGAGGAAGTTCTTCATGTTTATCATTCCTGCTACGGAGGCGGTATTGGTGACCATGCCGTAGACGAAGTCGCCCTCTATGGTCTTGTCCTTATACTCTATGCGCATAGGCTTTGCCTTTATGCTGCCGAGATGGGCAGCTCCCCCTGCGATGTAGGCTGCATGGCCGAATACGTTCTTGACCTTCTGCGAGGTCTCATAAGTGATGTTGGTGAAGGCACCGAATGCAGCAACATAGGAGAAATAGCTGTCGTTGAAGCCACCTACGTCACAGAGCACGGGCTTGCCGTGAGTGATGACCTTCGCTGCTTTCAGCTGGTCCGAGGGAATACCCAGGCTCTTGGCAAAATCATTGGTGGAGCCAGCGGGCACATAGCCTATGGGTATCTTTTTCTCGCAGCCCATAACGCCCTGCAAGCACTGGCTTAGGGTACCGTCGCCGCCTGCGACTACCAGAAGGTCATAGCCCTCATTGCAGGCGTAAACTGCCTGCTCCACAGCGTCGCCGCCGCTCTGGGTGGTATGGACCGTTACCTCATAGCCCTCCTTCACGAATTCATCTATTATTATGCCCAGCTTTTTGCTGATAACTGCTTTTCCTGCCACAAGATTTACTACAAAATATATCCTTTTCATGATAATTCTCCCTATACGACTCAGCGGACAGATGATACTGCCCGCTGACTGTTCTTATAATGTCTTTAAAAACTCGGTGATGGACTTGGGTGCGCCCTTCTCTGTTGAAGTATATGCGTAATATGCAAGTATCTTTGAAGCATCAACGGAGTCTACCTTGCCGTTGCCGTCTACATCGGCAGCTGTGCGCTGGGCGTCTGTGAAATCGCCCTTGCCGCTTCCGCTGGAGGTCTTTGCATACTCTGCAAGCACCTTTGAAGCGTCAACTGCATTCACCTTGCCGTCATCATTAACGTCGCCAAGTACCACCGCAGGCTTTGCCTCGCCTGCTACCTTCTTGTAGGTCTCAAGGGCTATTGCAGGGTACGAGTCCTTGTCGCTGAGTCCGTTGAAGGTCTGCGAAAGAAGACCGTTGTCGGTGTGGAGCCTGCCTATCTTTTCAAGGATAGCGGCTGCATAGGCGATATGTCCCTTCTGGTTGGGATGAACGTCGCCTGTCTTGAGAGAGCCTGTCTGTATATCAACGAAATAGCTTGCATTTCCGGGAGCGCTGGTGGAGGGCTCCTTCTCCTGTGAGGTGAACTGTGACTTCACATCAACCACCTCTATGCCGTCAACAGCGCTGAGTCTTGTGTCGAACTCGTTCATGGTGGTCTCACAGCGCCCTCTAAGTATGCTTATGAAGGTAGCATAGTTGGACTGCTTGCCGTAGGTCTTTTCAACGTATGAGGGCTGGAGCTGCAGGGGCTGGTAGATATTGGTGACAAGTATCCTTGTGTCGGGAGCTATAGCCTTTATGTCAGCAACTGCCTTTTTAAGGTTGGGAATGGTCTGCTCATCGAATGTGCCGCCTTCATTGTAGATGGATGAGAATGCAGCGCCTATCTCGTTGGTGACCTCAAGCTTTTCGTTGTAGCCGCCGTTGTTCATGTAGTCCATGAGACCGCCCTCGTCCTTGATGTTGAGCATATTCATCAGGTCTGTGAGGGAGGGCTTTTCGGGAATGTCGGCCTTTGTGTATCCCTCATTGAGGAACTTCTGTGATTCCTTTCTGGCTGCATAGTCAAGAAGGGATCTGGAAAGCGAATGCATGATGTCATTGCCGCCGATGGAGATGACTACCACCTCGGAATCGGCAACCGCCTTCTTCTGTGTGTCTGTCAGGTTCTCCACAGACTGAACAAGATCGGCTGCGTCATAGCCGGAAACTGCGTAGTTTGACACCTTGCAGCCAAGATAATCGCCGCAGATCTCGCCGAAGTTGTGGGCAACACTGCCGCTGCGGAGACCGCCTGCGCCTATGCTGTCGCCGAATATCACTATTCCCGACTTGCTGCCTGCTGCCTCAGCCTTCTCGGATGTATAAAGCGAAGGCGCTGATGTAAGTGCTGTTATGCTCATTGCTGCCGCAAGGACAGCTGAAAACGTCTTTTTCATAGTATTCCTCCTCTGACTGCTTTGCAGCCGATCATAATATATACTGTTCTGTGTTCCGTGTCAACAGGCAGATCCTGTTACTTTGCGCCCTCCATGATGGACTTGAGCGGTGCGTCGTTCCAGGTGAGCTTGCTTCTGTTGAGAAGTCCGAAGCTGGAATCGCCGTTCATCTTGCCGTTGTCCCATACGAAGCACTTTATTCCCTGCTCCTTGGCGTGGCTGATGTAGTACTGATAGTAGGCGGTGCGCTCTGCCTCGGAGGCAGAATTTACACAGCCGAACTCGTCGATGAGGACGGGGACGTTCTTGTCCACGAACTTGCGCTTGAGCTCTGCGAACTTGGCGTCTATCTCTCCCTTGCCGCTCTCGGTGAAGGTCTTCTCGGAGCCGTCGGAGAACTTCCAGGG